>Ga0315298_1010457_pt1 | contig 11175 bp, 9 predicted proteins | sample WHS_1_MG_FD_203077 | JGI IMG/M metagenome (GOLD analysis project Ga0315298, IMG submission 203077) | Extremophilic microbial mat communities from Washburn Hot Springs, YNP, Wyoming, USA - WHS_1_MG | ecosystem: Environmental > Aquatic > Thermal springs > Hot (42-90C) | place: USA: Wyoming... | reverse complement strand
ACCTTTGAATACCTCCGAAAACCACAACAGCGAAGTTTTGCAGTAAGAAGGACATTCCTATTGATGAAACAAGTGAATTTATCCTTGGATACTTTCTTAAAGGTTTGTAAGCAACTTTCTCGATACCAACACCCAATAATGAAGTGAGAACGATACCTAATATAACAGCACTTAGCCATGGTGCACCAAATATGAGCGAAGTGTAAAACATGAAATAAGCAGCCATCATGAACACATCACCATGTGCAAAATTAACCAGCTTAACAACACCATAGACAAGAGCATATCCAACAGCTACCAAACCGAAGACGAAACCAAGAGAAATAGCGTTAACAAGATGTTGTAAAAACAAGCTTATATCCATTATGACAACACCCCCAAGATTTGTGAAATCTACTTGTAAATCTTTGAACCTGAAGCATTGGTTATTTAAAACGTGGGAATGGCAGAAAGCCATTCCCACGCAACAAGCTGATGATAGTATTATTCACCTTTAATAACTGTCACAAACTCGAATTTTCCATTCTTGATGGTTTTAATGACAGCATCTTTTATTGCGTCGCGATTTTGGTCAAATCTTATTCTTCCGGAAACACCTATAAAGTCTGTTGTAAGTAATGCTCTTCTGATTTTTTCCGGATCGTCTGACCCAGCCCTTTTTATAGCGTCTACCAATACCATGTAAGCATCGTAAGCAAGAGCAGGTAAGTAACCTGGGTCTTCGTTGTATTTCTTTCTGTATTTTTCCACAAATGGTTTGGTTTTGTCTGAAAGTTCCGCTTTAACATCGAACATAGTACTGTAGTATGCTCCTTCAACGGCGCTCCCACCAATTTCAACCAACTGTGGTAAATCCCACGTGTCTCCACCAAGTAGGGGTTGTTTGAGTCCGAGTTCTCGAGCTTGCTTAGCGATAAGTGCGGCATCACCAACTATGCCAGCAGGTATGAATATAACATCAGGGTTCGCTTTTTTAATCGCTGTTAACTGTGCTGTGAAGTCTTGGTCTCCGCCTTGGTAGGCGATGTAAACTTTGACAGATTTTGGGTCACCTGTGAGTTTTACAAAAGCGTCTCGGAAGTAGTATGCAAGTCCAACTGAATAGTCATTTGAAACGTCGTAGATTACTGCCGCTGTCTTTGCTTTCAAGTGTTGAACTGCAAACTTCGCCATCACTGTTCCTTGGAAAGGATCAATGAAACATACTCTGAATACGAAAGGTTTATCCTTTGTCACAAGTGGGTTTGTATTCGACGGTGCAATGTATACTACCTTATTCTTGTTGGCAATTTCCGCACCGGGAATGCCAAGTGCACTTGAGTATGTGCCTATTATAGCAGATACTTTGAACTGCTCTATCAACCTTGTAACAACGTTTGCGGCCTCTATCTTGTCACTTTTGTTATCGAGAACAACTAATTTGATGGGTCTGCCTAGAACACTAGGAACTTCTTCGTAAGCCATATCTATGCCTCGTAGTCCTAGTTGCCCACCCATTGCATAGTTTCCCGTGAGTGGTTGCGTGACACCGATAACTATTTCATTAGCTGCAAAAATAGCAGAGAAGATTAACAAAATTCCCAGAATAGTAAATAAACGCTTTAACATACGCATCACTCCTTCCCTCTAATAAAACTAACAATTATGGTTTAACGATACTTACGAGTTTGAATTTCCCATTTTCAATCTTCTTTACTATTGCATCTTTAATAGCATCACCGTTTTCGTCAAAGGTGATTGAACCAGTCGCACCTTGGAAGTTCTTGGTTTGTGCAAGAGCGTTCTTTATATCTTCAGGTTTCGCCGATTTCGCCCTATTTATCGCGTCAATAATTACAAGGTAAGCATCGAAACCAAGAGCGGCAAATGCGCTTGGTTCTTCATTGTATTTCTTCCTATAAGCCTCTACGAATTTCTTTGTCATCTCAGTTGTCATAGCCTTTTCGTCGAAATGTGTGCTGAAATAGGCACCCTCAACGGCATTACCACCAACTTCTATGATTTCTGGTACTTCCCAAGTGTCTCCACCAAGGAATATCGACTTTATTCCCATTTCGCGAGCCTGTTTCATAATAAGAGCCGCATCTCCGTATGAACCTGCTGGGATGAAAAGAACATCTGGGTTTTTGGATTTTGCAAGAGTGAGTTGAGCAGTGAAATCTTGGTCACCGCCTTGGTATGAAGCTACTCCAACCACTGATTTAGAGTTCTTTGTGAACTCTATAAACGCATTTCTGAAATAATGCGCTAATCCTACTGAGTAGTCGGATGAGATATCCTGTATAATGAAAGCAGTCTTGGCACCAAGGGTTTCAACTGCGAACTTTGCCATGACTCTTCCCTGGAACGGGTCGATGAAACATACCCTAAAAACATACTCTTTGTCCTTTGTCACCAGTGGATTCGTTGGTGAACACCCGACCATTGGAACTTTCATCTTATTTGCTACTTCACTACCTGGGATTGCCAGCGAGCTACCGTAACTACCAATGATGGCACTCACGTTATAAACTTGAATCAGTCTTGTGACAGCGTTAGCAGCTTCAACCTTGTCGGTCTTGTTGTCAAGCACTATCAGTTCAACCTTCTGGTTTAGAACAGTCGGGTACATTTCGTTAGCGAGTCTGATGCCTTTCAATGTGAGCTGACCGCCTGCAGCAAAAGCACCAGTAAGTGGTTCAAAGACACCTATCCTAATCGCCGAAAGCGCGACGCCCGCAAGAAGCATCAGTGAAACCAGCAAAATCTTCCTCACAACTATCCCTCCCTTTCAAGAGTTGAGAAACCAACAAGCAGTTCTCAGGCCCGATATATGCTTTACTAAGCTTGATGTAACAATTTTCTGTTTTTTGTCACATTATACAAAAAAGAGTTAAAATTTTGAAAGCTTAAAACGGTCATTAAAAGCATATCTAAGGACAAACGTTACTGAATATTTGCATAATCTAAATAGCTTCTCATTTTTTCAACCTGACGCATAAAAAACCGGGGACATTTCGTCCCCGGCTAATTGTTCAATGCTATTGTTTTGTCTATTAAAAAGGATAAAATCCAAGCTCAAGATTGTTTCTTTCAATTATTACTTTGATTTGTTCCTCGATTATCTTTTTGTGTCCTTCTTCCCAGTCCCTCAAGATTGTCAAAATGCTCTTCACTTTCTCATTTGTCTCTTTTTCAGCTGCCTTACCGTAAAATTCCATGAAGTCTTTTTCAATCAAGTAAGCCATTCTTAAAATGGAAAGGTCTGCGATGTCATCTTCTGGTGATGTTTCTGAAATTTTCTGCCCTTCGTATCGTGATTTGAAATAGCTTGCGCTTTGACTTGGGATTTCGGGTATTTCTCTACCTTCTTCAAGAGATTTCATAAGGTTTCGGATGAATTCAGTGTGTTCTTTTTCCATTTGCGCAAGGTATTCAAAAATCTCAGCAACAGATTTGTTTTTAACTTCCTGCTTTTTCGATGTGTAGAATTTGTAGCCATCGATTTCGAATTGTTCCGCTAATTTAAGAACATCGTACATGTAGTTCACCTCCTAAGATAAGGATAAGATGTGATTATCTTTTTTATTTTTGTTCCCTCAGATACTGGTCAATACCCCTTGCTGCCCAATATCCGTCCGCAACACCATGGATTATATCTGGTCCATTAACTATGTCTCCACCAGCGAACAACCATGGAATTTGAGTTTGCCTGAGGTTGTTTGTCAGTATCCTTGGACCAACAAATTGGAGCTTGGATTTCCATTCCTCTGGTAGATATGAATAATCCGGTGCTTGACCAATAGCTTCAATTATCATATCACCATCGTAGTACTGGACAGTCGATTCGTCAAATTTTGGATTAAACCTTCTGTTTTCATCGAATACTTCGACACATTTGACGCATTCAATACCTTTGATGTTATCTTTGTCGTCAAAGACTACCCTTCGTGGACCCCAACCCGGGCAGATTTTGACGCCTTCCTCAATAGCTTCTTCGATTTCTTCCATGTCAGCAGGCATTTCGTCGTGTGTTCTTTCAAGACAAGTGACAGTTACGTTTACCTCTGCGTATTTCATCTTTTGTAACCTTGCCATGCTCCTTGCAATATCCATTGCAACATTTCCACCACCAATGACTACGACACGTTTTGGTATTTTCGGCTCAGGACCTTCACCACGTAGGTAATCTCTGATAGCTCTTAGCAGTGGCAGAGCTTGGACAACATCTGGATGGTCTGAACCTGGTATCTTCGTTGACCTACCGAGTGTCAAACCTGTTGCCAAAAAGATTGCGTCGTATTTGTTTTTCAATTCATCAAAAGTGATGTCTTTCCCGACAGCGACACCTGTGAAAATCCTTACACCAAGTGATTCGATGAATGCGATGTCTCTATCAAGAGCCTCATCTGGAAGCCTGTATCTAGGGATACCGTATCTCATTACACCACCAGGACGGTTAAGCGCTTCGTAAATATCAACCTCGTAGCCCATCGTCGCTAAAAAGTAAGCTGCAGACAATCCAGCAGGTCCACTACCTACGATGGCAACCTTTTTGGGTTGTTTCTTGACATCGAAGGTCACGATCTCATGCCATTTCTCAGCCGGAACACTATCTGTTATGTATCTCTTCAGCCATCTAATGGCGATTGGTTCTCCCCTGTGACTAATTGCACAGACTTCTTCACAGCGATGTGTACAGACTCTGCCACAGACACCAGAAAGTGGGTTCGCACCAAAGTTGTTTTGGTCTTCCACGCCCTTAAGGAGCCATTTTAGTGCGTCTTGCAAGTTATCTTTCCAGATAGCCTTTATATATTGTGGAATTTGCATGTGCTCAGGACACCTGTCAACACATATACCGCATTCTACACATCTTGCCGCTTCCGCTATAGCTTGTTCTTTGCTATACGCTTTTACAAATTCGACAAAGGAATTTACACGTTCTTTTGCTGATAACATTTCCGGCATTACTCTGTCAAGGTCGAGAAGTTCACTATTCTCATCCCTGGTCCAGCCAATTTTGATTTCCTCTGGGTTCTTCTTGAGCAACCCCTTTTCAGTTGGTGCAAAGTAGAAATCTTCGGGGTTAGGAGAAACGAAGATGTATTCCCTGGTCATTTTCAGCGAACCTGTTGTACAAATGTCAACACACATCGCACAGAAACTGCAGCGTCCGTAGTCTATAGTTGGTCTCTGCGGTTTCATACCGTATTCTTGTTTCATATCCGGTACTTCGACCATCGTTATTGCGTCTGTCGGACATATCTTCGCACAGGTTCCACAACCAATGCATTTTTCCCAATCGTTCACATGGAAGCCCCTGTATCTTGGTGCTGCTTCTCTTTGTTCTTTTGGAACACGGATGGTAACCGGTTTTTCAAAAAGGTTCTTCCAAGCAATCAAGGGTGCGAAGAAACTTTTCTTTGGGGTTTCTGTTCTATTTTCTTTTATTTCCATCATCGGCACCTCCCATTACCTATCAATTTCTGGTGCACAAACGCCCATTGTATCAAGCCAGATAGGTACATCGTCTATCCTTGTTCCGGGTAGTAAATGTTCAACGCCATACAAGCCTTGCGGATAGGAAGCGCCTCTGACTGCTACTCTGTAAGGTGTCTCCCCACCGTTGGAAACAACAAGATAGCCATATTCTCCACGCGTAGATTCAACACGCGCATATGCCATTCCTTTCGGAACCCTAATTCTTAAACCGTTTCCATCACCGATTTTTGTGTTCACAGGACCAGATGGCATCTTCTCAAGTGCTTGCCTGATTATCCTGATACTCTGCTTTATTTCCTTTGGTTTTAGGCTTATTCTTGCTAGTGCGTCACCTTCTGTAGCAGTCGGGATTTCGAATTCTACCTTGTCATAGAATAAGTAGGGGTCAACCTTTCTGATGTCGTATGGAACGCCGGTTGCTCTCAGGCCTATACCTGTTACGCCAAGTTTCAAACAGGTTTCTGTATCTATCTTTGCAATACCTTTGAGCCTTGTATGGAGTATTCTATTTTTAAGGATGAACGTTTCGTATTCTGGCATTCTTTGTTCCAAGTAATCCATGAGTTTCATAATCTTTTCCTCAAGTTTTGGTGGTAAATCTTTTCTTACCCCACCAGGTATGATGTACATATGGTAAATCCTTGCTCCTGTCAATTCTTCAAAGATGTCAAGTACTTTGTCCCTATCAGCAACGCTCCAAAACATACTTGTATACATTCCTAAAGGTCCTCCGATACCACCAAAGGACCATAGATGGTTTGCAATTCGTGCAAGCTCGAGCACTATCATCCTTATCCATTGTGCCCTCTCAGGGACTTCCACTTTGGCTATCTTCTCAATTGCCATTGCATAACAAGCTTCATTTATATCAGGCTCAGGCACACATATTCTTGGTATCAATGCAAGATTCTGATACCAAAGTCTTCTTTCCATCAATTTCTCAAACCCACGGTGTAAAAAACCTGGTAGTGGTCTTGCCTTAACAACGATATCTCCTTCGACGTACATGTGAACACTGAAGTTACCATGCATTCCAGGGTGATTTGGACCAAAGAACAGTTTGACCTCACCCATTTATATCACCCCTCGTATTTTCCAAATCTGCTCTTATTATCTTTGCTTCATGTATAGCATCTTTCTCGTATTCTCTGTCAGGGAAGTGTTCCTTAGAATATTTCAATGGGTCGAAATCTTTCCTCAATGGTGGTAAATCGTTCCAGAGTTCAAGAATGAGCGGTAGCTTGCATCTTTCGTTTCCTTCAAACTCTACACCAAAGAATTCATGGACATCGCGTTCATAGTACTCAGCCGTTGGCCACATATCTTTCACAGTATAGAACACAGGTTTGTCTCTATCGATAAACGTCGAGACAAGGAAGGTCACACCGTTGGACCAGTTAAAGAGTATGTAGACAAGTTCAAACTTTTTCTCTTCAATCCAGTCAACGCAAGTAAGAATTGACAAGTGTGAATAACCTGATTCTTTTAGAAAAGCAAGCAGAGGAATAGTCTTGTCGTTTTCTGCTATAAGTTTGTATTGCCTTTCTGCAATGTCTTCGACTTTGACATTGAAAAGTTCTTTAGCCTTCCCAAGTACTTCAGTAACAGGTTTATTCGTGGAATTCGTCATGGACAATCACCTCGCCGAGGCTTCTAATTTGATTTTGCTTGTACCATTCGTAATTTTCTTTGTAGCGCTTCCAACCGTTAGCCTCACCTTTTCTAATCATTTCCATCAGGGTATTAAAAGCATTCAGTATTGCCTCTGGTCTTGGCATACAGCCAGCGATGTAAAGGTCAACAGGTATATAGTAGTCGAGTCTGTTGATTGTGGAGTAGGAGTCATAGTAAATTCCACCGTTTATGGTGCAAGAGCCAAAACCGATAACATATTTTGGGTCAGCCATTTTTTCGTATGTATATATAACTCTTCTCAGAGTTTTTACACTAAGGTATCCTGTGATAAGTAGTATATCAGCTTGCCTTGGTGTTGCCATAGGTCCCATTCCAAGACGTTCCATATCGAATCGTGAAGTCATTGATGGTGGTAGTTCTACCGCACCACACCCGGTACAGTAATGCAACATCCACATTGACCTACTTCTTAGTTGGTCAGCAATCTTTTCCCACACACTTCTTTCGTCTATCTGAGCCATCTATTTCACCTCCGCATTATCCATTTTTCTTAAAATACCCAACCATTTACAACGAAGAACGCTTGCACGAAAGCAAGTAATATCGGAACCGACCAGTAGAACGCAACTGCTTGTTCTATTCTGAACCTTGGTAAAACTGCTGAAACCATTACTGCAAATATCCAAACTAAGAAATATTTGAGCAAGAACACAAAATATGTTCCTCCGCCAAGGAAGAAGTTTACAAAAAGGCTTATTTCGATGAATTCCATAAAGGTGTTCATGAGCATCAGTAATCCCATGTATTTCGCAGAAAGTTCAACCATGGGACCAGATGCAATTTCGGCTGGTGCAATAGGTGCCTCAAATGGCTCTTTACCGAGCATACCCTGGAGTGAAATGAGAGCAACAAGTGCACCTATTGGGAATTTAACTATATTCCATTGACCAGACTGTGCTTGCGCCATTATTATGTCGGAAATGTTCCCCGTTTTGTGATAAAACAATAATGTGGTTATCACTATCAGATATGGTACTTCGTAGCCAAGCATAAGGGTTAAGGCCCTAGCAACACCTATAGATGCCCAAGGGTTTCCAGTTCCAACCATACCCATTGCCATACCAAGCGCACCGACTGTGAAGAGGTATGCGATAACGAAGAAATTATCAAGACCTGGGAATGCAACAAAATTACCAAGAGGCACGAACGAAAGCGTTGCAATTACTCCTCCGAGTGCCATAAGCACACCGAAGTCGAAAATCCAACCGTGCGTCCAACCATGTTTTGTTAATGTTTTGAAAACATCAATGAAATTCTGATACCAAGGTGGACCGTATCTTTTTTGGATACGTGCGGTTATCTTTCTACCTAGTCCTTCAAATGTTAATCCAAAGAAGAATGCAGTCAATAAAACAGCGGTCACTCTTCCAACAGTTGCCAATGTCGTCATCGCTTACCACCTCACCCACATGATTAACGCAAGAACTATTGCTGCCCAGAAGATGTAAGCCGAAGCTGTTCTGCGAGCTAAATAGTCGACAAATTTCCCGAAGGCTTTCAGGACGTTCACAATGGATAAGTACCAGTCTTCGAACGATGGATGACCTTCATATTCTCTTTCAAGGAAAGCATAGAACTTAGTTGCATAGTGGTAAAGGTCATAATTATGCAGGAATTCTCCAGATGTGTACTGGTCCTCCAAAGGTATCTTCTTTCCCTTTGGCATGAGCATATAAATAACTGCTGCGATTATAAAACCAACTGCGAACATGACAAAGACTATCCATGTGTCCCAATAGCCCATGTTTGTTTTTAACACGGTGCCTTCGAATTCAAATGGTTTCATGCCGAATTCTTTTTGGACATTGGTAATCCATACGAGCACTTGCTGTGGAAATACACCCCAAAGAACTGTTAATGCAACAAGGATTATCATTGGAATTTGCATAATTATAGGTACTTCTTTAACTTCTTTATGTTTGCTCTTTAGTTGACCAAGGAAGACACCAGCAAGTGGTCTGAAGACATAGAGGAATGAACCGATACTTCCTATGAACACAAACATTTCTGTAACGAACATGCCTTTTGATACGAGAGCCTGGAAAATCATCCACTTTGAGATAAATCCACTTGTCGGTGGAATTCCAGCTAGCGAGATAATGCCAACAAGGTATGTGACAAATGTTACAGGCATTCTATGAATAAGTCCACCCATTTCGTCAATCTTTGTCGTTCCCGTTCTGTAAACAACTGCTGCGAATGAAAGGAATATCATCGTTGCGGCAAGCGCGTGATTGATTACATGGAACAAACCACCTGCGTAACCAACCTGGTGAAGCGTAGCCAAACCTATAAGTATATAGCCACCGTTTGCAACAGTAGAGTATGCTATCAACATTTTCATATCGTTTTGCTTTATTGCCATCAACGTTCCAACAAGGATGGAGATATTACCAAGCCATATAAGTATGTAGGAAAGGATATTTACTCCGTTGTAGAACTCTGAAAACATATTTGCTATTGGAAATACACTCAAAATTAGCGCGATTAAGTAAGAACCCATCTTCACAAGTTGACCAGAAAGGACTGCACTGAACGTATCTGGCGCGTTGCCATGGACGTTTCTGAGCCACACGTGGAGTGGGAATATACCGCTTTTTGCTATACCTGCCGCAAGCAACAGTAGAACGACAGCCCATCTAAATCCAGTCGAAGCGTTTTGAATATGTTGAGCGATTTCGAATATATCAAATGTTCCATATCTTTCGTAGAGCATGAAGACACCGTATAGGAACAGATAAGTACCTATCGAGCTTATGACTACGTACCAAATTGTCGCTTTTCTTGACTCTTCTTTCCCCATAGGAACTATAAAGAGAGATGCAAGAACAGCAATTTCCCAGAATATGTAAAGCACTATTAAATGAGCAGAGAAGAACACACCAAGTGTACCGAGCAATGTTAATATAGAAAGTGCATTGAACGCTGCTGGACGTTTTGCTTTTGAAATCCACGAAATGTTGAAAAAGCCATAACATGCAAATACTATCAGGGTGACAATTGAAAGGTATTTAGATAGGGCTGTGAATTTTAGAACACCTTCAAAACCGAATAGTGACTCTGTCACTCCTGTCGGCATTCCCCAAAGAGCGTAAAGTCCGAAAATGGATAATGCAAAAAGCACAATAGGTCCCAGATGCTTATTTATCTTCGACAGGAAGTAACCGATAAGCGTTCCTACTGCAAGATAGATTATAAAACTTTGCAGACTTTGCATTATCACATACCCCCTTTCAGTATCGTGTCGAAGTATGTTTTGAAATCAAAGATGTGAGATGCTACCTTGTCTGTGTAAGCAGTGATTAAATCTGGCATAAAACCTACTATAACGAGTGCGAGAGCAAATAACAAAACAACGACTTGCGCTCCGAATGGAAGTTCCATTTCTTCAGTTTCGCTATCGTCATCGACATACCAGAGTTCAACGTTCCATTTAATTAAGTATCCTGCTTCAATAACTGTTGCAACAAGTAGTATGGCCGGGAGTATGTAATCCCCTGCCTTAAACAGTGCAGTGATTAAGTTAATCTTAGCCCAAAAACCAGCAGTTAGCGGGAATCCAATGAGTGATATTGAAGCAAGCGAGAACGCAATACCTGCAACTGAATTGTTTTTGAAACCTTTGTGGTTGAGGTAACCGTAAATTGTGAAAAGAATGAACATGGAGATTGCTTCGTTGAAAAGGTATAGATAAGCTGCGGATGCGATTTTTTCTACTCCAAGTGCACCGGAAGAGAGCGCTGCCATAACCGTACTTGCTCCTGCAATCGATGCGTATGCAACGGTCCTGCCCAACGTTTTTTGTTTCATTGCTGCAAGCTGAGCAAATACTATCGATATCAGCGAGAGTACATAGACCGGCAAGGGCTTGACAGGTTCCAAAATATTAAAGAATATCCTAGAGAACAAGTAAAAGATAGCAACTGTTACTGCACTGCCAAGTGCAACAGGTGTAATTGTTGAACCGTTAGAATAAACATCAGGAGCCCAAAGTCC
>Ga0315298_1010455_pt1 | contig 11176 bp, 11 predicted proteins | sample WHS_1_MG_FD_203077 | JGI IMG/M metagenome (GOLD analysis project Ga0315298, IMG submission 203077) | Extremophilic microbial mat communities from Washburn Hot Springs, YNP, Wyoming, USA - WHS_1_MG | ecosystem: Environmental > Aquatic > Thermal springs > Hot (42-90C) | place: USA: Wyoming... | reverse complement strand
CTTTCTAACCCACACGGTTCAGATGGAACCCGTTAAATTTTTACTCAAAAATAAAATCGCTTATAGCTTACTCTATCAATATTCTGATAACCATTATACCAAACTTTTAAAAAACCTGCAAGTTGAAGTTTTTTGCAGCAAACCTCGATATACAGAAAATATATTATTATATTTTATCCTTTAACTTCCCATCACAAGCCAACTTCCAAAAACCCCAAACTCAGAAGCCCGCTGCAAATATCACTCTTTAACTTGCCGATCTCAAAAAAATTTAAAATTAAAAATTTCAAATTTTCAAAAATTTAAAAGCTAAAAAATCTAAAATCAAAAAGTTTAATCTAACAAGTACTTATAACTACTCTTCAAAAAATCCCTTTCAAACTATCAATAAACAATCTCAAATCAAACATCAAAAAATAAAATCACATTACCAATATCTTAGCTTTACTGACTGATAAATCATCTCACCAAGCTAACAAAAAATCAAACAAAAATAGCTAAGATATTGATAAGGCTATCTCTAACGTCTCACTTCTTACATTTCACGTTTCACGTAAAACAAGCTTGTGCGGGCTTACCTATTCAATTGCCAAGGTACAGTTAAAAAATTAATAAAAAGCTAATAATAATATACAAAAAAATTTTCTACATGTCAAGCGGAAAATCAAAATACTTCCAAAATTTCTGTAAGCTTATATTCCCATGTCATCCTGAACGTAGTGAAGGATCTCATTTTTGATCTTTTGACTCGAAAAGAAAAATATGAGATTCTTCGCCGGCTGTAGAATGACACATTAGGTCGTTCCTTGCTATCCTGAAGGCTAAGGATCTCATACTTTGATTTTTGAGCTTAAAAAAATGTTTGATAACCAATTAGACAAAAAGGTGAGCCGTGAAGCCCACCATTTGATTTATATTAATAGGTTCTTTCTTGTGGTTGATATTTTGTGATTTTTACTTCAGAGTATTCTACTTTTGGACCTTCCGGTGTGTAATAAGCTAAGCTGTGTTTTAAGAAATTCTCATCATCTCTGTTTGGATAGTCTCTTCTTGCGTGAGCACCTCTGCTTTCTTTTCTTAACACTGCTGTTGTTGCAATAGCCTCAGCAAGGTCTAAGAGATATCCAAGCTCTATGTAATTTATAAGTGCTGTATTGAAGATTTTTCCGCTATCACCCGGAGCAAGGAGTTTATATCTTTCTTTTAACTCTTTAACTTTTTCTATAGCTTCAAGCATTGGTTTTTCTTCTCTAAAAATTCCAACTTTATCCCACATTGTTTGAGCAAGCTCAATTCTGATGTTGTTTATGTTTTCTTTGCTTTCTTTTTTAAGAAGTTGTTCAATTTCTCTTCTTGCTCTTTCTTCTTCTGCTTTTAAGTTAAAGTTATCTGCTGATTTGCTTCTTGCATACTCAACTGCAGCAGCTCCAGCCGGTTTTCCGAATACTACTAAGTCAAGTAAAGAGTTTCCGCCAAGTCTGTTTGCTCCATGAACAGAAACACATGCACATTCACCAACTGCAAACACACCATTAACGCCTGTCATACTTGTTTTATAGTCTCTTACATCAATACCACCCATAGAGTAGTGAGCTGTTGGTCTAACTGGAATTGACTCTTCTATTGGGTCAACACCTTCAAAATCTATGCATAACTGTCTAATCTGAGGAAGTCTTGATTTGATTTTTTCAGCTCCAAGATGTCTAAGGTCAAGGTGGACGTATGCCATCATTCCTTCACCCCAACCTCTACCTTCAAGGATTTCTGTCTCTATAGACCTTGCAACAAGGTCTCTTGGACCAAGCTCCATCTTTTGTGGAGCATATCTTGCCATAAATCTTTCGCCTTTATTGTTGATTAAATATCCACCTTCACCTCTTGCACCTTCTGTAACAAGTATACCGGTAGACCTTAATCCTGTTGGGTGAAACTGAACAAACTCCATATCTTTAAGCGGAATACCTGCTCTGTAGCAAATAGCCATTCCATCACCAGTTGAACCTATAGCATTTGTGTTTCTTACCCAGTAAACTCTTGCATAGCCGCCTGTTGCAAAGATAATAGCTTTTGCTTTTATTGCATGGACTTCACCACTTCTCATATCTATAGCTATAACACCTTTGGCTTCGTTGTTATCTATGATTAACTCTGTTACAAACCATTCGTTTAAAAATTCAACATCATTTTTTAAGCATTGTTCGTATAATGTATGTAAGATTACGTGTCCTGTTTTATCTGCTGCATAGCATGTCCTTGGAAATCCAGCACCACCGAAAGGTCTTTGTGCTATTCTTCCATCTGGCAATCTTGAAAATGGAACTCCTAAGTGTTCTAATTCGTATATTCTTTTTGGAGCTTCATAACACATAAATTCTATAGCGTCTTGGTCTCCAAGATAATCACTACCTTTTACAGTGTCAAAAGTATGAACTTCTGGGCTATCTGATGGGTCAAAGTTTGCAAGAGCAGCATTAATTCCACCTTGGGCTGCACCTGTGTGAGACCTTGTTGGATAAACTTTTGTAATAACTGCTACTTTAACATCTTTTGCTTTACTTGCTTCAAGTGCAGCCATTAATCCAGCTCCACCAGCTCCAACTATTAAAACGTCATAGCTTAGCATTTTAGCTCCTCCTGATAAAATAAAACAATGTTTTATTATAAAACAATATAAAAATATTTTCCAGTAGTTTTCATGTAAGATGTGAAACTAAGGTTGCCATATTTTATCTAGCTGAGAAACTTTTTTTATAGTGATTATATTTAATTTACTGTCTTCCTTTTCTACAGGACATAAAACATTTTTTATTCCAAGCTTTTCACATTCTTTTAATCTGATGTCTGTGTAGTAAACAGACCTAACTTCACCAGTTAGACCTATTTCACCAAAAACTGCTGTTTTTTCTGGGATTGGCAGATTTTTATAAGAAGAATAAATGGCTGTTGCTACTGCAAGGTCTACCGCAGGCTCATCAATATTTATTCCGCCAACTACGTTTACAAAGATATCTTTATCTTTTAGATTTATTTTTAACTCTTTTTCTATAACAGCAATGATTATAGAAAGTCTATTTAAATCAATTCCCTGGGCTCTTCTCTGTGGAACTGGATAAAAAGTTTTAGATACAAGGGCTTGAACTTCAACAAGTATTGGTTTAGACCCTTCTGTAAATGGAAAGATTACGCTACCGCTTGCAGATTCTGGCTTTTCTGCCAAGAAGAAAGAAGAAGGCTGTAGAACTTCTTCCATTCCTTTTTCTGTCATGTTAAAGACTGCAAGCTCTCCGGAAGAGCCAAATCTGTTTTTTATCACTTTTAAGATTCTATAAGCATAACCTCTTTCACCTTCAAACTGAGCTACTGTATCTACCAAATGCTCTAAAACCTTTGGACCTGCTATGCTTCCTTCCTTCGTAACCTGGCCTACTATCAAAGATATTATTGATTTAGATTTGGAAGTTTCTGTTATTTTACTGCTTACATACTTTACCTGACTTACAGAGCCGGCGGGAGATTCTAAATTTTCTGAATAGACAGTTTGAACAGAATCTAAAACTATCAAATCCGGCTTGATGTTTTCAATAACTTGTAAAATTGCTTCAAGATTTGTCTCAGATAAAATATAAAGATTTTCTTTTAGAGCATTTAATCTTTCTGCTCTAATGTATATCTGATACTGAGATTCCTCAGCTGATATGTATAAAACTTTTTTATCATTTGCAAAGTAAGATGAGATTTGTAAAAGTAGTGTAGACTTACCAACCCCCGGCTCACCAGAGACAAGGACAACCTGACCATCTACAAATCCACCGCCAAGTGCATTATCTAAACTTTCAAATCCTGCTGAATATCGCTTTACTTCTGCTTCTTTTTTTAACTTTGTTATTGGCAATGCTTGAGAGGTCGATTGTGGTTTGAAAACTGTTTTTGTATCTTGTTTTATCTCTTCAACAACAGAGTTATACGCACCACATACAGAACACCTTCCTACCCACGTTGGATAGGTTGCCCCACACTCATTACATACATAAATTGTTTTCACCTTATTTTTCTTCATTTCGCATATACTTTAATGCTTCCATTTTTGCTACTTTATCACAGTATTCGTTTTCAGGATGTCCGTTATGTCCTTTAATCCAATATGCTTTTACATTATGTTTTTGTAAAAGCTGGTCTAATTTTTGCCATAAGTCTTTGTTTAATACATCCTTTTTGTCCGATGTTTTCCAGCCGTTTTTCTTCCATTTTTCAAGCCAGCTGTTTATACCGTTAGCTACATATTTGCTATCAGTGTAAAGCTCTATATTATAGTTATTTTTAATCTTTTCAAGGGCTTTTATTACCGCCATCAATTCCATCCGATTGTTCGTAGTTTGCTTTTCTCCACCTTTTACAATAACTCGTTTTTTTTCGCCTACTATAATACTACAATAACCACCAGGTCCAGGATTTCCAAGACTTGAACCATCAGCAAAAATTTTTATTGTTTTCACCTTTCCCTTGATGTTTAAAATTTAAATTTGGTAAAATCTTATCAAAAAAGAGGAGAAAACTCAATGATAAAGGCAGTTTTAACAGACATAGAAGGCACAACAACGCCAATCTCTTTCGTAAAAGATGTACTGTTTCCTTATTCTTATGAAAAAATAGAAGAGTTTGTAAAGAACAATCTTCAAAATCCACAAGTACAAAAAATTATAGAAGATGTAAAGAAGGAGGTTGATAAAAGTGATGCTTCTTTGGAAGAGGTGATAGAAATTCTTAAAAGTTGGATAGTTGAGGATAAAAAAATTACTCCTTTAAAAGAGCTGCAAGGGCTGATTTGGGAAGAGGGTTATAAATCTGGTAAACTGCAGGGATTTGTATATCCGGATGCTTATAATAAGTTAAAAGAATGGTTTGATTCTGGAATAAAGATTTTTATATATTCTTCCGGCTCTGTAAAAGCTCAAAAGCTTTTGTTTTCTAATACAAACTATGGAGATTTAAATTATCTATTTTCTGGCTATTTTGATACTAATATTGGAAGTAAGAAAGATAAACAGTCTTATATTAAGATTGCAAAGGAGATAGGGTTTAATCCTTCGGAGATTTTATTTTTATCAGATAATCCGGACGAAATAATAGCAGCTGCTTCTGCTGGATATAATGTTATTAGGCTTGTAAGACCGTTAGACGCTGAGTATATAGATAATTTTCCTTTCAAACAGGTTGAAAGTTTTGATGAGATAGAGATTGAAAGGGTGTGAGTAATAGTTGTATAATGTATAATTTTTGAAGAGAGATTTTAATTAATTAAAGGAGCGGGATGTGGAAGAAAAGAAGGAAGAGGATCTAAAAGGGAAATTTGAATTATTAAATAAATTTTTTTAGTATCTTCCTCATTAGCTCTAATTGTTGGCGGTTTATGGCTTTTAATATATTTAGTTTTTATAGTAAAGGATTTTCCTCCATCAATTGAAAAATCTTTATTCTATTACATAGTTGCAGCACTTTTTTTTTTATTATTTTCTCAATCTATCCATTAGTGTCTTATCTGTATGTTGAATATTATGTTAAATATATTAATGATCTGTATATTGAAACTATTAAAGTAGAGAGTAATTTGGAAAGAGAATTCAAAAGTATTCAAGACAGTGTAGTCATATTAGAAAAAGATATATCAGAGAAAATAAAAGAATCAGAAAAAAAGAATTAGAAGAAATTAGCGATAAAGCAGAAAAAATAAAAGAAGTGGATCAGAAAATAAGAAATATAAAAGAGAAATATAAATTGCTTTTATTACATACATTACAAAAAAGACAAAAAATAATTAAATTTTTACAAAAAATAATGGCTAATATTTCTATACTTTCTTATATAGTTTCTAATCTTACATTATTCACAATAATACTTAAGCAAGATAAATTCTTTATTTTTTTTTGGATATGAAATACCTACTTTCCCTGCTGTACTATTATTTATAGTAGTCCAGGTATCTCTATTTTTTCTTTTGAAAAGTTCCTTAAAGCTTGCAGTAATAAATAAAGATAAGGATGCTTTAATTTATTTAATAGCATTTGTTCCTCCAATTGTGTTATTAACTTATGTATTTTTTTTCTTAACCGCACCATTTTACATATTAAAAATAGGCTATTTTGAGGCCAAATTAACATTAGAAAAAGAGTTTGTAGAAAAAACTCAGTTTTATGAAACTTATTTAGAAAAGTGTCAAGTTAAAGATACACAAGATAATAACTATTACAAACTATTTAAATTCTTTATATTTCTTAGGACAAGCTCAGAATATATTGTTGGATGTAGTGAAAAATCTAATGTCAGATTCCACATCCCATCAGATAAAGTTGTGGCAATAGAATATATAGAAGAGTCAAAAGAACAGGGAGGTGAAAACGCTTCCGACTCCCAACAACCAACCACCCAAAACGATAACAAAAAATAAACAAACCAATAAGTTGTATAATATATGTGTAAATTGAGCTTACTTTTGTCTGTCATTCTGAGGACTTTAGTCCGAAGAATCTCCTCTATTGTTGTTATTTGAAAGGAATAAGGAGAAAAAATGAGATTCTTCGCCGGCTTCAGAATGACAAAAACACAAGAAATGCAAAATGATAGTATATCAAATCTTAAGAATTATTTTGAAACATTCTCACTTTCAACCACTTCTACCTCTTACTTACAAATTCCTCTAACTTCTCTTTAAACTCTTCTACCGATATATTCTCATCTACGCCTAAAATTTCAAGAAGCTTACCTATGCTTATCCATTTTTTCAATACCATTCCCTGGGTAAGAAGCTTTTCAAATGGTTCATCTACAGATACTAATCCTATATCATTTAAAAACTTAGTGAAAAATCTCGAATATAAAAGATGTAAGACAGCATGCTCTATACCGCCAATGTATATATCAACCGGCATCCAGTAGTCAACTTTTTCTTTATCAAAAGGAAGTTTTTCATTTTTTGGGTCGCAGTATCTTAAAAAGTACCATGAACTGTCAACGAATGTATCCATTGTGTCTGTTTCTCTTTTTGCCGGCTTTCCACACTTAGGACAGGTTGTGTTGACAAACTCTTCTACCCTTGACAACGGAGACCCACCAACCCCTGTAAACTCTACATCCTGCGGAAGGACAACAGGTAAATCTTCTTCTGGCACCGGAACGATTCCGCAATCATCACAGTAAATAATAGGTATAGGAGTACCCCAGTATCTTTGACGAGAGATGTTCCAGTCTCTTAGTTTATAGTTTATGGTTTTCTTTCCTAAGCCTTTTTCTTCTAAATATTTTGTAATCTCTTGCTTTGCTTTTAAAGATTCAAGTCCGCTAAATTCTCCTGAGTTTATTAAAATTCCTTCTTCTTCATACGCTGATTTTTCAAAATCCCATTCTTTATCTTTTGGCTGTACTACTACTTTTATAGGAAGGTTATATTTTTTTGCAAACTCAAAATCTCTTTCATCATGAGCCGGAACTGCCATAATTGCTCCTGTTCCATATCCCCAAAGTATATAGTTTGCTGCATATATAGGAATCTCTTCTTTTGTAAGTGGATTTATTGCATACTTTCCTGTAAACACACCTTCTTTTTCTTCAACAATCCCCCTTTCTTTTGTAGACATTGCTTTGATTTTATCTACAAAAGCTTTAACTTCTTTAAAATGTGGAGTGTCTTTTGCAAGGTCTAAAACAAGTGGATTTTCTGGTGCCAATGCCATAAACGTAACGCCAAAAATAGTGTCCGGTCTTGTTGTAAAAACTTCTATGTAGTCTGATGAATCTTTAACCGGAAATTTTATCGTTGCTCCTTCTGATTTTCCTATCCAATTATCTTGCATAATCAAAACTTGTGAAGACCATTTGCCTTTTAGTTTTTCTAAATCTTCAAGAAGCCTTTCTGCATAGTCTGTTATCTTCAAATACCAAGAAGGAATTTCTTTTTGAACAACAGGGGTTCCACATCTCCAACATTTTCCTTCAATAACTTGTTCGTTTGCCAATACTGTTAGGTCATATGGACACCAGTTTACGATTGCTGATTTTCTGTATGCAATTCCTTTTTCAAACATCTTTAAGAATATCCATTGGTTCCATTTATAATATTCCGGATTGCAGGTAGTCACTTCTCTGTCCCAATCATAAGAAAAGCCAAGTCTTTTTAATTGTTGTCTCATATAGTCTATGTTTTCATAAGTCCATTTTGCCGGATGGACGCCGTGTTTTATTGCTGCGTTTTCTGCAGGCATTCCAAAAGCATCCCATCCCATTGGATGAAGTGTATTTTTTCCTGCCATTCTATAATATCTGTTTACTACATCACCTATTGCATAGTTTCTTACATGTCCCATATGGATTTTTCCGGATGGATACGGAAACATTTCAAGCACGTAATATTTATTTCCTTCTTCCTCTTGTGTTTTGAATATTTTATTTTCTTCCCATTCTTTTAAAAGACTGTTTTCAATTTCTTGAAAGTTGTATTCCATCTTCTAAACCTCTTTAAACTTTATTCAGACACTCTAAAGGTTATTACATTATCATCTTCAACCTTTCCGGAAAGACTTTCATAAGATGAATAGTAGTAAGGAGTAAATGCTTCAAACTCTGCCGCGCATGTATCAACAACTTTATAGCTTACCTCTATTCTTCTTTTTCTAATCTCTTCTTCTGTTGTTTTTAGAAGTCTTGCAAGCTCTCTATCAGAAAATCCCCATTGCTTAGCTTTTTCAAGCTCTTGGTCTGTGATTGTGTTTATATCCTTTGTAGATAAATAAAGCTCATAATCTATGATTTCTTTGATTTGACTTAAAAACCATTTATCTATGTGAGATAATCTGCTGACCTCATCTACGCTAAAACCTCTTCTAAAACCTTCCGCAATATACCAAAGCCTGTCTGGATTTGGTTTTATTATTTTTTCTTTTAATGTTTGCTCATCTATATTTTCCAATCCCATGTAAAATCCATATCTTCCAAGTTCAAGACTTCTTAACGCTTTTTGTAGGCTTTCTTTAAACGTTCTTCCAATAGCCATGATTTCGCCGACGGATTTCATCATAGTTGTAAGGGTTGGGTCTGCTTCCGGAAATTTTGCAAAGTCAAATCTTGGTATTTTTACAACTATATAATCTATCGTTGGTTCAAAAGATGCCGGCGTTTTTTTAGTAATATCGTTTGGTAGTTCATCAAGTGTGTACCCAACAGCGAGCTTTGCTGCAATCTTTGCTATCGGAAAGCCTGTAGCTTTTGATGCCAAAGCCGATGAACGGGAAACCCTTGGGTTCATCTCTATTACATAAAATTCGCCGGTTTTTGGATTTTGTGAAAACTGAACGTTAGAACCACCTGTCTCAACCCCAATCTCTCTCATCACCGCTATAGAGTAATTTCTTAAGATCTGATATTCTCTATCTGACAGCGTTATTGCAGGAGCAACTGTTATACTATCTCCTGTATGAACGCCCATCGGGTCTAAGTTTTCTATTGAACAGATGATTACACAGTTATCATTTTTATCTCTCATTACTTCCATCTCAAACTCTTTCCAACCAATTACAGACTCTTCAAGTAGCACTTCATGAATTGGAGATGCATCAAGACCTGCTTTTACTTTTGGATAAAATTCATCTCTGTTATATGCTATACTACCACCTGTACCACCAAGTGTAAAAGATGGTCTTATGATTACCGGAAAGCCTATCCAATCAATAACTTCTTCAGCTTCTGCAATAGATTTTACTACTGCACTTTTTGGCATAGACAGACCGATATTTTCCATAGCTTTTTTAAATAAATCTCTATCTTCTGCTTTTTTTATAACTTCATACTTTGCACCTATAAGCTCAACGTTGTATTTATCTAAAATTCCTTTTTCATACAAATCTATTGCAAGGTTTAATGCTGTCTGTCCACCAAGTGTGGGAAGTATTGCATCCGGTCTTTCTTTTTCTATGATTTTCTCTAATACTGGTGTAATCAATGGTTCTATGTATGTTTTATCTGCTATGTTTGGGTCCGTCATAATGGTTGCCGGATTTGAATTTACAAGAATAACTCTGTATCCTTCTTCTTTTAATGCTTTTGCTCCTTGTGTTCCTGAGTAGTCAAACTCTGCAGCTTGACCGATTATTATCGGACCTGACCCAATAAGCAGAATCGTTTCTATATCCGTTCTTTTAGGCATATTCTACCTCTGATAAATTTTAAATATATATTTTATCATTCTTAGGACTTTGATAGAGAGTTAAGAGTAAGGATGCTTTAAGATTTTAGCTAAGTCTAAAAATTAATTGAACTTTTAATTGGTCATTCTGAAGCCGGCAAATAATCTTCGCCTTTGTCCCTCTACAGTGTCATTCTGAGCGTAAGCGAAGAATCTCATTTCTTCCTCTCTTTTTAAAATAGGAGATCCTTCGGACTTATGTCCTCAGATGACAGGCAAAAGTAAAGTTATATCTGCATATACATTCTATATCTTAAAAAAATTTTGCAGCATTCTCAGTTAAGAAAAAGGCTGTATTATTTAACGATACCGATTAATTTAGCTAAAAATTCTAAAGAGTTTTGATTTAAAACTACTATAATAGCGATCAATATAATAACCGCAATTCTTAAATCTTTCTTGAATTCAAGTCTTGTTATTTCAATTTCCTTCTTAAACTCAACTTCTAATGTTTTCATTTCTTGCCTTAACAACTCAACATCATACTTGGAAGCAAGTTCTTTTTTAAGCTCCTCTGAAATAGAGATTTTTAATTTTTCTTCAGAAGACTCTAAGGATTCATTGATAGATTTTTGGAGTATTTGAACAGCTTTTTGAGCATCCTCTTTTCCGAGTACCTTTTCTAGCATCCGATATATTTCAAGTGGTATTCCATATGCCATAAGTTCACACCCCTATGTTAATACTGTAATTTTAATTTAAATCCATCAAAATAATTTTACAATAAAATACCTTAGGTGAGAAATTATGAAATTTAAAAATGAGATCCTTCGGACTTACGTCCTCAGGATGACAGAGAAGGCGAAAGCATGTTAACAATTACCTTATTTGTCATCGTATATTAAATATACCAAAATTTTTTAAACTTTAAGAGAATAAGTTTTATAATAATTACAGACATGGGAGAAAAAAGGAAGGACAGATCAAGTCTTTGTCATTGGTCTTTTA
>Ga0315298_1010453_pt1 | contig 11178 bp, 9 predicted proteins | sample WHS_1_MG_FD_203077 | JGI IMG/M metagenome (GOLD analysis project Ga0315298, IMG submission 203077) | Extremophilic microbial mat communities from Washburn Hot Springs, YNP, Wyoming, USA - WHS_1_MG | ecosystem: Environmental > Aquatic > Thermal springs > Hot (42-90C) | place: USA: Wyoming... | reverse complement strand
AGTAAATCCGATTGGCTGTACCCGGATGATCCGCTTGAATAGGTTGATTCAAAGCCTGAAAAACCCTTGTCACCACCGGTTTGTCTCACGCTGCCTCTCATAGCATCACTTCATCACCTTTCCGCCGCCATTGAGATGTTAGACGTATTCTTAGCATGTCGACGTGTCCCACTATGAATGATTCATGCCGATAGTCAAGAGATTGCTGTGGCTACATTACGCCTCGGAGCCTGCCCTCGATGAAAAGCTGCTGACCAGGGCAAAGCCTACGCGAACCGCTACATGGTTAGGCAATCGCGATCCGCGCCGATCTCCTGCACTCGGTAGCCCTTGCAACGTATAACACGGCCTGTTGTAGCTCAGCAATGATATTGTAGCTCCTGGCGTGCGAAACGGGACGAAACAAAGGAGGCGATGAGATTTTTCAGCGAGGCAGGGGGCTCTGGAATCGGTTAAACCTTCTGAAGAGTCTTTCTTTGAACTTATATTCCGCGCCCTTTTGTAGTTTGTTGTGGGGAATTTTATGATGACCCTCCAAACGGGTGACTCTTAGGACTGCGATCTTGGAGTATTGCCTCGTCCTCCGAGGCTTCAAGTTTGAGGCGCCGAAATTGACAGCGGTTTTGGGGGACTTATAGAGAGAATCCTTCGTGACGGCCGTGGGCGACTATAAAGGGGTGACCATGACCAGCCTCCTCATACAAGTCGTAGTCCCCCTAGACCGTCAGACTCGTGGCGCCATGGTGGGCGCAGCGCGTCTCAATGAGTTTTTTACTTCCGCCCGCCGCCAGCAAGTACGGATCGTAAGTATGTGTGAACGGCCTCCACAAGCGCCTGGGGCTCCGAATAAGCCCCAGCCTCGTCGGTAGCCGGTCTTTGCACTACGATGATTTGACATCCCTCAGCTTGGGCTGCTTTGATTTTTTGGTCAGTCCCTCCCTGAATCCCGCTGTCCTTTGTCACGAGTGTTCTTACCCCGAACTTTCTTATTGCCGCTATGTTGTCCGAGTATGTAAACGGTCCAAAACCCATGATAATATGTTTCTCTGGGATGCCAAGCTGTTTCGCCAGTTCCAGGGTTTTCGGGTTTGGTAAGGTCCTCACGACCAGCGCACAGGCCCTTTTTCGGCATACGGATGCATAGACAGCCAGATGCTTAACGCCGATGGTGAGTAACACGGGCCCACCCAAGTCCGCTGCCTTGTGGGCGGCATCCGCATGATCTTTTGCGAAAATTACACCGGCCTTGCTATCGACTGAGGCTGCTCTTTGCAGCCTGAAAAAGGGGATCCCTGTTTCAGACGATGCTTTTCTCGCGTTTGCTGTCACCTGCGTAGCATAGGGATGAGTGGCGTCAATTATAAGAGTCACGCGATGCTTTTTTATGATTGTTATCATTCCTGGTAAGTCCAGAGGACCGCGCCTTACCATTACCAGGGGAGAATCTGGGAAATTCATTGGCGTGTCTGTGGCGAGGGAAACTACGACAGACAAACCCTTCTCTGTGAGGCGATGGAGCACATCGAGAGAGTCAGATGTGCCGCCAAAAAGTAGAATGCGAAATATGCGATCCGCAGAGCCGTCGCCGGATAAGTCAAAACTTGAGAATAAAGAGGCCATTCATCATTCGCTTTCTTTAGTGAGAAGTTCCCGTCGAGAGAAAGTAATCGCGGTCAATGCTGTAACTAGATTCGTGAATTTGGGTATATACGGGTTCTCGAAATTTCTGTCGGAATGAGGGCTGCCTAGTCGAGCGTGTGGCCGCTTTCGGCCCCACCTTGACAGCCGCCAAAAGTCAACCTTTCTCATTTCGAGGGAGCGAGTCTCGAACGGAGTGAGAGGCTGCGGCTGAGAAATCTTGGTTTTCTGACCAGGATTTCTCGCTTCGCTCGAAATGACAGGGACAATGCATTCAAAATGACAGGGACCATGCATTCGAAATGACCGGCGCCTCATTGAATTCGTGATTACTTTCGAGAACAGGTCTGGTCAGTTTTCTAACAAGATGACCACGGTTCTCGAACTGATCGTAAGAGTGGCTAATTCCGTTTCAGTGACTTCTGTCACACTTTCATCATCTAGGCCCAGATTTTGGCAGACAAAAATGCGTCGTGACCCACTGGCTTTTTTCAAGAAAGATGTAAGCCACGGAATAGAATCTCGTTTACCCAACAAAACTGCGATCTTGGGTTGGTCGAGCAGAGTTCGTTCCTCCTCCTCATCAGGAAAAGACCCATGAACACTTACAATCCTGGCGTCTGCCCATTCGAGACAAAGCCGAGCGAAAGCGGTTTGCACCGAACTAATGCCGGGTATCACTATACACTTTTCGCGTCCAAATCTCTTAACGATGAGCTTGGCAAGACTGAAACACCCCGGATCTCCACTTACGAGCACAGCCACGTTGCCGAGATGCCTCAGCGCTTCAATTTGCTCAATGCCTGCTTTCACATTGCTCCCCAAGACTATGCGGACACCCTTGAAGCAAGGGAAGAGGTCCATCAGACGCTTGTATCCGACCAAAGCCTCCGAAGAATCAACGGCGGCAATCGCTTCCTGAGTCAGATGCCGGGCTGAACCAAGACCGCAGCCCACAATAAAAATTTTAGAAGTAGCACATGTTGCTGGTTTCAACCTATACACCTACCATGCTAGACACAACACCGCACCGTGTACAGAAACCTAGGACAAAGACGCCAAGTGACCAGAGTATCGCCAACATCACAAAGAACAATAGAGTAGTGGTAGTCATGAGGCGAACACTTAGTTCGATAGAGTGCGGTGTGGGCAGCCTTGTGGAATCGCCGATAAAGGGTTTGTCTTTGAGTATGCCCTCATAAGAACAAGGTCCTCCCAGTCTCAGACCGAGCGCGCCCGCAAATGCCGATTCGGTATGACCAGAGTTTGGACTTGCGTGTCTTAGACGATCCCTCCTGTAGATTCGAAATGAATCTAATGCGCTGACTCCTTGAATTAAAGCAGCAATCGGAACAATCAGACCGGTCAATCTGCTGGGCACGTATGCCGCGAGATCGTCTAATCGAGCTGATAGCCATCCAAAATTCCTGTAACGTTCATTCTTGTAACCAAACAAGGAATCGAGCGTACTGATGGACTTGTAGGCCATTATTCCTAATGGACCACCCAAGAATGCATAAAATATCGGCGCGGTAATGCCATCCACAGTGTTCTCTGCAACACTTTCTACAGTGGCCCTGATAATGCCTTCGGCGTCGAGATCCGCTGTGTCCCTACCGCAGATTAGACTGACTAGATATCTGCTTTGGGCCATGTTCGTCGACGAAAGCGCTTGCTTCACCGCGCGAGCATGTTTGGCAAGGTCTTGACGGGCTATTCCGGTGTATATGACGAGAATGGATACGACATCGCCGACAAGTGGAGGCAGATGCTTTACAAGGATTAATAGGGTCAGGGTCACAACGACAACTGATACCAAAGTCAAAACTGCAGTCACAATCCCAGCCACTTTTTCGTTCCGAAATGAACTCCTTGTCTTCCGCTCCAGAAACAATGCTATCAGAGCTATGTAACGAACTGGGTGAGGCCATCGCGGCGGATCGCCGAGCAACGCATCGAGTATTATCGCTATCATGATTTGAAATGGAAGAAGAATCATAGTCCATGAGTGTATATGTTCAAGGCTAAAAAATTTCAACAGGGCCCAGCTCTTGACAAGGTGAAGCCCTCTTGTTATGTTGACAACTAGGCCATGGGTTGATCCAACTAAGGATCTCAGGGAAAACGGTGTAAATCCGTTGCGGGCCCGCCGCTGTTACCGGGGACGAAAGCCACGTGACCACTGTCCAAGTCGATGGGAAGGTCGGCGATTAGAATGATCCGGAAGCCAGAAGACCAGCCCAGGGTCATGTAATGTCGGATCTTCGAGGAATGAGAGCCCGACCCAAGGGGTGAAAAACGGCATCCCCGAGAAATCATTCTCGGGGTTTTTTGTTCCCTCCTCCTTGTTATGGGCATGCTTCGCCCCTGCATGAAAACATTTTACGACCGCATCTTAGATCCAACATTCCACAATCTGAACGTTCCGCGCGACGGGCAGTTGACGTGAAAGGAGTAGGGATGATCATTTGTGGTTTGACCAGCTCATCGCCAGCTACTCACGATGCGAACATTCGTCGTGACAAGATCTGCCCGTCACATAGCCTGAAGATGCGGAGCAAAAAAGTCCAGCGGAGTTCCCGGAAAAAAGGTCAGGTTCAAAGAAGGTCTAGAACTTCCGGTTCTTAGGTGCATAGGCAAGCATGGCTGTTTCAACACACGGCGGCAATATGGCGCGATTGACGAAGCTCCTCGGGGTTTCCCGCCGCGAAATCTTGGACTTTTCCGCGAACATCAATCCTTATGGGTTGCCGGATTGGTTTCGCACTGTCGTAAACTCGGCCCTCGATTTTGTGACAGATTATCCTGATCCTGATTCATTTGTCTTAAGGGCCGCTGCCGCTGAGCGGTACGGCTGCTCTCACGAAGAAGTGGTAGTAGGCAATGGCTCATCAGAGCTTTTACATCATCTGCCGAGAGTAGTGAAAAAGAAACGGGCGGTAATTGTTGCCCCCACATACGTGGATTACGTTGCCTCGCTCAAGACAGTGGGCATCACGCCAATGTATGTCATGCTCCAGGAAGATCATGGTTTTCTTATGGATTGGGAAGCATTGGAAAGGGCCTTGAAGGGGGACGACATTGTCTTTCTGTGTACGCCCAACAATCCCACTGGATTGACTGTGCAGACGCAACGACTGAGAGAAACGGCATTGGCGAATCCTTCAAGCTTGTTTGTAGTTGATGAAGCCTTCGCCGATTTCGTTGAGGGTATGGAATCAATCACCTCCGACAGGCCCGAAAACGTCATTGTATTACTTTCACTGACAAAAGCGTTTGCTATCCCCGGCTTACGAATCGGTTTGGCCGTAGGCGCCCCTGATCTAATCAGGTCATTAGCGGATTCACTCCCCCCATGGTCCGTGAATTCCCTCGCGCAAACCATCGGCGCAATCGCTTTACGGGATTCGGACTATATCGCCAAAAGTAGATCATTTGTAAGGCAGCAACGGGACTATCTGCAGAAAGAACTAGCGTCCATTCCAGCTCTCACCGTTTATCCGAGTACGGCGAATTTTCTCTTGGTAAAAATAAATCGGAGAGCTCTTGATGCGCGAGAACTTGCAAGACGGCTTCTGCGTAATCGCATAGCCATTCGTGTTTGTGATGATTTCGCAGGTTTGGATGCGCGTTTCTTCCGCGTAGCCGTTCGCGTCCACGAGGAGAATATTCAGCTCTGTGAAGCCATTAGAGAGGCTTTGGGTGCGCCAGTAAAACGCAAATCAGCTCGAGTGCCTCCGGCTTTGATGTTTCAGGGAACGAGCTCCAACGCGGGCAAATCATTGATGGTTGCAGCTTTTTGCAGAATCCTGTTGCAAGATGGATACAAGGTGGCGCCCTTCAAAGCTCAGAATATGTCGTTAAATTCTTTCGTTACATCAACAGGGGGCGAAATAGGACGAGCGCAGGCGCTTCAGGCTCAGGCATGTAGGCTGGACCCAGATGTGCGTATGAATCCAGTTCTCCTTAAACCGACCAGCGACGTTGGGACGCAAGTCATCGTGTACGGTAAGCCGATGGCAAACATGGAGGTACAAGAGTGCATACGATACAAACCAGAGGCCTTTGAAGTTGTTAAACGGGCTTACGATTCACTGTCAAAGGATTTTGATGTGATGATCCTTGAAGGCGCAGGGAGCCCGGCTGAAATCAACTTGAGACGCCACGATATCGTAAACATGCGCATGGCGCGTCATGCAGAGGCCAAAGTCCTTATTGTGGGCGATATAGATAAGGGCGGCGTATTCGCCTCCTTCATTGGAACGATGAACGTCTTAGAAGCGTGGGAACGTGCAATGGTTGCCGGATTCGTGATAAACCGTTTTAGAGGGGACAAATCATTGCTGGAGCCGGCGCTGGATTATACGACCCTCTATACCGGACGACCAATTCTGGGCATAGTCCCCTTTCTCGAAAACTTGGGGTTGCCTGACGAGGATTCAGTAAGTTTTAAAGAAGGCATATATGCACACGAAGCAGAAAATGAGCAGCACATCGAGCTAGCTGTTATCGATCTTCCTCATATCTCGAACTTTACAGACTTTGACGCCTTCAGATATGAGCCTGACGTGAAACTGAAGATCATACGTTCACTAGATGATCTCAACAGACCAGACGCCGTTATTTTGCCTGGAAGTAAAAATACATTAGGAGACCTCCATTATTTAAGCGAGAAGGGAATCCATACGCGGATAAGAGCGCTTGCCCAACAGGGAATAGAGATCGTCGGTATCTGTGGGGGGTACCAAATGCTGGGGGTCGAGATTGCCGATCCTCATGGCATCGAGTCGGGAATGAAGTCGTTTGCCGGGCTAAACTTACTGAACGTCGCCACAGTGCTTGCCGCGGAAAAAACATTGAGACGAGTTTCCGGAACGCATATCGAATCGAATCTTACTATATGTGGATATGAAATTCATCATGGCCAAACTCTGCATGCAGAGGAAAAACCGGTGGTCAGATTGCTGGACGGCCGTGTGGATGGGACTAGTTCGCCGGATGGGAGGATTTGGGGGACCTACGTTCACGGTATCTTCGATGCAGATGGGTTTCGCCGGTGGTTTATCGATAAACTGCGAAAACGCAGGGGTTTGGAACCCGTTGGGCAGATTTGTCACCGGCATGACATCGAAAACGCTTTGGACCGATTGGCTGAAGCTGTGCGTGATAGCATGGACATCGCCCGGATCTACCACATCATCGGCCTGGCTTGAGAGAAAGATGCACGCGCGAGATATGGAGATACAGATTTGACCAATTCTTGCCCAAGAATCGTGATGGCAGGGACACACAGCGGTGTCGGAAAGACGTCGATCACTATAGGGTTGGTCAGCGCGCTCAGAAAACGAGGATTGCGAGTACAGACATTCAAAGTTGGCCCCGACTATCTGGATCCGACGTACCTCGCGAGGGCATCCGGCAGACCTTGCTACAATCTCGATGGTTGGATGACGAATGAACAGTATGTGAAAGGCCTCTTTGGCGCCAAGGCCTCGCAAGTCGATATATCTGTTGTGGAAGGCGCTATGGGATTGTTTGATGGTATCGATCCTACAAGTATCCGAGGGTCGACTGCTGAGATAGCCGCATGGCTCGGTGCGCCGATTATCCTAGTTGTTGATAGCCATGGCTTGGCCCGTAGCCTCGCTCCGATCGTCCATGGTTTTGCAAGCTTTGATCATCAGGTCAAGGTAGCGGCAGTGGTTGCCAACCATTGTGGATCGGAGCGGCATGGCCTACTCCTCGGCAAGGTTTTAGAAGACGCCGGGCTGCCGCCGATGGTGGGCGCGATGCCCCGGGGGGCATTGCCCGTCTTGCCAAGTCGGCACTTGGGCCTGGTATCCGCCGACATGCACTTGTTGGATGATCACGTCCTCGATGCGTTTGCCGAAGTAACGACAAACCACTCTTTCATGGATGAAGTCGAGAGAATCGCTAGGCAAGCCCCATCTTTTTCGTGGCGTCAAGATACTCTACAAAAAACTCAGGATGTGAAAAAAAACATTCGGTTAGGGATTGCTGATGATGCGGCTTTCCACTTTTATTATCCAGATAATCTGGAGGCGTTCTCTGTAGCCGGGTGTGAACTCGTCCCGTTCTCTCCACTACGCGACAAATCTCTGCCATCGGGCCTCCATGCCGTTTATCTTGGGGGCGGGTACCCGGAAGAATATGTGGAAGAGCTCTCTGAAAACAAAACCATGATTTCTTCCATCAAGCGTTTTGCGGAGATGGGGCTCCCTATTTATGCAGAATGCGGCGGCTTGATGTACTTGTCACAGGGAATCGAATTTAAGGATAATAGAACATTTCCACTTCTTGGTTTGCTGCCGATATGGACCCGCATGTTACCTCGATTGAAGGCTTTGAGTTACGTCGAGATCACGTTGAAACAGGAATCTCTTTTTGGTACAGCCGGCAAACGAATTCGAGGGCACGAATTTCATTATTCCGAGCTGAGCGATGATCCTATTGGCATGGATGGTTGGACATCAGTCTATCGCCTGAGCGGGCCTTTGCGCGTCGGTTATCAAGACGAGGGCTTTCAAATGGGAAAGATTCTGGCCAGCTATGTTCACGCCCACTACGCCTCTCACCCAGATGCTGTCGCCCACTTTGTCAAAAGTTGCCAACGGACAAAATGCCATGGAAAATAATATGAATAATTACCTGCCGTTGTCCGGTTCCCCTAAGAGAGCTCTAATAAGAATGTTTTATGAGAGTCCTATGACTCCAGAGGAAATAGAACAACAATCCTTTAGCCTGATCGACAGTGAAATACCATGCCATCGCTTTTCACCAGCAGAGTGGCATGTTGTGAGGCGAATGATTCACACCGCAGGTGACGTGGCGCTTGTCGACAAAATAGAGTTTTCTCGAAGCGCCATCGAGTCCGCAATCCAGGCTCTGAAATCAGGCAAGAGACTCTTTGTAGATTCAAACATGGTGCGCTCAGGGTTGTCACTGGAAAGACTGAGGAAAGTGCACGCAGATTATTCTCGAAACGATATATCTTGTCACGTCTCTGACAGCGATGTTGCCTCCTTAGCCCGTGCAAGTGCATTACCCAGGTCTCTTTTTGCAGTCAGAAAAGCCAAGCCGATATTGGACGGGTGTATTGCCGTTTTCGGGAATTCGCCGATAGCCTTAATGGAGTTGAATCGCCTTATCATTGAAGACGCGATCAAACCCTCAATAGTTGTGGCAATGCCGGTGGGCTTTGTACACGTCGCTGAGAGTAAACGAGAGCTAATGTCACTAGGAGTGCCGTACATTGCCGTCACGGGCCGACGCGGGGGAAGTCCGCTCGCGGTGAGCGTGATCCACGCTCTGTGTGGACTGGCGGAGCCCGGTTAAAAATCTTTTCACTTTCTGTTGAGTCGTCTAGCGGGTTGTGAAAAAGTTCGATGCTGTAAGGAGTGTTAGGAGTTGAGCGATCCCAAGCAGAAGGCCATCATTCTCCTAGGCCATGGTAGCCGTGTCCCTGATGCGGGTAAGCACATGGAAAAAGTTGCCGCTGGCCTGAGGGCGAAATATGGGCATAGCATAGTTGAAATTTGTTACATGTCACGGCTCGGACCACATTTTCCCGAGATCTTCGAGAAATGTTTGACGCAAGGCGCCACCGAAGTCATGGTCATTCCTTATTTCCTCCATGACGGATTGCACCTTGTTTTGGATATCCCTGAAATGTTGCAAGAGGTGGCCAAACGTAACCCTGAGGTAAAATTAATCCTCGGTCGAAACCTCGGATTTGACGATGTGCTGGTTGACCTGGTTCAGCGACGTATCTCAGACTCTGTGGACAATTGCGACGTACGGGAGTTACAGCTGCCCCCCCGGCGCCAGTTTCCTGTTCCGCCTGGCCAACACGAATTCGTCCCTATGATGCCAGAAGAAGCAGCTCGGTTTTTGCGAAAGACACGGAAGCAAATCTAAACAAGCAGGAGGAGATTAATATGTTCAGCCCTTACTCAATTATCACCGTGCTCATCATGTTACTCTTTTTGGGTTTCATCGCTGAGCCGGCATACGCCATGCACATTTCAGAGGGGATTTTGCCGGTGGGTTGGTCAGTCTTGTGGTTTGTTGCGGCTATTCCATTCGTGGCCATGGGATTGAAACGAATACGGGAGCGCTCTGAAAAAGAGCCTTACTTTAAGCCCATGATAGGACTCGTGGGCGCCGCTGTCTTTGTAATATCGTGTATGCCAATACCAGTTCCCATAGCGGGAACGTGCTCGCACCCATGCGGCACAGGCATGGCAGCTATCCTTGTAGGTCCCTGGGTAAGTGTCGTCCTGGCGAGTATTGCACTCCTATTGCAGGCTGTATTCCTGGCCCATGGCGGCTTGACGACACTAGGCGCGAACATCATGACCATGGGGGTTGCAGGATCTTTTGCCGGCTATGGGGCATTCGTATTGTGTCGTAAATTAGGGTTGTCTGTTTTAGTAGCTGCGTTCCTTGGCGGTGTCCTGTCTGATTGGATGACCTACTCGGCCACGTCTTTCATCCTGTCGGCCGCACTCCATACTGGCGATTCCTTTTGGAAGATGTTTCTTGCCATAGCTTTCGCGTTTGTCCCTACGCAGGTTCCATTAGGTATCCTGGAGGGATTTTTTACAGCAGGGGCGTATGCTTGGATTCAGGCCCGGCGCCCCCAATACGTTCGTATGTTGGAAAAGGGAGAAACAGCATGAGAAAAATAGGGATATTTATTGCGGTCATCTCCGTCTGCGTAGCGCTGGCTTTCATGCTCTCGACCCACAAGGTCGAATGGACCGGCGTCGACGACTCTGTAGTGGGCAAGTTTGCCGAGGCGGCGGGGCGTCCACCCACTGACCCGTATATTAACATAGCCAAGGGCGACCTCGAACTTTTCTTCTTTTTATTGGCAGGAGTGGTGGGTGGATTCACGGCGGGTTACTATTACAGGGTGCTATTCTCAGGAGTTCCCGAGGTGACGGGTCCATCAGACGATGTTTGATCTGTTCCTGGATTTCTTCGCCTACAGAGACAATTTCCTTACGAGAATGGATGCGCGCATTAAGATTATGGGGGCCATCGCTTTAATCTGGTGTGACATTCTTTCCAGTAAAATCCTTTTGCCTCTCATTATCTTGGTGACGTGCGTTGCCGTTCTCTTGATCATAGGCGTTCCAGGAAGATTGGTGTCACTGAGAATTGTATCTCCTGCTGGCATTGTGCTGGTACTAATGGCGCTCCAGACGTTTACCGTCCCTGGAGCGGTCTTGTTTACCGTGACCTTGGGAGGAGCCCATTTCCCAGCTACCTATGAAGGCTTACAGCGTGGAGTAGTGCTCGGCGCGAGAATTTTCTGCGCTGTCACTGTAATGACACTCCTCGGAGCCACTGTTCCGGCTCAAAAAATGTTCCATGCATTACGATGGTTGAAATGCCCTGCGACCTGGGTAGAAACAGCCTTACTCATGTACCGCTATATCTTTCTCCTCGCCGATCAAACATCTGACATATTAGCGGCGCAAAGAGTGCGCTTGGGGTATTCAACGGTTCAAA
>Ga0315298_1010451_pt1 | contig 11178 bp, 10 predicted proteins | sample WHS_1_MG_FD_203077 | JGI IMG/M metagenome (GOLD analysis project Ga0315298, IMG submission 203077) | Extremophilic microbial mat communities from Washburn Hot Springs, YNP, Wyoming, USA - WHS_1_MG | ecosystem: Environmental > Aquatic > Thermal springs > Hot (42-90C) | place: USA: Wyoming... | reverse complement strand
TGTTATCTGGTGAAGTTTATGAAGTTTTACATGGAGATGAAATAGATTCACAATTATGGTTACCACCTTCTGAAGTAATTATATGTAAAAAATCTTTAAAAATAAAGGGTAAATTATGGAAATATTATGAAATAATCAATTTAGACGAAAGTGAAAAGGTGGGAGCATTAAGAATTAAATAAAATAAAACCTTCTAATCCAGACTCAGAAAAGACTGCTTAAAAAAATATTACTGCTTAAAAAATTGCTTGACATAGATAACTTAGTTATCATATAACAAAATGTGAAGCAATGGAAAAAGGAAGAAATAAAAGGTTTAAGAAAGTATTTAGTTTTAACACAAAAAGAGTTTGCAAAATTCCTTGGAGTAACAAGAGTTTACATTATGATGCTTAAACAGGAAGAAAACAGTCTTCAGAATTACTTAAAAGGGAAAGTAACAGTGAAAATCATATAAACTGAGCAACAAGGTGTACCAATGGCTATTCACTGTTACTTTCCAACAACACGAAAATGAGTTAACTGTTACAAGTGACAAAGGTGGTGAATGAGTTAAAAAGTAGAAAGTGACAGAATTAAACAATGAGTTACTTAAAATGAGCGACAAAAATGGCTGAAATGAGTTGCTTGTAAAGAGTAAAGTTACACAGTTACACCATGAGAGTAACAGAAAGCACGAATGAGATACTCTTTACAAGCAACAGAAAGCCTATTATAAACCATTGTTTCAAAGTAGTAACAGGAAGTGTAAATGAACTATTTATACCAAAGTTTAGTATTTAAAAGATTACGGGAAGTTAGAAATGAATATATTGCTCATTTTCCAAAAAAGGAGCTTCCAAAAATAACAATTTCATTTGAAGAAACAAAAGAGGTAGTAGAAAAAACAATAAAAGAAATTACCAAAATCATAGGAATTAACATATCTCCTGACCTGACTCCTGTTTATCAAGGCAATTATTATACAGCTTTTATGGTTCCATGGTTACAACCTGCTTGTAATGAATCTCAAGAAATAGAAACTATTTCTGGAATTGATAAATACAAGGATGGAGCTCATTTTGCCTGTGATTTGATACTGGCAAATGGTTTATCTTTTCATATAGATGATTTTCCTTCAGAGTACAAATGGGAAAAAGGAGATGAAGTGGCAATTTTTTGGAGTTATAATTATCAAAGCCCTAAAGAATGTTTTGTTATAAGCAATTTTTCTAAAAAACAATGGGTAAAAGGTATGGTTAGCTGGCTCAGTAATAGAAATGGTTCTTGGATTTTGCCAGAAATTTAAAAAGAGGGGATGATTATACTGAACCCTATGAGGACTGGACACGCCAAAGGTGTAAAGGTTAAACTTTCTGCATATGCAGGGAGAAAATCTCTATAAAAAGGGAAAAATGTTGCATAGAGCTCTACAAATTGAAACCCTAAAAAGTGTCCACAAAAATAGGGTGCATTACAGGGGGTGGCATATGATTAAAAAACTAATGTCTTTAGTTTTTTGTCTGTTTTGGCTGGGATGCTTTTTCCCTGGTTTTGTGCGTTCACAAAATATTCCAAACCCTAGTATGGCTATAGATTGTTATGGAACCCTTGAAGCATGGAAAGCAGACAGTAGTTTGAGAAACTACATGGCTACGTATAAGTGTTACTGTCCAAGTCGAAATTCAAGCCCCGTATGTACTCCAATTAGTAGCCCATCCCTACCCCCAAAAACTGGTTCTGGTCTTAGCCCCTCCCAGCAGATGCAACTTCAGATGTTCCAAGGAATTATGGCTCCACTTTTTGGAGCCTTAGGACAAATGATACACGATAGTATGATGAATCTTATGATGCCAAAACCTGATACTTCTTATCAACAGCGTCAGCAGGAAGAGGCATTAAGAAAACAGCAAGAAGAAGCCAAAAAGAAAGCTTACGAAGCATGGCAAAGATATATGAAGGAGGCAGAAGAGCATGCAAGAAAAGAGGAAAAGGCGAGAAAGATGGAGGGACAATGCATCCTTTCTCAAGTAAGGATTGGAAGTGGGCCATTTGGAACGTCTATGTTTATAATAGGTCCAAGGGCATCAGAAAGAGAAACCTTATCACGAATTGATTGGGATAATCCAAGACCCCAATCACCTCTGGAACAAAAACTCAAGAGTTAGCAAAGGAACAATTATTAAGAACTGCTTATTTTTCAAAGATGGCAGAGACATTCTTACAATCAGGAGACCTTATAAGCTATATAATTAAACATCAAAACTTGATGCCACAGGAAAAACTCTCTAACAATGCCTGGACACTGGCAGATGAATCGGTTTTAAGCCTCAAGGGAAAAATAGAAAAAATCGGCAAGCCCTTAAAAGATTGGGATGTGAAAATTTACAGAGGTATTTTAACAGGTTTTAACGGAGCGTTTATCATTGACACAGAAACGAGAAATAGAATTTTGTCGAACTGCGAAACAGAAGAAGAAAGGGAAAGAACGGAAGAAATAATAAAGCCAGTTTTAAGAGGTAGAGATATTGGAAGGTATTATTATGGTGGGAAGGTATGTGGTTAATTGGAACTTTTCCGACGTTAAATCTTGACATAGATTATTATCCAGCTTTGAAGAAGTATCTTAAAACCTTTGGAGATAGATTAAATCAAGATGGCAAACCTGGCCATAGAAAAAAAACTAATAATAAGTGGTTTGAAACGCAAGATAATATAGCATACCACCCCGAATTTGAAAAGGAAAAGATTGTGTGGGCAGAAACGGCAGAAAAAATAAAAACGGCAATTGTTCCCGCAGGAATATATTTATCAAAAACCTGTTTTATGTTGATTGGGAAAAATCTTAAGCTTATTATAGCTGTTGCTAATTCGTTATTGATAGACTGGTTTATTAGGCAATCAGTACATAAATTAGGTGAAAAAGGGATTTATGCATCAGAGTATTTTATGGAACAACTCCCCATTCCGCCCATCACCCCCAAAAATCAACCAATTGCCAATCAGATTGAATCCATTATCTCCCAAATCCTTACTCTCACCCAATCTGAAGACTATTTACAAAACACAGCTAAGCAATACAAAGTCCGCGAACACGAAAACCAAATCGACCAGCTCGTCTATAAACTCTACGGCCTCACGGATGAGGAAATACAAATTGTTGAAAGTTATGGCACGAAATAGATTCTTGAATCAAGAATGGCAAAAGAATCATCTCGAAAAGATTAAAAAGTGGGCAGGCCCTCGTTATACGCCCGAACTTAATGTTGACTTGCCGATTGCTGAAATTTTTGATGGAATAAGTCGAACCAAAATTTTCTATTACTCAATACGTGAACACTATAGAAAGCTAATGTGCGCCTTTGGTAAGGTCTCTGGAAAATATGAAAACCGCAAAGCTCACAATCTGTACGAAAATATCAAAACTGAGCTTTCTCAATTATCTAAAGATTTAAGTGAGATCAAATCATACGATATCAAGCAGATCCCATGGGAGCAGATCAATAAGTGCTGCGGACAATGCGTACAGAAGATAAATGAGATACTACGGAAACTTTTGGGTGAATCAAGAGAAGAAAAGAACGCAGGTGTTAATATTCACTATGATATTCACTGTCTTTATGAAACACGAAAGGAATTAAGATTTTTTAAAGAGCTTTCATCAAGCACTAAAGCCAAACTATCAAACTCACCATTTTTACTTTTAACGGGTGTTGCTGGGACTGGGAAAACCCATTTACTTTGTGATGTTGTAGAAAACAGGCTAAAGAAAAGATTACCTGCTGTTCTTGTATTTGGCGAGCGATTTGCCACGTCTGATGATCCATTTATACAAATAATTCGGCAACTTGGCTTAGAAGAAATAAACAAGGACCAATTTCTTAGCTTGCTAAATAATGCGGGAAAGCAGTCAGGCTGCCGTGCGATTTTAGCTATTGATGCGTTGAACGAAACAAGGCAGCGGAATTTTTGGAAAAGAAATTTAAAAAGGGTTGTTAATGAAATTAAAAAATATCCGCACATTGCTTTAGTCGTAAGTATCAGGACGGGATTTGAGGATGAAGTAATAACTGAAAAACTAAAAAGATTTTTTGTTTGTGAAGAACATCGTGGTTTCGAAAAAGTGGAATGGGAAGCAGTTAGTAAGTTCTTTAAAGAATTTCAGCTACCCCTACCTGAAATACCTTTGGTGATGCCAGAATTTCAAAATCCACTTTTTCTGCTCCTGTTTTGTAAGGCATGTCAGTCTCGCACAGGAAAGAATAAAGGCAAAAAACAAAGGCAGGTTTTTAGAGGCCAAGAGGGGACAACCTATATTTTTGAATCTTTCGTGGATGGCGTATCCAAAAAGATTGCCAAACAATTCCAGATATCCAATAGTCCAGGCAAGAATATCTGGGATAAGATAATTGAAAAAATTGCGGAACGAATGGTAGCCAAGAATGATGACAGAATTTCTGAGGACGAAGTCGTTGATTTGGTTAAAAATGCATATCCCTTAATAGACCATAGCAATTTAATAAAGGAAATGGAAAGAAATTTATTGTTAGTTAAGGTCCCCAGATACTCAAAGGAGAAAGACGATTATGATGGATTTGATTTTAGGTTTCCTTTTCAAAAGTTTAGCGACCACTTGATAGGACGATACATTTTCAAGAAGTACGAAGAGGAATTCGGCAAAGGAAATAAGAACCTACAAACCGCCAAAGAGTTTTTTTCCAAGAGAAGAGAGTTTCTCGCAAACCCATGGAATAGAGGAATTATTGAGTCATTATCAATACAATGTCCAGAACATCTTAATGGATGCGAACTGGTGGAAGTTGCACCGTACCTCAAGGGTTCCAATGTAGCGCAGGAAGCATTCATTGAGAGCTTGATTTGGCGAAAGCCAACAGCATTTTCAGAAGACTTAAAGAATACATTAGCTTACATTAACAGGAAGATCATCAGAACAGAATTCGGACATAACAATCTTCTTAACGCTTTTCTGACGATTGCGCCGGTACCAAATCATCCTTTTAACGCAGACTTTTTACATAAACACCTTTCGAGATTTTCAGTGTCGAAGCGAGACTCCTGGTGGTCGACCTTTTTACATTATCAGTATGGCGAGAAGGGTGCTGTTGACAGGCTGCTTGAGTGGAGCTGGTCAGATCAAGACAAGTCTCATATCAATGACGAAAGTATTCGCCTTTGCTCCGTGGCATTATGTTGGTTTCTATCAACACCAAATAGGTTTCTACGGGATAAAGCAACAAAGGCTTTAGTTGCTCTGTTAACCAATAGACTGCCTGTAGTTTTAGAGTTGCTAAAGCAATTTAAGGATGTAAATGATCCTTATGTGGCCGAGCGTTTATACGCAGTCGCCTATGGCTGTGCCATTCGGTCAAAGAACGATAAGACTGGGTTAAGAGATTTATCACAATGGGTCTATGATGAGATTTTTAAGGGCGGTAATCCTCCAGTTCATATTCTTTTGCGTGATTATGCCCGAGGTATTATTGAGGTTGCACTTCACGAGAAAATAGATATTTCAATTGACAGGCAGAAAATAGAGCCACCATATGATAGCAATTGGCCCAGGAAAGTTCCATCAGAAAAATCACTAAAGAATGAAGCTAAAAATCGAGGTTTATGGAGTGTATGGTCATCTGTAATGTATAACTTTGGATCTTTAGCCGATTTCGGAAACTATGTTCTTAATTCTGCAGTGAGTCATTGGTCAGGGCGGAGATTAAACAGTAAAGAAATAAGTCGCAAAAAAGTGTTTGAAAATTTTAAAAGAAAATTAAGTGAACATCAGAAAGCGTTGTTAGAAAAAGCTATTAATTCGTCTTATGGTATTTTTTTTCTTGACGATGAAAGCGAGAAAAAAGAAAAAGAAATGAAAAAGACTTATGCTACTTTTGAAAATTCTCTGTCAAAAAAGCAGAAAACTTTTTTTGACAGGGAAATAAAACCTTTCCTTGATGGCCATGGGAATATAAATGATCCATTAGAATACTTTGATACTGGCTTAGCACAGAGGTGGGTTTTTAATCGGGTAGTACAACTTGGATGGAGTCAGGAATTGCACGGGCAATTTGACAAATATGTTAATTACAACCACATAGACAGGTCTGAACATAAACCGGAACGTATTGGTAAGAAATATCAATGGATTGCTTTGCATGAATTGTTGGCTCGAATTTCAGATAATTTTGAATTCAAGGAAGAAAGTTGGTCAGATAGTGTCGGAAAATACGAAGGGCCATGGCAACTAAGCCTAAGAGATATTGATCCCTCTTGTGTTCTCAAGGCATTTCCGAATACAAAACCGGAGAATGTACCTAATTTCAAATGGGAGGTTCAAAACCAATACAACGTTTGGCATAAAAACAGTTCACATTCTGCATGGCTTAAAAACTCCTGCGATTTACCAGATCCGAGGAAAATCATTGAATTTGTTGACGAGCGAGGCATTGTTTGGGTAGCTCTTGAAGGATTTGTTGAATGGCAAGAGGAAATCCCACCAGGGGAGGAAGAATACGAGCTACCCAAGCGAACATTGTGGTACATGGTAAAGAGTTATTTAGTTAGAGTGACAGATAAGGATAAAGTATTCAAATGGGCAAAGCGGCAGCACTTTATGGGGCGATGGATGCCGGAATCTCATGAATTTTATAATGTTTACCTCGGAGAATATCCTTGGGCCAGCGCTTTTCTTTACCATTATACTGCCTACTATCACCACGATGGGTGGACTGATGGAGCAAGAGGCAGAAAGATTCCTGCAAAAATTTTAGTGACTGATGACCAGTATTTGAGTAGTGGTTCGTCAAGAGATTGTTCGACCAATGAGGCAATCAGAGTCCAATTGCCTGCAAAGTTTATTGTTGACGGAATGGAACTGACGCAAGATTATGTAGATGGGAGGTTTTTCGATAAGGACGGTGATCTCGTTGCATTTGATCCCAAAGTTTTCGATGACAATGCACCAAGTTGTATTTTAATAAAGAAAGATAAGTTGGTTGACTTTTTGAAGGGCAAAAATTATGCATTATTTTGGACTTTGTTAGGAGAAAAAAATATTATAGGAGAGAGAACGATTGGTCAACCATTAGGGTGGCTAGAAATAAACGGCGCTTTTACATTAGATAATAAGGATCAAATTATTGGTTCGACAAGAAATAAATTTAGAAAATCAAGAAGTTAATTCCAAAACGATAAAAAACCTTTATTTTTGTATGTTCTCAAAATGGTTTATCTATCAAAACAATTTAAAAGTGTCAGATTTTTTGACATAGTTTAGAGAAACATCAAGCAATTTTTGGAAAATCAGTTATCTTGAGTATAGGAATGAGCCAGAAGATAAACCTTCTGGCTTTTTATTTTTGAAATTATTTCAATTTTATTACCACTTGGAGTACCCCCATCAAACCGTACCCCCTCTAACTTATTCTCTTTCTTCCTGTATTCCCTTGGTGATCTCATCTTAAGTCCCTTATGGGGATGATGTATATTATAATCTTCAAACCACAAAGGCAATAGTTCCATAACAGTTTTTGCATCAGGGAGATCATGCATATATACATAATCCCTTTTAAATGAGGTCAAGTTTCCTACAAAATGAACGAAATTTACAGCAGACAGAAGGAAATAGTACATAATCCCTTTTAAATGAGGTCAAGTTTCCTACTTAAATCATCCTTTAGCAAGATTTCATTACGATGAAGGTACATAATCCCTTTTAAATGAGGTCAAGTTTCCTACAGTAAAAAAAGGAATCGAAAAAGGAACAGACGCAGTACATAATCCCTTTTAAATGAGGTCAAGTTTCCTACTTAAAAAAAGTTTTTGGGTATCTTTCCCGTCAATAAGTACATAATCCCTTTTAAATGAGGTCAAGTTTCCTACTCCAGAATTCAGAAAATATGTTAGCTCTGCATTGAGTACATAATCCCTTTTAAATGAGGTCAAGTTTCCTACGATTGAACAGGACAGGCAGGCAAAAAGAAATATAGTACATAATCCCTTTTAAATGAGGTCAAGTTTCCTACTTCCAGATTGAATTAAAACAATCTGATAACAATTATGTACATAATCCCTTTTAAATGAGGTCAAGTTTCCTACTCACGGTTGAACAGCTGAAAAGGATAGCGAGAGAACGTACATAATCCCTTTTAAATGAGGTCAAGTTTCCTACATTCTACATCTTCGGGTTTTGCGACAAAATAGATTACATAATCCCTTTTAAATGAGGTCAAGTTTCCTACACGATGGGAATGCCAGATGTCGGATTTACATCACCAGCAGTGTACATAATCCCTTTTAAATGAGGTCAAGTTTCCTACTTACCCCCTGTTTTTTTCTCTTATTTTTCAATGAGTTATAAAGAGGGTTTTGCAAATTTTTCAGCAATTTTTTACTTACGGTTATATTATAAACCCTTGATATTCCTTGATTTTGGGTCATAAGCAAATCAAGATTTTTCAATGGTTTATGAAATTTTATTCTTTAAACTTTGTTACAATGGGATTTTTTAGTACTTATAGTTTAAGGAAAAAGGAATGGGATTCTTCGCTGACGCTCAGAATGACATGAGAAACGCTCAGAATGACAGAAAATAAGAGTAGAATAATAGAAAACGGGACTAGAATAATAGAAAGTAGGCTCTTACTGATAAAAAACAATGGGATAAACAAAAATTTGCCTTGGACTTTTTCAGACTTCGCCTTTCAAAATAATAATTTGACTTGTCAAAGAACAATTTTTATATAATTAAAGCAAAATTTTATATCTTTGTCAACTATAAAAAAACCTCTACTCCTTCTGGAATTCTGTCTCCACAGCCTAAAACTGCTACAAGAGAATCTTTAGAAAGTGGATAGATTCTTACATCATCATATCTTGGATGAATAATCTGCTTTATCTCATTTTTTAGTGTTTTAAGTTCCTGCCATGTCAAAACACAATAAAAAACAGAGTATTGAATATGTAAGCCTCTGCCTTTCATTAATCTATAAATTCGGGTAAGTCTTTTTTCATCAGCTATGTCATAACAGACAAGATATGGCGATTTCATTTCCTTACATCCTTTATAATTTCAAAAAGTTCATCAATAACTGCTTCAACGCTTTTGGTGAAATTTTCTCTTCTTGATTCAAATCTGTCAATTATCTGTTTTATTCCTTCTTCAGTGAGTTCTCCATTTTCAATCCCTAATTTATTAAAGGATTTTATAAAATAGTTAAGTACTACACTTTTGAGTTTTCCCACAGGAAATTTGCTTTATGTGTTGCTTAATCTGAAATATACTCAATGAAAGATTTAATTCCTTAGCATCTTATATAAATTTGCTAAAAGGTTTACAAGTTATTTTTTTATGTTTTGTTGGTTTGAGCAAAAAAGTTTTATAGCAATTCGTATGTAAAAAATGCATTAACCCAATTGATATTCAAATTGACCTAAATAATTTATTTTAAACAATAAAATTATATTTTATATATTATTTTAACTTGACAAATATAATTTTTATATTTAAAATTTAATTTATGGTGCATTTTTATTTTTTAAAAAAACGAATTAAATCAATTTATCAATTTTCTTTAAGGCTTGATTTTTCTAATTTCGGAAAAATTTCGAATCGATTCGATTCGAAACGGTATATTCTTTTTAAAAAAATTTTTAAGCTGAAGGTATGGAGACAGAAGTTAAAGAAATACAGAACTCCATACCGGCAAAAAAATCAGAAGAAAGTTTTCCTTACCCCTATGGAGAACTTATTATGAAAGGCACTATTAGATGTGCTAGATGCGATTCAATTATAAAAAAAGAAGGTGCCTGTCCTAAATGTGGTAGTGTAAGGTGCTATATTTTAATTTACTGGAAACGTAAATCTCCATATAAAATTAGGCGTGATAGAAAAACCAGAGAACCTCTGCAATATTTAAAAGCTCTTGATATTCTGTTAGAAATAAATCGTCATATAAAAAATAATACCTTTAATATATATGACTGGATATCATCTAAATTGAAAGAAACTTCTTTAGGTTACAAGCTTGATCAGTGGATAAAAGCAAAGGAGGAAGATTTTAAATCAGGAGAATTTAGTGGGGAAACATTAAAAAATTATAAGGGCTATGTAAGAAATTACTATAAAAAATTCAAAATAGAATCAAATGGCAATGCTGGTTGGACAAACAATCAAGATGACCCTTTTTTATTGATTAACTGGAATGTTACTGAAATAAGAAAAACAGAGATTGCTAAATTTAAAAAAGAACTTATGAAGATTGAGAAACTTAAAATTAAAACAAAAAAGAATATTCTTAATGCTCTCCATGCCTTTTTTACATGGCTTGCAACAGAAGACCCCGATGAATTAATAAGTTTAAAAGATATACCAGATTTTCCAAAAATTTCAGGGGATGATTCTGAACCTCGTAAAGCTCTTGATTATGATTTGCAAATTAAAGGGATTCAAAATATTCCTGAAGAACACAGAGATATTATTGAATTCGGTTGCGAGGAATTTCTAAGGCCCGGAGAACTGTGTGCTTTAAAAATTAAAGATATTGATTTTGCAAATAAAACTTTGATTGTCAGAAGAACATGGTCTGGGTCAATTTTAAGAGAAAATACTAAGCAGAAAAAATGGAAAATTAAACCTCTTACTCAAAGAGCTTATGAAATTGCTAAAAAACATGCAAAAAATAAATTCCCTGAAGATTTTCTTTTTATTAATCCAAAAACCAGAAGATGTTATCGTCCTAAAACTTTAAATAACATCTGGAAAAAATATTCAGATACAGATACTGTATATTACGAAGGTTCAAGACATAGTTCACTAACGCAGCTTGCAGAAGCAGGTTACGATATAACTTGTACTAGCCCCCGTTTAGACCGGACACCCTCCTAACCAAAATAAGTTGTAGTAATAGCCATAGAGTTATTACTATAATTAACATGTAGGAGGGAGGATAACTATGAGTCCGGTAGAGGTAATCACATCGGTTCAAAGAAGAAGACGATGGACTGCAGAGCAGAAAAAGGCCATGGTTGAGGAAGCAGAACAGCCTGGTAATAGTATTTCTTCTGTGGCAAGAAAGTATGAGGTCCATCCAAATCAACTCTTCAGGTGGAGGCGTCTTATCCATGAAGGTGCCCTTCTGGCTGCCCGTAGTGAAGAGCCCCTTGTACCTCTTTCTGAGGTGAAGA
>Ga0315298_1010450_pt1 | contig 11179 bp, 8 predicted proteins | sample WHS_1_MG_FD_203077 | JGI IMG/M metagenome (GOLD analysis project Ga0315298, IMG submission 203077) | Extremophilic microbial mat communities from Washburn Hot Springs, YNP, Wyoming, USA - WHS_1_MG | ecosystem: Environmental > Aquatic > Thermal springs > Hot (42-90C) | place: USA: Wyoming... | reverse complement strand
CGCCATTAAACAGGATAATGTCCCTTACCTCAAATTTGATCGCTTTTGTCGGAATAGGACATTGCTCCTCACATACAAGGCAATCTTCATATTCGCTCCATGGAATACACCGAGTCGTATCTATCCTAGCAGTGCCGATCTTGACTTTTTTCTTCTCTTCCTCTGATAATTCAGTTATAGCATTAGTTGGACAAACCCTTGTACATGAGACACAGGTATATTCACATTGACCAACCCTAGGCACCAATATTGGTGTGCCTATACCCTCAACGCCTGCTTCAAGAAAAGTCGGTTGAAGACCATTTGTTGGGCAGACCTTCATACATTTTCCACAACGAATACATCTATCAAGGAACTGCTCTTCTGGCAATGCTCCGGGAGGACGAATAACAGTTTCATCTAAGTCTCGCTTGCGGTAATTAAGTTTTAACAATGGGACAGCTACAATACCGCCAACTGCTGACCTTATGAAAGCACGTTTAGAAAGGTCAAGTTTGGCTTTCTCTGTTTTGTCAGCGAAAGGTTGTTTTATCCTAAAGCTAATTGCTTTTGTAGGGCAAACATCAACGCAGGTCATACAGTCTGTGCATTCTTGCACCCAATATTGTCTTGGATTTTCTGTGATTGCATTGAGGTTGCATTCCCGCTGACATCTTCCGCAATCTATACACTTATCATTAACAGTTCGCCTAAAGAAGCTAAATGGTTTTGATAATAAACCTAATAACGCACCTAAGGGACATAGATTGCGACACCAGAAACGTTTTTGCAATAAATTTAATAGGATTATTCCCACAAAAGTTGAAAAGAATAAGAGATGGAGTCTTAATAAATTTTGTTGATTTGGTATAAGGTATTTACGCAGAAAGCTATAAATCGGCTCTGATACTGAATTAACACCTTTTATATGATAAAGAGCATTAAAAGTTGAATTTATCGCATAACTGAAATATGGATATAATATAGTTTCATAGCTCCTCGTTACTATGCTCAAAGGATCGGCAAGCCATATCAATTGGAGGCTGAAAATAGCCCCTACGATAAATAGTAGAAGTATATAATATTTGAGGTTGCGGAGTTTCGGACTTTTTACCTTTGGACGCTTGAACCGTCTAAAAAATATTTTGTCTGAAATGTCAATTGTCGTCCCGAGTGGACATATCCAACCGCAGAAAAATCTTCCGATGAACAACGTCAATATGACAAGTATTATTGAATAACTAAACTTAGCTATTAATGACCGCGATGCTAACATAGCCGCTATTGCTGAAAGCGGATCAACCCTTAATATGAGATCAACAGGTATAAATGAACCCGCGGGAAAAACCGTCCTTAACAATAGGAATAGAAAGAAAAGCAGAAATAGAATTTGTATGACACGACGAATAACTCTAAGCATGATAACACCTTACTTGATTAGACAATTACATCGTCAACTCTGACTACAAGCCCATCTAACAGTTTTGACTTAGCAACTTCGCCAACTCCATATTTACCGAATAATATATAAGTGCCATTTTCCAAAACGTAAACCTCAATAGTCTTTGCCTCAGGGTCAACTATCCAATATTCTAAAACGCCAGCTTTTTCGTATTCATAGAATTTATCTTTTCTATCGGTATCTATTGTGCTTTCAGACAATATCTCTACTACGAGATCAGGCACACCAAGATACTTCTCTGTTATCCTATCTTGGTGTTTGTTGCTTATAAAGGATATATCTGGTTGTCTTATGTTCCCCTCTTTTAATCTAACATCCGTAGGTGAAGTAAAAAGTTTACCAAGGTTGTTAAGCAAGATGTAATTTCCAATCATCAGGAAAAGATTGCTTAAAATCAATTGATGTTGTGTTGACGGTGATGGTGTAATGATTAGCCTCCCTTCCGACAATTCTATTATTTTATTGGTTTCTGGCAGACGGAAATAATCCTCTTCTGTCCATTCTCCCTGTCTTGGAAATAGACTTAATATTTCCTTCGTAGGTTGTCCGATTTCGCTTATTTCAAGTGTCTGATACATTTTTAATCACACCTTCTCAAGCAACTTTTACATTCTGAATTTTAACTTTACTGAGGTTTATCTCGCCAAGTCCCATAGTGTTAGACGCTTTTATATAGCCGATTTGATCGCCTTTTAGCCCAAACAAAGTAGCAGTATAAGCATCTACCGCAACACGATCAACACCAGCGATGACTTGTCCGATCAATTTAACGTCTTTTGGTGTGCCGCCATTAGGACCATTTGCGGTCAATACGCGATATGCGTCCATTATAGTTAAATGAGGTTTGATAACGGTAGCAAGGTCAGCTAATTTTTGATCTATCCTTGTATGTATCTCTTCCCTGCTTTTTATCAATCCCATATAATTTTTGATTCCTAACGATAATTTTGTTAAAGAATGATGTTTAGCGATAGGAAGATTTATGAATACATCAGCGTCTAAGGCATCTTGATATATTATCCAAGATTTTAGAATCTGACCATTAGGTATGGACTTTTCTTTGAACTTTCGGTCATCAACAAATTCTAATGATGCCTTGGTTTTTTCAATAGCAGATTTTATACCGCTTCTGTCATAAGTTACCTGTGCAGGATTGATCGTGTAATCAAGGACTGTAACTTTCTTTGCGCCAGCTTCTAAGCACATCTCAACAACAGCTTCTACAACAAAAGGATTGGTATTTGCCGCTTGTTCAGGGGTTCTATTCCAAGCGATATTAGGCTTTATAAGGACTTTTGAGCCTTTGGAGACAAATTTACTCATACCACCAAGTGCCATTATTGCCTGTTTAGTAGTTTTCTTTATGGCTTCGCGATCCGCCCCTTTTTCTAATGGTCCTTGTGCAACAGCGATAATATTACCTGTCTGAGCAAAAGCTATATTATCATCAAGCAATTGTAACCCATATATTCCTGCGGTAGTTACTGCCATGCTTTTTATGAAATCTCGTCTGGTTATTTTATCTGACATCTTGATCGCCTCTCTTCTTTGGCTTATATAAAGATATTAAGCTGAATTAATTTATACTATTAACATTTACCATATCTATTTACGTATTATACATCACAAAACATCTACAATCAACACAGAAATTCCTGATCAGTTCAATTCAAATTTTAGGTAAAAGATTATCAGCCACAGAAACACAAGAAAAAGTGATCAGTAATCAGTGATCTGTAATCGGCGGTGATTTATTCTTGTTCAGTATCTTGTGTTCAGTGTTTATTTTCCGAACTATTCTGTGGCTAAATTATCCTTGCCTTGATTTTGAATTACATTCATTCCTGATGTTCAGATATATAAGTATTGTTAGAGACCCTTCACTTCGTTCAGAGTGACAAGTAAATGTCATTTTGAGCGAAGCGAAAAATCTCAAGAAAGACACTTCAATTTGTTAGAGGCTCTTCACTTCTCGTTAGGGAGACCTTTTTGAGCTTTTCATTTCCAAAGAAAGATTTTAATGATCTTTTTTAAGATGAGACTTTAATTATCTTTTCTGAAGAGAAATTTATAAGGAATTCTCTCTTAATGAAGAAAGTTAAAGGCGTTATCAATCCAAGATTCCGACTTTTTTCCTCCAACTGATGATCTTATTAGCGACCTCAATGACTGGCGCGACCCAAATTCTGTTCCTGTTACGGTTAAGAAAATCGCACAACTCACGAAACGCCATCATAGACAACGAAAGATTACCGCCGTCATCAATCCCATGAATAGTCATAATACCCCATTGATTATAAGTTGCAGTTCGTTCGGCTAAACCGACAAGTTCAATGCCTGATCTGCCTTCTATAGGCCACGACCATAGATAATGAAGATCGCAGGTAGCAGGATAATTCCCAAACGGAAACTCTCCGATCCCTCTGCCAGCAGGGAAATATTTTGCAACTATTGGAACATAACTTTGTCTGTTTAAACCGTGACCAACATGATTATTATAACAGGGATAACAAAATGTAAACGTCTCTTGTTCGGGAAGTAATAAACGAATGCGACGCGATGCCTCAACTATATCTGCTTCTATATCTGCTAATGTCATATTTTCAAGGCATCTCTCAATTCTATTAGGAGATAATGCACGGGAACATGTATGCGATATGGTGTGATTGCCGATCTCATGTCCTTGTTTATATACATCAATCCAAGGAGAGAGTCTCTCAGCCCAATTATCTCCACTAGGGCAAACATAGAAAGTGCCTCTAAAGCCAAGATCGTTCAAAATGGGGATAGCTTTCTCTATTTGATTAGGTCTGCCATCATCAAACGTAAGCGATAAAGCACCTGCGTATCCATCAAGCCATGATTGCAATTCTTCTGGCATTTTGCTTTCCTTTCAAAAATCGTTAAAGTATTACAAACTATCATTTTCAATTTTTATTGTCCAAAGTAAATCTACAATTTTTATTATAAAGACAGAAGGGATAAAAATCAACATAAAACTGGTAATTCTGAGATGTTATCTGAAACCAGTATTTATCAAGGTTTGAATTAAGTGTTTATATGAAAATGCTCACTAGATAAAGCAAAATGCCACCTATGAAAAAGTTTGTCACCTATGAAAAAGTTTGTCATTCCTGCGAAAGCAGGAATCCATTCCTTTATCATAATTTTTCTGGATTCCCGTTTTCACGGGAATGACAAATATGGAGCATTTTCATTTTTATGAGGCTATGTTTGAATTCTGTAAAGATGCTGAAAAATCAACTTTTGACGCTTTAAGACGTCCTGAACCGTCTATATGGAACGAATTAATGAAACGCCATAGAAATTAATAAAAAATGACTGAATAGTTAGTTAGTGACTGACCATTCAGTCTTTCCCTCTTTTTTGATCTCTCCTTAAAAGTCTTCATTTAAAATTTTCATAAAATATCATTAAAGTTTTATAAAAAATTGCCGATACATTAATCAGTATATTTGCTTAGTCTTTTTAATCAGCTATTGTAAGTTAAATGTTAAAAAGCTGATCTATTAACTGAAAAGCAATATGATTGTAGTTTCTTAACTTTTTAATTCGGAATATTTAAATTTCTGTTGATCTGTTGCAAGCAAAAGGGAGGGATAAGTAAAGGGAAAAATTTTGTTTTGGATAACAGTCAACCTGATTGGTTTTTACTGTTGACCAAAAGTTGTGCTTATATTGATTGACCGAATTAGCTTTGATGATTTTATAAAGATTCCCATTTATTCCTTTTCAATGGGGGGGAAGCATAAAAGTCTCTCTTTGGAAAAGGCACAAAAAGTCTCCCTTTGGAAGAGACACAAAAAGTCTCCCTTTGAAAAAGGCACAAAAAGTCTCCCTTTGGAAGAGATCATAAAAGTCTCCCTTTGAAAAAGGCACAAAAAGTCTCCCTTTGGAAGAGATCATAAAAGTCTCCCTTTGAAAAAGGGAGATTTAGAGGGATTTATAAGGGTTTTACAAGTCAAATAACTAATTCGGTTAAACAACAATTTACAAACATCTAACAAAAGGAGAGAACGTCAATGTTAAACAACGTTAAATTAGGACCAAAATTAATCGGCGGATTTGTCTTTGTCGCTTTAATTACCGCATTCGTCGGCATATTGGGCTATTACAACATTAATAAGTTGGGAAGGAACACACTACCAAGCGTCAATTATCTTCAGGAAATAGAGGCTCAGATCAACTTCATACGTGCAGCGGAACGTTCTTTGTTACTTCAAGGTATAGATCGCAATGCCCAGATCGCTCACCTCAATCAAAGATGGACTTTACTTGAAGAAGTATGGAAAAAATATGATAATTTGAAAAAATCAAACGAAGAGGCAATGCTTTGGAGGCAAATTAATTCTGAATTTGATACTTGGAAAGAAGCACATAGAGAGGTTGTAGATGTATCTAATCAAGGCAAATATGACGAAGCGATAGCCTTGTCCTATGGCAAAGCCAAAGAAACTTATGACACTATGAATGAGGCATTTGGTAAATTAATAGAATTGGAGGATAAGAGCGCAGAATCCGCTGTCAAAAGTGCAACTATGGGCATAATAGTTGCCATTATTATTGGCTTTATCTTTGCGGTTGCGATGGGTGTTTTATTGACAACATCTATTACTAAACCAGTATCAAAAATGGTTGATGCTGCTGAAAAGTTAGCATTAGGGGAAATAAATCAAAACATAGATTATAAATCAAATGATGAGATCGGCAATCTCGCAAAATCTTTTGCCCAAGTTACAGATTCAATCAAGGCTTTGATTTCAGAAACTGGAAATCTAGCAAAAGCAGCTGTTGACGGCAAGCTTGATACTCGCGGAGATACAAAGAAATTTCAAGGCAGTTACCGTGATATTATTGAGGGAATGAATAACACCCTTGATGCGGTCATAGGACCATTGAACGTTGCAGCAGAATATGTTGATAAAATCAGCAGAGGTGATATACCGCCAAAGATCACCGATAATTACAATGGAGATTTCAATGAGATAAAGAATAACCTCAACAAGCTCATTGACAACTTTAACATATTTATATCTGAATTAGACAAATTCTATAAAGAACAAAAAGCTGGTGACATTGATTATTACATAGATGAGACAAAATTTGCGGGAATATACAAGCAGATGGTAAATGGTGTAAATGAAGGTGTAAGATTGCACGTAACTGCTATCCTAAAAATGCTTGACATCATAGGCTCTTATGCAGATGGTGACTTCTCTCAGGTATTGGAAAAACTTCCCGGCAAGCAGATAATTGCAAATGAAAGAATGGATAAGATCAGAGATAATCTTATGAATTTGGTAGAACAAACAAACGCTCTAACAGATGGAACCATAAATGGCGATCTTGATACTAGAGCGGATACATCAAAATTTAGAGGTGATTATTTTAAGATTGTAGATGGAGTGAATAGAACGCTTGAGGCTCTTATTGAACCACTTAACGAATCAAAAACAGTATTGGCGCAAGCAGCAGATGGTGATCTGACTGCTCGGATGAAGGGTGATTACAAAGGTCAGTTAGCTGACCTCAAAAACAATATTAACGCCATGTTAGAGTCTATTGAAAATACCATCTCTCAGGTTAGCGTATCATCAAATCAAGTTGCATCTGCCAGCGAACAGATAGCAACCGGCAGTCAAAGCCTTGCTGAGTCTGCATCCGAACAGGCAAGCTCGCTTGAAGAAATATCCAGTAGCCTTGAGGAATTGTCATCAATGGCAAAACAAAATGCAGATAACGCCAGTCAGGCAAAGAATCTGTCTCAGGAAGCCAGCAACTCCGCCAAAGCAGGCAATAAAGCTATGGAAGATATGACTAATGCTATCGGTAAAATCAAGGAATCATCAGATGAGACCGCTAAGATAATCAAGACCATAGATGAGATCGCATTCCAGACCAATCTTTTAGCATTGAACGCAGCAGTTGAGGCGGCAAGAGCAGGGGAGGCAGGCAAAGGTTTTGCAGTTGTGGCAGAAGAAGTCCGTAACTTAGCACAACGTAGCGCAAGCGCAGCAAAGAACACATCAGACCTGATCCAGCAAGCGACATCTAACGCAGATGAAGGCGTTAAAATATCGGAGGAAGTGGTCAAGACGTTTAATGAGATAACGCAGAATATCAATAAGGTAAACGATCTGATAGCGGAAATTTCAGCGGCAAGCACGGAACAGTCACAAGGGATAAGTCAAATCAATACAGCAGTAGCAGATATGGATAAACTGACACAATCCAACGCAGCAAATTCAGAAGAGTCATCAAGTGCAGCCCAAGAATTAAGCGCCCAAGCGGCAGAATTACAGAATCTAATATCAAGATTCAAATTAAGTGGCAACGGTCATCGTAAGACAGAGTCTTTGATTAATACAAAAACATTTAAAGCAGATAATGTGATAACGAAAAAAGAGCGAAAGAAATCAAATTTCACTGCGAAACCAGTTGAGCAAATTCCATTAGATGACTCAGAATTAGCGGAGTTTTAAAAAAAGAGCGTCCCTAACGGGATTTGAACCCGTGTTACCGGCTTGAAAGGCCGATGTCCTAGACCAGGCTAGACGATAGGGACGCAAGAGGTATTTATTAGTGATCAGAGATCAGTTGTAAATGAATTAATCACTGATTACTGATCACTGATTACAGAATTGGTGAGGCGTGGGGGGATCGAACCTCCGACCACCTGATTAAAAGTCAGGTGCTCTACCAACTGAGCTAACGCCCCAAAAGCGAACAAAAAATATACACGATTTTTGCTAATTTGTCAATGCTAAATTCTGAGATCAGACATTAGTTCGGACATTTTCTAGGATAAGTGAAAATAATACTTTCTGCTAAAATTAAATTTTTCCAAACACTTCAAAAATCCCCCTTTATCCCCCTTTTTCAAAGGTGGAAAATAAAAAGCCATTTTTTCAAAGAGGGGATTCCTAAAAGTCTCCCTTTGGAAAAGGGAGATTTAGAGGGATTTCCCTAGATAATTTAATTAGATAATAAATTGTCCGAACTCATGTCCGATCTTCAGTAGATTCTGAGATCAGACATAAGTTCAGATAACTTGTTATACTATTTTTTAATATGTCATTTTATACTATTTCTTTAGTATGTCATTTTGAGCGGAGCGAAATATGATGGATAAAAAGGTTAAAAGTTGAAGGTTATATGTCGCTCCTGACGGAGCTAAAAGATTTTTTTATGTGTTTTCTATAAATATATCACCCCTTCGGGGTTAAAAGTCCTTAACTTAATGTGTATGGGATAAAGGAGGATTTTAAGGTTAAAAATAAATTTTGTCAGCTAACAGTATCTTTTTAACTCAAAATCGTCCAAAGTTTAGTAATGGATAGCTATTGAATTTCTATTATCTGCTCTCTCTTCGGTCCAATAGCTATAAAATCAATCTTTAATTCTAATAATTGAGAAATTTTTTCAACATATTTTCTGGCATTTTTCGGAAGATCGTTGTAATCTCTAATATTTGATGTATCCGTCTGCCAACCTTCAACCTGCTCATAGATCGGTTCAACCCCATCAAGAGCGCCAAGCTGACTTGGAAAATTATCAATAATTTTTCCTTTATACTTATATCCGACACAGATATTTAATTTATCAAGCTCGTCAAGAACATCAAGTTTTGTAATCGCAATGCTTGAAAAACCATTGATCCTTGATGAATATCTGACTGCAACCGCATCAAACCATCCACATCGTCTTGGACGACCTGTCGTTGCGCCGAACTCTTGCCCTTTTTGACGTATCCTTTCGTTCATTTCCGCAGGCATCTCTGTTGGGAAAGGTCCTGATCCTACACGAGTTGTATATGCTTTGGCTACGCCTAACACTTTATCTATCATAGTTGGGCTAATGCCTAAACCAGTGCATACTCCACCAGCAATTGAATTTGACGATGTGCAATAAGGATATGTCCCGACATCTATATCAAGGAGCGTTCCTTGAGCACTCTCAAAGATAATTTTCTTTCCAGATTTTACGGCATCGTAGATGAAAAGAGATGTATCAGTGACAAAGGGTTTTATCTTTTCGGAATAGACTTTATATTCCTCAATTATAGCTGAACGCATAGATTTAATCCAGCTATCAGATTCACTTAATAACCTTGCTTTTATAGGCAAATTAAGATCAAGTTTTTCAATGAATGCGTTAAAGTCTAATAGATCGCCAACCCTTATTCCTAATCTGCCTGCTTTATCCATATAGGCGGGACCGATACCTTTTCCCGTTGTGCCGATTTTTTTTGTCCCTCTCTTATTTTCATCATAAGACTCAATAAGAAGATGATAGGGCATTATCAGATGCGTTCTATCGCTTATCAATAGATTATCGCCAACATAAATTCCTCGGCTTCTGAGATTTTCAATTTCCTCAAAAAGGACTTTCGGCGAGAGAACAACACCATTACCGATAACACATTTTTTATCTGGATAGAGTATGCCACTGGGGATCAGATGAAAAATGAACTTTTCATCACCAACGACTATGGTATGACCTGCATTATCTCCGCCTTGATACCTTGCAATTATGTCAGCATCTTTCGCAAGGAAATCAACTATTTTACCTTTTCCTTCATCGCCCCATTGAGAGCCGACTACAACAATATTTGACATATAAATCCTTAAATTGCTAAAAATTAACGTTTGCTGAATTGGTATCTTGCTCTTGCACCTTTTTGACCGTATTTTTTACGTTCTTTTTCACGTGCATCTCGGGTCAAGAATCCTGATTTTTTCAAGATAGGCTTAAGATCCGGTGACATCTGGAGAATCGCTCTTGATATACCATGACGAACAGCACCAGCTTGCCCTGATTTTCCGCCACCTCTGACATTAGCAATCACGTCAAATTTTCCGACGTTGCTTGTAACTTCAAAAGGTTGCATAGCCATCATAACAAGCGCCGGTCTTTCAAAGTATTCATCTATTGATTTACGGTTTACAATCACCTTGCCAGTTCCACCGGGTAGAAGCCGAACTCGTGCAGTAGATGTTTTTCTGCGACCAGTCCCATAAAAATATGAAAGTTCTGCCACTTGTGCCTCCTTAGAGTTCCAACGGTTCAGGCTGTTGTGCCTGATGAGGATGATCTGGACCTCTATAAACCTTCAAATGTCTCATTATAGCTCTTCCAAGTCTGTTGTGCGGCAACATACCTTTAACTGCCATTTCAATGACTCTCTCAGGTTTGTTTTTTATCATATCGTTAAAGCTCGTGAATTTTATTCCGCCGGGATAACCAGTATGTCTATAATAGACCTTCTTATCAGCTTTCTTTCCAGTGAGTCTGACTTTTTCTGCGTTTACAACTATTACATTATCTCCCATATCCGCATGGGGAGTATATGTTGGTTTATGTTTCCCGCGCAAAATGCTTGCTATTTGGCTGGTTAATCTTCCGAGAGTTTTGCCATCAGCATTAACGACATACCATTTTTTTTGAATTTCACTACTTTTTATAAAATACGTCTTCATTGAAATCCCTCTTTATTAACAGAGGCTAAAACTCAAAACTATGAACATAATTTAGACACAAAAAGTTATAATATCATAGAAACGTCAATCTGTCAAGGGTTTTTCTGACCCTTTAGAAATTCCCCAACATATACTCTAATAGGATTATATTTTACCTAAAGTTATTTAGTCAAAAAAATAAAGGGAAAAAGGCAAACTCCTCCTGTAAGGTTTTTCACCACATTAAAACCTTAATAAA
>Ga0315298_1010449_pt1 | contig 11180 bp, 12 predicted proteins | sample WHS_1_MG_FD_203077 | JGI IMG/M metagenome (GOLD analysis project Ga0315298, IMG submission 203077) | Extremophilic microbial mat communities from Washburn Hot Springs, YNP, Wyoming, USA - WHS_1_MG | ecosystem: Environmental > Aquatic > Thermal springs > Hot (42-90C) | place: USA: Wyoming... | reverse complement strand
GTGCGATTCGGCCGTGTAATCCAGGAACCACGCGCGGATCATATCGCGGTCGATCGCGCCGGCGGGATAGCCGCATATCGGCCATGAGGGGCTGCTGACGGCCACGTCGGCGCCCACGGTGAACGGCGGCAGCGGGTCGCGGTCGCCGCCGTATATGGTAACCGTGTTTCGCGCCGACACCGCGTGCACGCGCAGCGGCAGCCCGGGGCGGATGCCGGCGTAACCCTCGACGGGCGTCGCCGACACATCCGCGTATGCCGGCGGCGTGCCCGCGGCCGCGTCGCCGAACGCCCGCGCCGCCGCATCCTCCTGCGCATCGAGCCGCGCCAGACCCAGTTGCAGCGCGCCTTTTGTGAGCATCAGTATGGTGATGATAAGCACTATCGTCAGCAGCAGTTCGATCTCCGCTGCGCCGCGCCGGCATCGCGCGCAGCCGCCGATGCCTGCGCGCTGCCGCGGCGCCCCGATGGTCGCGGTTGCGGTGCTGGCAGATCCGGTATGCATGGTTTTGCGCCGTCTCGCTCAATGCATTATCAGGTATTCAACCGATTCGCGCTGCGGGCTGGTCATGCCCGCCCCTTCAAAATACGCCCGCAGCATCTCGCTGCTTTCCAGGGCCTTTCCCAGAGCGTCGGAAAAGGCCAGCCGCGGCTGCCAGTTCCACCCGCCGCGGGTGGAAAGACGCCACGGGCGCGGCGGCATGCGCCGGTCGTAGCGGTCGCCGGCGCCGTAAGCGCCGTGGTATTCCATCCAGTTGAAGGCCTCGGCCTGCGCCGTGGCGAGCATGGGCGTCTGGAGACTGTCCATCAGCCGCGTGAGCACCGGCTGCGGCGCGCTGGCGCTGGTGGTCATGGCGGCGCTGATGAGCGTGAAATACTCGTGGCGCTGATCCGCCGGCAGACCGCGCGGAGGCGGCACGGGCTGCTGCGGCGGACGGATCTCATATGGCCAGGTGCGGTGTATCCAGATCGTCGCCGCCTGTTCGGCTATGCGGGCAGCGCCTTCGGAGGCGATGGCCCGCGCCCAGCGGTCGGCCTCGCGCCGCGCGTCGCTGTCGCTCATGCCGCCGCGCCGCAGTTCGTTGTAGCGCCGCCGCCACAGCCGTTCATAATTCCGTCCGTAAACGTCGCGATACACGTGGTCGTATGCGTCGCGATACACGCCGTCGCGCGCCCACTCGGGCACGTGATAGCGTCCATACGTCGCCAGAACGTGCTGCGGGGTGTTGCCCAGCTGCCGCAGCACGCTGGCGCTGTGCGCCGCCACGTAGCGCCTGAACGTCGCCTCGGCAAAGCGCTCGTGCAGGCGCATGTCCAGTATCTCGGAGAGCGCCTCGCTCCAGGCGCGCAGGAATTGCGGATCGGTACCCGGCGGCGGGGAAAGCATCGCCCGTATCATGTCGCCCACGTGCTGACGCTCATCGTCCAGCGCACGCAGTATGGGTATCAGCGAATCCGGACGGTCGTCGCCCACGTCGCGGCGCACGCGGTCGTAAAAGAACCGCGCCAGCGGCGGACAGAGTATCTCGCCCCACGTGCCCCCCGTAACCCATATCATACGCTGGCCGTCGGGCTCCTGTACGCTCACGCCGCTGACGTGTACCCCCTCAACGTTCACGTCGTCCACCGATTTGACTGGCGCGCCGACGTACTCGCTGCCGCCCGCCGTTACGATAAGCGTCTGGCACCTGTAATAACCCGCCGCCGCCTGGCGCTCCGCATCGACTGCCGGGGGCGTCTGGCGGAGCACCTCGGCCTGGTATTCGTAGATGTCGGCGCGGCGCTGGCGCAGTTCCGCGGGCGTGGTCGCCGCCAGTCCCGGCGCGGTGCGCGCGATCAGTTCCGCCAGTATCCCCTGCTGCGCGGGATACATCATCAGCACCTCGCGCAGGACGGCTTCCTTGAGGTCGAGTTTCAGCGCCAGCACCTCGTCGCGCCCGCGCGGATTGGAGTCGTTGCGCTGCCGCTGGCGCTCGATGCGCTCCAGTTCGCGCGTGATGCGGCGTATTTCCCCCGCCAGGCGCGCGCTTATGGCGGCGATGGTGTCGCGGGTCGATTTCCAGATCACTTCCGCCGAAGCGTTCTCCACTATCAGCATGTTGGTGGCGGCGATTATGTTCGTCGTGCGCGCCATCCACAGCGCCGCTCCCTGCGCCGACGCATCCGCCGCCGCCTGCACGTGCCGCCGCCGCACCGGGTACTCGCCGGCGTTGTACACCAGTCCGATAAGCGCCACCAGCGCCAGCAGCGTAAGCAGCAGCAGCACGCTCAGCGCGCCGCGGTCGTCGCGGTGAACCATGCGCAGTATCCGGCACGCCGTGCTCATGATGTCCTCACCATGGCCAGCCGCTGCTGTCGGCCGCCGCCTTGCGCCCGTGCGACGCCTGGGCACGGGCCGTGGCCACCAGCGTCGTGAAACGCCCCTCTACTCCCGCAACGCTCGTCCTGCCGGCGGAAATCAGCCGCGACGCCCCCGGCACCGTCAGCAGAAACCGGTAGCGCACGGTAACCTCCACCTCCCGGCCGGCGCGATTTGGCCAGCCCCCGCCGCTCCATGCCGCGCGGGTGGCGGCCATGGCATACGTGTACCGATCCGCGAAACTCTCCGCCACGTTGACGCCGCAATCGGCCAGCGCCTCAGCCGTGCGCAGGGCTTCCGCCTCGGGCGCAACTCCCGCCCGCGGCGAGAGCGGCGCCAGCGCCGTCCGGGCGGCGCGCAACACCAGTTCCGGCCTTTCGTCGGGCAGCGCCGTCGCCGCCGCCCGCGCCGCTGTCTGCGCGGCGTGCTCCACCACCAGCCGCGCGTTCAGCAGCAGCGCGTACTGCACGATTATCGCCGCGATCAGCAGAAATATCGGAAACGTCAGTATGAACGACACCGCCACCGCGCCGCGGTCGTCGGCAAGCGCCCGCCACAGCAGTCGGCCCGCCGGGCAGACCCCCGGCCAGCGCGAGCGCGTCGAGGATGTCTCACGCTGCGCGCTCACATCATGCCTCCAAACCACCGCGCTACCGTCTCCCGGGGCACCACCCGCGACAGCGCCAGCCCCGCCAGCAGCGGCACGGCCAGCGGAATAGTCCGCGACTGCGCTTCGTGCACATCCGGCGGACGCCCCAGATACGCCATTTCCAGCACGCTCACAGCCGCGCTGCGCAACGCCGCGTTCAACCGCCCGCGCAGCGCCAGGTTGCCCGCCGCATACACCACCGCCATCGCCAGCGCATATGCCAGTACCGTCATAGCGTCTGTCGCGCCCAGCAGCGCGCCCACGGCGGCAAGCAGCTTCATGTCGCCTCCGCCCATGCCGGCCAGCGCCATGCTCGCCAGCCCTATGGCCCCGCACGCCGCCGCGCCCACAAGCGCCTGCGACGCACCGGCAGACCCCGCAAACCGCGCCACCGCACCCCCCAGTTGGACCGCGCACCCCAGCATCAGTCCGATAATGATGGCCGGATAGGTCAGTTCGTTGGGAATGCGCGAAACGGCCGCATCGAACGCCGCGGCCGCCAGCAGCACCACCAGACACAGCGTCGCCGTCAGGTGTCCAGCGTTGCCGGCAAAGACGCTTATGAGCGATGCCGTCCAGGCAAGAGCGATGATTCCGCTCCACAGGAGCACCCATTGCCGTCCGGAAAGGGCAAAGGCGCTGCCGGTGCGGCCGGGCGGCGCAGCGCCCAAAGCCGCCCCCACGGACGTGTCAGCCGCGGCGGTGTTCGCTGGAAGGTGATCCATGACCCGCCCTCCACCGCTGACAGCGCCGGCGCTCAGGGCTGTAGCTGCTGACGCTGCTCGACGAACCAATCGACGATGGTCTTGCGGAAAGCCAGCAGGACGATGATTATCGGCAACGCCACCAGTCCGAGGATCAGTATCTTCTCCACCGACATCGCGCCGCGCTGGTCGTCATGCAGCCTTCGCAAGAGGCTCGGCAAACCGCTTTTCATGGCTTAAGCCTCCAGCCGGAACCCATTATCTCTGAACGTGCCGGGAAACAGCATATTACGGTATCGGCAAACCCGCCAGCGAAATCATGCGCCAGGCATAAATCCTTATCATCTGCATGAACAGCGGAAACAGCAGCGCTATCGGCAGCACCACCAGCGCCAGTATCAGCATGTATTCGGTGGACACGGCCCCGCGCTCGTCATCATGAAGCCGGCGCAACGCCCGGCCCCGTCCTCCGCATCGACACGCGTTTGTATCAGTCCGCACGCGGCTCATGTGTCGCTCATCCCGGCTTGCCGAGAACGTCGCCGCCTCAGGAGACCGCCGATGGCCCCCCGGCTTCCGCGCAAGCAACGGCTGCGGCGCCGCCGGCCGTCCACGCTCACGCTTTATTGTATCGTCTCCGCGGGCGCCCCGTCAGCAGCAGACCCGCCGTAACCAGCAGCGGCGCAAGGACCGGCTCCGGCACGCTCACTGCCGCGCCCGGAGCATACGCCGCCGGGGCACCCGACAGAGGATAGTAAGAAGCCGGCGCGGCCGCGATGCTTGCCGTGCTTGCGTTGCTGTCGCAATCCCACGCCAGCGCGTAGCGCTCGGTGATATCGGACTTCACCAGCAGCCGATAAAGCCCCGCCGACAGGCTTGCGCGGGTAACGGTCTCGACGTTGTCGGTTCGGCTTTCGCTGCGGAGCACGTTCTTCCACACGCTGCCGTATTTGCGTTGGAGATACAGGTTCAGATTGGCAAGGACCGGCGTGCGCGAGGCGAACTGGCCGGTGCCTTCGAAGCGGCGATTCCACACCAGAACGGCCGCGAAGTTACGCACGGTGCTGGTGAAGTTAATCTCATACCACGGCCGGCGCGTGGGGCCGGCGGCGCCCAGGTCCCAGCCGCGGCGCGGCACGCGCTTGTTGGCCTTCTTGCGCCCGGCGACCAGTATGTCGAACGACCGGTCCAGACGGAGCTGCCCCGCCCCCTGTGTGTAATCCAGCGGAATCGCGGTATCGTCGGCGGTGCTGGCGGCGCCGCGGTGCCAGCCGGTCAGATGTTTCGCACCCGCCAGCAGCGCCGCTTTGACCGCGGAGGCATTGGCCGGCAGACCGCGGGCGGCCATTTCCGACAGCAGCAGCGCCGCCGACCCGGAAACGATGGCCGCCGCTTCGCTGGTATTGACCGCCGGCACGACCAGATCGGGTTTGGCGCGCGGCCCGCCGTCGATGTTGATCGGACCCGCGCTGCTGCCGGAACTGATGCCCGCCACGATGCTGTTGTAGCCTCCGCCAATCAGCGGCGGGTAAGCGCTGTCCGCGCCGTTGTTGACGGCGGCCACCGCCAGCACGTTGTCGCGATTGATGAGGAAATCCAGCCTGCGCAGAACGTCGATCGCGTCGGCGGGGTCCTCCGGGTTGGCTATCCAGCTGTTGTTTATCACGCCGGCGCCGACGGTCAGCGGATCGCCGAAGGTCGAGCGCATCAGTCCCTGATTGCCCGCGAAGGATTCGTCGGAAAAGACCCGTATGTCGGTGGCGCTGCGGGCGATGCCCGTGCTGTTGCCGTAGATTATCCGCCCAACGAGCGTGGCGTGCGCGCTGACGGGCGAAGCGGCGACGCCCTTGAGTGTGAACGTCTTTCCCGCGAACTCCGCGTCGGTCTGATCCGGAGCGTAGCCGCCGGCGTAGGCTTCCACCTGCGCGATGACGACGCCCGCGCCGCCGGCCTTTATGGCCCCGGTGCGGTTCGCCAGCGCCGTATAGCCGATGTCGTCCATCCACGCGGCGCCGGCGGCGCCCGCCAGCGCCAGCAGACAAAAGCAGAACGCCTGCAATCTCATCGAGGCACCTTTCGATCCGCGCATGAAATACACGCCCTCCGTTGTGCGCCGCCCGGCGAGTATGCGCACCACATAACCTTAGCCGCAACCGGTGCGTCCGGCCAGTGGAAAACCAGAGAAGCGAGTCTGCTCCCTTGTATCCTGCACCCCGCGCACGCGCGGGGAAAGCGTGGATTCCCGCTTGCGGGAGAATGACGGGGAGAGGCGGCGGGAATGACCAGGGGCCCGGCGCATACGCGAGCGGGCGGGCAGGTCTATCTGAAAAGGGTAACCGCGTCGGGCCCAGAGCCTTGCCCGAAGGCGAAGTTTCAGTATATTAGCGCATACTAAAATGGTGTGGAGGCCGAGCATGAGCCGTCCCGGGGAACTGGCGCGTCTCCTGAAGGTGCTGTCGGTGGAGAGCCGCGTGCGCATACTGCATCTCCTGAAGGGCCGGGCGCTGTGCGTAAACGCCCTGGCGGCCCGGCTGGGTGTGACGCAGGGCGCGGTTTCCCAGCATCTGCGCGTCATGCGCAATGCCGGCCTGGTCATCGACGAGAAGCGCGGGTACTTCGTCCACTACCGCCTGAACGAAAAAACTCTCGCCGCGTGGCGGGAGGAGATAAACAAGCTGCTGGACCCGGCGGTGGGCACCCGCGCAGATGAGAAAGGAGCAGCGCGATGTGCTGCGGCAAGGACAGCAAGCAAGGCTGCCGGAAGCCGGAAAACATGAAGGGCAGGCGCGGGGAATGCACCTCAGAGCAGGTGCGCAAGTGCCACGGAAGCGCCGGGAAACATCCCTGCACTGCCAGGAAAGGCAAGTAATTCCCCATGGCCGATGCGCTCATCGAGGTGCGCGGGATCGTCAAGCGATTCGGCAACGTGCAGGCCGTTGCGGGCGTGGACTTTGAGGTGCGGGCCGGCGAGTTGTTCGGTTTTCTCGGGCCTAACGGCGCGGGCAAAACCACGACGATCAACATGCTAATCGGCCTGGCGAGAGCCGACGCGGGCGCGATCCGCATCGCGGGGATCGACTGCTCCGCGAATCCCAGAGCCGCCCAGCATCTGATGGGCGTCGTCCCCGACGAGAGCAACCTGTATCCCGAACTGAGCGGTTTCGACAACCTGAGCTTCTGCGGAGCGCTGTACGGCATGGCCAGGCGCGCCCGGCAGGCGCGGGCCCGCGAGCTGCTCGATCGTTTCGGGCTGGCCGAGGCGGCCGGGCGGAAGTTCGCCGGTTACTCCAAAGGCATGAAGCGGAAGCTCACCATCGCCGCCGGGATTATCCACTCGCCGCCCATCCTGTTCATGGACGAGCCGACCACCGGCATCGACGTGGCCAGTGCCCGCCAGATCCGCCAGATCATCGCCGACCTGAACGCAGGCGGCAGGACGATCTTTCTGACCACGCACTACATCGAGGAGGCCGAGAGGCTCTGCCAGCGCATCGCCTTCATCGTCGCCGGCCGCATCGTGCGCATCGATACGGTCGAGGAACTGATGCGCCGGACAGACGGCCGCCATGTGGTGCAGTTTGCCGTGTCTGGCGGAGCGGTCGGGCTCTGCGAGGCGATCCGCGGCGCTTTCCCCGACCTTCAGTGCCAGCCGGTGTCGGAGACGGCGGTGCGTGTGGAGTCGCTCCGGCCCGTGCGCATCGGCCCGCTGGTGCGTCTGCTGGAGGACCGCGGCGCGGAGGTGTTCGAGGCCCGCAGGGTGCGCCCGTCGCTGGAGGATGTATTTGTCGAAATCACCGGCATAGAGGCGGGCGCGATGAAGCAGGAAAACGAGAAGGCCAGGACGGGAGGCGGCGCATGAAGGCATGGATCGCATTCTGGAACATCCTGGCCAAGGACTTCCGCGCCTACTACCTCAAGCCGCCGAACATCAGCTGGGGGCTGATCTTTCCGCTGGCGTGGACGGGGATGTTCTTCATCCGCTCGGGAGCGCACCTGGACAGCGTGCCGGCGCTGCTGCCGGGTGTGATGGCCGTATCAGTGCTGTTCGGCACGACCAGCCTGCTGGCCGTCACCGTGACATTCGAGAAGCGGGCCCGGTCGTTCGAACGGTTGCTGCTGGCGCCCATCCCGCTGGAAATGCTGATGCTGGCCAAGACCGGCGGCGCGATCCTTTTCGGCGTGGCCAACGGCTTCGTGCCTGTCATCATGGCCGCGTTCCTGATTGATCTGTCGGCCGTCAACTGGGCGACGCTCGTGCCGGCCGTCGTGCTCATCGCGATCAGCTCTGCTTTCCTGGGACTGTTCATAGCAGTATCCGTCAGCGAGGTCTTCGAGGCCCAGACGTTCTCCAACTTCTTCCGCTTCCCGATGCTGTTCCTCTGCGGGCTGTTCTTTCCCATCGAGAAACTTCCCGTGTGGCTTCGGCCGCTCTCCTACGCCCTGCCGCTGACCTACGGCGTTGACGTGCTGCACGGCTCGATCCACCGGGCTGCGCGCATGCCGCTGGCCCTGGACCTGGGGCTGCTGGCGGCATTCTGTGCGGCCTTATTCGCCGCGAGCCTGCGGAACATCCGCCGGAAGTGGATCGTGTGAGCGGCGGGCAGGCGTTTTCGTTTCCGCCGGCTTCACGCACTTCGTCCGAGATCGCTCGTCGTTCCCGCGCCGCCAGGAATACAGCCATCCCCCGCGCGCATTCGCTCTCCATCATTCTCCCTGCCCTTTGCGTCATTCCCGCGCGGGCGGGAATCCAAAGCGGCCAGGACGGCCGCGCTCCCGGGCACTCCCCCGCGTGCGGGGGATGTAAGGTAGCGGCCGCGCGCTCTGGCGGTGGTGACGAACCCCCCACGCGCGGCGATGCTCGTGGCCGCGCATGACATCACGCGCCGCCCTCACACCGTACTCCCACGCGCGGGGGATGGGCGCGCCGCATTTCGGCACGCTCCTGCCGCCGGTTCCGCCTGCCCCGCCGCGCCATATATGCAAGCCGCACCATCGGAAGGACGGGGAGGACGGGAACGGCGGGGGCTGGCCGATACTCTGGCGCGTTGCAGTGGGCAGGCTGACGGGCTGCCGCGCCTACCTGTCGCAGTACACCAGCGGCAGCTTTGCGGGAGGCGTCTGGCGAACGGCCCAGAGTTGGAGCAGGGCCATCATCAGCGTGTCGGCATCGGTTGCCGCCTCGTAGTGGTCGTAGCAGTGGGCGGCGCGGGGCAGCGGACAGCCGTCGCCCATGAACAGGCGCAGGCTCTGTCGTGCCAGTTGCTCGGCCCGCGCAAGCCATTTCTCCTCGCCCGTGAGCTCGTGGGCATGGAGCATGAGGAAGATGACCTTGCCCACCGTGCCGGGATGCACGGGGTAGCTGAGGTCTATGTCGCCATCGAGATAGGCCGCGGCGGACTTGACGATGAGGCTCTGATAGCGGTCCAGTTTCGTCTGGCGCCAGCGAAGCATCCAGACATTTGCCCGCGATGCGATTTCGCCGCCGCTGCCTCCGTACCCGGCCGACCAGAGATTTGTGCCGGTCGTTCCGGCTGGCGCATAGGTCTGGAGGAATGCCTCGTCGTTGGCTTGCGCCTGAGCGCGGAGCTTCGCGGCCAGTTCCCCGGGCAGGAGCTCCGCCGCGTTCCACAGCGAAATGGCCAGCGAAACGTCGCCGCGCGTGCGCCGGCCGGTCTTTTTCGAGCCCGAGACAAGCATGCCCTGGTCGCGGCGGGCGGCTTCGAGAGCGCCGGCGATGGTCTCGATGGCCCTGAGAAACACGGCGTCTGTGGTCCTGGCGTAAGCCGCCGCCCAGGTCTCGATATAGAAGCCGCCGTGCCGTGCGTAAGGAGCGTCGGTGCCCGGGCCGTGATTGTCGATAGCCGCGTGGCGCGAGTAGTCGCCGGTTTTCTGGTCGCCGATCTGATGTTCCCACAGGCCGAGGGCGAACTTGCGGCAGTGCTCGGGCGCGAGCTCCCAGCAGCGATCCCAAAACACCCAGGGGCGATAGAACTCGTGGGTGTTGCCCTGCCGGACAGCCAGGCGCTTTTCGGCGAGGAAATCCCAGCCTGCATGCTCGCCCCAGTACAACAGCCCCGTGGCCGGGCTCTGGCAGCGGGTGAAGAACCACTTCAGCGAGGCGTTGGCCTCGGCTGCGTACTTCTTCTCGCCCGTAACCTGGGTGAGGGCGTAGAGGATCTGATACAGGTTCTGGCAGTGTTGCGGGTTGGCGCCGTCGAGCATGCGGTCGCCCGGGCGGATGCCCCATTGGTCGAAAGTGAGGCCGGCGGCGCGCCTCAGGGCTTCGCCCTCGAGCATACGCATCGTTTTGCGGTCGAGGGCCTCGGCGAAGAGCGGCGAATGCTCGGCGCCGTACGTGTCGCGCCCGTGGCTCAGCATCGCGTCGGCATAGGCACGCACGACTGCGAGCCAGTCCCCGCCCGGCGCGCCCGCCTCGCCGCCTCGCGCCAGGCATGCTGCCGCAAGCAGGAAAGTCACGACCCTGTACGCCATCGACATGCTCCTTCCGCGCTTCAGGATGCCGCGCAGTGCCGCGATTTTGCTGGCCAGCGCCTTACGCCTCGCCCTGCCGCGGCGAACGGACGTTGCGGGTTGAAAGAGCCACTCGTGCGCTCCAGGGGCACCGGCGGAACCGGTCACATCCGATAATAACCGCTCATTCCCGCCCGCAGCGCTCTGAGATGGCGCCCGAAATGGTCCCCCAGCAGCTGGGCGTACGTATCGCGGTGCGATTCCAGCACGCCGCGCAGACGCACGCTCAGCAGCGGGTCCGTCAGCACTGAACCGAAGGTGCAGTGCAGTATCTGCCGGCCGGGCGCCGACAGTCCTGCGCCGGGGGGTGTATCGTCCCAGCTGCCCAGATAGATCTTTTCCAGTGTGCGCGCGTCGGACACCTGCCGCGGCGGCGGCACGTCCTTGAGCGTGGCCGACACGTGATAACTCGCCTTGTCGTGATCGTACCGCGACCGGGCGAACTCGATGATCTGGCGGAACAGCGGTTCCTGATGCCGCGCGGCCACGCGCAGCGCCTCCAGGTAGCTTGTGCCCGCGGTTTTCACATGGAAGCGGCCGCGCGTGTGTCTGGCCAGCGCCGCGTAGATCGACAGTTTGTCCGACCCGGAGTGCAGGCTGAGTTTATAGGGTCCGAGCATGGCCGCAATCGCGGCATGATCCGCCAGCGAGCGTTCGAAGGCCGAGCGGTCGCCCTTGTAATCCACGCCTTTTTCGAAATCGCCGAGGAAGCGCGGGGCGAGACTCACCAGTTTCATGCCTTCCGTCAGACAGCGGTGAGCGATGATGTAATGCTCGCACAGTGTCGTCGGCTGCGCGGTCTCATCGACGCTCAGTTCGATTTCATATTCGCTGCCGCGCCGGGCCATCACGGCGGCGATGTGCCGCGACATGGCCAGCGCGTGATTCACCGCGCGGCCGTACTTCACCGCCGCCCGCCGGCAGGATGTCTGATCCAG
>Ga0315298_1010447_pt1 | contig 11181 bp, 9 predicted proteins | sample WHS_1_MG_FD_203077 | JGI IMG/M metagenome (GOLD analysis project Ga0315298, IMG submission 203077) | Extremophilic microbial mat communities from Washburn Hot Springs, YNP, Wyoming, USA - WHS_1_MG | ecosystem: Environmental > Aquatic > Thermal springs > Hot (42-90C) | place: USA: Wyoming... | reverse complement strand
CCTGACCATCGGGACCAACTGAGTAAATTATCTTCTTTGATGGTGAATACTTGAGAGGTTTACCGTCGAAAGGATCTTGAGGTAGAGAAGCAAGATAATTTGGAACCAAATCATTCAAAGATGCCGGATAATTACCCGTGTCATTTTTGTATGCCTTTATGGCGATTAGGGTTTGGGTGGCAGGCACTTGAAAATCATCTAGACATCTATTGATAAAAAGCTGTGAAAGATCTAAAGTAATCAAATCGTAAATAAGCTTCCCTGCCGAATTTTCTTGAAAGGCAAATTTTATGGCTTTTATCCAGTTTTTCGTATCCGGAACAATATATTTTTTAGATTGAATTGTTCTGATTTGACTACAATCCTTCCTTGCATTTTCTATATTTTGCCTGGCATATTCCGCAAAAAGTAATTGGGTCTTGTTGGGCTCAAAGTAGTAAGATTTTTCCTTTAATTTTTGATAATCAATCCCCTTTTCGGCTGCTAAATCTTTTAACATCTTATCAAACTCTGTCTTAAGCTCATTATTAGTTTGGGTGTACTCCATTTTAATGGTAGTTATTAAATCGTCTCGCTTGCTGTAAAATTGATTTAACTCTAGAATGAGCTGTTTTAGTTCAGGGGTTTTTAAATTACTTTGAGAAACGATTTTAGACAGGGTTTCTAAACCTGAGGACTTTAAGCTTCTTCCTACGGTATTGTAGAGAGCAAAATCTACTTGTGAATTTTCAATTTTTTGCCCTACCTTTACCACCTCGAGTGCTTTATTTATCGCCTCCTTTGACTTACTTTCTTTTGCCAATTCCATAGCGTATATCATAGTTATTCTTGCTGCTTGGCGCGTTGAAGCGGGATAGGAAGTATCTCCTTCTACAACTGATGAAAACGAAACTTTCAGAGGGTCGCTAAAAATCGGATCCTGAAACCTAGATTTTTGAGCGGCTTGGCTAAAGTATTCAAAGGTTTTGGCATTTTTAGATATTAGTTCCTTGGCAAGAGCTTCATCCCAGGTTTTGCCTTTTACCATATCGGAAATAGTTTGAAACCTGTCTGATGGTTCATAAACAACATCCTTAAGTTTTATTAGGTCATAATAGGCATTTTCATTTTCTGGGACATATACCTTTTGAAGCTGAAGGTCTGAGTCATCTATGGGAGGGATGTCTTTGGCAAAAAGGTTAAGGATGTATGGGAAGGTAAGGTCAATAACAACTACAGCTGCAACTAGTCCAATTATGGTTGTTAAAAGAATCTTCTTCCATTTTCTTTCTGCTTTTGGAGGTTTGATGCCTGATATTTCGCTAAAAGCTGATTCGATATCAACATTTTGCCAACCGCTATTAAGTAAGGTTTGCCTTATTTGTTCTCTGTCTATTCCCTGCTCAAGCTGTTGCTTGATGTAATCAAGAAGTTGTTGGTTAGGCATAGATTCTTGTCTTATTGTTTCTATTTTATCAAGCTCTAATCGCGCGGTAAAGCTGGGTAGTGGTTTTGGGGTTGGGGCTGAAGCGGGAAATTCATTTGTTTAAAGTTTTATCCATATTGTCTTTGGTTATTTCTCCCTGCTTTTTCCGTGGAATTTTTGATGGGTTTCCCGCACCCCGGCACTAGAACCTCGCGGTTCAGTACGGGGCAAGGCTGTTTATTTGCTCTTGCCGTGAAAGCGTTGATGAACCTCGCGAAGCTGTTTATCTGTGACGTGGGTGTAAATTTGGGTGGTGGTGACGGAGGAATGGCCGAGCAATGCCTGAACCGACCTGATATCCGCCCCGCTTCGCAATAAATCCGTGGCAAATGAATGTCTTAGCGAATGGGGAGTAACCTTTTTTCCTACAACGCCGGCGGCAACGGCGTACTTTTTTATAATCCTTTGAACGCTTCGCGGTGTAAGCCGCAGGTCCTCGTATTTTTCAAAACGCTCGTTGCGGGGAACGCGGATAAATAGCGCCTCGTGGGTATCGCTGCGTTTGTCTAAATAACTAGCCAAAGCGGCTTTAGCCGGCTCGGATAGAAAAACAAGCCGTAATTTGCTTCCCTTGCCGCGAACGGCAAACTCTCCCCTATTTATATCAACCTCATCCCGGTTTAAGGAACAAAGTTCGGAGACGCGCAAGCCGGTGGAAAATAAAGTTTCTAAAATCGCTCGGTCGCGAAGGCTGCTTAAAGAAGTTCCTTCGGGCGCCTGCAAAAGCCTTTTTAACTCTGATGGCTCCAAGAAGGTTACTTCCCTCTCTTCCTGCTTGCCAAGCTCAACTTTTTCGGCCGGGATAGTTTTGATGTCGCGTTTAGCAAGATACTTTAAAAAACCTCGGAGAGCGATGATATGGTAATTCTGGGTAACTTTTTTGAGCGGCTTTCCTCGTTCATCCGTCGTTCTATTCAACCACAGACGATATTTGCGGATAATTTCCTCCGTAATATCTTTTGGATTTTCGACTTTGGCAAAATCAATAAAACGGGTCAGGTAGTGATTATAGTTTTCAATCGTTTTCGGCGATCGATTTTTTTCTATTTCAAGATATTCCAAAAATTGCAATTTTAATTCTTTAATTCCCATTTTAGTCTTTAAGATTTTTTTGTTATTTCAAATATATTATACCAATAAATTAGATTTTGCGACATATCGGCAGCCATTTAAATATTTAAACAAAGACAATTATTCAAAAAACGAAGGTTAATTAAGAACAATTTAAAAAGCCGGCTCCGTTAAGAGGATACGAAAAGCCGGCAGTTTGGCTTTCCACCTGAAACGGCAGAAAAGCCGGGGATAAACAGAAAAAAGGGTCATGCGTACCGAATAATAGAGCCTCTTAGTATTACTCGGTAGCCTTGCCGCCTGGAAGAAGCCTGGCGGGGCAATCTCCTTAATAAACAGTTAACAAAAATTGAAAAAATTTGCAAGAGTTTATCGTTCTATGTTAAGATTTATGTGTTAGGATTTAAATAATGCTTGCCCCAAAACAAAAACAAAAGATAATAAGCCAATATTCGGCTCATGAAAAGGATACTGGCTCGTCAGAGGTTCAAATAGCTCTTTTTACTGAGCAGATTGAGGCCCTGACCAAACACCTCAAAAAACACCCTAAAGACAATAGTTCTCGCCGGGGTCTTCTGAAGATGGTTGCCAAGCGCAAACGGCTTTTAGATTACCTTAAAAAAGAAGCGCCTACGAGATACAACAAAATAATAAAAGAGCTAGAGCTCAAAAAATAAGGGTAATAAGCAAAGCGACAAATTCATTCTTACATTCTTAAGAATGCGAGAATGTCAGAAAAATTAGAATAAATGGCTGAAGGTAAAAAGACGAGGGCGGGGGATATTGGTTCGGAACACCAGCGGGTGGGGGTTTTTGTTGATGCCCAGAATATGTACCACTCGGCCAAGAATCTTTACCACGCTAAGGTCAATTTCAAAAAAGTTCTTGAAGCCGCAGTTGGAAAAAGACGCTTGATACGCGCTTTTATTTACGTCATCAGAACGGAATCGGGTGAAGAGAAAGCCTTCGTTGAAGCCCTTGAAAAGAGCGGTTTCGAGATAAAAGAAAAAGACCTGCAGATCTTCCCCGGCGGGATGAAAAAAGCCGATTGGGATGTAGGTCTAGCTATGGATGCTGTAATTTTAGCTGACAAAATTGATGTGGCAGTTTTAGTAAGCGGCGATGGCGATTTTGTCCCCCTAGTTGAATACCTTCGCATCTCCAAGGGGTTAAAGGTTGAAGTAATGTCTTTTGGTCGTTCAACTTCGGCTAAACTCAAGGAAGCTGTCGACGTTTTCATTGACCTTGAAGACGACCCAAAGAAATTTTTGATTTATTAAGCGCGGCTATGAAAAAAGCAAAGAATCCGCAAGGGATACAAGATAGAATTTTCCGTAAAATGTCCGCCGACAAAAAGATTAAACTTGCGGCTGAACTTTCCATGCTTTGTCTGGAACTTAACAAGTTAGGTAAAAATGGACTCCATAGATCCAAGAAAACTTCTGGTAAAAATAACATCCGCGCTTGACGAGCTTAAAATCGACTATTTCATAACCGGTGGCATGGCCTTTGCTGTCTGGGGAAGACCAAGATCAACCGCGGGTATTGACGCAGTAATTAAAATAGTTGAACCCAAAATCACGGCTCTTGTTCGCTCTCTAAGAAAAATATCGAAAAGCGGTTATATTGATGAAGAAACGGCTAAAAAGGCAGTACGCAACGGGGAAGAATTTAATTTTATTGACCCCGAAACCGGCATGAAGGTTGATTTCTGGCCCATGAAAGACGGTGAGAATAGGGGAGAGTTTGAAAGGCGGTTGCCGCAAAAGATATTAGGTCGCAAGGTGTTTTTTATCTCTCCCGAGGATTTGATTTTAAGTAAGCTGGTGTGGTATCAAAAAAGCGGTCTGAAAGGCGCTTAGAAGATGCGGAGTCTGTCCTCAAGGTTCAAAAGAATTTAGATTTAAAATATCTTAAAAGGATAGCTAGCGCCCAAGGCTTCTTGGAACCTTTAGCCCATCTTCTCAAAAAAAGAGTCAAATAATAAATCAAAAAGGTTTACAGCAATTGTCCTGCTAATTGTTTTGGTCACTCTATTGGCAAAGGTGGTATGTCTTGCTTTTTTTAGGAAACAAGGCGAGGTAACAGTGCTCCCGCGCCAACTAAAACTGCGATACTGACACTACCAAAAACTCCAATAATGGTGGAAGCCCACCTTAGGTGGGCTTGTTTTAATTTATAAATCTGGTATTGTAATGTTATTAATTGACAATTAAATTGTGGCGGAAAGAAACGGCCGGCCTTGGGCTTAAGAAGCTGAAAAATTCTAAATCCGAAATTCTAAACAAATTCTAAATTCCAATATCTGAATTTTCGAATTTTTTGGGGTTTGGGATTTGTTTAGAAAAATAGTTTTGGGTTTAGAAAATTCAGCCCTTTGTTTCTTTACCTCTTCTATTTAGTTGTCTCTGAAAAAATGGCAATTAAAAACTATTCTCTGGAGTTTGCGGGGAAACCGCTCTTTGTAGAAATTGGCCGTCTGGCCAACCAGGCAAACGGTTCCTGTCTCGTTCGGTACGGCGAAACCACAATCTTGGCCACCGCCACAATGGCCAAAGAGCCGAAAGGAGGAGTAAACTACTTTCCCCTCTCGGTTGACTACGAAGAAAAATATTACGCTGCCGGGAGAATTAAAGGTTCCAAGTGGATAAAGCGGGAAACAAGGCCTTCGGAAGAGGCTATTTTAACTGCTCGTTTAATTGACCGTTCTTTAAGGCCGCGCTTTAACCAGAATATTCGTAACGATATCCAGGTAGTGATTACTGTGCTTTCTTTTGATGGGGTTAACGACCCTGATATTCCGGCGCTTTTTGGCGCTTCATTGGCATTGATGATTTCTAATATTCCTTTTGACGGCCCGGTAGCCGCCGTCAGGGTTGGTCGTATCGACGGGAAATTGATTTTTAATCCAACATACGAAGAAAGGCAGCTGAGCGATTTTGACATGGTTGTTGCCGGTCTTGGAAATAAAATCAACATGATAGAAGCTGGCGCCAAAGTCGTGCCGGAAGAAGATATTGTCAATGCTTCGGCTCGAGCTTTGGACGAACTTCAGGAATTAATAAAACTGCAGAAAAAAATAGCTGAAGAAATAGCCCCGGTAAAAAAAGAGGTAGGAACATTAACTCGAGATGAAAATTTGGCGAGAATCGTTAGGGAATTTGCCGCTCCAAAACTTGAGGAGGTTCTTTATACTCCAAGTAAAACTGAATATGTCGAAGGGTTAGGCAGGGTTGAAGATGAGTTGAGAGAGTTATTGAAAAAAGAATTTGCGGGACATTCTGACATTAACGAAAAATTAGCAGAGGCAAAAGTAATTTTTGAAGAAGAAATAGACCGAATAGTCCATAAAAATATTCTAGAATTCGAAAAAAGACCTGATGGCAGAAGGATTGATGAATTAAGAGAAGTAACGGCGGAAGTTGGTATTGTCCCCCGCTCTCATGGGACGGGCTTGTTTAACCGAGGGGCTACCCAGGCATTAACCACTTTAACTTTGGCCGCGCCCGGTATGGAACAATGGATTGAAACGATGGAGATAGAGCTTACTAAAAAGCGATTTATGCACCATTACGTTTTTCCGCCTTTTTCGGTTGGCGAAGTAGGAAAAATTGGGTTTCCAGGCAGAAGAGAAATAGGGCATGGCGCTTTGGCCGAGAAAGCTTTAGAACCTTTAATTCCACCCAAGGAGGAATTTCCCTATACCATCCGCCTAGTTTCAGAAATCCTTTCTTCAAATGGTTCGTCGTCAATGGCTTCGGTATGCAGTTCCTCCTTGGCTTTGATGGACGGCGGAGTCCCTATAAAAGCGGCGGCGGCTGGAATTGCTATGGGTTTAATTTTCGAGCCTCCTTCGCCCCGCCAAGGCAGGGCTTCGGAAGGCCAAGCGCGATACAAGATTTTGACCGACATCCAAGGGCCAGAAGATCACCATGGAGATATGGACTTAAAAGTTGCGGGAACTAAAGATGGTGTAACCGCGATTCAAATGGATGTGAAAATAGAAGGAATAAACGCAAAAATACTAAAAGAAGCTCTTGAACAAGCCAAAAAAGCGCGGCTTGAAATTTTGGAAATTATGGCTAAAGCCATTCCTGGTCCCCGGAAAGAATTATCGCCTTACGCTCCAAGAGTTCAGGTTATTAAGATAAATCCTGAAAAAATCGGAGCATTAATAGGCCCCCAAGGTAAAAATATTAATGAAATAATAAGCCAAACTGATGCGGTGATAGATATAGAAGAAGACGGTTCAGTGTTTGTAACTTCAGACAATCCCGAGAGTATGGAAAAAGCAATTGCCCTAATAAAGAACTCTACTTATGAAGTTAAGCCAGGTGACGAATTTGATGGAAAAGTAACTAGATTGCTTGATTTCGGCGCCATGGTTGAATATATGCCCGGCAAAGAAGGATTAGTCCATATATCAGAAATATCCAAAGAGCGCATTCGCCACCCCTCTGATGTTTTAAAAGTCGGCCAAGTTATCCACGTCCGCGTGAAAAATATAGACGAGTATGGTAGAATTAACTTAACAATGAAATAACGCGACACGAATACGCGAAGCTCTATAAATAGTCAGGTTTAAGTGAAATTTCGTGCTTTTCGCCTATTGGTGCCGCTTGTAAAAATATGGACCCTATAAAACCATCGGGAACAACTGGGTCGAGTCCAATAAGTCCTCAAATCAAAACACCTCAGCAATCAGAACCAAGCGGCCAACCGCCTCCGAATTTGCCAATAAAAGAAGAGAAGAATTCTCCGCCAAATCCGCCTCCTTCAATACCGCCGCAACCAACTGATACGCGAAAGCCTCAAATGGAGCCAAAGCCGGCTTCTTATACTCCCACTATTCCTTCTCCAGGAGCTCCAGGAACAAGCCTTCCTAAAACACCTCCTTCTACCACTCCCCCACCTCCGCCAGTTTCTCCAGGCGGTGCGCCACCCGTTTTTAAATCTTCAATTAGAACAATGGAAGAAGATATTGCCGCTATTAAAAAAGGCCAACCGCCTGTTGGTGTTCAGATAGAGAAACAATCAGAAAGAGATATAAAACCACAAGCGCCCACAGCGCCCCCTGCTCCTAAAATTACACCGCCGCCAAAGCCTATTGCGGAAGTTAGGTTGGGAGAGCCAGAAAAAGCAAAACCGTTACCGGGCACAGCGCCTTTTGGCGCTCCTCCTTTATCTCCTAAGCCGGTTTCTCCTCCTGCTCCGCCGTCAGGAAAACCTAGTCTTGCAATACCGCCGACTAGCAAATTTAATAAGAAAATATTGATTTTCGTTGCCGGCGGTTTAGTTGTGGTAGTATTTTTGGTTTGGTTTTTTGCTCTGCGTACCCCTTCGGCGCCGGAGGTAGCATTAAGTCCAACGCCGACTCACCCTATCACCCCCTCTATTACCCCGGCACCAACACCAACTCCGATTGAAAGTTATTTCTCAATTGTAAGCTCGGTTAGTATTCAGTTGGGCCCTAATTTTACAAATAGGTTTGATAGTTCTATTAACAAAACACTTCTGAAAACATCGGCGGGAGAGCCAGCTTTGTATTCAATCTACAATCCGACCGGTGGAGAAAAGTACACGTTAAGCGAATTTTTGGGAGGATTATTAATTGTACCACCGGCAGAGCTTACTTCTGCCATTTATGACAATAGTCTTTACTTGACGGCTATTTATAAGTCGGATGGTAAAGATGGCCTCGGTTTTATTGCAAGAGTAAAAGAGCCAACCGCAGCGTTAGCGGTGTTAGGAAGTTGGGAAAAAACCGTGACTCAAGACATAAAAGATCTTCTTGGCTTCAATCCCGCAAAAGCAGCATCAACTACTTTCCTTGACAATACTTATCAAGGCGTTGCTATAAGGTATAAGAATTTTCCGGACCCTACCCTTACCATAGACTATGCCATTGTGAGAGCGAGAAATGGGGAGAATTATCTGGTATTTACAAACTCCAGAGAGCACATATATGCCATCATTGACAAGTTAAAGTAAACTCGGTTTATTATCTAATTTTATTGATGTCAAATCAATGATGTCGCCGCGAGGCGACATTATTGATTTTTAGAGCTTCACCATTCACCGTCATCTTCCGTTATTCTGTCATCATTCCGTTCATCGTTGCTGTCATCATTGACATCATTGACATCATTGACATCATCATTGACACCATTGACATCATAGCCTTCACCCTGGCTTTCATCATTTCCCTTCGCCATCGCCAATTTATTAATTTTATCAGCATTTTTCCTTGTCTTTTTCATTATCTTTACCCTTCATCATTGCCTTCGTCGTTCATACCATGTTCGTTATTCTGTCATCATTCAGTTTGTCACTGTCACCATTGTCACCATTGTCACCATTGTCATCATTGTCATCATTGTCATCATAGACACCATCACTGACATCATTGCTGACATCATTACTGACACCATTGCTGACACCATCCACTTATCCACAGCCACCGTATTGCTATTGCTATCAGGAGGTGTATAATAGAAATAGTTCTTTTTCAGCTGGTCATATTTTTTAATCCTTTTCGGGAGTGGCTGGCAATTATATATAATTTTGGCCCCGAAAGGGGCCTAAGGGCATTGAGCCCAAAAGCAACACTGTTTCGGGCACGTCAATGCCCTTTTTCTTTTTCTATTTATTATATCCTCCTTTTTATATTGCAAACCAAAACCGCTTATGCTATAATTTCGTCTTCTATTAAGAAATATGACCCTTCAAGAATTAGAAAAACTAAAGGGAGAATTATTAGAAGAGAAGAAAACTCTTGAGGAAGAGCTTGGCCGTATTGCTGATGAAGATACCGCTATAAAAGGTAATTATTTAGCTCGTTTCCACAAAGCCGAACCGGATGATACATTAGACGAAAAAGCTCACAGTATAACAGATTATGAAGAAGAAAGAGCTGTGGAGCAGACCCTTGAACTACGCCTTCAGGAGATAAATGAAACTCTTAAAAAAATAGAAGAGGGCAGTTATGGAATTTGCGAGAAATGCCTGACTCCTATTGAAGAAGAGCGTCTTAAAGCTATCCCCCTAGCAAAGCTTTGCCTTAGCTGTGCCAAAAAGGTAAATTTCTCTAAAAACTAATAAATTTAGCCTAGTTTTATGCCCTCTATCCGGGTTTTCTCCGGCGCTACAATAGGTCTTGATGCTTTCCCTGTGGAAGTGGAGGTAGATTCTACTCCCGGCCTTCACTCTTTCAATATCGTTGGTTTACCGGACAAAACTGTCGAAGAATCAAAGGATCGCATTGCTTCCGCTATAAGAAATAGCGGTTTTGTTGCCCCCAGCCAAAAGAATAGGAAAATAGTGGTAAATCTTGCGCCAGCGGATGTTAAAAAAGAAGGACCAGCCTATGACTTGCCTATCGCCCTTGGTTATCTTTTAGCCACCGCTCAGCTTAATTTTGATACAAAAGACAAGATTTTCCTGGGAGAGCTCTCTTTAAATGGCTCGCTTCGAAAGATTAGCGGGGTTTTGCCAATTGCTTTGATGGCTAAAAATAAGGGGTTTAAGGAGATTTTTGTCCCCCAAGAGAATACAGATGAGGCGGCAATTATTAAGGGATTAAACGTTATTGGAGTTAAAACACTTGGCGAACTAGTAAATCATTTACAAAATAAAGCCCGGTTAAAGCCGGCTGAGACAATTGATTACGAAGGTTTTACTTGCCGAGAATACAAGACTAATCCAGATGACTTCGATATTTCTCAAATAAAAGGACAAGAAAACGCTAAAAGAGCTTTAATAATTGCCGCCAGCGGAGGCCATAATCTGCTTTTATACGGACCGCCTGGTTCAGGTAAGACGCTTTTAGCTAAGGCCCTTGTGGGAATATTGCCAAAGATGAATCAAGACGAAGCCTTAGAAGTCACAAAAATCTATAGTATTTGCGGTCTAATTAGCGATCAGCCCATTATTTCAAAAAGGCCATTTCGTAACCCTCACCACACTACTTCCGCTGTCGCGATAATCGGTGGGGGCGCCTGGCCGAGGCCGGGCGAAATATCGCTCGCCCACCGAGGAGTCTTGTTTTTAGACGAATTACCGGAGTTTCCACGCAATGTAATTGAAGCCTTAAGGCAACCTCTAGAAAGCGGGGAAATTATTGTGTCTAGAGCTTCTACTTCGGTTAGATTTCCTGCCCGCTTTATGCTCGTTGCGGCTATGAATCCTTGCCCCTGCGGAAACTATGGTGATGAGAGAAAGCCTTGTACCTGCACGGCCCAAGCAATTTATAGGTATCAAAGGAAAATATCAGGGCCAGTACTAGACAGAATTGATATCCAGATAAATGTTCCACGTGAAACATATGAGAAGATGAGTAGCGAAACCGAGGGGCAGAAAAGCGAGGAAGTCCAGCAAATAGTGGCAAAAGCAAGGCGAATTCAGCAAGAAAGATTCGCCGGAACCGGCTTGCTGGTAAATGCCGAAATGGGACCGAGAGAAATTAAAAAATATTGCCAGGTTGAAAGAGCAGCCGAAAATTTAATAAAGAACGCGGTTACTTCGCACAATCTTTCTATCCGCGGTTATCATGAAATATTGAAAATAGCTCGCACTATTGCCGATTTAGACGGTAAAGATGTAATCCAGGCAAACCATGTTGCCGAGGCTATAGCTTATAGGGTAAG
>Ga0315298_1010446_pt1 | contig 11182 bp, 7 predicted proteins | sample WHS_1_MG_FD_203077 | JGI IMG/M metagenome (GOLD analysis project Ga0315298, IMG submission 203077) | Extremophilic microbial mat communities from Washburn Hot Springs, YNP, Wyoming, USA - WHS_1_MG | ecosystem: Environmental > Aquatic > Thermal springs > Hot (42-90C) | place: USA: Wyoming... | reverse complement strand
GTAGGGCGAAAGGCGACAGATGGCCCTGAGCCAGTGAGCGGGCTCCCGGAAAGGTGCCTACAGCCTGCTTGAGGGCTTCCCGGAAATCTGACGGGCACCCGAGTGCGCCGACGCGCACCCATCAAGATATGGATCTGGTCGATGAAAGTGGGTCCAGGAGATCGACCGATGGACACGATGGCCGCTGAGGGAATACAATGGTAGCCAGATACCGAGCGCTCTCCTGATGCCTCTGGGTGAGCCAGAGTCCCCCGGAAGTGACCCGTGGGAACGGAGCCATTACGGTGTACCACCGGGTGAGCTTCCGCTCCCACCATATCTGCAAGATGCTGGCGCATTATGGTTACCAGGTGGCTAACCTGAGCGGCGCCTCTATGAGTTGAGCCAGGCGTGCCTGGCTGGACCAAGGGGGGGGCACTTTTTACGGCCCCACTTTGGCCGCGCGGCAGCGGCTGCTGGTGGCGTCGACGCCTCGAAGCCAATGTCCATCCTGGTGTTCTCGACCTAGGGTGGCAACTCCGGCTATCGGCTCGCTTCCTGTGGGAGATGAGCATGAGTTCGCTATCCATTCTCCCTGAGCGAAGAGCGAGGCGGCTTCCGCCAACTGCCGCTGACGGGTCCGTCGGTCACGCATTCGTGGCTCCGCTCCGTCTTCGATCCCCTCGGGCGCTATCCGCGGCATGCGGTCCCTGTCCACACCTGCTCCGGTTGGCCGTTCATCGTTTCCCTCGCCTTTCGGGTCGCTCTCCCCCGGTAGCCTTCGTTGGACATGTGGCGAGGTACGGTGCGCTTGGCGGGAATCTTGTGATCACGGAAGGGAGATTCGCTGTGACATCCCATGAGGCGCAACTTGCAGAGACCGGGGTCCTCAATTTCGATTGGTACCGCACCCTCCCAGAACGTGGCATCCACGCCTTTTGGGCAGCTTTCTTGGGCTGGGCGCTAGATGCGTTCGACTTCATGGTGTTCTCGTTCAGTCTCTCCGCCATCGCGGCGGCCTTCAGCCTTTCCCAGGGGCAGTCGGGCATGATCGCGACGGTCACCCTGCTGGTCTCGGCTTTTGGCGGAATGCTGGCCGGTACCGTGGCCGACTCCATCGGTCGGGTCCGGACCTTGATGGTCACAGTAGCGGTCTACTGTACCTTCACGTTTCTCTCTGGAATGGCTCAGAGTTACGAGCAACTGCTGGTCTTCCGCGCTTTACAGGGTCTGGGCTTCGGCGGAGAATGGGCCGCCGGTGCGGTACTTCTGGCCGAGGTTGCCAATCCGGCCCATAGGGGGCGTGTGATGGGGTTCATGCAGAGCGCTTGGGCGGTCGGATGGGGCCTCTCGGCTATTGCCTATATGCTCGTCTTCAGCCTGGTGCCTCCGGAAACCGGATGGCGTGTCCTCTTCTGGCTTGGCATCCTACCGGGGCTGCTGATTCTGTACATTCGGGCCAAAGTCCCCGAGCCCACAGTGTTTACCGAAACACGCCGGCAGAAGGACGCGGGCACGAAGCACGTGCTGGAAACCGGCGCCAAGGATACGTCCTTGATCCAGATCTTCCGGCCTGACCTGCTGCGTACTACCGTGCTCGCGTCACTGCTCGCCACGGGTGCTCAAGGCGGATACTATGCCATTTTCACCTGGTTGCCCACCTATCTGAAGACGGCTCGAAAGCTGGCAGTGGTAGGCACTGGGGAGTACCTCCTGGTGGTGATTACCGGTGCCTTCATCGGCTACCTGACCACCGGGTACCTGACAGACTGGCTGGGCCGCCGCGGGACCTTCCTGCTGAATTCGGTCGTGAGTGCCGTGGTGCTGGTGGTCTACACCCAGATCCCGGAAGGGGCAAACAGCCTGCTGCTAATCCTTGGATTCCCGCTCGGCTTCTTCGCCTCGGGCATCTTCAGTGGCTTCGGCTCGTACCTGGCTGAGCTGTTTCCTAGCAGGGCGCGTGGCGCCGGACAGGGCTTCTGCTACAACTTTGGCCGTGCGGTCGGAGCTCTCTTCCCCACCGCCGTGGGCTTCCTTTCCGCCGTGGTCGGCTTTTCCGGTGCCATAGCCTTTGGCGCCGTAGGTTATGCGCTGGCGGCGGCCACGCTGGTGATGCTGCCGGAGACCAAGGGCAAGGTGCTGAAGGCAGTGGACTGAAATCCTCAAGGGGTGAGAGAGACCGACGGCGGACTTTCTCGCCCCTTGCCTTCCGGCAGCATGTTCTAGTCCCTTGACGCGGTGATTTCGATCCTGCATGGGTGGGCCACCGTGCCCACCCATGGGCCGGCATCGCCGTTGGCACCTACGTCAGAATCACGGTGGTGCAGTGCTAGTCCAGTAGTTGAGCCGGGTTGTGGCGCAAGATGGTGTCCAACTCGTGCCCATCGAGCCCGACCTCCAGCAACCCTTGGACCTCCTTGGCAAAGGCTGCCCAAGGCGGACCGTAGCTCCTCTGCCCAAAATCGGAGGAAAGCAGGAAGCGATCGACGCCCAGGCGACGGACGCGGTCGATGACTGCCTGGTAGCTGATCCCGGCCCACTCTGGCCGGTGGTAGAGGACAGCGAACTCGATGAAGGCCCCCGCCTTCGCCAGGCTGAGCTGGGTTTCCAGGTCCATCCTGGTGGCCGCGAAGTCCGGATGGTTCACCACGATCCGCTTGATGCCCCTCTTTGCGGCAATCGGCACGACCTTCAGGGTCTCCTCGGGGCTGATGTGTCCGGTAGCCAAGACGGCGTCGAAGTCGCGCACCAGGTCGAGGATCTCGTAGACGATCTTGCGCAGCTCCCCGTTCCCCTCCAGGAGCGAAATCCCCTCCACGGGGCGAGAGGGCAGGCTCGATCCCATTACTGGTACGGAGAAGGATGCTCCACCGTGATGTCGAATGTGGTTCGCAGCATGGATGGTGGGCAGCCAGACGACCCGAGCGCCCTGCATGAGGGCTAGCTCCGCCGCGAGGGGGTTCAGGCCGCCCACGAACTGGTTCAGGACGATGCTTCCGACAGCTCGGCTCCCCGGCACCACGTAGTTCACTAACCGCGCGCGCTCGGCGGTTGAGCCTTCGTGTGCCTTGAGCACGAAGCGCGCAACGCCCCACTCTGCCGCGCCGCGAGCTACCTCGATGTCGTTCTGGGCTCGGGGAAAGATGCTAGGCCCGGAGTGAAGGTGAATATCGATGGCCCCCTGCAAGACTCCCTGGGGGCTCTCCGCGGGTTCTTGCATTGCAGACCCTCCCGTCAGCCGATTGGATCACGGCATTATACCGCTCGCATTGCGCGCTCGCTATCGTCACGTGCCCTGGACCCGCTATCCAGGACGCGATTGGTAGGATGCTTAGGCGGCCTTGCGGACCTTCTTGGAGGGTACGGGCCGGTTCACCACGTTCTGGGGTGACCCCGCCATGAAGCTCCGAATGTTGGCGACGGTGGTATCCACGATCCTCTCCATGGCCTCCCAACTGTCGAACGCCATGTGAGGGGTCATCACCACGTCCTCCCTCCGCAGCAGCACGTGCTGGCGCAGCAGCATGCGCAGCTTCTCCTCCGCCGCTGGAGTACGGAGCAGTTGGACCTCTTCCTCCATCAGCTCCTCGCCCTCGATCACGTCCAGTCCGGCGCCGGAGAGGATGCCCTCGTCCAGCGCCCATATCAGGGCGTCGGTGTCCACCAGGCCGCCTCGCGCTGTGTTGATCAGCAGAGCCCCCCGCTTGGCTGCCTGCAGGGTGTCGCGGTTGATCATGTGGTGGGTATGTACGTTGAGTGGGGCGTGCAGGGTGACGACGTCCGACTGGCCTAGCAGCTCTTTCAGCGGCAGGTAGTCGAACCCCAGCACCTCGGAGATCAGCCGATCCTGGCGGACGTCGAAGGCTACCACCCGCATCCCGAACCCCTTAGCGATCCTGATGACGTGGAGGCCGATGTGGCCCGCTCCGATCACCCCTAGCGTCTTCCCCTTCAGATCGAAGCCTCTGAGCCCCTCCAGGGAGAAGTTGCCCTGACTCGTCCGCAGGTAGGCCTGATGGATCTTGCGGGACAGGGAGAGTATCAACCCGAAGGTGTGCTCGGCTACGGTATTCTCCCCGTAGTAGGGGACGTTGGCTACCAGGATGCCGCGTTCGCTGCAGGCCTCCAGGTCGATGTGGTCGAAGCCGGTGGAGCGGGTCGCTATGAACCTCAGGCGAGGGAGCCTCTGGATGATAGCCCTGTTGACCGCCGACCGAATGAAGACGGAGATGATGGAGACGTCTGCTAGCTTCGGGAGAAGCTGCTCCTCTAGAGGCCCCGAAAAGAAGGCCAGATCGCAGCCTTCCAGACCGGCCCTCAGCCGATCCTCTTCCCACTTTTCCACCTCGAAGAAGGCAACCTTGCAGCCCTCAGACTTCTGCTCAACGATGTTCAGTGCGCACACCTACGCGAATCTCCTACATGCTGCTTGCAGCGGGGCCGACAGCTCCTCAACAGCGGCGGCTGGAACTAGCGTCCGATGGCCATCAGCTTATGGCCACGATGGTGAGCTTGCGCTTTCCCATGGGGGTCTCCACCTCCACGGTCTCACCCGGGCGACGACCTAACAGTGCCCGTCCCACGGGCGACTGATTGGAGATGCGTCCCGCCCCGGGTTCGGCTTCCATGGCCCCCACGATGGTGTACTGCTCCTCCTCACCGGTCTCGTCGCGAAGAAGCACCGTGGACCCGACCTCCACCGACGGCCAGGCGGTGACGGCAGGCACCTCCACCACTTCGGCCTGGGCCAGCAGCCTCTCCAGGGTCGCGATGCGACCCTCAACGAAGGCCTGCTCCTCTCGGGCGGATAGGTGCTCGGGGCTATCCCATGCCCCGACCTCCCGCGCTGCCTTAAGTCGCTCGGCCACCTCGTGCCGCCGCACGGTCCGAAGGTAGTCCAACTCTGCCATCAGCCGCTCATACCCACTCGGGGTCAGAACTCGCTCTGGGTCGCTCATCTTCCTCGCCTCGCAGCTTTCGCTGTCATCGATCAGTTTCGGTTGATGCTTGCTCAGGTGGTTGCCTCTCCCACCCACTGCCCGCACCGGGAGAGCGCTCAGCGAGGCGCAAGAGATGTGCCACACGCGAAAGGCTGCTCGGGTACGTCTTATGCCCGTGATGCCCAGGTCCGACGCGCATGTCCCGTGGGCCGCCGTCTCGCCGGAGGAGTCGGGGTCGAGCGGCCGTGACTCTGAGGACTGGACCGCCACGGAGGGGTCCAGACAGCCGAGGAGGGAGAATGGAAGTGGCGAGGAATGCTCGAGCGAGGGCGAAGCTGAGAGTCCTGGGGTTGGCCGAGAAGCTGTCAGTACCTTCGGATCGTCTGCGATGGAACTGCGACCCGTCCACTTTTCCCTTCGAGTCCACGGAGGATGTGGAGCCTCTGGTGGGTACTGTTGGCCAGGAGCGGGCTGTGAGCGCCATCGAGTTCGGCATCGATGTGGATGATGGCGGGTTCAACATCTTCGTTGCGGGGCCTCCCGGCTCCGGTCGCAGCACGACGGCCCACTCTTACCTGGAGGAAGCGGCTCGCACGCAACCCGTGCCGGGCGACTGGGTGTACGTGCACAACTTCCCGGATCCCTACAGACCCCGGGCCATCCAGTTGCCGGCGGGAGAGGGCAATCGGTTTCGCCAGCGGATGGATGATCTGGTGGAGTCGGCCCGCCGGGAGATCCCCAAAGCCTTCGAGAGCGAGGACTACGAGCGACGCAGAAACGACGTGCTGACCAACCTCCAGCAGCGCCAGCAGGCCATATACAGCCAGGTGCAGGAGGAGGCCAGAGCCCGAGGATTTGCCATCGAGGTAACCCCTGCCGGCGTCCTGACGGTTCCGCTGGTGGAGGGTAAGCCGGTCACGCCCCAGGAGTACGAGCAGCTTCCCCAGGAGACCCGGCAGGAGCTGGAGCGCCGGGGCGCGGAGCTGCGGGAACACCTGGAGCAGGCGCTGCACCAGGGCCGGATGCTGGAGAAGGAGTCCACGGAGGAGCTTCGCCGGTTGGAGCGCGAGGTGGCCCTCTTCGCCGCCGGGCATCTGTTCGATGAACTGCAGGAGAGCTACCAGCAGTATCCGGAGGTGCTGGAATACCTGAGGCAGGTCCAGGAGGATATTCCGGAGCACTTGGAGGACTTCAAAGGCGGAACCCACGAGGGAACATCGGGGCCCTTTGCCGAGATGCAGGATCTGGCCCGGGAGGACCGTCTGGCTCGCTACAAGGTCAATCTCTTCGTGGACAACAGCGAAACCAGGGGAGCACCAGTGGTGGATGAACCGAACCCTACCTACTACAACCTGATGGGGCGGCTGGACTACCAGGCCCGCTTCGGGGCCATGACCACCGACTTCCGCCAGCTCAAGGCAGGGGCTGTCCATCGGGCCAACGGCGGCTACCTGCTGCTGAACGCCCTGTACGTACTGACAAACCCCATGGCATGGGATGCCCTGAAGAAGGCCATGCAGACAGGAGAAGCCAGGATCGAGAATCTGGGGGAGCAGTTCAGCCCCATACCGGCTGCGACCCTTCGACCGGAGCCGATCCCGCTGCGTTGCAAGGTCGTGCTCGTCGGAAGCCCCGACGTCTACTATCTGCTGTACCATCTGGACGAGGACTTCCGCAAGCTGTTCAAGGTGAAGGCCGATTTCGGGCCGGACATGGATCGGTCCCAGCAGCATATCCTGCGTTACGCGGGCTTCATCAGCCGGCAGGTGCGAGAGAGGGGGCTGAGGCACTTCCACCGGAGTGGGGTTGCCAGGATGGTAGAGTATGGCTCCCGTCTGGTGGAGAACCAGGACAAGCTGACCACCCGTCTGGCCGACGTGGCGGACGCGGTGGTGGAGTCCAGCTACTGGGCGGGCAAGAACGGCCACGATCTGGTGATGAGCGAAGACGTGGATCGAGCTATCGCGCACCGGGAGTACCGATCCAACCTGGTGGAGGAGAAGGTCCAGGAGCTGATCGAGGATGGTACCATCATGATCGACACCGAGGGAGAGAGGCTGGCGCAGGTGAACGGGATATCCATCGCGGAGCTGGGCGACTACTCCTTCGGAAAGCCCTCTCGCATCACCGCCAGGACGGCCCTGGGTGGAGGCGGCGTGGTGAACATCGAGCGGGAGATCGAGCTCTCCGGGCCCATACACTCCAAGGGTGTGCTGATCCTGTCGGGTTACCTGGCGGGCAGATACGCCCAGGACTACCCTCTGGCCCTTTCAGCCACTCTGACCTTCGAGCAGCTCTACGACGAGGTGGAGGGTGACAGCGCTTCCTCGGCAGAGCTCTATGCTCTTCTCTCCGCTCTGTCGGGCCTTCCTCTGAAGCAGGGGATAGCCGTGACCGGTTCGGTGAACCAGCACGGCCAGATTCAGGCGGTGGGAGGTGTCACCCGAAAGGTGGAGGGCTTCTTCGATGTGTGCAAGGCGAAGGGATTGACCGGAGAGCAAGGAGTGGTCCTGCCGGAGGCGAACGTGAAGCACCTGATGCTGAAGGACGAGGTGGTCCAGGCCGTTCGGGAGGATCGCTTCCACATATGGGCGGTGCGAAGCATCGACGAGGGGATCGAGCTGCTCACGGGGGTTCCGGCGGGTGACCAGCGGCCCGATGGCAGCTATCGTCTGGGTACGGTGCATCAGAGGGTGGATGCGAGACTCAGGGAGTACGCCCGACGGCTCAAGGAGTTCGGGGTTGGTCCCCAAGAGATCACGGGGGGAGGCGAGCGGAGAGGCGGGAAGACGCGGAGACACGGGGGCGGGGAGATGGGGTGATGGGGAGAGGGCGATGAGGTTTCTCTTTCCAGCCCAGTTGCGCCGGTGCGATTCTACATCTATTATTGTTATGACAGCGTTGTAAAGAAGGGACCCGACGACGGCAAGCGGGCACAACGCGCCGTGCTCTCGAAACAGCATCTGCGGTGCAGCGGATCGTGCTATTGCGACGCGCCGCGATTCACAGCCACCAAGGAAACCGATGGCTGGCGCGCTCGAGCATATTCGGGGGAGGGGAAGATGAAGGATCGCGCTGTCCGTCTTGTGGCCATTATCCTCGCTGCAACCCTGTTACTGGTCGGATGCACCCAGGCTGCGCCCGCGCCGACCGCGGCTCCGGCCGCGCCGACCAAGGCGGCTGAGGCCGCCAAGCCCACCGCGGCGCCCGCTGCACCGACAGTGGCACCGGCCGCTGCTCCTACAACGGCTGCCGCTCCAAAGGTCAACTACCCAGAAAAGGGCAAGACCATCAACATGATCGTGCCCTTCGCCGCGGGCGGGCCCACCGACATCGCGGCTCGGCTGATGGCGCCCGTCCTGGAAAAGGAGCTGGGCGTCCCGGTTCAGGTGGTCAACAAGCCGGGCGCGGCCGCCCAAATCGGCATTGGAGAGGTGGCACGGGCCAAGCCCGACGGCTACACCATTGGAGCCGCGCTGCAGCCCCCCTCCGTCATAGCCTATCTGGACAAGGCGAACCCCGCCACCTTCAGCCGGAAAGATCTCCAGCCGGTAGCCATGTACGCCATGGATAGCTACGTGCTGGCGGTCAAGGCCGATGGCCCCTACAAGACGGTGAAGGACCTGATCGACGCGGCCAAGGCGAAGCCGGATGCGGTCAAATTCTCCACTACCGGGCCTACCAGCGGGGCGTATATCTCGGCCGATCTGCTGGCGAAGCGCGCGGGGGTGCAGTTCGCCACGGTGAGCTTCGACAGCGGCGCGCAGCAAGTCATGGCGATCCTGGGCGATACCGTTGATGCCACCATGTGCAACGGCAGCGTGGCGGTGTCCCAGGTGAGAAACAACTCGATACGGTTGCTGGGGATCCTGAGCAATGAAGAGAACAAGTTCTTCCCGGGAGTGAAGCCTTTGCCCGCGCAGGGGTACGATGTGGTCCTGGGCGCTAGCCACGGCCTGATCGTGCCGGCGGGAACCCCCATGGAGGTCCACAACAAGCTTAGGGATGCCGTGAAGAATGCGATCACATCCCCGGCCTATGAGGACACCCGAAAGAAGATGGAGGAGCTGACCTACGTCCCGACCTATATGGACACGGCGGAGTACAACAAGCATTGGGACGAGACGGAGGTTGCCGTAAAGGCGGTGTTCGCCGCCGCCGGGCGGTAGTATAAGGTGATGGCGATGCCGGAGATGTGAGCATTGCGGAAGGGTGCGGGGCAGGGTCCCCCTCGCCCTGCACCCTTCCGTATCTCTGGCCAGCAGCCCCGTTCTGGCGTCGGGCAGGTGCGCGGATGGCAACAACGAGCGAGACTGAAGGGCTGGGATCATCCGGTGAGTTCCGGGCTGTTGCTGGTCATGCACGATGTGGCGCGTGGGCGCGAGAGCGAGTTCTGCCGATGGTGGGATAGCGAGTACATGCCCGCCATGCTGGGCGTGCCGGGAATCACGGCCTGCTGGTTCTATCAAGCCGTGGAAGGCCGGCCAGTCTATCTGCAGATCTACGATCTGGCCAGTCTGGACGTGATCCAGCATCCGGGGTACTTTCGGGCACGGGGTTGGGGACCGCACCATGCCGATGCGCCGCGGGGAATGTTCGCCGCCTGCTCCAGGCTAACCGTCGGTGTCTACAAGCAGTTGCTCGCGCTGCCATCGGCCAGTCCGGATCTGTCCCGGGTTGGAGCCGCGTTGCTCGCTGGCCTGGAGATAGGGCGGGAGCACGAAGAGGAATTCGAGGACTGGTACAACACCGAGCATCTCCCGAACCTGTCGGGAGCAACCGGGGTCCTGCGCGCGCGGCGCTTTCGCCTCGATCCCCGGGCCCGAGACAAGCTGGGAGAGCCCGTGACCTATCTGGCGCTCTACGAGGCCGAGAGCACCGACAGCTTCGCGCGGGAGGAATGGGTACGGCTGGGACAGACCCCATGGACCCGGCGCCTCAAGCGCTACTTCAGCCTGCCGATACGGAACATCTATAAGCGCATAATCCCCACCGGCTAAGAGTTCTGGCGGGTCTCGAGATGGGCTGCCGGATCACGGGTGATGGCCGGAATGCCGCGGTCGGCCCGGCTGGTGTGCGGATGGGCTTTGGCGACTTCGTCGTCGATCGGACCGGCTTCACCGGCCACCGCCAAGGAAAGTCGGGGAGAGCACGCGGGCGCCGCTCTCCTTGGGGCTTGCACTTTGTCATTCCAGGACGTGTCAGTTTGCACCAAGTGGAATTGGAGGCTGCAAGTGATGAATCGCCTTTTCTCGGTGGCAGCCCCCATTGTGGGAAGCCTACTGCTGGTTGCCTGTGCGACATCGGCGTCCACGCCCGCATCAACGCCGATGCCAGCGGCACCGACCAAGGCGGCGGAGCCGACCAAACTAGTGGCTCCAACCTTAGCCCCGGCTGCCCAGCCCACGGCAGCCAAGAAGGTTGCCTACCCGGCCGGGAAGCCCATCACGCTTATCGTACCGTGGGCCGCGGGGGGACCCAATGATGTCAGTGCAAGGATAGCTGCCGCGGGGATGGAGAAGGTGTTAGGTACATCGATCGCCATCGTCAACAAGGCTGGTGCCTCGGGCCAGGTGGGCTGCACGGACCTGGCGCTGGCGAAACCTGACGGTTACACCATAGGGATGACCCAGATCCCCTCGACCATTCTCGCGTATCTTGATCCGGAAAAGAAGGCCGTCTTCACCCGCGCCAGCTTCGCGCCACTGGCCGAGTTTGCGGCTGATGCGGGCGTCATAGCGGTCAGGACCGAGAGCAAGTACAAGACCGTAAAGGACCTAGTGGACGACGCGAAGGCCAGACCGATGAGCATCAAGCTCGGCGACACGGGCATTCTGAGCGGGACTCATGTACAAGGTCTCCAGTTCCAGCAGGCCGCTGGCATCAAGATGGCCGGCGTGCACTTCGACAGCGCTCCCAACACGATTACCGCCCTCCTCAGCGACAGCGTGGATGCCGTGTCGTTGAACCAGAGCGCCTTGCTTGCGACGGTGAAGGGAGGCCAGGTTCGTATTCTTGGGATCATGGACGCTCAGGAGAGCAAGTTCTACCCAGGCGTCAAGACGATGAAAGAGCAGGGCGTCGACGTGGTGACCGGGGGATACTATGCCCTATCAGCGCCGGCAGGGACCCCCAAAGAGATCATCGACATCCTGGACACGGCCATCAGAAAGACTATGGAGAGCGACGATACCAAGAAGAAGATGGACGACATGGCCCTCACCTACGCCTATAAGGGAGCCGCGGCTTTTGCGGCCGACTGG
>Ga0315298_1010444_pt1 | contig 11182 bp, 7 predicted proteins | sample WHS_1_MG_FD_203077 | JGI IMG/M metagenome (GOLD analysis project Ga0315298, IMG submission 203077) | Extremophilic microbial mat communities from Washburn Hot Springs, YNP, Wyoming, USA - WHS_1_MG | ecosystem: Environmental > Aquatic > Thermal springs > Hot (42-90C) | place: USA: Wyoming... | reverse complement strand
CTTGCAATCGTTGAGTGGAACTCTCGATTTGCCTTTTCTTCTCTCCTTAGAGCCTTTACATCAGAGTTCTCTCCCTCAGATGGCGTTGTGCTTGTTATAATGGCTTCTTCATCATCTTCTCGAGGTCAGATAGAGCATGAGGTCGAGGCAATGAATTTACCACTTGAAAGGGCTCCTGTAGTTTTTGTAGTTGATCAGAAGGTTCCTTTCTATCAGCTTGGCTCGCTTTTGAAATCTGCTGATTGTCTTGTTTCTGTGGAGCGTGAAGCTGAGAATTCCTTCATCCCAAAGGCTTCCCTTGCGTGTGGAGTTCCGGTTGTATGTCCTCGTTTTGGTTCAGTCTCTTATCTGATAGATGAAAGGTCAGCATTTGGGGTTGATTGCAAAGTGGTTAATTCGGATACACATGGCTTGATGGTGGCAGATCCGGATTTCGAAAGTCTTGCTTTTTCAATGAGAAAGGTATATCAGGGAATTGACGAGGCGAAGGGGCATGCTTTGGCTGTTTCAGAAAGAATAAGGCAAGATTTATGCTGGGAAAAAGTTGCGAAAAAAATAATCAAGAGGCTTGATGTCATTAATAAGTAATGAGATGGAAACGCGGAGTATGCATCCTGTGGAGGAAGGGGAAAGACAATCTTCGCATCTCCTTGTAGTTTTTGGGCTTGCTTTTGTCCTTGTAAGTGCACTGATTGTTCGCCTTTATTATTTTTCGCAGCATTCCGTCTATACAACAGATAGTTATTATTTCTTACTTCTTGCAAGGTCTATTAGGGGGGGCGCTGGATACACTGTTCGAGGTTTTGCTCACTACAAATATTTCCCCGGCTATCCCCTTCTCATAGCCTTCCTTTCAATTTTCTTGAGGAATTACGAATGGACAGCGGGAATAATTGCTGCAGTTTCTGGCGTTATCTCCGTCCTCTTTTCATACTTGATAGGGAAGGAATTGTTTTCTGAGGTTGCAGGGCTTCTTGGTGCTTCAATTCTTGCCTTCCATCCCGTATTCATGCAGTTTACAGCTTCGCCAATGACTGAAGGATTGTTTACTGCTCTATTCTGTGCGGGTCTTTATTTGTTGATAACTGGTTGTAGGGGAGGCTCATCCTTTCGCAGAGTTTTAGGCTTTGCGCTCGCAGGGCTTTCACTTGCTACAAGGGTTGAAGGAATTCTTTTCATTCCACTTGCTCTTCTTGTCATATTTCTTTACTGGAAGGAAAATCGCCCGAAACCATGGGAGATTCCTTTAATGCTATTTGTGTATTCACTTCCTTTAGGCCTCTATCTATTGAGGAATATTTTAAGAGCTGGAAGACTTTCAGCATACACGCAGGAATATGAGAAAACCAAGGCGATTAACTTAAGGCTCATGGTGGAGAGAACGAGACTTCTTGCATGGAACACCCTTTATGATAAACTTCTTTTCTACCTTGGTTCGCTTGTTGCGCTTTTAAGAAGATGGAAGGCTTTCCTCATTCTTTTCGGATGGTTTTTTCTTTTTGTAGTTTTTCACGTTTTCTGGTATTACACTCATCCACGTTTTCTTGCCCCTGCTCTTCCCGCTGTTTGCATTCTTGCGGGTTACTTTTTATATGAGGCCTGCTCGATTTGCTTAAGGGCAATTAATCATATTTGGGAGCGAGCAAAAGGGTTTGCTGGAATTCAGGCGAGTGGAAAGGGAATTGTATCAGGTGCTCAGGTTGATAAGGCTGCTTTGGTTTGCAAATCGAGTAGCGAAAGCGTAGATGGCAAACGCGGTAAGGGATTGAAATTGGCGAGAGGATGTATAATTGCTTTCTTTGCGCTTCTATTTTGCCTTGTGATTTTTCAGAATGTAAGGAATGCTGAGCACGAGGTGCGCTGGCAGATCAACACAATGGCAGGTGATATGGGAGGAAGAGCAATTAAGCATGCTGTTGATTTCTTCAAGCAAAACGGTGGATGTAGCCAGGTGATAGCGACAACAGTTGGGCCGTATTTTGCCTGGGAATATAAGGGACCGGTCTTGTACACAAAGGACGTTCCCGTCGCTATACCTTTCGAGAAAGCGGATGTTAAACCGCCTGACCTTATAAGGAAACTTGCAGAGCGTAAAGTAAGGTATTTTTTGATAACGAATATCTCAGGCGGGAAAAAGGACCTCATATTTCCGGGTGTTCCGGAAGATGCAAGGAAGGAGCTTGCTCAGGCGGGCGTGAGACAGAGTGAAGTGAAAAGGTTAAGGCTTGTAAAATATTGGAATGAGTATTATAGAGGAAGGAAGCCTCCAAGAGTTTTCGTTGCAATATTTGAGATATTGCCAGAGCAAAGTAGGAGTGCGAAGAATTAGAGAAGATGGAAGTCATTGAGAAGTTAAAGGAACTTTACAATCATAGAGAGCTCCTGTGGAGCATGACTGTAAAGGAACTAAAGGTCAAATATAAGAGGTCGGTTCTCGGGTTCATTTGGTCATTTGCAAACCCGATAATAATGCTTGCTGTCTTCTCTTTTGTTTTTGCCATCCTTGTTCGCACTGGGCAAATGCATTGGTTTGTTGTCTATCTTATGGCTGGTCTTCTTCCATGGCTATTCTTTGTCAACACACTCATGCAGTCTGTTGGAACGATTGTGGGGAATCCGGGCCTTGTGAAGAAGGTTTATTTTCCAAGGGAGATACTTCCATTGGCTGCAGTTGGCGCAAACATCTTCCATTTCGCTATGCAATTGCTTGTTTTCTTCTGTTTCCTTCTTATCATAGGATGGAAATTCTCAATCTACTTTCTTCTTTTCCCGCTTGTTTTCTTGCTTGAAGTTATCTTTACAACCGCATTAGCACTCTTTATTTCAGCAGCAAATGTCTATTTGAGGGATGTTCAGCATTTCGTTGAGGTTGCCACTATGGCATGGTTCTGGATCACTCCAATTGTTTATATTATTGGGCAAGTTTATAATATCTTAGGCAAAAGAGGGCTCATGCCGCTTTATCTCTTGAATCCAATGACACACATCGTTCTTTCCTGGCAATACGTAATATACAATCCTTATCACTATGCGAAGGGGGTACATGTAACCTACGTAGCGCCCTGGGGCTTGTTCGCGACTGCACTTGGCTCGGTTGTTCTTCTTGTTGCATGCTATCTTTTCTTTGCAAGGATGGAGAGGGGCTTTGCAGAGCAGATCTGATGTTTATATTTTTATCGGGTGATGTGCTTTGGAATACGCTGTAGAAATTAGGGATGTCTCGAAGATGTTCAAACTCTATCACGAGAATGTAAAGAGTTTGAAGGAGAAGATACTTTTCTTTTCAAAGCGCGGTTATGAAGAGTTCTGGGCATTGAAAGGCATAAACATAAATATTGCGAGGGGCGAAACTCTTGGGATAATTGGGGCAAATGGCTCTGGAAAGACAACTCTTCTAAAGTGCATAACGAAAATTTTGTATCCTACTCTTGGGACAATTGTGACAAATGGAAGCATCGCTGCACTTCTTGAACTTGGAGCGGGTTTTCAGCCGGATCTTACCGGCAGGGAAAACGTTTTCTTGAATGGCTCAATCCTTGGGCTCTCCAAAAGGGAAGTTGAGCAGAAATTCAATGATATCGTGGGGTTTGCCGAGCTTGAACAGTTCATCGATAACCATGTCAGAAACTATTCAAGCGGTATGTACGTAAGATTGGGTTTTGCGATAGCGATAAATGTTGATCCGGATATCCTGATAATTGATGAGGTTCTTGCGGTTGGTGACGAGGCATTCCAGCGGAAGTGCATAGAAAGAATAGATGAAATCAGGGCGGCAGGGAAAACGATTATATTTGTGACACATAATGCGGAACTTACCAAGGAAATCTGCGATAGGGTTGTAATGCTTGATGAGGGGAAAATTGTAAAGGAAGGAAAACCAAGGGATGTTGTTACTTACTACCACAGGATGATGGAATCCGAAGAGGAGGGAACAGAAAGAGGAAACAGGAAGATCATTGTGTCCGATGCTTTGATAATGGACAGGGAAGGGAAACCACGAACCACATTTGAGACTGGCGATTCGATGATAATACAGGTCCATTACAGGTGTGAGGAGCCAGTTGAAGATCCGGTTTTCGGATTCAGCCTCGATGATTACAGGGGTTTCACCGTTTACGGGACAAATACGAGACTTAAAGGAATGCATCTTGGAACTCTTTCAGGGGAGGGGATAGTTGAATTTAGACTTGATTCAATGCCGATGCTTGAAGGTAAGTATTTATTAAGCCTTGCGATTCACTCAAGGGATGAGCAAATTGTTTATCACTGGCTTGACAGGTACAAGTCCATTGACATAAAGAGCGAGACTCAGGATGCCGGTGTACTATATATTCCATGCGGAATTTCAGTTGAGATGATGGATGGGAGAAAGGAAAGTGGTGATGAAGGATGAAGCCTGTTGATGTTGAGATAGGCGATGTTCTTGAAGATATCCGCAGTGCTCTTTTAATGCGCGAAACAGGAAGACCTCAAACATACCGGGCAGAGGTGCGGGAAGTTGGTGACGTTATTTACCTTCTTCCTGGAGCGTGGCAGAACATTCAGGATAGTCTCACGGCCCTTAACATGAGCCTTGCCCAGGTTTTGGAAGAAGCTCAGGTTCCAATCGTAAAGAAAGGGCCTATCACTGCCCTGAAGAGACTCATAAAGCGCGTTATTCTTAAGGCAATTTACTGGTATGTAAATCCTGTGGAGGCGCAACTGCACAGGACGCATAGTGCTACTGCACGTGCGCTGAATGGCATCGCAGACCAGTTGAAGAGCCTCTATGACAGAATGGAAATACTTGAAAAGGAAAATATAGTGAAGCGTCTGGATGCACTTGAGGCTGACAGGCTTGATGAGCGCCTGAGCAGAATTGAGCGCTCGTGGAGGCAGGATGCGATTGTGCACGAGGACTCCCAAGAACATGCCTATTCTCTGCCAATTGGTAAGGATAGGATAACACCTTTGGAGCGCAGGCTCCCACTCCTTCATTTCGATTATTACTGGTTTGAGAGTATTCATAGAGGCGACAGGGAACTGATAAAGCGGAGGCTTAAACCTTATGTTCAGGTTTTTAATGGCTGCAGGAATGTCCTTGACATAGGCTGTGGTTGGGGAGAGTTCCTCGAACTCTTGAAGGAGAAGGGTATCGGTGCATATGGAATCGATATTGAAGGAGATGCTGTGCGTTACTGCAGGGAGAATGGGCTTGATGCAAAGGAAGCTGAAGCAATCGAGCATCTTTCCTCGCTTCCTCGCGAGAGTCTCGATGGTGTTATGCTTTCTCAGGTTGCAGAACATCTGACTCCATCCGAACTAATTGAACTTCTTGGGCTTGCTCATTCTAAGATGAAGCCTAAAAGCCCTATTGTCATAGAGACACCAAATCCTCAGTGCCTGCTAATCTTTGCAAGTTTCTTCTATGCTGACCTTTCACACGTTCAGCCAATACATCCCGAGACTATGCGTTTCCTTTTGCAATCTGCCGGTTTCCAGGAAATAGAAATAAATTTTACAAATCCTGTTCCAAGAGATCAGCGCTTATCAAGGGTACCTGTCCCTGAGGAAATGGAACAAGATTGGGTTGCCGAGTTAAATCGAAACTTCGAGAAGTTGAATTCGGTCCTATTCGGTTATATGGATTATGCAGCAATTGCGAAAAAGGGATAAATGTGATCGGTGATATTGATGCTACCTGAGGTGACGATAATTCTTCATGATTGGGAACCTTCATCGGAAGGGCAAGCGCTTGTCCGGAATTTGAATGAGAACCCTATCGGCCGTGACTTAAGAAAGATAGTGGTTCTTAGGAAGCGACATGTGAAGGATTCCCTTTTTCTTTCTGAAAGCGGAGTTGAAGTAAGGGAAATTAGCGATGGAGCAAGCCCTGCCGAGATGAAAAACAAAGGCTTAAAGGGAATCGATGGTTCAGTTCTTTTGCTTTCTTCTTCCGTGAAGATTGAGGATGAAAATCTTTTAAAAATAATGAATGAAGAACTTGAGAGACTTGGCGGAGAGGGCGTAATCGGGTGCAAGATTATGGATGAGAAAGGATTCATCTTGAACGCAGGTTACCATGTTATTCAGCCGGAGTGCGAACTTCTCGAGGAAGGAAGCGGAAAAAAGGACTTAAATCAGTTTTACTATGCGCGCGAAGTCGAGGGAGTCTCTTCCCGTTGCATGCTGATTTCAAAGGGCTTGGTTAAGTCCTTACACTTTGATGAGGAACTAAGTTCGCCTTACGATGATATTGATTTTTGCCTTAAGGCTAAGAGCGCCTCAATCCCGGTTGTTTGCGTTGGCAAAATTGCGGTTGTTGCTTCTTCTGAGAGGGAGGACAAGTCTCGCGAATCCAGCAGGGCAGAGCTTGATAGGGCAAGGGATTTGTACAGGCACAAGTGGGAGGAATACTACAGGAATCGATATGAAACGCGTGTTATGTGGCATTCATGGATAAATGCTCCAACAGGGTATGCGGTTTCGTCTCAACACATTGTTAGAGCGCTTGAAGCTCTTGGGGTTGATGTGAGATATGGCTTTGTTTATGGAGTTGAGGAGCCTCCAAACGAGGATGAAAGGATAATGGAGGTGAGAAGAAAGCCCAAAGACCTTTCCGTTACTCAGGTTGTTTACGGGCAAGGTGATGTATTCTTCAAAAATAGTGGCAAGTATAAGGTTGGATATTCAATGCTTGAGGTTGATGGGATTCCCCGTGACTGGGTTGAGCAGGCGAATGCTATGGATGAGGTATGGGTTCCCTCTCATTTTAATAAGGAAACTTTTGAAAGAAGTGGTGTTAAGCGGCCAATACATGTTATGCCACTTGGTGTTGATATTGATTACTTTCATCCTTTCATTCAGTCAAGCCCGCTTGGTGACAGGTATGTTTTCCTCTCAGTTTTCGAATGGGGGGAGAGGAAAGCCCCTGAGATTTTGCTTAAGGCATACAACCAGGAATTTTCAAGCAAAGACGATGTTCTTCTTGTTCTCAAAGTTACCAATACAGATCCTGCAGTTAATATCGAACGACAGGTTGATGACATGCGCCTTATTCCAGACAGAGCGCCGATTGTTATGATCATAAACCAGAATATCCCTACGGATGAGATGGGGGGCCTTTACCGTTCGTGTGATTGCTTTGTTCTTCCAACTCGCGGTGAGGGATGGGGAATGCCAACCCTTGAGGCAATGGCTTGCGGCTTACCTGTTATAAGCACATACTGGAGTGCGCAAACCGAATTTCTAAATGATGATGTTGCATATCCGCTAAAAGTAAAAGGGTTGATTCCTGCTGTTGCAAAATGTCCTTATTACAAGGGCTGGAAGTGGGCTGACCCTGATGAGGAGCACCTTCGAACGCTTATGAGGCGTGTTTATGAGAATAGAGAGGAGGCTCGAGCAAAGGGTTTAAGGGCTTCTGTCTGGGCAAGAGAGAAGTGGACATGGCTACATTCGGCTTCTCGTATAAAGAAGAGACTTCTCGAAATTTCATAGGAACCTTGTGCTCGTATATAATTTTTAAAGTAAGAAAGATGATTGACAAGCCCCATTATAGAGAGGAGTGGAAACTTTCTTGGCTGGTGAATCAGATCAAAAGGAAATGAATACGGAAAGCGATGAAATTCCTGCTGAGAATCTTGAAGACTTAAGCAGGATGATTAAGGAAAAGGCTTCTGGTCAGCACAGGCTAACACTATTCAATGACTGGGAGCTCATGGAAAATCTTCGCTTCACAAATGCTCTCTATGGAAGGAGCCTTCCCGGGAAACCAGCATCTGAACGGCCTTTTTTTGGCCCAATTTTCAGGTTTATCAAAAGAATTATCGTGAGGCTTCTTGGCTGGTATATAAATCCAATAGTTGAAAACCAGAGGGACTTTAATGCTTATGCTACACGCACATTGAATGAGATCAAGCGCTATCTTGATCATCTGCAGATAAACGAGGATATCATTGGTACTATTGTGAATCGCGACCTTGCACTTTTCAGGGCAAACATAATTTTTATGAATAAGTACCTTGAAAAAAGGATGGGGCAGTTCGAGAGTGAAATAGCGCGCATAAGAAGAGAAGGAGCACCTGAGAGTGAGCTTGTTAGCGGTGATGGAAGTCGGGGCAAGAAAGAACTTGCCGACTCGATTGATGTTCTTGCTTTATGCATGAGGCTGCAGGGCTCACCTCGGGCACAAAAGGAACGACAGAAGGCTTATCTTAATTATTTCAAAGGGTGCAAGGATGTGGTCCATGTTGGCTGTGGCCGTGGCGAATTCTTGCAGTTGCTTTCATCACAGGGAATTCGCGCTACTGGAAGCGAGACAAATCAGACATTAGTTGAGTACTGTTCTGACTGCGAATTAGACGTCGTCCTCTCAGACCCCATTGATTTCTTGGATTCATTGGAGGATTCATCCCTTGATGGAATATTGCTTTCAAAGTTTGCCGGAAGAAAAAGTCCAGCGCAACTTGTTCGCATGCTTGAGATTTGCAAGCGGAAATTAAAAACGGGATCGCCACTTGTTATAGAGACGCCAAACCCCTTCTCAGTTTTTGCAATTGCAAGTTATGCAATCGAAGAGTCAGAGTTTCTTCATCCCCTTCACCCGGAAACATTGAAGCTTATTTGCACTACTTATGGCTTCAAAGAGCCTCAAGTAGTTTTCTTAAATCCACTCCCTCCTGAGGAAAATCTTGAGGAACTTGACTTGAAGACAACAGGTGCATTTCTCGATCCTCGTGAAATAGAATTATTCAATACTGTTAACGAAAACTTTTCGAAGATAAATAGACTCCTCTTCAGCCATGCAGACTATGCCCTTGTGGCAAAGCGCGCTTGAATGTGCTTTGTGAATCGCAATATTTTTCACAGATTCATTTTGTTTTTTCATATTGCTTTCGTTATTCTTTGGTAGCATGTAGAGAAGAAAAGATTTCTCGAAATGGAGCTGAAAGCCGTTGGGCAATGTGAGCTTGCCTTGTTGTCATTCCTTTGTTGTTTTTGTTGTATAATATGTAAACCTTGATTTAAGGTAAGCGTTCGGACCTGAAAGGGTATGTGTAAAAAGTTAAGTTTAGGAACTGGGGATTGGTTTGAGAGTAGCGTACTTTAGTCCATTGAACCCCGTTAAATCCGGGGTTTCGGATTATTCGGAAGAAATTCTTGAATATTTAGCTGGATATGCGGCCATTGATCTTTTTGTGGATGACTATCGTCCAAGTTCATCGTGGCTTCATGAGAATTTCAAGATCCGAAATTACAGAGAGATTTATGAGACAAATGGAAGCGGAAACTATGACTTAAACATTTATCACATTGGAAATAGTGACAACCACGCATATATCTGGAAAGTTCTTCAAGAATACCCTGGACTTGTCGTGCTTCATGAACCAATAATTCACCACTTCGTTTTCTCTCAAACGGTTGGTAATAATCGTGTTTATGAATATTTAAGGGAGCTCGACTATTGTTACAACTCAAGGCGGGAAGAAATTGTAAAAACAACACTTGAGGCAAGAGACGAAAATTCATGGTACGAGTATCCAATGATTGACAGAATTGTAGACGCAAGCCTTGGAATCATCGTGCATAGCGATTTCGCGATGAAAATTGTAAAGAATTCGAATCCCTACGCGAGGGTTAGGAAAATCCCGAGCCACTTTGCTCCTCCACCTGTTAATCATTTGAGGTCTCGCGAACTTGTGAGAGAAATCCTAGGATTTGCTGCGGATGATTTCGTTATTGGCTCCTTTGGTTATATAACAGCGAGTAAAAGAATTGATGTCATATTGAAAGCAATAGCAAAGGTTAAGGATGAGGGACACAGCATCAAACTCCTAATTGTGGGGAAAACCATGCCCGGCTGTGATTCACTAAGGCTTATTGATGAACTTGGTCTTGATAATGATGTACTTGTCACGGGATTCGTGGATAGAAGAACTTTCTGGGAGTATTTAAGCGTACCGGATGTTTGTGTTGCCCTGAGGCATCCAAGTGCTGGCGAGACCAGTGCTATCGTGATTAAGATGATGGGGAATGCATGCCCGGTAATAGTATCTGATCACCATGCATTTTCTGAGTTTCCCGATGACTGTTGCAGGAAGATTGCACCGGGAGGCGAGGAAGTTGAGAAACTTGCGGAAGAGCTTGTTGGGCTTATTTTACATCCAGACGAAAGGAAGGAAATTGGTGTTCGGGCGCAGAACTACATAAGGCAAAACCATGATATAAGGGATTCTGCAAGGAAATATATCGAGTTTGCGCTCGAGATCTTATCGGGCGTGGGATTGTAGTTATTTTGCAAATTTGAAAAATCTATGGGGAAAACTTTGGACTCTGTGGGATTTTGCTTTTTTATAGCGAATAACGATAGACTAAAAGGAGGAGATGTATTTGGACTTAGTTTTCGAGCGGAAGAAAATTGGGATCATCTTTAAAGTTTTTGCAATAATAATAGCGGCTTCTTTAGTTTTTTCTCCTTTCTTAAGCCGCAAGGGATTGGCAGAGAGAAATAATAAGATTTCAGGTGGAGGCGGTGCCTTTCAACCATCGCCTTATATTCCAAGGAAATTGCTTGGGCTTTTCACTCATGATGTTGTGAATGATATGAAGGGAAAGATTCCATCTTCTGAATTGCCCTACATAAGAAACGTAAGGATATATGTTCACTGGGGCAAGATAGAAAAGTCGAAAGGTTCTTATGATTGGTCATATACCGACCAGCAGGTGAATGCTGCACTTTCAATGGGCGTTGAAAGCATTTTTATGACTCTTGGCGGTGGAGTCCCTAATTGGGCGCAGAACCCAAATTGTCCCGGAAATCCTGCAAATGGTCTTCCTAAGGACTTAAATGACTGGCAGAACTTCTGCAAGAAGGTAGCGGAACATTATAAGGGTAAGGTTCAGTACTATCAGATATGGCAGGAACCAGGCTGGGATCTTGATGCTCCACCATCACAGACAGGGGTAGTTTATTTCTCGGGGCATGCAGACCAGGACTATTTAGGGCTCTTAAGGGCCGGTTACAACGGGATAAAGCAAGCAGATCCTCAAGCATATGTTATGAGTGGTTCGCTGCTAAATGGTCTTAAAAGGCAGCCTTCTGACTATACGAATTACGAAATCCTTCTTGCTGGGCGCGAGCAGGATGTTTCAATGAAGGTTGAATCACAAAGCGATATAGTTGCTGAACGTCCAATGTATT
>Ga0315298_1010440_pt1 | contig 11188 bp, 7 predicted proteins | sample WHS_1_MG_FD_203077 | JGI IMG/M metagenome (GOLD analysis project Ga0315298, IMG submission 203077) | Extremophilic microbial mat communities from Washburn Hot Springs, YNP, Wyoming, USA - WHS_1_MG | ecosystem: Environmental > Aquatic > Thermal springs > Hot (42-90C) | place: USA: Wyoming... | reverse complement strand
GTAAGAAAGACAGAATATTTAAAACAGATTGAGAGAATTTAACCACAGAGAACACAGAGAGCACAGAGAGAGAAAACACAGAGAGTAGAGAGAATTAAATCAAAAGATTTTTAAACAGATTTAAAAAATTAACCGCAGAATACACAGAGAGTCAAAGAGTAGGAAAATATTTAAAATAAATTAACCACAGAGGACACAGAAAAAAAGATATAAATAAAACCACAGAAAACACAGAGAAAAACAAAAAGCTTAAAGATTAGTAACATTTCTTTATTTTAACAATCCATATTACTTTCGTCTTTTCTATTTTTAAAAAACCTACTCATTTTAACTATCCTGTTAAAAATATTTTATTTCTCTGTGTCCTCTGTGATCTCTGTGGTTAATTAATTATATTAAAAATATATTAAATCTATATATCTCTCTGTGCCCTCTGTGGTTTTAATTTTTAAATAAATTAAAAAATTTTTGAATATTTATAGGTATATATTTAGTCATTTAATTAAATAACTAATTGCAATGTGATTGGTGATTTGCTGATTGTTTAGTAAATCTTTGTAGTAAATTAGGAATATGCAGCGACAAAGTTAGGTCTTTGATATAATCTGTCTTGGATTTGGGCGAAGACGGATTTTCTACCCCCGGGTAGCGAGGTTTTATTGGTGTGGGGGGACTCGTGTACCTCGCTACCCGAACCGAAATAATTTAATTTAACGAATAGCAAGAGTTAAGTTATTGTAATTGAACATGATAAATACATATTGGTTTAATCCGAAACACTTGAATTTATTAATATATTTGACATTTTAAATTTTTTGATTAAATAATTTTTATACGCCAAACGATTAAAAATCTTTTGTACGTCAATGAGGTGGGAGTGTTTGTTCGTCGTATGACGGATAACTTAGGGTAGGACGAAAAAGACCCGTCGGATTACCCGGCGGGTCTTCTTATTTTTAGGTTTTTTGTCTTTTTGATGAGTCGCTAAACCAGAGTTTTTAAGGCGTCTAAATTTTTTCCGGCAATTGCCATGGTTTACGACGCTCGCGGTCGAGGTATTTGCATACGTCAGCATCCTCTGGGAACGTTTCCTTAACCGGATCCCATTTAAGGCGTCTACCTGCCCAGCGCGCAATATTTCCAAGATGACACACAGTTGCGGAGCGATGACCGATTTCCACATCAGCGTTTGGTTTTGAACGCGTCTTAATGCATTCCAGCCAGTTGAAGATGTGGTTATCGTTATAACCGCGCGGACGCTTCTTAATAAGTTCAATGGCAATGTCTTCGGGGTCTGAGGAACACCTGCCGCGGTCGATGCGGAGTGTTCCCTTTTCGCAGACAAACACGGCGCCAAAACCGGGGGCGTCGCCCATTTCCATTACGATATCGCCGGGATATTTCCAGAAGACTTTCGGAACACTACATATTTTATCGCCGCGTTGCTTGGATTCTGGCTGCGTGTAAGTGGGCGGGTCGAATTTCTCACCGCTTGTCCATATTTCGATTGGACCGCTTTCATCCATTCCCAACGCCCATTGCACTTGGTCGAATCCATGCGCTCCCCAGCCTGTCATTTCCCCACCGGAATACGGACGGAACGAAAGCCATCCCGGGTTTGCCCGAGGCAAATAAAGGTCTTTGTTGTATGGAACAACTGGATTAGGTCCACACCACATATCCCAATCCAGACCATCGGGAATCGGTTCTGCCGGCAACGCGCATTCCCATGGGCTCGGATAGTTCATGCAAATTACCTTTTTAACCTTTCCGAGCGCGCCGGTGCGGATAAGTTCGCATGCGGCTTTGTTTATCCACATCGAACGCTGCTGACTGCCCACCTGAACAACGCGGTTATATTTGCGCGCAGCCTGAACAATCAATCGTCCCTCGCGTATAGTGAGCGAAACCGGTTTTTCGACATAAATGTCTTTCCCAGCCTGACACGAAAGAATGCAAATCGGTCCACGCCAGTGTTCTGGCGTTGCTGTGATGATGGCGTCCACGTCTTTCCGTTCGAGCAATCTTCGGAAATCCTGACACGCAAAAACGTTATGCTTTGCGGCGACTTCTTTTGCGCGGTTCAGATTTACATCAGCGACGCCGACAAACCGCGCTCCTGCCTGCGTGAGCATGTTCCTTAATAGGTCGCTTGCCTGTCTGCCTATTCCGATAAAACCGACACCGATTTTTTCATTTGCCCCTGGGGCGCCGTTTGCCGCAAGAACGCCCGATGGTATAATCTCGGGCATTGTCAAAACAGCGCCAACGCCTGCTAATGCACCGCCAAGAAATTGCCTGCGTGAAATCCTTTTTCCAGCAGATGATATGTTTTGAGTTTTCATATTGTTCAACCACAATTATAGATATCCGATTTTCTTTCTACAAACCTTTTTTCAGATGATGCTTAATCCATTTTTTTGTGAGGTAATAATTAAACCACAGAGAACGCAGAGGAAAAATATTAAAGAGTTAATATTTTAACCACAGAGATCACAGAGGGCACAGAGAGATAAAATATTTTTAATAGAATTGGGAGGATGAACAGGTTTTTAAAAATAGAGGAGACGAGAGTAATATGGATCGTTAAAATAAAGAAATATTACTAATCTTTAAGCTTTTTGTTTTTCTCTGTGTTCTCTGTGTCCTCTGTGGTTTTATTTATATCTTTTTTTAAATCTTTTTTCTGTGTTCTCTGTGGTTAATTTTTTAAATCTGTTTAAAAATCCTTCTATTTAATCTCTCTATTTTCTCCGTGTTCTCTGTGGTTTTAATCCTACTTTCATTTTAATTTTTAATCTCTGTGTTCTCTGTGTCCTCTGTGGTTTTATTTATATCTTTTTTTTAAATCTTTGTTTTCTCTGTGTTCTCTGTGGTTAATTTTCATATAATTCTGCGGCTATCATGGAAAAACAACATTTGAATTTGCCTGTAAACCTGATATTTAATCTTTATGCGTGTTTGTATAGTCCCGGAATATCCTGTGAGTTTAATGACAGGCGGGCTTCAGGTGCAGGCTAATGATACTTTTAAGGCTATCAAGAGGTATGCGCCGGAAGTCGATGTCAGGCTTTTTAACTGGTCGGAAAATAAAGAGCTCGCGGATGTTTATCATTTTATCGGCTTTCCACCGTATATGGCGCGTGTGATGGAACTGGTCAAGGCAGCGGGCAGACCGTATATAATTACAATGTTGTTTGGATGTCCGACAAGCACCCTTACGCTTTGCCTTGCAACAATGCGGCGATGGATGAAGTCCGAGATTTTGCGGCTAAGGTCGCGTCAGGACGCCATTTTAAACGCATCTGCAATCATAACGATTACACAGACAGACGCGCGCGCCCTTCGGATGATTCACGGCGTTTCGCAGGATAAAATTCATGTCATCCCCAACGGAATTGACGATGCATTTTTTAACGCTACGCCGGAGGCTTGGCAGAAAACCTTTGGCGATTATCCTTTTATCCTCACGGTCGGGGCTGTTCAACCGAGAAAAAACCAACTCCTGCTGCTTCAAGCGGCAAACAGGGTCAAACTGCCGGTTGTGATAATCGGCGATGTCCTGCCCGGCTGGGATGAGTATGCCACTAAGGTTGAGGCGGAACATAAGATAAATCTGGCTTACGGTGGTCGCTGGTTGCGTGGGCTGACAAATGAAAATCCGCTGTTGCCGTCTGCTTATGCCGCATGTCGGTTGTTTGCACTTCTGAGTTCGGAGGAAACCCAGCCTTTAAGCGTCCTGCAGGCAATGGCGGCAAAAAAACCTGTTCTACTGCTGAAAGCGCCATACACATCTGAACCGCCTTTCGATAAACTGCCAAAGACCGAATCGCATAATATAGAACTTGTGGCTCTGGATTTGAAAAAACATTTCGAACGCGGCGTTCCAACGAGTCTGCCGGAGGAGTTCAATTGGAAAAACATTGTTAGCAAACTTGTGGCAATTTACAGACAGGCAATCGAAGGCGCAAAATCTTCCACTGCAAAAAATCAGGCTAATCCTGTAACATAACGCAATGATTTTCTCCGTAATAACACCTTCGTTTAACTGCAAAGAGTATATACTGCGAAATATAGAGTCTGTGCAGTCACAGGGATTTTCCCCCGATGAACTTGAACACTGGGTTATTGATGGCGGTTCAATGGATGGCACGGTAGATATTCTAAAACAACAAAAAGATATCTTATGGATCTCCGAACCTGACCGTGGGCTTTCAGACGCCGTGAACAAAGGAATCCTGCGGGCAAAGGGCGAATGGATTATCTGGCTTAATGCGGACGATTTTCTTGCGCCTGACGCATGCCGCATATTCCTTGAACAGGCGAGGGCAAACCCGGATTATAAAATTTTTTGCGGCGCGATGGCTATTCTGCGCTACGACGGCTCGGTCGAACAAATTGTCCCGCCATGGGATTATAACCTAAAAGACCTACTCGGCACACGAACAGGGATTAATCAGCCCTCCACATTTATTCACCGCGAAGCGTTCGAAAAAGTGGGGCTGCTCGATGTAAATGACCGCTATACAATGGATTATGAATGGCTCGTGCGCGCAATGCATCATTATAAATGCAAGCCGATTGACCATCTTCTTGCGTATTCTTTGCGCAGGCGCGGTTCAATCACCGATGCAGGCTTAAAAAAACAATTCGAAAATTTTTTGAAAATCCGCCGCCGCTACAATCAACCTTATTTCTGCAAAGCCGAGTTTAGAATACGATTTTATATTTACACGGACTGGTTGCGTCAGATTAAACCGGTCAGGCGGTTCGTGCGTTTGGTCAAAAGACTGCTCGGAAAAGAACCTTTACACCCGATGTAAAATCCCGAAAAATGTCCCGCAGATGCCGGAAATCAGCGTCATATTGCCAACACGGTTAAGACCGAAGTTATTCAGACGGGCTCTTGAAAGCCTTCTGAATCAGAGTTATTCAGACTACGAGATTATTGTTGTTGATGATAACCCGCAGGACTCACGGCTGGAGAAATTTCCCGAACTCGCGGACATGCTTTCGGATAAAAAAGTCCGCGTTGTGGTTGACCCGATGCCGAAAAATGCCGCCCGTGCGAGAAATTTAGGACTCAACGCAGCTGGTGGAGAATGGATTGCTTATCTGGACGACGACGATGCATATCGTCCAAAAAAACTCGAACTCCAGTTAGCGCGCGCTAAACAGACAGGTCTGCCGCTCGGTTTCTGCGGACTTGAATATCATCTGGGAATCAGAAAACATTACCGTCATCTTGACCGCGAATTCTTTGAAAACGACGAGTTGCTACTCGACCTGCAGGCGTTTGCGACCACTTTCCATAAAAATTGCCCCGTCAGATTCAACGAAGAACTAAATGCCGGCGAGGATGCTTATCTTGTATATTCGCTGATTGATTATTTTAAAATAAACCGCGTATTCAACGTCCCTGAACCGCTGATGGATATTTATCCGCAGGAAGGTCTGCGCGTGAACACTAATGCCGCAGGCGTGTTCAGTGCAATGCGTCTAATAGAAGAAAAATTCGGACATCATTTTTCCGACCATGCGAGAAAGGTGTATAAAAACCGCGCCTATCTTGCGTTTTATAAACTTTCGGAAGGTTACTGGCACGAAATGTTCAGGGTTTCCCGTGAATTGTTGCGGCTTTGCGGAAAAAACGCACTGCGGCTGATTCTGAATGCATGGCTCTACAAGTTTCCAGTTACGCGAAGGTTTCTGGTCGGATAAAAAATGCGGAAATTAAAAACAGGATGATTTATAATTAGCCCGTAAATGGAGCAGGAAATAACTGAATTAGGGATAATTGCGGGGAACAGGACGCTGCCGCTTGTGTTTGCGAGGCTTGCGCGCTTAGGTGGCGTCAGAAGGCTTGTTGCGGCGGCATTTGAAAACGAGACATCCCCGGAACTTGCCCAGCTTGTGGATGAGATTGTCTGGATGCGCGTCGGGCAACTTGGGAAATTGATTGACACTTTTAAAAGCCGCGGAATTACCAAATGCGTTATGGTAGGTCAGATTGCCCCGAAAAATCTGTTTGACTTGCGTCCGGATCTACGCGCTATGGCTCTATTAATGCGACTGAAGGAGAAAAACGCTCATACCATCTTCGGGGCTATTGCGGATGAATTGAAAAAAGAGGGGATTGAACTAATCGAGGCAACCCCGTGGCTGAAACCGATTATACCATCGGACGGATTTCTCGTAGGCAAAGGCCTCTCCAAAGAACAGCGAGAGGATGTACGGTTCGGATTCAAAATCGCAAAGGCGGTCTCAAAACTGGATATCGGACAATCCGTGGTTGTTAAGGACGGCGTTGTGCTTGCAGTAGAGGCATTCGAAGGAACTGACGCGTGCCTTATCCGGGGTGGGACACTTTCCGGCGAAAAAGGAGGGGCAATTGCGGTAAAGGTCGCAAAGGAAAATCACGATATGCGGTTCGATATCCCGTGCATCGGCAAAACTACTATCCAGATATGCTTGGAACATAAATATGCGGCGCTTGCGATCGAAAGCGGTCGCGCGCTTATACTCGATTACGACGAAGTCATGCAGATGGTCAGAAATAATAAATTCACGCTATTGACAATAAGCGAACATTCCCAAAATATCTGAAAGACTCAATATGACAAAATCCGAATTACTGGAACTTGCCCAGCGGCATGGAACGCCGCTGGTTGTAGTTGACCACGAGGTCATAAGACAGAACTATGCAGAGTTCAAAAAACATCTGCCTCATGTGCAGGCTTATTATGCGGTTAAGGCAAACCCCGAGCCGGAAATCGTCCGGACTCTGTTCAAAATCGGGTCGAGTTTCGATGTAGCATCCATGCCAGAGTTCAACATCGTCTACGAAAATATAAAAGACTTCCCGGAAAAAGAACGGCAGGATTTTATCTGGGACAAGATTATTTACGCAAACCCGATTAAACCAAAAGAGACATTACAGCAACTGGATCAATACAAACCGTTGGTTACTTTTGATAACCGGGCAGAGATTCATAAAATAAAGAAATACGCCCCGCATGCTGGACTCGTCCTGCGGCTGCGTGTTCCGAACACTGGCTCGATGGTTGAACTTTCGTCGAAATTTGGTGCCGACCCCGGACAGGCGGTTGACCTTATACTCGAAGCTTTTAGTCTGGGACTTATTGTCGAAGGGGTAAGTTTCCACGTGGGCAGTCAATGCACGAACTTCGAAAACTATGTTCAGGCGATAAATATTGCCCATGCCGTTATAAAAGAAGCCGAAGATCGCGGCTATAAAATCCGAATTCTCGACATCGGCGGTGGTTTTCCGGCGCCATACGACCGACATGTTCCTTCGTTTGCCGAACTTGCGCAGAAAATTAATTCGGAGATTAATCGGCTCTTTCCGCCTGATATGCAGATAATTGCAGAACCGGGCAGATTCATTGTCGCAACCGCAGCAACTGTCGTATGCAAAGTTATTGGGAAAACCGTGCGCGACGGGAAGATCTGCTACTACATAGACGACAGCGTCTATCACACCTTCAGCGGGATTATCTTTGACCATTGCAAATACAGAATCAAGGCGTTCAAGGAAGGGCCGACGGAAATTTCTGCGGTCTTTGGGCAAACTTGCGATGGTCTTGATACAATCTCCCTCGCTGAAGACCTGCCGGAATTGGATATTGACGATTATGTCTATTCCGAAAACATCGGCGCATACAGTAGCGCATCTTCAACCTATTTCAACGGCTTCCCCCCGGCAAAAATTATCCATGTGAATCTTTAATCAGCAAGCCCATAGAGAACACAGAGAGACAGAGAAATAAAATTTTTAATAATAAATTTATAAACCACAGAGTGACACAGAGATACAAATATTTTTATAAATTAATTTTAAACCACAGAGGACACAGAGAACACAGAGTAAAAAAATAAAGAATTAATATTTTAGCCACAGAGCACAGAGAGAAGAACACAGAGAGATAAAATATTTTTAACAGGATAGTTAGAATAAGTAGGTTTTTAAAATATAGATGATACAAAGTAAGAATGAATAAACATTGAGAAAACATTAAGAAGAAAAAGAAATTTTTAATAGTATGTGCTTTTCTCTCTGTGTTCTCTGTGCCCTCTGTGGTTAATTTATTTTTTTTATAATATATTTTTTTCTCTATGTTCTTTGTGTTCTCTGTGTTTTTTTATTTTGTTTTTTAATCTCTTTGTTAAACCTCTGTTCCCTCTGTGGTTTAATATTTTTTGTTAAATATTTTCTTCCTCTGTTTTACTCTGTGTTCTCTGTGGTTAAAACTCAAATCCTGTTAATCCCACATCTCTTTCTATTTTCATCCGCCATTTTCAAGCAAACCGGCGAATCTTAGTTGTTCGAAACCCTCTTCGATTGTTGTGGCGTTCTGGATTTTCAGCAAAACAGAGTAGAGTCCGCCATTGCGGATAAGGTCGGTGTGAGAGCCGCGTTCGACGATTCGTCCGTTGCGAAGAACAATTATCTGGTCTGCGTGGCGGACGGTGCTTAATCTGTGTGCTATAACGAAACAGGTGCGGTTTTTCATCAGTCTTTGCAAGGCTTCCTGAATCAGTTTTTCGGTAGCAGTATCAACACTTGCGGTCGCTTCGTCGAGGATTAAAATCGGCGCATTTTTCAGCAAGGCGCGCGCTATGCTCACCCTCTGTTTCTCGCCCACGCTGAGACGGATTCCCCGCTCGCCTACAAAAGTGTCGTAACCACGTGGCAGGTTTTCGATAAAGTAATGACAATTTGCAGCAACAGACGCGTTAATTAATTCTTCCTTAGTGGCGTCGGGTTTCCCATAAAGAATGTTCTCCCTGATTGTCCCGTTAAAAAGAAACGGTTCCTGACTCACAAAACTTATCTTTGACCTCAGTTCATCCAACCTCAGCGTTGCGATGTCAACGCCGTCTATGGATATTTTTCCCGCGGTCGGTTCATAAAATGCAGGGAGCAGGTTCACAAGTGTGGTTTTCCCGGAGCCTGTCGGTCCGACAAGCGCAACAACTTCCCCAGGCTTTGCGTGGATGTTTATATCTTCCAGCGCGACCTTCCCGTTTTGGTACACAAAACTTATCTTTTCGTAAACAACCTCACCTTTTACGGGTGCGGAAAACTGCGTTGTTCTCATCGGATTTTCCGCCTCGATTTTTGAATCCATGATATCGAAAATTCTCTCCCCTGCTGCCCGGGCAGCCTGAAGCATCTGATTTAATCCATGAAGTCTTCCTATCGGCTCGTAAAACAGATTAAGATACAGCAGAAAACCCATCAGTTCGCCAATCGTCATCTGGTTCGCAAGAACCTGCTTGCCGCCGAAATATAAAACAAGCGCTATACCGAGCGCGCCGAAAAAACTCATCGCTGGCGAATAGATTGCCCACGCATACATAATCCGCAGAGCAGCCCTGCGAAGGTCTGACGCCTTTTCGGCAAACCTCCGGTCTTCATAGTCCTCGCGTGCAAAGGCTTTAATCTGGCGGATTCCCTGCAAATCGTCCATGAGCAACGCATTCAACGCGCTGGACGCCTCTCTGTGGGCGCGGTAACGTTTATGCGCCGAAAGCGTGTATAAGATCGCTCCTGCAATAAGCATCGGAATCGGTATCAGAGCAATCACAGCAAGCGTGGGGTTCATCCAGAATAAAATAAACACAACCCCGACAATGCTTACCAGAACCACAGCCCCCTGCTCTACACCGTCTATGAGAAGCCTTTCAACCGAGGTAACATCTTCCATCACGCGTGTCATAAGGTCTCCGCTTGCGCGCTGGTCAAAGTAACTCACCGGCAACCTCTGCAACCGCGCGAACAACTGACGACGAATGTCAAAAATCACATTCTGCTCGAGTGTGTTGTTTATTTTAATCCGCAAATGGTTAAAAAGGTCGCGGAACAAAAACGCAAGGACAAGCAATATCAAAGATGCAAGAAGAAGTTCCTTGCGTTGTTTCCCGATTACCTCGTCAATCAAAAGATGTGTGAGCCTCGGATAAGCAAACGAAAACCCAAGCGACAGTAGCGCACAAGCAACCGTCCCTACTGCCATCCATTTATACGGGTACAGGTAACGGGCAATGCGCTTTTCGATTTCAATTGTCGAACGCGGTTTAGCCCTGAACGATTCTTCGAGTGTTAAATCGCAGTTATTCTGTCTTTCCTGACTCATCTTTTTTGCTGCAATTATGGGCAGTTACCCTTTGTATTTCCACATGTTTAACCTTAATGCGTTGCCGATTACGATAACATCGGAAACACCCATCGCCGCCGCACAAACTATCGGACTTAAAAAACCAAGAGCCGCAAGCGGCACAGCGGCAGCATTGTAAAAAAACGCCCAGAACAGATTCTGCCTGATTGTCCGCAAAGTGGCGCGCGCAAGTTCAAGAGCCTCCGGAATGGCGTGGACGTCGGATTTGAGAAGGATAATGTCCGCCGCCTCGCGCGCAATATCACTTGCCTGACTCACAGCTATCCCAAGATTCGCCGTCTCAAGTGCTGGCGCGTCGTTTATACCATCACCAACAAACGCTACACGCTCACCCCTTGCCTGAAGCGATTTTATGATTTCCGGTTTCTCATCCGGTTTAACCTCGGCAAACACGTTTTCAGTTCTTATACCTGTCTGAGCGGCAATCTTACGCGCCGAATTTATGTTATCCCCAGTCACCATATAGACCTTTAGACCATCCTTTTCGAGTCTGGATATCACCTCGCGAATCCCCTGTTTTAAAGTGTCTTCGAGCAGAAAATATGCGATGAGTTCGCTGTTTGCCGACAACCCAACGGTTATGCCACCGTCTTTTAAAATCATTTTTACCTCATCCGGAATTTTTATTCCGCACGACTCCAGCCATTTAAATGAACCAAGCCGATAGACTGTTCCCGGACGACCTCGCTCCCCTCCGGATTCCATCTCGATTCCCTGACCGCGTAGCTCGCGCCATCCGTTTCCACTGAAAACCGAATCCGCCGTTACACTCTCTGCGTCCTTAAGGATTTTCCGAATCTCAGCGCAGATTGCGCGCGACACAGGATGATTCGATGCGCAGGTCATCTTCAGCGCAATCCGGAGTATTTCATTGTCAGGCGTCCTGCTACTCTTGACATCCGCCATGGACGAAACCGAGAGTCTGCCTTCGGTCAATGTGCCGGTTTTATCGAACACGATGCAGGTAATTTTTCCTGTTTTTTCAA
>Ga0315298_1010439_pt1 | contig 11191 bp, 8 predicted proteins | sample WHS_1_MG_FD_203077 | JGI IMG/M metagenome (GOLD analysis project Ga0315298, IMG submission 203077) | Extremophilic microbial mat communities from Washburn Hot Springs, YNP, Wyoming, USA - WHS_1_MG | ecosystem: Environmental > Aquatic > Thermal springs > Hot (42-90C) | place: USA: Wyoming... | reverse complement strand
TGCCTGCTTCGTGGACCCTCCAATCAAAAGTATAGTAAGAAAGCACTGCTTCTGCTGGCGATTCCCGAAGCGCCTTGCGCATCGTCTCGAATGAGTTGAAACCACGGATAACAAGGCGGGTTGGGTCCTTCACTTCCGAGGCAGCAACCTTTGAAACCTTTTGCAACTTGCTTTTTTCAGATGCACAAACCAATATTTCCACCCCAAATCCGGCCTCTTCAAAAAACTTTAAGAGAGGGACACCCCATGTTGTTGATGGGTCGCTAAGATGAAAAGACTCATCTGCGCGAACTACTAGCGCGACCCTGTGACCTAAAGCCTGGCTACGCGCATCCTCCCACGCTTCTTGGTACCGTCTAAAAGCTTTTTCGAAGGCAAGTTCTGCATCTGAGTTTATGCCCAATGCCTCGCCAATAGCGAGGAACCATTGCCTCGTGCCCTCGAAGCCGTATGGGGCAGGCGGCATGATATAGCGAATTTTGGTATCTTCCATCAGGTGAGCATAATGATTAGTCCACAAACTATTCGGATATAGCACCGACAACGCGGCATGCGGCAACTTCTCGATCCGCTCGACGCTAACTTCTGGGATCAAGTGAGTGTTGACGCGAATCCCTGCCTCTGCAAGTAGTTCACGCAGTTCTTTCGAGACCACGCCGTCTGGAAAACCCACAAGGTTCACCGAGCGAGGGTCAGGAGGGGGGGAATTTTCTTCAGCCTCGCGTCTGCGGGTATAGAACAGACCCCTCATGACATTGAACATTGACTTCGGGGTCACTGTTAAATACACAATCGGCACTTTGGACTTACGAGCATACTGGCGCACAACGCTTTCCACATCTTCGCCCGTCACCACAGGAAGGCAGGTGTTGCTGAACAAAATAATCTTTTCGGCTGGATTCGGCATGCTTACAACATGGTCAAGCACCTCCCGCAATCGGCGGGGATTTCCGAAAATTATGTCCTTCTCGCTGAGCTCTGTTGTTGCCATTTCATCCAGATCAGGTTTGACCTCGGGCGCCTCGGCGCCAAGGTCGAGCAGACGCACGCGATGGTCCCACGGATACTCCACAGTGGACATGAGTCCCGTCACTGCGTGAGGCGTCGCCATCATGCATTCCATCTCGCAGTGCTGGACAAGACGAAAAGAGCCCGTAAGGTCCAAAGAATTGAGCTGCTCCCTTGGCATCTCGCCAACCGCAAAAAAATCTGCATAAGCAGCCTGCCCGGCCCAGCAGGTCAAAAGGTCTGAAAGACCTTGCTTTTCTTTCGTCTGAACCTCTGGGAGGGGCTTTGCATCTGGGTCCTCCTCGAAAATTCGCACTAAGTCTTCGACTCCAAGGGACGCCATTCGGATGGGGGCGCGTTCCTGGACGCGGCGAGACACAGGCTCAGGAACCCGTCCAGAGCCCTTGTGGATAATCGCAAAGCGTCCTGCGCGCACCCAGTACGGCTGTTCAGGTGTAGCCTCGGCTACCGCCAGAACCAATCCCAATGCGCCTTTTCTACCTAGCACCACCAAAAGGTGGTCGTCGTACCAGGCGACGAACCGAACTCGCCATTCCTCTGGTGCATCTTCAAGCCCCAACAAATATTCGACCCGAGAGCGCGCCACCTCGCCACCATAGCGTCTTGAACTCAAACTCTGGCTCTTTGGCATACTACTCCCCATTAGCACGGAGAAAGTCAAAAAACTCCTCATCCGTCATCGGGCTTGGGACAGGTAGTTTATCCGAGTCCATAGCAAGCAACTTGTTTGCAAGCGCTTCGATGACGCGAGCGGATGGAGCGCTTGGCGCATACTCCAACAGGGTCAGGTGTGATCGCTCAGCCTCCGTGATGCGCGGGTCGCGTTCTATCACCCCAAGGATAGTGGTCCCAAGACGCCTTGCAAAAGCCTCAAGAGGTCTAAGGTCCGCATTGTTCGAACGCAAGTTGATGACCAGTCCTGCAAGGCGCACACCGTTGTCGTGATAAATGTCAACAGCACGAGCAATGTTGTTCGCAGCGAACAGTGCCATCGGTTCCTCAGAAAGCACGATTATGAGCTTACGGGCAAACCCCTCCCGAAGTGGCGCAGCAAACCCCCCACAGACCACATCTCCTAACACATCAAAAACTGCCACATCGAATTTGCCGGACTGCAAGACCTGAAGCTCATCCAAAGTCTCGATTACGCGAGCAACGCCCCGCCCCCCGCACCCAAGACCTGGCAATGGACCGCCAGACTCACAGCAAGCGATCCCATAGCGACCAATGGTAAATAGGTCTTCAGGCGGAGGCAAGTGCGGGTTATCTGAAAGCAAGTCAAGGACGGTGCGGAGCTTCTGGGGTGAGTCGAGAAGACGAACCGCTGAATCGTGCTTTGGGTCACACCCGACATGAAGGACACGATACCCTGACCTCGCGTAGTAAACGCTAAGGTTGGTAGCGACCACCGATTTTCCGACTCCGCCCTTGCCATACACGGCGATGGTCTGTATTGGGGCAGACTGTGGAGCAGAATCATCGCCTACAAAATCACCTTTGTTAGCAGGGGGTCGCGTCGTGGACGAGGCAGAGACCTTTGCAGAAGGAATGTCACAACAGTCACCAGAAACATCCTCACGAAATCCTGATCTAACGGACAAGCGGGCTTTTCGAGTGGGGTCGTTCTCTTTCGGCATTTCTAAAAAGACCTCCGCAAAAGCGCGTGCCGTATGAAGCGTATGCAAAACCATAGATGTTGTCAAATGTCTGTATGGCTTGGTCAATGGATATAAGACTCTTGATGGGGTATTAGACTCCAACATTTTTGTGCCAAAAAGCGAGGTTCATTTCTTAGACCCCTTCCAAAGCCCTTATGACGAAAGACATCTGGCATGAGGACTGGTACCCGCAGATAAAGCATCCTTTCTTATTCGATGCTTTTTTTCCCCTATTTCACGCTTCCGCTGTTGCTTATCTAGTGCTCCATGTTTCCCCGTTCATCAGGGCGCAATGGGTCAAAGGCTGGGGTCCCTGAAGCAGGGTGGCAGGTAGCGCATCTCCAGAGGGCGGGCTTTTCTGCGCTCGCCTTCTGCTTGTGACAGGGAATGCACAGACCGTGCATTGCCTCTTTGTAGCCAGGCGCACGACCAATCCATGGGGCTGATTTCGGCTTGATCGTAGCCCCCGATGGAACCATCTTCGTATGGCATTGCAGGCATGGCTTCGTATGAGACGCATCGCCTGGCGGAAAGCCTGGGTCGTGGCACGCTGAGCAACCTGGACCCTGCTCAACCCTCTTCGCATGAAGACTGTGGTCGAAGATGTTCGTCTCGAGTTCCATGTCTCGATGACAGTGCGAGCACCCAGTCGCTTGTTCTTCGGGTCGAACCATGTGGTGACAGAGCGCACAGTTGTGAGTTCTCGACACATGGTCCGTGTGCTTGAAGACCACAGCAAGACCAGTGCGGTTTCCGTCCAACACTATCCGGTCCCCAAACCCTGGTGCCGTCACGGGCTGGTCTCTGAGCGCACCTCCAGACAGGGCGTAGTCAGGCACCAACGCCAGAGCAACCGCAGCCCCTAGCACTGCCATCGCCGAATAGCGGGCAGGACCCCAAGTGTATGGGTCGGGACGGACAACCATCGTGCCCGGATCCCATTCAGGAAGCGCGTGCCGAAACTCGTCCGCTCGCACTGGACCAGCGTGGAACAGATGAAAATGCTCCGCCACAAAGAAGAATGCAAGGGCAGCAGCAGCGACGACACCGCACGAGATAACGACCTCCATCCACGAAGGGACATACCTAGTTCCAGTGACCGCGACCGTGGCGAGACCCCCCACATCAATGCGGTTCATCACAAAGCCTATGACCCCTGTGCCCACAGCAATACCAAGCCCAATCGGATGCTCGCGAACCCGCCGAATGCTCAGAAGCATCGCAGGGATCAGCGCTGAAAGAAGGCACTCGATCCAGAACAAAACTGATTCGAACGACGGCTGAAAGAGTGCACCTATCTGGTCACGAACCGAAAGGTCCACCATCTTTATTACGAAATAAATCCAAAGCACAACGCTTGCAGCCTTCCCGAGCCCTTTGAGCAACTCCATCTCTGGTTCATGCTCGTATAGATAGGCACTGAACAACGCCTCGGTCGTAACCATCATAAGCCCAAGCCCGATGGCAGAGATAAAGAATAAAAGAGGCAAGATGGGCGTGTACCACAGCGGGTGCAAACGGTGAGGCATAATCAGCATCAAAGACCCCAGTGAGGATTGGTGCAGGGTCGAGAGCATGATACCCAGAATCACGAGCGGGATCGTAGCCTTTTTGAGAAGATTGTAAACTCGAGCCAGCGTTGGATGCTTTGCAGATTCCAGCACCACTGGCGCGAACTCAAGGCTTAGCACAAGGGTATAGAGCATCACGCACCAGCCGACCTCAAACAGAGGGGAGTGCGGATTCCAGTAGATGATCATGTGCCACAAATTCCACGGAAGCCCCACATCGAACACAAGCCCTCCAATCACCGCTAGATAGCCAAGGAATGCGGTCAGGACGGCGGGACGGACGATCGCGTGATAGCGCTCTAGGTGAAACACATAGACCGTTGCAGCAACCACGAATCCCCCAGCAGCGAGAGCGACGCCTCCCATCACATCGAAACCGATCCAGAAGCCCCATGGGGTCAAATCAGTAAGGGCTGTGGTCGCACCAAGCCCATGTAGGAATCTCAAGACTGCAAGAACTGCGGCAGCACCGATGATGAACCACAGTGCCGCCTTGAAGCGGCACAACCGTGTGAGCCTGGCACGCCTTACAGGGGTTTCAGAGGTTTGTCCTGTCGTAGCCATCATTCCTTCCCCTCCTTCTGATCGCTATCTGTATCGCTAATTTTGTCATCTTTGGCGTCCGACTGCTCAGAGCGCAACCTATTTCTTCGCTCGATCACCCAGTAAAGTCCTCCCATCAAAACCCCCATCCCGATGAAGGCTGGCGGAACCGCCATCATCGCGGGCAGGGTCCGCAATGGGAGCGGGTCATCTCCGACTGGCAGTCCAAGACTCAACACATCCAGAGAAATCGGGGCGAGATAGAGAACTAAAGTGCCCCCAACCTCGGTTTCACCGAACACCTTAGGCATGTATTTGTTTGGATTTTCTGCAATTCGCTTGTGTGCCTCCTTCAAAAGTTCATCTCTTTCCCCGAAAATGGTAGCCTGCACGGGGCAAGCCTCGGTGCAGGCGGGCTGAAGTCCTTTGCGGATGCGGGTCTCGTAGCACATCGTGCACTTGCGAACATAGGGGACAGGCGAATACCACGAATACCTCGGTATCCCGAACGCACACGCCATCATGCAGTAGCGACAGCCTAAGCACTTTTCCGAGTCGTAAACCACAGGACCTTCGGGGGTCTTGTGCAAAGCGCCAACGGGACATGCGGATGCACAGGCAGGCTCTAAACAATGACGACATTGTTTGCGAATGAAGTATCCGTCCTTTCGCACAATCGTCGTAAAACGGTCTGCCGAGAGGCGGTCTTCGGTGCGGATCCAGCGGTAAGGTCGTTCCTCGCCAAGCCCATTTACACGGCGGCAAGCCTCCACGCACTCTTCGCAGCCGATGCATCGGGTCACATCAGTGAGGATCGCCTTCATATCGGTTTTCCCTCCTTTCCAAGCGTTTTCACAACCTCGCGCCCTACGCCCGGCACCAGACGCCATCCAAGTTCACAAACAAACTGAGAAAACGGAAGCATAATGCAGTGCACAATCTTGCTGAATGGCGTCAAGATCAACAGCACATCCCCACAATAGACATGCACAAGCATGGTCACATCCAGCGAAAAAGGGTTCTGGTGTGGATGCCCCAAAAGATAGCCAGTCGCAAACTCGACCAGGATCAGAACCATCACAGCCCAGTCCTCCATTCGGCTCACCGCACGGGACTGTTGCGAAGCAGCCCTGGCGACCAGCAAGCCCACTGCCGTCGCTATCGTAAGTAGCGTCAGTCCATCGGCAAGCCACGCAGGGAGGCTAAACCAACCAAAACCTAGCCCCCTTTCCCATAGCCTGATGTGCCCAGCGTAGAAGATCGGCACAAGGATAAGCCCCACATGGAAAATCTGGGACAGGATGCTATAGACCCATCGTGGGCCGTGGAAGTAGCGTAAAGGATTCAGACGAACAAAGGTTTGTGCCACCACACCCCACCAGTCCACCCGACGGTCGCCTGCACGGGCATGCGCACGAACAACGCCTATCACGGTAAGCGCCATCTGACGCACAAGCCCCAGCAGGGCTACCGCGATAGCGAAGCGAAAGAAAGCACCCCTACCGAACTCGATTATCGCATCCATCGTCATCACCTCCCCAAGTTACGCTCCACTCAAAGGACAATCGCCTTCAGGATGAGGTCGTGCAGACCCACGACCTCCATATCCAGACCATGGTCTTCGACGATCTCACGCAGTTGTTTCTTGCAGTTCGCACATGGGGCTACCACATAGTGTGCACCTGTGGCGCGCAGTTGCTCAGCCTTGCGCCGCCCCCCAATACCAGTGCGGAACTTGCGAATCTCATCTACCGAGACAGTCCCTCCGCCACCGCCACAGCAGTAGTTCTCGCGTCCGTGTGGGGTCATATCAACATAGTCGCGAATAAACGAGCGCAAGATGAATCTTGGTTGATCGATAATCCATCCAGAGCGCGCAATGTTACAAGGGTCATGATAGGTGACCCGTTCTTTGATAGCGTCACGATTCAGACGAATGCGACCGTCTTTGATCGCCTGCGCTGTGTATTCGAGGATCGAGATAACAGGCGGGGCGGACTCGCCACCATAAGTGGGGACGAAAAACTTGGCAGAACGCGCTGCATGTCCGCATTCCCCAATAAGGATCCTGCGAGCCTTCAGGCGGCGCACTTCGTTGATTTCTTTCATGATGATCTCTTCGAGATAACGGTCGCTATAGAACAACCCATAGTTGATGCCGTCGAAATAACCAGTGCCTATCGTCCAGGAATCGCCTGTCGCGAAAAAGACTGCTGCCTGCCCCATCAATGTATCGGGCTCTAGAAGGTAGTCGCTGACAGCAGGGAAGAAGACCATGTCCGCGCCTTCCACATCCACAGGAAACTTGATCTCCTTCCCAAAGCGCTCCTTCAACTCGTCTTCAAGGAAAGATAGGGTGTCGAGCAGGGCAGGGACGGGTATAGCAGAGGTATTTCCTGTCTTGCCCTGAAGTTGCTCACGAACAGCAACATGTAATGCCTTGGGGACAATCCCGATTTCCGAAAGGATATAGCGACCCAAGTGCGTAATGAGCGCGTGGTCTATACCCATGGGGCATCTAAGATTACAACGACGGCACGCAGTGCAACGATAGAACGCCTCTGCCATCTCGTCCACTTCTGCATCCTGAAGTGGCGGTTCGTTGAAAAGCCGTGCACGGGCGCGTCCCTCAGGCGTGAAGTGACGGCGATAGACGCGCAAAAGTAGTTCCGAGCGGCGACACGGAAGGTCCCTGGCTAGATGAGTAGCCTGATACACTGGACATGCGACAGCGCACCTCCCGCACCTGGCGGTCATCCTCGAGAAGTGGTCTAGGATGAACCCATAGTTCGAGTGTCGCAGGATTGCGGCAAATGCCTCAAGAAACCGTCGAGCCTTCTCTTGTTGAGGCGCAGGCTCCTGATAGTAACGAACAGGGATGTCAGGGACTTGTTCTAGCATCCCTTCAGGCTTCAAAGGCTTCTTGGGCTTCGCCTTTTCTTCGTCTGTCTTTTTCGAAGCATCATTGCGGGTCGCCATCGCTGTTCCTCACATTCGCAAGGTATATGCATGAACACCATTGTGTTTTTCCAAAGGCAGGAGGTAAAGACCCCCTAATCCCCGATTGTTGACCATCCCGCCCTTGCGATACCGCCCTCTCTGCGTGTGGTCGGGTCTGTAGTTGCGCTTTTGTTTCGTCGCAACACATAGCGAATAATCCTATCCATAGTCAACTGCTTGTCAACGACTTTTGACAAGTTCTTTGCACAAACAAGTTTTTCGGACAAGAAGCCCACGAACATTGCATCAGTATTCGGTCAACTCGATACGCCGAAACAACCCTAAGATGTTTGCTTACAAAGGTACCGAGTGTGCTTCTTTGCTAGTGAATCTCGGTGGACACCGCTTTTTCGTTCGCTTCAATCCTTGTTGGTTCGCTTCAGCAGGTCCACCACTGCCTTCAAAGTATCTGGGTCTGCCTGCTCCAGCAGTCGTCGAGCCTCCTCCAGAGTCTGAGGGGCCTCCACACTTGGCTGTGACTCGCTTGCTATGCCAAGAGCCTGGCGCACCGCCTGCACATATCGCTCTGCTGTGACAGGCTTCTCGAGATACGCATTCGGACCTGAGAGCAGCCGTCCCTCAAGCGCGGTCTGAAGGTCGGCGCGCCCGAGGTCGTCTTGCGCGTGTCCCGTGACCATCATCACTGGAATTCTAGCCCAGTCCCGGTTCCGACGCAACTCGTGCAAGAACCATATCCCACTTCCGCCGGGCATCACGAGGTCCAGCGAAATGAAATCTGGACGCTCTCTGCGAACCGCTTCGAGCGCCTCCTTCCCATTCCGGGCAGTCACCACCCTAAAGCCGGCGTCCTCGAGTGCCGCGGTCAGAAACGCTAGGATATCCTCCTCGTCGTCCACAACGAGGACCAGATAATCGCTCTCTTTCGCCATCTTCTCCTCCTTCAATGGGTCACTGATGTTTCCTGCGGAAGCCTGCGCCGCGGAAACCGCAATCGAAAGACCGTGCCCTGACCTGATTCGGATTCGACCTCGATTCGTCCCCCATGTTCCTGCACAATCTTCCTCGTTTGCAAAAGCCCAATGCCGGTGCCGCCCTCGCCCTTGGTCGTGAAGAAGTTCGTGAACACCTTCTGCTTCACCTCGTAGTCCATTCCGATGCCGTTGTCGCACACCTCGAACACGATCACAGTGGGTCTCTCCTGTGAAAAGAGCCATGACGAAACCTCGTCCGGCTCCTCCCGCAACCGGATCACTACCTCCCTGTCCTCTCGGTCGGACATCTCGCACGCATCAATCGCATTCGTCACGAGGTTTGAAAGACAGGTGTGCAGGCCCTCGGGGTCGAATGGCGCAGGCTCGACCGGGGTTTCGACCTCGAGACTCAGGCGGATGCCGAACCGAGCCGCTCCATCTCGAAACAAAGACACGACATCGGCCGCAACGGCAGCCGGGTCAATCCGTGTCGCCTTTATCTCACGACCCCGCGAGAACTCGAGCAATGTTCGCACGAACGCGCTAACGCGGCCTAGGTTGCGTTCGAGCATCTCGAACCCTTGCTGGATGCGAGCGGTTCGTCCACCCTGGAGCCCGGATCGCATCAGGTAAAGTCCACCCTCAAGGCCGGTCAGGATATTCTTTATCCCGTGTGCGAGCCCCGCGACGGTCTGCCCAACCGCAGCCAGACGCTCAGCGTCGAGTTTTTCTCGTTCAAGTAACTTCAACTCTCTCAAGTCATGAAAGAACGCAGCCGCGCCGATATGCTTTCCGCGGTCCGTCAACACCACGCCACGAAAGGAACACGGCACGAGGCTTCCGTCAGCAGAGCGAGCCTCGAACTCCTGAACGATATAAGGGCCTGGGGTAATCCCAGTCAATCTCTGTGCAAAATCCGCGGGCAAAATCCCTTTCGGAGGCCGCCTGCCGATAACCTGTGTAGCCTCATACTGGAACATCCGTGTAGCGGCTGGATTCCACAAGGTCACCCTACCTCGGAGGTCCAGCGCGACGATCGCGTCTCCGGATGAGTCCACGAGCGCACGGTTCAATGCGTTGACACGCGCGAGTTCCTCTCGCAACTCGCTCTGGCGAGTGACATCTGTGGACATTTCGACAAGGAACGGGATCTCGCCGTTCGCGTCGCGCACGGGAGCAATATGGACCACATAATGAGCGGTTCGTCCCTGCCGGTCAAGACCGACCTCGTGATGGGTTTGAACCTGTCCATCACGAAAAACTCTTGCTGCTGGGCACCTTGGGCATCGCCGTTTGAGGCCTTTATAGACCTCGTAGCATCTGCGCCCCCTCCATTCTCCGAACAGGTCCTCAAAAGTGCGGTTCGCCACAGCGATGCGGAAATCCCGATCAATTACCGCAATGGCGCTCGGGACCAGGTCGAAAAGGTGCTCCTCAATGAACCTCCCTAGAAGAGGTGATGTCACCTTCTCTGTCATCGGCTTCCCTCGTCACGATTGGACATCGGAGGTCTAAAGGAAACTTCATCCACGAAACGGATCTCCAAGCAAAGCGTCGCAAGTTTAGCGGAGTGCCCTAGAGTTGTCAAATGTTTTGTGTCGCCGAGATGACTAATAATGACCATCTTTGACGACTAGCGGGCTCACTTTTCAGTGACAAAGACCCGTGCAGTGAGTGCCCTCAGGGGCTTTTCCCTTTCTCACAAAGTGCTCGGACGAGCATCAGAAGTGATTCCTGCTCGATCGGCTTCGACAGATAGCCTTCTGGTGGAGGCACTTGTCTTCTGGTGGATATGAACCTCTTGAACTCATCAGATATGCCCGTGACGATTATTACAGGGATGTCCTTCGTGTCTGGGTTTTCTTTCAACCACCTGTAGAACCTTACTCCGCTCGTGTGAGGCATGGAAATGTCGAGGGTTACACAATCAGGTCTTTGTTCCAAGACCTTTTTCATCGCTTCCTCACCGTCCGCTGCAGATGAGGTTTCGAAACCGTTGTCCTCGAGAAGCGAACAGATGTATGTCACCACATCGGGCTCATCGTCAACAACAAGGACTCTTTTTTGCATGGATTTCTCCTTGGCAAAACGACCTTAGACCTGCACCAGTCCCTTTGCCTGGGATCAATTTCAATCCTGGCGGGAACTTTAGCCACGATAATGCATCTCCAAGTAAACCAAAATCAGTCTAGCGCAGAGGCGAAAGGTTGTCAAATTCTTTTTGTCGCTGGGCTGATAGACCTTGACCACCCTCGCCGACCCGTGCCTATGTCTTCAGGCTTAGTGCCACTCCCATTCTATAAAGCCAGGCTTTACATCCACCATCGCGTTCACGATGAGTTCGACCAAACCACCGTAAAGGATCCGTTCCTTTTCCCACATCCCGTAATAAGCAAGCATGTCCCTTATCTGTCCTTTGCAGTTTGAACATGGGGCACATACATATTTGGGGGTTTGT
>Ga0315298_1010435_pt1 | contig 11194 bp, 7 predicted proteins | sample WHS_1_MG_FD_203077 | JGI IMG/M metagenome (GOLD analysis project Ga0315298, IMG submission 203077) | Extremophilic microbial mat communities from Washburn Hot Springs, YNP, Wyoming, USA - WHS_1_MG | ecosystem: Environmental > Aquatic > Thermal springs > Hot (42-90C) | place: USA: Wyoming... | reverse complement strand
TTTGAGACAGTGATTGGGCCAGCATTCGCCCATGACCTAAGTGACGTGGTGTGCGTGCAGTGCGGCCAATGCGCGGCCGTGTGTCCGGTGGGAGCCATCATCGAGAAGACGGCCATCGACGAAGTCTGGGAAGCTCTCGAAGACCCCAACAAGCATGTGATTGTGCAGACAGCTCCCGCCATTCGCGCCGCTCTAGGTGAAGAGTTCGACTATGAGCCGGGGACCCTGGTCACCGGCAAGATGGTGTCGGCGCTTCGCCGCCTTGGCTTTGACGGCGTTTTTGACACTAACTTCGCCGCCGATCTGACCATCATGGAGGAAGGGACCGAACTTCTCACCCGCCTAAAGAAGGCCCTGGCGGAGGGCGAGCAAGTAGCTTTGCCCATGTTCACCAGCTGCTCCCCGGGTTGGATCAAGTACATGGAGCATTTCAACCCCGACCTGCTCCCCAACCTGTCCACCTGCAAGTCCCCACAGCAGATGTTCGGCGCCGTAGCCAAGACCTACTACGCCAACAAACTGGGTAAGCGGCCCGAGGACATCGTCGTGGTCTCGGTCATGCCGTGCACCGCTAAGAAGTTCGAGGCTCAGCGTCCGGAGATGGGACGGGGTGGAGTGCCTGACGTCGACTACGTCCTCACCACTCGCGAGCTTGCTCGCATGATCAAGATGGCAGGCATCGATTTTCGCAACTTGCCGGAGGACAAGATGGACCGGCCGCTTGGTCTGTCCACAGGAGCGGCAGACATCTTCGCCGTGACCGGGGGCGTGATGGAGGCAGCCTTGCGCACTGCCTATGAGATTGTCACCGGTAGGCCCCTCCCCTTCCCCAACCTGCATCTTACCCCCATCGTGGGCCTAGAAGGAGTGAAGGAGGCCTCGGTGACCATCGAAGGCACCTTGCCCGAGTGGTCGTTCCTGGAAGGCGTGACCGTGAACGTGGCAGTGGCCCATGGCCTCAGCAACGCTCAGAAGGTCATCGACCGCATTCGTTCCGGTGAGGGTACCTACCACTTTGTCGAGGTGATGGCCTGCCCCGGTGGCTGCATCGGGGGCGCCGGCCAGCCTCGCTTCACGGACGACTCGGTGCGGCTGGTGCGCATGCGCGCCATCTACGCCGAGGATGAGGGCAAGGAGCTGCGCAAGTCCCACGAGAACCCCGACATCAAAGCGCTTTACGAGGAGTTCCTAGGCGAACCGCTGGGACACAAGTCGCACGAACTGCTGCACACCCGTTACACCGTCCGGGACCGCGTGTAGGAAACGAGCGAAGAGCACCCATGCTATTGTGAGAACTCAAGGGTAGAAAGGGCGCGATGACCAGGGAAAAGCCGGCACTGATTCTCCTAGTCGATGACGACTACGACTTCCTCGAGATCCACCGCATACATCTCGAGCGAGCCGGCTATCGCGTGGTCACTGCTGCCGATCCTGAGCGGGCTCTTCAGCGCATGGCAGAGGAGAAGCCGGACCTAATCATCACCGATTTGATGATGACCACCCTTGACTCCGGCTTCTCCTTGGCCCGCGCCATCAAGGAAGACGCGCGCTACGCCGACATTCCCGTGATCATCGCCACCTCGGTCTCAAGTGCGCTGGGTCTTGACTTTCGTCCCCGCTCCGCCGACGAGCAGGCCAAGATGCATGCCGACGCCTATTTCGATAAACCCCTTGACTTGCCCAAGCTACTGGAGACTATTGCCCAGCTGCTCGACAAACGAGCCGGCGATGAGGCGGCAGGCGACACGCAGGCGAAGGAGGCCTAATGCCTACCTGGGACAATCCCCTCGTTACCATCATTGGCGAGAAATGCCGGATGTGCTACGCCTGCGTACGGGAGTGCCCGGCCAAAGCCATCCAAGTGGTCGAGGGCCAGGCACGCGTGATCCAGCCCCGCTGTATCGGCTGCGGAAACTGCCTGCGGGTGTGCAGCCAAAACGCCAAGCAGGTCCGCGATGACACCGGTCGCGCCTTTGCGGTTCTGGAGTCAGGGGCTCATGTGGCCGCGATCGTGGCACCCAGTTTCCCTGCTGAGTTCACCGACATCTCTCCCGGCAAACTGGTGGCCATGCTCCGAGCGCTAGGGTTCCGCTCTGTACATGAGGTAGCCCTGGGGGCAGATCTAGTGGCGTACGAGTATAAGAGGCTGCTAGAGGAGAATCCAAACAGCCGCTACATTGCCACCCCTTGCCCAGCGGTCGTCTCGTTTGTTCGGAAATACCATACCCGGTTAATCCCCTACCTGGCGCCAGTCGTGTCCCCGATGGTGGCTACAGCCCGAGCCCTCCGACATGAACTGGGTCCCGACATCAGAGTGGTCTTCGTGGGCCCCTGCATAGCGAAAAAGCGAGCGTCCATTGACACCACCCATGTGGAAATTGACGCCGTGCTGACCTTTGCTGAGCTGCGTGACATGTTTGCTCGGAGAGGGCTAAAGCCTGAAGATTTTGACGACCACGACAACTTTGACCCGCCTTATGGCGGAGTGGGCATGGTGTTCCCCATATCCGGCGGTTTACTTCAGACTGCTGGCCTCAATGAAGACCTCATCACCGGGGAAATCATCGTGGCAGAGGGAAAGAACGATTTTGTGGAGACAATCAGCGAATTTGAGCAGGCTCGCACCGACACCCGCCTGCTTGACATTCTTGCCTGTCAAGGGTGCTACGCCGGAGCGGGCATGACCACTAAAGAAACCCTCCTGCAACGACGCACCCGGATCAGCGAGTACGCTAAGAAGCGGCTGGACAGCTTCACCGAGGAACAGCTGGCCCAGGTGAAGAGTCTGGAGAGCCTGGCTCGGGAACTTGATCTCTCTCGCACCTACGAGCCCGACGAGCAAACCCTGGGCACCTCCGCTACTGAGGAGGAGCTTCAGGAAATACTTCACCGCATGGGCAAGTTCAAGCCGGAAGACTTCCTAAACTGCGGGGCCTGCGGCTATGAGACCTGCATGGATCACGCCCGAGCGGTTTATGCGGGACTGGCGGACTCAGAAATGTGCCTTCCCTATACTATCGAACAACTGCGCCAAGCCTACAAGGAGCTTGAGATCTCCCATCGCTCGCTGGAAGAGGCCAAAGAGGCTCTGGAGAGATCGGGCAGACTGGCCAGTATGGGTCAGCTGGCTGCCGGCATTGCTCACGAGGTCAATAACCCACTGGGGACACTTCTGCTGCACGCCAATCTCCTCCTGGAAGAATGCGACGACCCCGAGATCAGAGACGACCTGGAGGTGGTGGTGGACCAGGCTAACCGCTGCAAGCGGATTATCTCCGGCCTTCTGAATTTTGCCCGCCAGAGCCGAGTGCTGCGCCAACCCACAGATGTGGCTGAGTTGGTGGAAAGAACCATACGGACCGCACCTTCCGTGGATGGAATCAAGGTGGTCGTGCAGAACCAGCTGACCGACCCCATAGCCGACATTGATCCCGACCAGATGATCCAAGTCCTCACCAACCTCTATACCAACGCGCAGCAGGCGATGCCGGATGGAGGGACTATCACCATCACCCTTAAGGACGACCCTGAGAATGTGGTGATAAGCGTCTCCGATACAGGTGTGGGCATACCGGAAGAGCACATGGGCCGGCTCTTTGACCCCTTCTTCACCACCAAACAGGTAGGCATGGGAACAGGGCTGGGGCTGGCCGTCACTCACGGCATCGTCAAGATGCACCACGGTCAGATAACGGTGGAGTCCAACGCCGACCCCAACAAAGGGCCCACTGGCTCCACCTTCACCGTGACCTTACCGCGACACGCGTGACCACCGAGGGAAGACAAATGGCCGGTCCATTGCAGATCCTAAGAGTGGCCATGGTGGATGACGAGGTGCCCTTGGGCCGGGCGGTGCGACGCATTCTCACCAAGTTCCGCGTGCATGTGGAGGACGTCGGGGTAGACGTGGGCTACAGCTGCTTCACCTTCACGACGGCGGAGGAACTGTTTCAAAGTCTGAGCGAAGGAGCCGAATACGATCTGCTGCTTTTGGATCTCAAGCTGCCCGGAATGAACGGCCTTGACGTGCTCAACGAGCTCCGGCGGCAGAACCGCTCCCTCCTCACCATCATGATCACCGCCTACGCCACCTTTGAAACGGCGGTGGAAGCCACCAAGCTCGGGGCTTATGACTTTTTGCCCAAGCCTTTTTCTCCGGAGGAGCTTCGCTATTCGGTGAGAAAGGCCACCAACCACCTGGTAATCACTCGCGAGGCGCGCCGCTTGGCGGAGGAGCAACGCCAGGTGCGCTTTAACTTCATCTCCGTGCTCTCGCACGAGTTGAAGGCACCGCTCAACGCTATTGAGGGATACCTCAAAATCTTGCAGCCTGAAGAGCCTCCAGAACGCCGGCAACTAATCGACCGTTGCCTCATACGGCTAGACGGCATGCGCAAGCTCATCTTTGACCTGCTCGATCTTACCCGCATCGAATCGGGCCAGAAGGCAAGGCAATTCAGCGAAGTTGACGTGCGCACCATAGCCCAGAGGACCATCGAGCTCTTCACCCCGGAGGCCGCTGAACGGAACATCTCCTTCACCCTGGACGCGCCGGAACCCGTGAAGATAATCGCCGACCCGGGAGAGCTGGAGATCATTCTCAACAACCTGGTCTCAAACGCGGTGAAGTACAACCGGGAGAACGGCAGCGTCACGGTCGTTCTGCGCCGCAATGAGGATATGGTCACTATTCAGGTAAAGGACACCGGTATTGGACTCACTCCGGAGGAGGCAGCCAAGCTCTTCCGAGAGTTCGTGCGCATAAGAAACGAAGAAACCTTGCACATCATGGGAAGCGGGTTAGGGCTTTCCACTGTACGCAAGCTGGCCCAGCTTTACGGCGGTGAGGCCTCTGTAGAAAGCAAGAAAGGTGTGGGAAGCACTTTCACTGTTGCTCTGCGCGATGCGAACACCTCTTCGGCGGATGGAGCCGAGGCTACGAGCTCCGTAACACTCACCGCGCCTCCTTCAAGTGTCGACCTTGCGCCAGAGAACTCTGGGGTCGCCACTCCCTCCCCGGGGACTGTCCCTAGAGAGTAGCTTGCGTTACTATTGTAACGCTGACTGGCAGCATTCTCGTGTGCCCGCTTGCCAGCCTCAGGTGTAGTTGCCAGGTGTTCAAGTAAGGGAGTGGTACTGTGTCCAAGATCCTGATTGTGGACGACGACCCGGACATGGTAGAAGCGGGTCGCCTAGTCCTAGAACGGGAGGGGCATGCGGTCGAAAGTGCCTCGAATGTCACCCAGGGCATGAAGAAAATCGAGGAGACCAACCCCGACCTACTCATCCTCGACGTGATGATGGAAGAATACGACGACGGTCTGCGCATGGCCCGCGACATCCGACGTGCCGGCAACCAGGTCCCCATCCTGATGCTGACCAGCGTCAACCGGGCACTGGGCCTGCAGATCGACAAGGACGGCGAGATGGTCCCGGTTGACGACTTTGTAGAGAAGCCAGTGGACCCCGCCACTTTGGTGGCTAAGGTCAACAACCTGCTAGAAAAAAAGAAGACACAGGAAGACAAGTGATGGTCACCCAAGATCTTGAACTGCTGCGACAAGAAGTCACCGAGATCGCGGCCCTGACCAACTTTAGCCGCGCTTCTCTCATCCCCATCCTGCGCCGGGTCAAACAGAAGTACCACGAGCTCGACAGCGAGGCCATGCAGATCATTGCTGACGTGGTGGGAGCTCACCCGGTGGAGGTGGAGGCCGTAGCCACTTTCTACACCTTCTTGCAACCAAGGAAACAGGGAGAATACACATTTCGACTTTGCCGGACCTACTCGTGTGAGCTTGCGGGAAAAGAAGAGATTGCCCGCAGGCTCGAGACCGAGCTCGGTATCAAGTTCGGTGAGACAAGCGCCGACGGCGCCTTCACTCTGGAGTGGGCAAACTGCCTAGGCATGTGCGACCAGGGGCCGGCTATGCTGGTGAATGAAGACGTGTACACCAGGCTCACTCCGGAGAAGGTAAGCAACATCGTGGCCCAGTATCGCGAGCGGCTCGCGGAGAAGAGGGAAAAGGGGCAAGATTTGGGGGCCGAGCCCCAGGTCGCGGCGGAGGAAGATCCGCTTGCCAGCATCGATGCGGTCCTCGGCGAGCCGGCCAATGAACTAACCTTCTCTTCCATCACCCCAGGTGAAGGCCTGACCAAGGCTCTCGCCATGTCGCGCGCAGACATCATCGATATGGTGCGGGATTCTGGGCTCAAGGGCCGCGGGGGCGCCGGCTTCCCCACCGGAGTCAAGTGGAACCTCTGTGCAGCAGAGACACGCCATCCCAAGTACATCATGTGCAATGCCGACGAGGGGGAGCCGGGGACCTTCAAGGACCGGTTGCTTCTCGCGCGCTACGCCGATCTGGTGATGGAGGGCATGACCATCGCCGCTCGCGCCATTGGAGCCTCGTTAGGCTTGATCTACCTAAGAGCGGAGTACGGCTACCTCCGTCCCCACCTTGAAGCGGTTATCCGCCGTCGCAAGGAGGCTGGTCTCTTAGGCGAGAACATCGGTGGTGTCGAGGGCTTCAACTTCACCATCATGGTGGCCATGGGCGCGGGCGCATACGTGTGCGGCGAGGAGACCGCGCTTATCGAATCCTTGGAAGGTTTCCGGGGCGAACCGCGTAACCGGCCGCCCTTCCCGGTGGTTTCCGGTTTCCTCAACCGGCCCTCGGTCGTCAATAACGTGGAGACCTTGGCGTGGGTGCCCTGCATCTTGGCCAAGGGAGTGGACTGGTTCAAGAGCGTGGGCACCGAGAAATCTTCGGGGCGCAAGCTGTTCAGCGTATCCGGGGACTGCAAGCGTCCGGGGATCTACGAGTTCCCCTTCGGCATTACTGTGGCTGACCTACTGCGTGAGGTAGGCGGAGAAGACGCCAAGGCCGTGCAGATAGGAGGAGCGTCCGGCCGGTGTGTCCCTAGAAGCCAGTTCGAGCGGCAACTCGCTTATGAAGACATCCCCACCGGTGGCTCCATCATAGTCATTGGCCCCGACCGTGACGTGCTTGACCTAGCCCACAACTTGCTCGAATTCTTTGTGGACGAGTCTTGCGGCCAGTGCACTCCGTGCCGTTTGGGTAACCATAAGCTCCTTGAAGGCGTCGAGATGCTCCGTCAGGGTACCTGCACACCCGAGTACCTGGAAGAGCTCAAGAGCCTTGCCAACACCATGCAGGTCGCTTCCAAGTGTGGCTTGGGGCAGACCAGCTCTGTGGCCTTGATGTCCATCCTTGAGCATTTCGGAGATGAGATCCATGCCCGATAAATCACAACTGCCTTCCAGGCGCGCGCCTTTAAGCCAGCTGTTCCAGCCCGACCTGGAACCAGAGCCGGTTTCTTCCGAAGCTATTGGTGCCACCGTGCCAGTGACAATCGATGGCACCGAAGTGCGAGTGCCCATCGGCACCACCATTCTGCAGGCAGCTAAGAGTATCGGCGTGCGCATCCCCACTTTGTGCTATCACCCCGACCTAGAAGTAGCCGGTATTTGCCGGATGTGCGTGGTTGAAGTCGAAGGACAAAGAACCCTACAGGCTGCCTGTGCTTATCCGATTACGGCGCCGCTTAAGGTGAACACCTACTCCAAGGCCGTGCGCAAGGCCCGCCGGCATGTGCTCGACCTCATGCTGTCTGAACACTGCGGCGACTGTTATTCCTGCCGGCGCAACGGCAACTGCGAACTTCAGTCGCTGGCCGAGGAGTACGGTGTCGATAGCTTCCGCTTCGGCCACGTGGAAATCCCGGTACCAGTGGACGACTCAAGCTACTCGGTCGTCCGCGACATGAACAAGTGCATCCGTTGCCGGCGCTGCGTACGCACCTGCATTGATATGCAGGAGGTCGGGGTTCTCGAGGCGAGAAATCGTTCTCACAATGTGGAAATCTCCACCTTCATGCAGAAGCCCCTGGCCGGCGTGGTGTGCATCAACTGCGGTCAGTGCATCAACCGCTGTCCGACCGGCGCCCTCTACGCTAAAGACGCTTCTGACGAGGTGTGGAAGGCCCTCGACGACCCGGACAAGCACGTGGTCATCCAGACTGCTCCTTCGCCGCGGGCTGGCATGGGGGAGATGTTTGGTCTCCCGCCAGGCACCACTGTGACCTACCAGATGAACACCGCCCTTCGGCGCATGGGCTTCGACCGGGTGTTTGACACTAACTTTGCCGCTGACCTCACCATTATCGAGGAAGGCACAGAGCTTATCCTCCGCCTTTACAAGGCTTTGGCGCTGGGCGACACGAGCGTAGCGCTACCGCAGTTCACCAGCTGCTCGCCGGGATGGGTCAAGTTCTTGGAGCATTTCTATCCGGAATTCATACCCAATGTCTCGACGGCCAAGAGCCCGCAGCAGATGTTTGGGGCGCTCATTAAGACCATGTATGCCCAGCTCGCCGGCATCGATCCAGCCAAGATCGTGAGCGTAGCCCTGATGCCGTGTACGGCCAAGAAGTTTGAGTGTGACCGGCCGGAGATGAACGCAAGCGGCTACAAGGACGTGGACTTCGGTCTCACTACCCGTGAGCTGGGGCGGATGTTCCGGGAGGCCGGCATCGACCTACCCAATCTGCCCAAGTCGGACTTTGACGATCCGTTTGGCGGCGCCACTGGTTCGGGCCTCATTTTCGGTGTTACCGGAGGCGTTATGGAGTCGGCGCTGCGGACGGTGCTCGAGCTCGTCACCGGCAAGAAAGTGGAATCCATCTACGACCACGGGGACATCACGCCGGTCCGCGGTTTTGACGGCATCCGCTACGCCGAGCTGACCATTAACGAAGTGGGACCGGTTCCCGATCTGATCAAACACCTGGTGCCCAATTGGGATTGGCTCAAGGGCGCAACCCTTAAGGTGGCCGTGGCTCACGGGACCGCCAACGCTCGCAAGGTCATGGAGAACATCAAGGCGGGCGGCCACTTCAGCCAGTGCCATTTCATCGAGTTTATGGCCTGCCCCGGCGGCTGCTTGGGTGGCGGCGGCCAACCCATTCCGACAAACGCCGAGATTCGGGCGGCCCGCGCCAACGCCATCTACAACGAAGAGAAGACCCTCTCAGTACGTAAATCGTACGAAAACCCGGCGGTGGTGCGCACCTACCGTGAGTTCCTGACCGATGGACCGTGTGGACACAAGAGCCACCATCTCTTGCACACGCACTACACGCCAAGAGGGAAGCATATTGACTGAAAAGTCGGAAGAAGTCGGGGCGCTTCGCCGGGCTCCAAGGAGCCCGGCGAGCGTTCGTGCCAAGCATGCTAGGAAGAGGGCTCTGTGCACGGAGCCCTCTTACCGTCCACCTGGGCTGCCACTGGCTAAGTCCGTTAGTGTGGTGCGACAGCCCTGAGGCCACACCCCAGTAGACCATCGGCCGCCCCGCGACTTCATGTGGGTGGCGCATCAACCTGACCGCCAAGCGGTGCTACCGAGACTTTGCGCCCGTTGCCGCACGATCGTAGTCGCCGCCAGGATGCCCTGCAGCAAGCGCTCGTTGACCTGGGCCTCCTTGAACTTGGCTTCTCCGAGCTTCACCAACCCATCGAACTCATCTTGGTTTGGAGGCTAATTCTTGAGCTTTCCAGCCCTTGCCAGGCTCTTGTGAGCAGGCAAGGTCATCTTCTGACCCTAGAACGAATAGTTTCGGATGCGTGGCCACGTTTTCCAGGAAGTGATTGTGATTCTCTCGCCGCCTGTCATCGCGGCCGAATAGAACAAAGCAGCAATCTACAGCAGGAACGTTCTTCTCTCCACAAGCAAAGGAGGGCGAGAACAAAAGGTGGGCGATACTGGATTTGAACCAGTGACCTCTGCCGTGTGAAGGCAGCGCTCTCCCACTGAGCCAATCGCCCACGCTCGCGGCAAATGATAGCGCAGGCTGGCGGGAGCCGCCAAGCTCGGACCACGGGCGGCCAAGTTCGGACCACGGCATTTGTTCAGCCTTGCCGCCCCCTTGCGCTTACTCGTAATACTAGCTACCATATAACGCGCAAAGCCTAACCCGGGTAGGGCAGTTGCATGGCATGACTGGCTGAGTTGCCCCTAAAAGGTAACCCAGTAACGTCGACATACCCGACCCACAGGGAGGATAGTGTGAGATTGTTTTCGGCCCGTGCAGTTTTGTGCCTTCTGGTCACTGGCCTTCTAGCAAGTGGAGCTTGGTTCGCCGGGTGCGGGGGAAGCGAGAATAGCGTGGCCACCCAGGCCCCGGAGCAGACCCAGACCGCGCAGACCCAGACCGCGCAGACCCAGCCCTACCAGCTCAAGTTGGCTGTGGAGTTCACCGACCACGCCGCCTGCGCCATGGTGGCCGAGGAGAAAGGGTGGTTCACCGAGGCCGGCCTGGCTCTAACCGCGGTCGAGAACTACATCACCGGGACAGACCTTGCTGCTGCTCTTGCCCGCGGAGACATCCAGGCAGCCTACATCTGTCTTGTACCCGCCATCAACGCCCGCGCTAATGGCGGAGTGGACATCAAAGTGGTCGCCGGTACGCACCGGTATGGGTACGGTCTTGTGGTCGACCCGGCCAAGATTTCCAGCCTTACCGATCTGGGCAAGCCGGGGATCGCTGTGAGCTGCACGCAACCGGGCACCGCCTCAGACGTGCTCTTGCACCGCCTGTGCGAGGAACAGGGCTTGCCCACCCAACAGATCTGTGACGCTGCCCAAAGGATGAACCCACCCGCGCAGGTGTTGGCTCTCCAAGCGGGGAAGGTCAACGCCTCGTTCCTTCCCGAGCATTGGGCCACTCTAGCCGAAGCCGGAGGCTATAAGCTTCTTGCCTCTGCTAAGGACATTTGGCCTGAGATGCAAGGAAGCGTGCTTGTGGTAACAAGCGATCTTCTGGCAACCCGCCCTGACGTGGTAGAGAAGTTAGTGGAAGTCACCAAGCGGGCAAACACCTGGATCACTGAACATCCGGAGGAAGCGGCCGCCATTCTTGCCCAAAAACTCACCGTAACAGGCCAGCTCGTGCTTCCGGACAAAGCGGCGGAGAGCGCCGCCAAGCTGCAGGTCACTCCGGAGACCATCGCCACTTCGATGACACGGCTTGAGTATCGTTCTGACATTGACCCCGCTCAAGTTGAGGAGACCATCTCTTATATGAACCGGCTTGGCTATCTCAAGAAGAGCATCAGCGCCGCTGAACTACTTGACTTGAGGTTTTGACTTGGGATTGGCGCAATGACCACAGG
>Ga0315298_1010434_pt1 | contig 11196 bp, 12 predicted proteins | sample WHS_1_MG_FD_203077 | JGI IMG/M metagenome (GOLD analysis project Ga0315298, IMG submission 203077) | Extremophilic microbial mat communities from Washburn Hot Springs, YNP, Wyoming, USA - WHS_1_MG | ecosystem: Environmental > Aquatic > Thermal springs > Hot (42-90C) | place: USA: Wyoming... | reverse complement strand
CGCTAAAGCAGTAAGAAAAGGTACAAGTGTAATTCAAAAGTCTGTTCTATATATCGGCACAGCCGACACTTTGTATAAAAAGCTATTAAATCTCAAAAAGAAATAGCCATATGTGTCCCACACTCAACATAAAGCAATATTTAAATAACATTATTTTCTCTTTTTCACAAGACCTAGTAGCTCAGCTGGTAGAGCATGCGGCTGTTAAAATTCATTTAATTAAAGAAACCGCAGGGTCGGAGGTTCGAGTCCTCCCTAGGTCGTTTATCTAATTAAAAAATATCCTGCCAGTAAAATTAAAATTAAAAAAATGATAATTGAAATAAGGATAATTTTCGCTTTTCTTTCTCTTTTTCTTCGCTCATAGTATTCTTCATAACCTTGCTCAATTTCTTTCTTTAATTGCGCGTCTGCTTTAAGATTTTCGTCTTTTTCATAACGAAAAACTTTTGTTCCTCCAGTAATAACCTCTTCTGCCATATTTCACCTAAAACAAATAGAAATTTAAATATTTCCAAACTATTAATAAAATGAAAAAACAAAAAACTGTTTTATTGGGAATGTCAGGAGGAGTTGATTCAAGTGTAGCTGCTTTTTTGCTTAAAAAAGAGGGATACAATGTAATTGGTGCATTCCTTAAAGTTTACTCAGAAACAAAAAACAAATTAACTAATAATTGCACTTGGGTAGAGGACAGAAAAGAAGCTCTAAAAATTGCCTCTCTTTTAAACATACCCCTTATAACTTTAAATTATGAAAAGGAATACAAAAAAAATGTTTTAGAACCAATGTTCATGGAATATGCCAAAGGCAAAACCCCTAACCCTGACATTTTATGCAATGCAATAATTAAGTTTCCTTTTCTTTGGGAAGCTGCAAAAAAATACAAAGCTTCTTTTATTGCAACGGGCCATTATGCAAGAATTAAAAAAACAAAAAACGGGTTTGAACTTTTGGCAGGAAAAGATTCTTCCAAAGACCAATCATACTTTTTAGCAAGATTAACTCAAAAAGACCTATCTCACTCTTTATTTCCTTTAGGAAACTACACAAAAGAGCAAGTAAGGAAAATAGCAAAGGAACAAAACTTTCCAAACTGGAATCGTCCCGGAACAAAAGGAATATGCTTTGTAGGAAAACAAAATATGCTATCTTTTTTAAAAAAAAGATTGTCTGAAAAACCAGGCAAAGTAAAAGACCCTAAGGGAAAAATTATAGGCACACATTTAGGAGTATCGTTTTACACAATTGGGCAAAAAGCACTTGAAAGCAAAGGCATCTCAATTAATAAACCCTCTTATTTAGCTCAAAAAAGGCTTTATATTGCAGAAAAAAGAGGAAATGACTTAATAGTTGCTCCAAAAGGTCATCCTTTACTAAAAAAGAAAAATGTTTTTTTGAGAAAATTTCATTTAATCAATAAAAAAGAAAAAATCCCCTCAAAATTAAAAGTACGTATAAGACATTTAGGAAAGCTAATACCTGGAAAATTAAAGAAAATAAAAAACACCTGGATTTTTGAATTTAACAAACCTCAAGAGTCTCTTGCCGAAGGGCAATATTTAGTCCTTTATCACAAAGACAAAGTTGTAGCTTGCGGAGAAATAAAATCAACCTCTTAATTTAACTCTACATTAAATAATCTTGTAATAGTTAAGACAAAACTTAAATAATCTTCTTTCTTAAAAAAGAAATGGAATTTGATGATGTAATTAAAAAAAGATGCTCTGTAAGAAAATTTAAAGACAAAAGAGTAAGTTGGAAATTAATTCTTAAATCAATCGATGCCGCACTTCAAGGCCCATTTGCAAACAACCTTAACAATTTAAGTTTTTTAGTAATAGAAAATGCAGAAACAATAAAAAAAATTGCAGATATCGCAGAGCAAGATTGGATAAACAATTCAGGTATAGTAGTAGTTGTTTGTTCTGATCCTAAGCCTTTAGAACAACTTTACGACGAAAGAGGCAAAATTTACTCCAAACAACAAGCAGGTGCGGCAATTTTGACATTTTTGCTTAAAATAGTGGATTTAAAAGTATCAAGCTGCTGGGTAGGAAGCTTTAATGAAGAAAAATTAAGAATGCTACTAAAAATTCCTAAGGAAATAGAAATTGAAGCATTGCTTCCAGTAGGTTATGAAACAGAAAAAACTCCTAAAAAAAGAAAGCGTGATTTAGACACTGTAATCTTTTGGGAAGAATGGGGAGAAAGAAAACGCCCTACTTTCTTTAGAGAACCAGATATAAAATAATTAAATTATTTACTTTAAAAAATTTTAAAATTTATTAAATAAAAAAGAAAAAAAGAAAAAAATAAATTAAGAGTTTATCTGAAAACTTCTATTCCAAGATCAGACATTTCTGATCTCAAATGCTGCTCTTCCTTTTGGATATTTCTACCAACGACATAAGGCGACTTTACACCAGTCATGATAGTAATAACTCTTACTCTGTTTCCAAATTCTTTGTTAATTCTAGCTCCAATAATTACTTGCGCATCAGGGCTTATATTCTCAGTTACAAGCTCTCCAACGCTTGAAAATTCTTCAAGCTTAAAATCAGGTCCGCAAGTAATATGGATTAATGCACCGGTTGCTCCTCTATAATCCACATCCAATAGAGGGTGAGTTAAAGCTTGTCTAACTGCTTCATTAACTCTTTCCATAGTGTCTGATTCTCCAACACCGATAACTGCCACATCGCCGTTTTTCATGATAGCTGCAACGTCAGCATAGTCTAAGTTAATCAATGATGGAAGAGTAATTGTTTCCACAATTCCCTTGATCATTGTACTGACTAGCTCGTTAGCTACCGCGAAAGCCTGCTCCATTGGCAAGTTACCTGCAATGTCAACTAGTCTGTTGTTGTCAATAATAATTACAGTATCAGCAACCTCAGTTAATTCTTGCAAACCGAATTCTGCTTTATCATGCCTGGCTTTCTCGCATTCAAAAGGCATAGTTACAACTGAAATAACAACAGCGCCGGATTCCTTTGCTAATTGAGCTACAACAGGAGCAGAACCTGTTCCAGTACCTCCACCCATGCCGGCTAATACAAAAACCATATCTGCGCCGCTAACTGATTTTTTCAATTCAGATAAAGACTCTTTAGCAGCTTCTCTTCCTTTTTGAGGATAACCACCGCAGCCTAGCCCTCTCGTAAGCTCCTTACCAATGAGTATCTTCTCATCAGCTTTGGTAATACTCAAGTGCAAGGCATCAGTGTTAACTGCATAAATAGTGGCGCCATTAATACCTTTGTTAAAAAGCCAAGTCACAGCGTTGCAACCTGCGCCTCCGCATCCAACAACTTTAATGTTTGCTTTTCCTGCTCGCAATTCATCAAAGTTGATGCTATGTGTCGCAGCATTTTGTAATGCCTCTTTCGCAAAATCTAGTACCATTTCTCCTTTTTCTCGCACCTCCTTTCAATTTTTAGAAAAACTTATTAAAGTTTTTCTTTTTTTTATGTAATAATCAGCTTAAATATTTATCTGCAATGAAAAATATAAAAAAATTTAAATTTTTTCTAAAAATTATACCTTTTCTAAAATTTTTGCATTAATCCCTTTATCAGAACAAAGCTTTACAAACTTCTTTGCGTCGTCTAATTTTCCAGCAACACCAGAACCATAATGCATAGGAATTGTCAAATCTGGATTTAATAAAGAAGCAACTTCTGCTGCTTCTTCTGCATTCATAACATAAGTACCTGAAACAGGAAGTATTACTAAAAATTTATTTCTATGCTTTCCATAGCCTGTTAGTTTCTGCATTTCTGGAATTTTGTCACTATCTCCTGCATGATAAATAACCACCATATCAGTTTTAATTAAATATCCAACAAAACCGTCTGCTTTGGTATGAAAATCTTTGTCAACATTATAAGCAGGTACTGCTTCAATTTTAAATTTTCCTAAATCAATTTCATCACCTACTTCAATAACCTGCATCTCAACTTCTTCTATTTTAGTAATCTTGCTTTGTGCATCAGCAGGCACAATAATTATTGTGTCTTTTTTAACAAGTTGATTTATGTCTTTTATGCTGCAATGATCATAATGCCCGTGAGTAATTAAGATATAATCCACCTTCTCTAAATTTTGCGAAACATTATACGGATCAATCGCTATTCTTTTTCCTTCCAAACTAAAAATAAATCCTGAATGTCCTGTATATTCTATTTTCACACCCTCAAATTCCATTTTTTTATTTAAGCGCAACTCCTTATAAGATTAATGTTAATGTAATGTCTATTTTAAGGTTTAAATATGCTTTCAGCAATACTAAACATCTTGCTTTCCTCATATTTCCCGCACATAATTTGAATTCCTACAGGTATTTTTTCATTGTCGCCTTCGACAAAGCCCATTGGTAAAGAAATTGCGCATATTCCTGCTAAATTTGCAGGTATTGTACAAGAGTCATAAGCATAAACCTCTTCTGGTCTCATCTTTAAACCCTCACCAATTTTCCAAGGAATTTTTGGAACAGTTGGCAACAAGACACAATCATATTTTTTAAAAATCTCCTCGAATTCCTCAGAGATTATTTCTTTAACAGACAAGGCTTTTCTGTAATATCTCCCAGCATATTCAGCCTTTGTAATTTCACTTCCTCCTAAAATTCTCCTTAAAACTTCTTTTCCGCAAACATCTTCAATTTTTTTTCCATATCTCCTCCCATCGAATCTTCTAGTCGCGGAATAAAACTCCGCATAAACTAAAGGATAATAAGTTTGAACAGCCAGGTCTATATGCTTTATTTTAATCTCTTCTATTATCCAATTTTTTTTGTTTAATCTTTCTTTTACAAAATTCTTAAACAAATTCTTTATTTTTGCTTCTACACCATCTATGCTAATAATTCCTATTCTTAAATTTTTTATCTCGCCAATTTTAATGTTCTTGCTTTCAACACTCATTGTGTCTCTTTCATCTTTTCCTTTTATAACATCTAAAATCAGAGCAGCGTCTCTAACATTTTTTGCTAAAGGACCAATTTGGTCAAGACTCATACTTAAATCAATTAGTCCATATCTACTAACAAGACCATAAGATGGTTTTACACCAACAACTCCACAATTGCTTGCTGGAACCCTAATGCTTCCTCCTGTATCAGAACCAAGAGCAACATCACAAAAACCAGCAGCAACAGCCGCTGCACTTCCTGAACTACTGCCCCCTGGAACTCTTTTTAAAGCAACAGGATTTAAAGCACAACCAAAAGCACTATTTTCTCCAGAAGAACCTGCAGCAAACTCATCCATATTTGCCATTCCAATAATTACTCCATCTTCATTCTTTATTTTCTCAATAACAAACGCATCATAAGGAGAAATGTAATTTTCTAAAACCCGAGAAGCACAACTTGCATGCATTCCTAAAACATTGATATTTGCTTTTACTGCAATAACATATCCATAAAGCCTGCCTTTTTTCCCGCTTTTTTCAACTTTTTTTTCAATTTCTTCAGCTTCTTTCAAAGCGTTTTCGTTTACCTCCAACAAAGCATTTATCTTTTTGTTATTTTTTTGTATTTCCTCTAAATACTTTTTTACCTTTTCAACAGCTTCCATAAAACTTAACAGAAATAGCAATTATTAAGTTTATCGCTTTTGATTTTTTGTATTTTCCAAGATAAAATTCATTTAGTAAATAGCATGAATGTCTTCTATAATATATTTTTATTTGTCAATGTGTATTTATACCTTTTTTTAAATTGCTAAAATATAGATCTGCTAGAAAAAGTGCGTTTTGATGGTGGAAAAAAGAGAACATGCGAAGAGCAATATGCAGAAAAATGCAATGGTGGGGGTAGAAATTTGCATTTATTTAAATTAGGAAATTATCTAGAATCCAATAGGGGTATATATCAAAAGGTATGCAAAAAAAGTGTGCGTATTTCTCGTGAACAAGCTGAGCCATAAAATCAATAAAATTTTGGTTAATTTACCACTCTATTTCGCTAAACTTCAATTTAATATAAATTATTTCTTGTAATTCATAAAACTCTAAAGAATTTTCAACTTGATCATTAAAATAACGCAATTGATAATCTTTGTCATTTTTATCAAAAAGTTCAATAGCCATTTCTTTTGTGCTACCGTGATCAATTAAAACATAATGAGAATCTATTTCGTATTCTTTTCCATCAATTTTTATTTTTTCTCCTTTTTTTAATTCAGAAATAGGCTTTGATGCCTTTATTTTAACATGGGTTTGCTCTTCGGTTTCAAGTTCTTTTTCAACAATATCTAACTCATGCTCTATTTCTTTCTCAGACATTCCTCTTTCACTCTCTGAAATCTTCTCTTTGCTATTTTCTTTTTTTCTTTTTACCATGTTTTCTTTTCTGTTAAAATATTATCCTCGTTATGTAGGGGTGCATTTTCAAACATAATTTTTCTAAAAGTTTCATTTCCTTTAATCCCTTCTGTCTCTTCCCTAAAACCTCCGATTTTTAAACTTTCCTTCTTTTCTTTTGTTTTTACTTTTTCCAAAGCCTTGCTAAAGTTACTAAGGATTCTTTCAGCCTCCTTTTTTACATTTTCCTTATCTCTCTCCAAAACTTTCATGCTTTCAAAAAGAAAAAAGCGATTTATAAATTTATTTAATCCTACCAAATTAAAAATTTTTAGCATTTCCGTTAATTTTTTTGACTCTTTCAGGATATCTTAAAAAGAAATATAATCTATAAATCCCCTGAAAATCTTTAACTGCTAACAAAGAATCATTGTCTAAAGAATGCGTTGCAGAATATGAGCTCATACACTTTAAAAGCGCAGAACTACATCTTAAAAAATCTAATTTGTATTCATCTCCAACTTCATAACCATCATAATTTTTGCCCATATTAGAATAAAAAATATTTTTTGCTTGAAGATAAAATTCTCTTTCTTCTTGGCTTGTTATTGTTATATTCTCTAACCAGCTTAAGTTTGTGTTTTCCCCACAACGGGGAGGCTCCTCTTCTTTGGAATTTGTGATTTTCACAACCCTCCTAGAAAAATTTCTACTGCTAACTTGTATTTAAAATTTTCTTTTTTTGAAAATATTTTTTCATTTAACTAATCTACGCAATATCTCCATAGTTTTTCTCTTATCAATCTTGTTGCCCATCTTCCCAATAATAATCCCCATATAAGCGTTTATGCTTAAACCTGGCTTTTCTTTTACTATTTTGATTATCTCTTCTTCAAGAAAGTTGCTGTCTACTTTTTCAGTATTTAAAACGTCTTCAATCTCAGCTCCTTCTAAAATTTTTGCTAAAATTGACTTTATTTCTCCCTCGGTAATTTTTCCTTGCTTTAAACTCTCCAAAATTTTTTCAAACACTCTCTCATTTAGTATCTCCTTTATTTCTTCAAAACTTTTTTTGTTTTTAGAAGCAAATTCTTTTCTCCACAAAACAACCATCTTTGCAATTAGATTAGCATCTTTATCATAAACTTTCATTAAAGTCTCAAACTCATCTAAATTACCATCTAAAACCAAAGAAATAAGTTCATCACTTAGCCCTTTCTTCTTTAATTCATTTTTTATTTCTGTTCTTAATTTAGGCAGCTGTTTTTTTATCTCGTTAATTTTTTCTCTGCTGATTCTTAAAAGAGGCAAATCTGTTTCAGGATACATTCTTGCTTTTCCAGGCAAAGGTCTTAAAAATTCTGTCTTGCCGTCTTCTAAAGCATATCTTACCTCTCCATTTACTTTTTCATTTTTAATTTCTTCTAACTGCCTCTCAATTTCTTTGTTTATTGTTAAAATCATTAAAGAAGGATCTTGAAAACCTTTAATTTCAACTCTTTCATGTCCTTTGATACTCATATTGATATCTTGCCTTATAGTGCCTATACCCCTTTTTACTTTACATGCTCTTAGTATCTCTCCAATTTTTAAAGCAGTTTCTTTCACTTGCTCGGGCTTATTCATATCAGGAGAAGTGCTAATTTCTACTAAAGGAATCCCTAATCTATCCAACCTATAAATTGCACTTTTTTCGTCTTTTCCTATAATTCTAGCAGAATCTTCTTCTAAAGCAATACTCTCAATCTTAACCTTGCCAAAACTTGTTTCTAAAAATCCAGAATGACCAATTAAGACTGTTCTTTGAAAACCAGAGGTATTTGAACCATCAATTACGGTTTTTCTCATTATCTGACTAATTTGATAAATTTCGCAATTGAATAAAAGCGCAATTTTTATGGCTTCTTTTAAAGCCTCTTCGTCTATAAAATGAGGTGGCTCTTCATCTAATTCTACCAAACAAGTAGTATCTTTGTAAGCTTCATAAATAAAAGTTCTGCCAATAGAAGCTTCATGTCTTGCAGCTATATCTACTTCGCCACTTTCTCCTGCTACAGGATACAACTTTCTCCTAATAACAAAATCAGGTTTATCATTTCTTAAACAGCTGGGACATCTACAAAACAATTTTTTTCCAGTGTCTAGTTGTTGATGTATTTCCAACCCTGCCTTAAATCCTATTTTTTCATAGTCAATCATATTAGAACCAACAAACTTCTATTATTAAATCTTTTTTTAAAGCAATTTCCTAAAAAATTCATTTATAAACAAAAATATTTTTAATTTTAACAAGATATTTAAATTTGAGTTCGAATTAAAGATAATGAAAATTTTGGAAATTACAAACTATACTGCAGGTGCAGACGGAGTTTTTAGCAGAGTAAAACGAGAGTCATTTGTCTTAGCAAAATTAGGCCACGAAGTAAAAATTTTTTCTACAAATCAAACAAAAGGCTCTTCTAAAATTGCGACTAAAAAAGAAACGCTAAACGAAGATAATATTAAAGTTGAAGTTGAAAGATTCAAATCAGTTAAGTTAGGCGGAGAGAGCTATATGTACTGGAATTTTAAAAAAGAAGCTTTAAACTTTAATCCTGATTTAATAATTGCTCACTCTTATCGTCATCTACACACGCATATGGCCTTAAAAATTGGAAAAAAGTTAAATATACCTGTCTTACTTGTTACTCACGCCCCATTTGAACGCTCTTCTACAAGAAATTTTCTTGAAAAAATAATTGTCTACTTTTATGACAAAATTATTGGAAAAAAGATTTTAAACAAATTCACAAAAGCAATTGCAATAACAAAATGGGAAATTTCCTACTTGAAAAAAATTGGCTTGGAAAAAGAAAAAATAATCTATTTGCCTAACGGCACACCAAAAATTTTCTTTTCTAAGGCACAAAATAAAAAAAATAACAAAATAATTTACTTAGGGAGAATTTCCCCAATAAAAAATCTTGAAGTTGTTTTAGAAGCTTTGTCTCTAAATAAAAGCAAAGAAATATTTTGCAAGTTTTTTGGACCAGCAGAAGAAAAGTACCTAAAAAAATTAAATAGAATAATTAAAATTAAAGGACTAAAAAACATAGAAATAATAAATCAGCATTATGATATAAAAAAACAATTAAAAGAACTAGACAGCTCGTTTATATTTATTTTGCCTTCGAAAAGTGAGGGAATGCCTCAAGCGCTCATAGAAGCAATGGCCAGAAAAAAAATAGTTGTTGCAAGCGACATTATTGCCGCTAGAGAGCTAATTAAAAATGGAAAAAATGGTTTTTTATTTCCTCTTAACGATTCAGATTATTTAGCTAAACTTTTAGATAAAATTATAAATTTGCCTAATGCAGAAATATTTAAAATTCAAAATGAAGCGAGGAAGTCAGTTGAGCAATTTTCTTGGAAAAATTTATCAAAAAAACTTGATAATTTGATTACTAGTTTAAAACAAGTCTCTCACTAATTTCTCCAGCAAAATTTTCTAACATCTTCTCTTTAACATTTTTCTTCCAGCCGTAATGCCCCAAAACCCAACCCAATTTTACTAAAGCTGTTTCAGATAGCATATCTTCTAAAAATATGACTCCTGCTTCTTGCAAGTCCCTTCCATTACTATAAACAAATGGATCTACCCTCCCATAGATTGTTTGGCTAGTCATACAAACCACAAGCCCGTTACGAATATGCTTCTTCAAAACAGGAATCCAATTGTTATATAAAGAATCAGAAGCAGCCACATGCCCAAGACCGGCAGCCTCCACAACAATTCCCTTATATTTTAAAGCATAATAGTCCAAAATTTCTGGATTTTGACCTGGATAGTATTTTATAAGAGCTACTTTGTCTGTGAAATTTGTGTCAAGCTCAACTCTTTTGCTGTTATCCCTTTTATTATAACTAGAAATAAATTCAACATTTTCAGAGATTTTAGCAATTGGTTCAGCATTTATGCTCTTAAAAGCATCTCTTCGTGAGCTATGCATTTTTTTTGCTTTCGTGCCTCTCAAAGCAAAGCAATAATCATCACTGCTGTTTGCGTGCCCTACAATCATAACTTCAGCACAATCCGAAAGGGCCATTTTAACAGCACTTAACAAGTTCAAGTGTGCATCGCTACTTGCCCTATCAATGCTCCTCTGCGAATAAGTTAAAACAACAGGTTTTCCCAAGTTTCTTAAGAAAAAACTTAAAGCAGTAGCAGTGTAATGCAAAGTATCTGTACCATGAGTAACAATAACTCCTTTAATATCGTTGTCATCAAGCATTTCCTTCACTTTCTCAGCAATTTTTATCCAGTGCTCATAGCTCATTGACTCAGAAAGAACTAAAAAGGGAATTTCTATTTTTTTTACATTTGCAATTTCAAAAATCTCAGGATAATTTTTAGCAAAATCTTCTATGCTGCTTAAAGGCTTAACTCCCCCTGTCTTATAGTCTAATCTTGAAGCAATTGTACCACCTGTAGCAATGATACCTATGCTTCCTAAACCCTCCTTTTTAGGCAAAGCAAACTCTTTTTTCTCTTCCACTATTCTTTTCCGCGGAATTTTCCTTGCAAATAAAATATTTTCTTTAGGTATCCCCATATTATACCCTGAACTTAATTTTACCAAAACAATATCTTTTTCAGAACTTTCTAAAACAACTGCATCTAATTCTTCTTTCGCAAGTCTAAATCTAACCTCATCCCCATGAGAAAAACTTAGTTCAACCATTTATAAAAAAGAAAAAGAGTCTTTTTATTTTTTGCCCTCTTGTTAAGTCAAGTTCATAACTTAACATCCGAATAAATTTTTTGGATAGTCTTTAATCCCCCGATGATATCTTTTCTCATTGAACCATAGCCTCCAACTCTCGATACATTTAGTATTGAACCACTTG
>Ga0315298_1010432_pt1 | contig 11199 bp, 5 predicted proteins | sample WHS_1_MG_FD_203077 | JGI IMG/M metagenome (GOLD analysis project Ga0315298, IMG submission 203077) | Extremophilic microbial mat communities from Washburn Hot Springs, YNP, Wyoming, USA - WHS_1_MG | ecosystem: Environmental > Aquatic > Thermal springs > Hot (42-90C) | place: USA: Wyoming... | reverse complement strand
TGGCTCGACCAAATCAAGCAAGCCAAACAACTTCTTGGACGTGGCCGGTACATGGCTGGTCAGCCTCACACGCCCCCAACCGTATCGGCGTTCACCACCAATCTGCAGCCGCTCCCAGGCGTCAAGCCGTCCACGCGGACCACCATCCCTCACCAGCACATAGCCTACGAGATAAACGGGGACACCGAGCGCATCGGCATCGGCACCGTACTGGCCGCCCAAGCTGGTGCCATCTGACGGGCGCGTGCGCGGGCGGATCATCTCCACCTCGTGCAGGATGCCTTCTTCAGCGGCGTAACGCTGGGCGTCTAGCGCAGTGCTGGCATAGGTATCGAGCAGCAGGTAATCGAAGAGTTCGACGGAGATCCGACCGCGGCCATACACCGGGCCATCGCCAGTTTGAATAGGATAGAGCGCCTCCAGCGGATCAGGGGCTAAGGCTGGAAAGAGGTAGGTAAAGGACAGCTTATCACTCACTTCTTCACCGACACGGCGATAGTCCTGGGGATTTGCCTTGCGGCCCTGGTTTTCCGCTCGGTCCCGCGCCAGGCGAGCCGTGAGCGCGCCCCATATATTCCTTGCTGGAACGTAGGGTCGCGTCTGTATCAGGTTCCCCACTTTGCGCCAGCCGATGTGCAAGGGCGCCAGAAGCTGAAAGGCCACCTCGTAGGCGATCCAGCCTGGAGCCGCCGGTGGAGTGGGCATTGAGGCAGGTGCTATTGCTGGCACATTCTTTGGCGCTGCCTTCGTGGTTTCCGACGCGCGGATTGCCTTGCTCCGCCGCTGCAACTTCCGCTTTCGAGATAACGACCTCTTCTTGCGTTGTGGCGCCATCGAAGTACCTACCTTCCGCCGGCAGCCTTGGCACCGTAGCGTACGTAGATGAGGGTTTGCTCATACAGGTCTTTGACGAGCAGCAGCTTGTCGAGATCTACCGTCACGTGATCGGTGACGTGCTGCGCGACGTCAGCCCACTTGTCCGTCGACCACTGCCCCTTCCTATCTGGTTTGCTTTGCCCAGCTGGGAACCTAAGATTAAGGGTGGTAATCTCATCGGCACCCAGTATGGCGAGCAGATTGTCGCGGATGGCCCGAGCTTGATCCTCCTCAGCCTTGGGTCGCGAGTAGAGAAAGAGCAGGCCGGCGTAAACGCCATTTTCCTGCACCACGCCCAAGGCTTTCCTGGCGAGAATCTCCAGCTTATCAGCATCGCCACCCTCTGCCACAATCCTCTGCGCGATGCGCGCAGCCAGCCGATCCAAGTTGTTCCATTCGCTCATCGCCGGCCTCCAACTTGTGGCTGCCAGTCAGCGATCAGCCGCACGCGGCCGAACCCACGTGTGCCCATGCCTCCCAACCCCAATAACTCGGCCAACTCCAAGCCGGCCCGGACCACGTCCAGCGGTCGGCGCCAGCCCTTCTCTCGACCCTCTTCTTTCGAGGGTTGCTCAGCATTCTGTGGGTCTGGATAGATAGGTCTGCCAGAGTTCTCCTGCCAGGTGCCATTCTTCTTCACGGCCTGGCGTGTTACGGGGCGGTCGTTCGGCCAAGGTCTGGGCCCCTCGCGATAATCATCCTCCACTACGTCGCAGATGAGCCAGGCTGCCCGTGGGATCGCCTCATAAGTGAAGAGAGCTCCTTCCTCGGCGGCACCCGTCTCAGGATCGATGCTGACGGATGTGCGCACTTCAAGGTTCGAGTTGACAATTTGCGAAAACAGTTTGTCGGTCACCAATATGAGGCGCCTGGTAATCGCAACCCAGGCCTCCTTTGTTTGATCCGACGCCATGCCCCCGACGTTCCCAATAGTAGGCATGGACTCTGAGGATCGCGTCAGCATGAGCCAGCCGAGGTTGAGAGGCTGATCCCAGTCCAGGCTGGTCACGAACTCGCCATCCTTCAGCCCACCTTGACGCTGGGCTATTAGACCCCAGTCGTGCAGCCGGGTGGGAGTGCTGACCCAGACGGGACCAGCCATGGAGTGAACAGGAAAGAGGAGAATATGGGCATCGAAGATGCTAACGGTTCCCTGGTGCCCACCGCTCTCACTAGTCGCGTAGCCAAAGGTGTAGCAGATCGGACAAGCTGATTGCGTACAATGGCCTTTCTGGCCGGCACATGTGAGCTTGCCGTAGCGGTAAGCAGCGTACTGGCGGATGGCGCCGCTCAGGCTGGTACCGGGGATTTTGGGCAGCCGAGTGCCTGGCTCGCGCGCGATGCTGAGATCCACCTGGCCCAGCCGATACCCACCCGTACCCACGTGGACCGGATCCAGCGTCATCAACAGGTACCGACGGAGTTCGTACATGAGCACCTCACCTCCTCGTTCAGCCTCACAGCCCCACTACTGCTTCAGGATCACATCGAATAGCTCAAAGACATCGGCTACCAGGCCGCTGGCAGCGTAACCCGCCCAGGTATCCAGCCAGGCGTCGTGCCGTTTCTGTTGGTCTGGCAGTGCATCGCCAGGGAAGCGTTCGCGCCAGTCGGGCTGGTGCCAGGGTAAGGTGACAGAAGCACCGAAGCGGCCCCATTGAGCGCTGGCAATGGCTTCCCGGCAGAATTGCCAGAAGAAACCGTCCCGCTCGCAGTCACTTCGATCAGGCTGCCAGACCTGACGTTTATGCTCCACGACGTCTCGCAGTGCGTGGCGCTGAGTTTGGGTAAGACTCTCGTTGAGCGTTCGCCCCACGTGTTGGATAACGCCTAAGTCGTCCAGCAAGTAGGGGCGGCGGCGTCTCTCGACCGCCAGGCGGCGCCCGACGGTACCGTAGGCGATCTCGAAGCGCCGACTGGTGGTATCTAGCCACTCGAAATCAAAGGTTGCGGGAGCGAAGTAGATAGTGTCGCCCTGTCTCAGTTCGCCCGCATGAACCAGCCAGCACGGTTCAGGGCTTCCGTCACCCATCGGGCGCAAGCCCTTGAACTTGTGCGCGCGCTGCTGCACTTTAGCATCATCGCCGTTCGTTTCAATGAAGACGTAAGGGTACCAGGTGTCAGGGGTAGCGCCGTCACCCATGACGGCCGGTACGCGCCAGACCAAGTCTGAGGACCCCTGTAGTATTCGCTCAGGGCGCCTTAGCCTAACTTCGTACCACCGATTGAACTGTTGATTGCCGCTGGCGAGGTATTGGTACTCTCCTGGTAGCTCTCCAGGTGTTCGGCTCTGGACGTCCTCCATGACCTCCCAGGGCTGGCCGTTTGGGCCATGGTACGCCAACATGCGACGACCAGCATCGAGGATGGCGCGCAAAGGGGTGCGATAGGGAGCGAAGACGAGGCCCAAGTGCAGAGGCAGGCGATTGCGCACCCTACCCATCTCGCGCTCGTATCTCTCCCGTATGGCCTGCGTTACATCCAGGGCTTTATCAGCGGGAACCAGGGCCATGAAGACACGCGGCTCGGCCAGAATCGGGATCGCCAAGGCGTATGCCACCTCGCTGAACTCGACGCTTTGCAGAAAGAGTCCGGTTAAGAGATCCTGCTGAGGCGGGAGTGCTGCGTCAGGATTGTAGAGTCTCGGCGCCCGGCGCCCGACCACCCATTTGTGCCGGATGTAGTCCTCCACGAAAATAGCGGCAGCCGCCGGTGAGCTGTAGATGTCTGGCTCCGCACCAAGGAGACGGGCCACTCGTCCCAGATTGTCGGCGCTCAGTAGGTAGCCGCTCGTACCGTCCTTGGACGGACACCACACCACGCTCAGTCTGGTTGGACCGAGATCAAAATCGTAGACGTGGTACGCCCCCAGATCAGGTCGCCCGTCCAGCTTAAGCACCAGTCGGCGCCGATCGTCTGCGAGAGACTCCAGCATGCCTGCACTCACTCGTTGCCAGAACTCTAGCGTCGTGCGCCACACGCGCTGAATCCGAGCAAAGGTGGGGGGCTTAGCCAGCGTTAGCGTTGCGTCGTCCGTAGCCTGGCCCATTCCCATGGTGCGCACTAGCGTGCCGTCGAGCCATCCATCCAGATCAAAGCTCCCCACCACCAGGGCGACCAGGCCGTTGGTATCGGCCACCTCGTCAACCCAGATCGTCTCGTCTTGCCTTACATCGACCCACTGTTGAGCCCGCCGTCCGCGCCGAGCGAGGCAGATACCGCAGATCCGCCGTTCCTGTGCTTTGGCCGCCGTCACGTAGCCCGGTAGCCCCGATGCCATGTAGCCCTGCGGTCGAAGGCCGCACACCGTGCAGACCTCGCCGGGTTCCTTCCACCAGCCACCGACGGTCTCTGGTGAGAGCTGAGCGGGAAAGCGCGGCGAACGCAACAATGGTTGAGGATTCAGCCGCTTACCGCGCCGTTTCTCACCTATTGCGAGATGAGGCAGCGCATCAGACAGCATGAGGTTCCCGTTCTGAGCAGCATCACGCTCGTCTTGGGCCCTGAGGGCCTGTTGCACCTGGTCGCATAGGGCTGCCAGAAACTCGTCTGGAGGACGGCTGGGCAGGTCAGGAACGACAAACAGCAAACCATCTTCATCCCGGTAGACGGCGTTGCCGATAGGCATGGTTACTTCAAGGACATGCTGGATCGCTGCCTGCGCGCGCTCCAACACCTCGCGGCGTGCGATCAGGTCGACCACATGGACAGCCTGAAAAAGGAAGTGCTGGCCATCGAGACGGACGGCGAGCAGCCGCCAATGCATGTCCGCTGGCGAGGGAATGGCCCCTTCAAGCGCAGCCCGGGCAACGGCAGCCTTGAACAACGCCGCAATCGCCGAAGCGTAATCCCACAGGGAAATTTCATTGACCGGCCGTTGCGTATCGCCCAGGCCCTGACTTAGGACATCCCGTGCCAGGCGCGCGAACTCCACTCGGTCCTCAACTGGGGAGTTCCATACCGCCGGAAGGCGGTCAAGCAGAGAGGCCCGCAGCTTTGGCCACTCAGTCCAGTTCAGACCATCGGCCGCCTCATAGCCAAAGGCCGTGGCCAACCGCAAGCCGGCAAATGTGCTGGCTGTCAGGTTTACATCAGCGTACTCGCCGTCAGACGTATACCCTTTCTTCTCCTGGCCAGAGACTTCTCCATGGGCCAGGATGAGAAGATGGGGCAAATCTGTCCCAACGTCTGGGCGGAGCCACGGGGCCAGCGCACTCACACGAGCGTAATCGGGATCGTTATCGTCACCTGGGACGTAGTGGTCGGGCCGAAGCTTCGAGAAGAAATCGTCCCAGAACAAGGTCAGTAGGTCGGGCAAGGACCAGCTCTCACCGGCGACGTCAAGACCGGACAGTGAACGGAAAACAGACTCCTGACTTGGCTCCGTTGGGCCAGTTCCCCGCACGAAAGCATTGAACTGACGGGCTGCGTCCACGGCAGCATCCTGCAGTTCTGGAGATAGTGCAAGGCCAGCCAACATGCTCCGCAGCGCCGCCTTATCGGGGCTTCGAGTGGGATCCGCGATCTCCGCTTGCCCCAAACCGAGCAAGGCTGGGTCGGGCCGGGCAAAGTGTCGATATTGGTAGTCCGGCCGGTGAAGACTTCGCTGCTTGAGCTGCTGTACGGCCACTGCGGGATCTGAAACAGTACCTCTGAGAAAGTTCGGGTCCAGCTTGCCGATGTTATGGAGCAGGGCGGCGATCTCCGCCCGCAGGATCATTTCGATCTGTTGAGTGGGTATCGTCAGACTAGTCACCCACGAGCCTCCTTCAACAGGTCGTCGCGAGCCTCCTCCACTCGCATCTGCAAGGTTGTCTTCCTCTCGACGGGCATCAGGGCGTCGAACTGGTAGGGCAGCGAACGGCTCCAGAGGTGTAAAGAGCCCGGCTGTGGCAACTCAGCGTGGGCCACGCCGAAGCCGCTACTCTTCTTGGCGGCGAAACCGTAAACAGTCAACAACTCTCGCACGGCATCAGCAACGAGTCCCAGGTGAGAGGCTACCCTTGTTCGCGTTTCGGTCGGCGATCCATCCGTCAAGACCATGGGCGCGTAAAGGAGGCGGAAACAGCCGCGCGCACCTCGCGGCACACTTTCCATCAGCACCGGTCGCTCTCCAGCACGAGTCCGCCGATCGTGCGGATTGATTACTTCCAGGTCGATGGCACCGAAAAACGTGGGGAAACAGTAGAGACTCCCGGCCAGAATGCCTTCGGCATCATGCTCCTCAGACAGTCCGAGAGCACGCAGGTACGTGGTCAACTCACGTCGATACGCGAGCCTGGGCTGTTCACCCCCTGCCCGATCCAGGTACGGCCCAGTGCCACTCACCCCGTCTTCCTCGCCCTTCTCGGTCCCGAACAGTTGCGTCAGATGCAGGCGGCGATCAGCAAAGGCCCGCACGTGCTTGGGGAGGAGACGTTCTGCTTCGCTCAGCCCCTGCCACCAATCCACCAGTTGCTTGGTGCTCATCCAGCGCAAGCTGCCCTTCCAGGAAGATGCCGCGATGCCCGGCATCGCGAACACCTTGTCCTTACGGACCGGGTTTTCGACGATGTAGAACGCGGTATCGTCGCGGGTGAGCAACGGCTCCGCTAAGGCAAAACAGAAATCGAGGAAGAACCACGGCCCTGGTAATGCTCGGAGAGCAGCGGGGTCGCGAACCGGGTTCGTCAGGCTATCCCAGAAGCCGGCCAGCCCATGAGACCGAAGTTGCTCGCGGAAGTAACTCCCGGGCGCTATTTCTCTACGCACGCGGTCAACCCAACGTCGGCGAAAAGCATCAGGGCCGATGGGCCGTTCAACCGGTACGGTGTCCAATGCCAGGTACACACCCGCCGCCAGCTCACCCCAGGCAGGCCAGTTTGGAGTGATTCGCAGCATCGCGCTCCACAGTTCCGGGACGTGTTGGTCAGTTATCTGCCTTTCCTTGGCTCTTCTTTCATCCTGAAGTGCCCGACGATCGTCACGACCAGTACCGCGGAGGCGATTTCGTCTCCCTTCAATCTGCTGTCGCTCGCTCTCGGCCACCCATATCTGCTGAATCAACCGATCCACCTGCCCGGTTGCGATCTGACTGGCAAGATAGTCTCTTGTCATGCCTATCCTCCCAACAGGCAACGGAGGAACTCGGCGGTCGTCGTGCAAGGCTCGGGGCAGGGCGGCTGGCACCGAGGTGGATTCCCTTGTTCCTTCCACTCATAATCCACGTGCGATAGGGTCGTTCCCAGAGCCCGGTTCCACAACGGTGGCTTGGTCAACGCAGTGTGTAGCTCGCTCAGTATTTGCTCGCGTTGCTGGAGCGAGCCGGGGATCCAACCCCAAACGCGAACTTCCCACCGGCCATCACCGAGCGGATAGGCGGACGAGACGTGGATCTTGGCAGCCTGACGTGGTGAAAGGGCGCCGAAGAGGTCGTTTTCGAGTCGGTTGCTTCGGACCGTGGGGAGAAATGCTCCAAAGCGCAACTGGTTCTTGACAGCCGGAGCTACTGGCACAGAATGTTTGCTCACCCACGCTCGGAGTCTTCCATCCCCGGTTTTCAGCCCATCAACACGTTTCCACCACTCGCCCGTCAGCGCGAAGTGAAATCTGCTAAAAAAGAACTCGTCTAACCGGGGCGCAGCGCGAACATTGGGCGCATTGCCGTGTTCGGCCTTCTTAGCTTCGATGTATCTGAGGAAACGATCCAAGTCAGCCGCGCACCGCTGGCTGCCATCCCACACACTGGCTTGGACTACGCCGAAGCCATGCTGTGTGCGAGCACCAAGCCCACCCCAAGCGCTGACTAGCGCCAGAGGAACGGTTAGCTGGTTGGTCACCGCGCCTTGATCTTCGCGCAAAACGATGAGTTGACCGTGTAGCTCAGGGCTGGCCGGATCGTCACCCAGCCGTCCGGCACCGTAGTACCAGCCCCGGTTACGGCCACTCGGGCGGAAATTGATTTGATCCCTTTGATCTCCCTGCGCGTATACTTGCGTGCCGTCCTCGGCGAGCCGTAAACGAAAGCGCCGGCCCCAGCCCGTACAGCCGAAGAGATCGCAGGCCACGCACCAGACTTGTTCTTCCGAGGTCCCGACTTTGACCTTGGTCGGGCAGCGCGGATCGGAGACCGCGTTACAGGCTGTCCCTCCTAACCCTCGCACGATCATCTCATACCACCATCGCAGACTGCCGATGATGCCCGTCTCGTGCAAACGATCGCAGGTTCCGTCTACTCCGCCCGTCCATAGCGGCGTCAAGGTCTTCAGCCTGATCTCCATCTGATGCCGCTCCTATCCCAGTTTCAGTCCTCCCGGCAGACGGGCAAGGGCCTCGTTGAGCCTCGCGACGTGCTCCGGAGTCACTGCGCCGTCGGGGAGTTCCACCCGCAAGACAAACCTCAGGTCCAGCCCGGCGCCGACCTTGAGCACGTCACTGAGTCCATCCACGAAGTCCTGTAACTCGGCAGGCTCCATGTCAGCTTCCGCGTATCTGCGGCCCGATGGAGGCGGCGGGGGTGGCGGAGGTACCCCCGGCAGCCGAAGGCGCACGTTCGCCGCGCCCGGCCAATCGCACGGCCAGGAGCCCGAGTCCTCCGTCCTTTCCAAGAGCCGGCCGCGGAGGGCCCCATCAATCGCCGCGGCCACCACCGGCCAAGGCAGCTGCTTGCCCTGAGCCACAGCCAAAGCGCTGGCAATGGCGGCCGCTGTCGTCACGTTTTGCGCCCACGCTGCCTGAAGGTTCTGAGGCAAGACCGCGGTAGCCGGAATCTCGGGGGGAGGTGGGTTGAGCGTTGCGGTCTCACTCAGAACGCCGAGCGGAATCTCTTCCCTAAAGATACTTGCCGGGCCAGCAATGAGCCACAGGGTCCCCGCTCTGACCGCTTGGCTAACCGCCCGTGCCACCACTTCCCGAGGCACCCGTGGGATAGGGAAGGCTTCTTCATAGCCTTCCCGCCGGACTTTGCTCACGTGTTGGCCATCAAAGAACGTGCGTGCCGCCTCGAAGGTCAGTGGCGAGCCATCCGCCGGCCAGAGCCCTGGTATCGAACCCGGGGCGAGGAGACTGCTTTCCAGCTCGCTCAGCTCCGCTGCCTCGGGAAGCACCACCTCCAAGTCTCGTTCGCGCAGGTCTGCATCGGTCGGTCGAACCCTCCATAAGGTGCGATAGGTGCGGTCGGGTCGCGGTAGCCGCAGAACGAAATGCCCTTGCTCGCAGCCCAGAGCAAGCGTTTCGACGATGTCCCGTTGGCGCAACATCTTGGGCAGATGGGGAAACTGGGCGAAGGCACGCATCAGATCGCTCGCTCGCCGAGAGGTCTCGCCTGGTCGCCACAGGTTGTACGGACCGTCAGGGAGCAAAGCGTCGGGGCTGATGGCTGACTCCTGGATGCGGCTCCGCCTGTCCTTCTTGATCGTCTCGAAGACCGGTTCCCCACCCGCGGTGATGCGGAATGCCTCGATCTCTCCCTTTTGTGAGACGGTGACGACGATGTTATAGGCTTGGACCACGGCGTCCGGAATTCTGTCCCGCGAGGCTTTCAGGTAACCACTGAGGAGCGCCTTGCGGTGCTCATCGAAGTTCTTCGCTTCGGGCAGGCCCTCCACTTCTTGCCAGGCCAGGTAATCACGGACCCGATTCGTGACTAACTCCAAGCCGTCACGAGAGGGGGTCAGTGCCAGCACGGCGTTCCGGTAAACGCGAGGTCGATCCGGGCCGGTGGTCTCTTCGAGGAAGCGACGCGCCTCGGTACTGGGCTTACCCGGCTCGGAGGCGGCCGACGGCGCCAGGATGACGTAGTGGAACTCACCGTCGTCTTCAACATCGCGGGGCCGCTGCGGCAGGTTGTGCACGCGCACGCCACTGGCATTGGCTCCCCTGGTGAGCTGCTGCGCCTTGCTGATCGCGTCCCTGAGGGTCATCTCCACTAGGTCGGGGGAGACCCGACTCACGGCCTGGCTATGCATCTGCTTCAAGTTAGGCTTGGTGCCCAATCTCCAGCTCTTCGGCAACTCGCGGACACCGGCCGCCCCGCTTGCGGCTCCGGCCATGGCCGACTCATCCAGGAACCAGGAGACCTCCGCCCAGCGGAGCAGCGCTTTCTCCAGCTCGATGCGGTCGGGCCGCGTTGCCCCAAGGAGCACGAGCAGCTCCCGCGTCAGGGCGCGCTGGCCGATCGGCTGCGAGTGAAGGAAGGTGGCCATCACGGCCTGCTCTGCTTCCCGACCCTTCAGGGCAGGAAACTCCTGGGCGATCTCTCTGGCCTTGCCCAGCTCGCCCTCAAGAATCCCGGCCCAGTCCTGCTGCCTCCCCTCGTACTCCTCGTATCGAGCGACGGACGCCAACTCGCGTGCAGCCTCGGACAAGCCGGCGGCACCTGGAGCGTTAAGGAGAGCGTTTGCGCCCACCAGGGGCGAGGTATCCCATTCCTCGGCGTCGCGCAACGCCAGCGCGAATGTCCGTAGCACGCCACGCGTCCGTTGGAACCCTTCCAGTTGCGTCCACTTCGAGTAAAGGGCTTCGGTTAGCTCGGGGTGGAAAGGATAGGAGGCAAGGTACTGCTCTTCGACCGCTCGGCGATTCTTCTGGGTCCATTCGTCCAGGGCCTGAATGCCCTCGAGGGCCGAAACAACGTGGGGGCGAAAGCGTTCCCGGTCCCGAATGGACTCCGGGGTGAAGAAGCGGCGCCGCAAGATTTCAGCCACGTCCTGCTTCTCCACCGGCTGAATACCTTCTTCTTTTTCGCGGCGAAAGATCGCGTACAGCTCTTGGACGATCTCCTTACCCAGCTCGTCGCTCTTGCGGGGGTCCGTCGCAAGGAGGGACGCAACGATGCAAGCACCGTCCACCTTGGTGGCCGCTTGGGTGAGGTACTGGAAGAAGTCCTGGATCCGATGTCGCCAGGCCGGATCTAGAGCGACCTTCTCTCTGGCATACATCAGGACCTCGTCTATGAGGACCAGCGTCGCGAGTCCTTCCCGCTGGGGCCACGCCAGCAGTTCCCGCAGCAGGTTCTCGGCCGGAGGACTTTCCCGCTCGATGTCTCTGCCCTCCGCTTCCAGCAGACGCAGCCCATCGCTGCCCGCGATCTGGAAGGCCAGGACGCTCCAAGGATGCCGCAGCCACCGAGTGCCGCCATCTGGCGCCCGGACCTCCATTCCCTTCTCTACGTCCAGCTTGTCGAAGGCGAGGACCGCGACCCGCGCCTTGGGAGGGGTAATACCGCCGGCGTGCTGGCGGAACTCGTGGACCGCCGGAAGGTCGGGCAAGTTCGTCGGGTCGTTGACCAGGTGGTAGAGCGTGATCAGGGAGTGCGTCTTGCCGCCGCCGTAGGTTAGCTCCAAT
>Ga0315298_1010430_pt1 | contig 11200 bp, 9 predicted proteins | sample WHS_1_MG_FD_203077 | JGI IMG/M metagenome (GOLD analysis project Ga0315298, IMG submission 203077) | Extremophilic microbial mat communities from Washburn Hot Springs, YNP, Wyoming, USA - WHS_1_MG | ecosystem: Environmental > Aquatic > Thermal springs > Hot (42-90C) | place: USA: Wyoming... | reverse complement strand
CGGCTGAGACGCTGAGGCGCAGAGTTAAGGTAGGGCGCGCAGTCCACTGCGCGCCGGTGTGGGTTGTGCTGACCCGGCTTCCAGGTTTGACTCTTGTTTTTCCGCGCCCTTACGGGCGCGGCTACGTTTAACGGCTGAGACGCTGAGGCGTGGAGAGTTAAGGTAGGGCGCGCAGTTCACTGCGCGCCGCGGTTGGTTATGCAGACTAAGTTTCCTGGATCGAATCTTGTTTATCCGCGCTCTCACGAGCGCGGCTACGAACTATAATCCTTGCCGTCCGCGCCCTTACGGGCGCGGCTACGTCCATAGGAGGTTCGTCCGACAATGGCGGGATACGCTGCAATGGTTTTCGCCGCGCAAGCAGTGCAAGTTTGTAAATATCCGGGCTGACGCGCTTTGCTGTAGGGGGCAAACCTGGATAAGTTGCTTGTTAGAATTTCGCCATTGCGTAAAATTCGAGGGCGTATGGACTGGCCGCAAAATGCCGGTTTCCCCGGTTTTCCCGACGTGGCTGAAGCCGCGCGCGCAAGTTTGAACGAAGTTTTTGCGCGGCTTCAAACCGCGCCGCACGGGCTATCCTGGAAGGAAGCCGCACGGCGGCTAGATGTTTTCGGTCCAAACGAACTGCGCGCACAAAAACCGCCGGAATGGTACCAGGTGTTGTGGACCGCCTGTAAACACCCGTTCAATGCCGTGCTGACGGGCCTAGCGGTGATTTCGTTTCTGACCGGGGATATCAAGGCAACGGTTGTAATGCTAGCGATGGTGGTTCTGAGCGTAGGCCTACGGTTTTGGCAGGAGATGAAATCCCACGTGCAAGCTGAATCGTTGCGGCAACTTGTCCGCACAGAGGTAACCGTGGTGCGCAGTGACCAGGCCGGTGTCATCCGTAAACCGAACGAGTTCGACCGGGTCGCTTCGGATATCCCGACGCGTGAGCTTGTGCCCGGCGACATCGTGAAGCTGTCAGCGGGGGACCTTGTGCCTGCAGATATGCGCCTGATCGAGTCGCGCGATTTGTTCGTGACGCAGTCAGCTCTGACCGGCGAAGCCATGCCGGTTGAAAAATACGAGCCTGAACGACTGCTCAGACCAACGCCAGGCACGGCCACGCAACAAGAGCGTTTGCCTCCGGAGGTGTTGGACTCACCACATTTACTGTTCATGGGCACGGCCATTGTCAGCGGTACAGCCAAGGCGGTGGTGTTAGCGACAGGACCGCGCACATATTTCGGCCAAATGGCCGAAAAAGTCACCGCAAAACGCCCGGAGACAGCCTTCGATCGCGGTGTTAAACAGGTGAGCTGGTTGTTGATCCGGTTCATGGCAGTCATGGCACCGCTTGTGTTCGTAATAAACGGCCTGCTCAAACACAACTGGTTCGATGCGTTTCTGTTCGGTGTGGCAATTGCAGTCGGGCTTACACCCGAGATGTTGCCGATGATCGTCAATGCAAACCTTGCGCGCGGCGCAATTGCCATGGCCAGGGAAAAGACCATCGTCAAGCATCTGCATGCAATCCAGAACTTCGGCGCGATGGATGTGCTGTGTACCGACAAGACAGGCACCATCACCCAGGACAGGGTGGTGCTGATCCGGCATGTGGATTGTTTCGGAAATGACAGCCAACGCGTGCTCGAGCATGCATATCTGAACAGCTTGTTCCAAACGGGTCTCAAGAACTTGCTCGACCGCGCCGTGATCGAACGGGCCGAGGCGATGGGCTTGCGGGACACGGCCAAACAATGGTGGAAGCTCGACGAGATACCGTTCGATTTTGTGCGGCGGCGGATGTCAGTGGTGTTGACGCATGCCAAACGCGAGCGAGTGCTGTATTGCAAGGGTGCAGTGGAAGAAATGCTGGACATTTGTACGCAGCTCGAGATGGACAGTCGCGTGGTGCCTCTTACAGACGAGCGCCGTGAACAGTTGAAAGCGCTGCGTACAAGGTTGAACGAGGACGGTCTGCGCGTGATTGCCGTCGGGTACAAGAAATTGACCGGCGTTTCTCCCTCGATCAGTGCCGCCGACGAAACCGAGCTTGTATTTTCCGGGTTTGTTGCGTTTCTCGATCCCGCCAAGGAAACAACTGCCGAGGCACTGCGGCTGTTGCACGAGCATGGTGTAACGGTGAAAATTTTAACCGGCGACAATGCAATTGTTGCGCGCAAAATTTGCCGTGACGTCGGCCTTGACGTTCAGCACATCGCAACCGGCGCCGAGATCGAAAACCTCGACGACGCTGCGCTGGGTGAACTGGCCGAACGGACAACCATTTTCGCAAAACTTACCCCGATGCAAAAGGCGCGCGTGGTGCGCGTGCTCAAAGCGCGCGGGCACACGGTCGGGTTCATGGGCGACGGCATCAACGATGCAATCGCATTGCGCGAGGCAGACGTCGGTATCTCGGTTGACAGCGCCGTTGATGTTGCCAAGGAAGCCGCCGACATCATACTGCTTGAAAAAAGCCTGCTTGTGCTCGAACGCGGCATAGTCGAGGGGCGGCGCACTTTTGGCAATGTGATCAAATACATCAAGATGGCAGCCAGCTCGAACTTCGGGAATGTGTTCAGCGTGCTTGCTGCAAGCGCGTTTCTGCCGTTTCTGCCCATGCTGGCGCCGCAATTGCTCGTGCAGAACCTGTTGTACGACATTTCACAAATCGCGATTCCGTGGGACAGGATGGATGAAGAATTCGTGCGCGTGCCGCGGCAATGGTCAGCCGCAACAATTGGCATATTCATGCTGTGCATAGGCCCGATCAGCTCGATATTCGACATCGCAACGTTCTGGATGCTGTGGCATGTGTTCGGCGCAAATTCAGTTGACAACCAGACCCTGTTCCAGTCCGGCTGGTTTGTCGAAGGCCTGCTCACCCAAACACTGATCGTGCACATGATACGGACCGAAAAAATCCCGTTCATACAGAGCATTGCGGCACCGCCGTTGCTGATAATGACGGCAGTTGTCATGGCAACCGGCCTGTGGCTGCCGTTTTCGCCGATTGCCCCTGCGCTGCGGTTGCAACCTCTACCCCCAGCATACTTTGTTTATCTGGCAGCCGTTCTGATTTGTTACTGTCTGGCCGTGCAAGCGGCGAAAAGGCTTTACATTCGCGCATTCAAGACCTGGTTGTAAAAGGCGTTCGCGATGCATTGCAATTGCACGTGGGCAATTGACACATCCCGGTAAACATGGCATGCCACCACACCGACGCGCCCGAAACACCAGCAGGTACCAGAATCGCAGCGCATAACTTTATCAAGTTTAGCGCGGCAGAAACACAGGTATCGGATGAAAGTTTTGCGAGTTGACCGTGGCCCGGGCAGCGTATCTCACAGCCGTCGCAATGCCTAAAGTGCGGCTGGCCTTTTTCTCCGGCTTTGATCGCGGGTGTGCATAGGCTACATTGGTCGCATGGCACAGGTACTGCGTGAAGTCGGGCCAGTTGTATCCGGATTGTACACCGACAGGTACGAGCTGAGCATGGCATGGGCATTTTGGCGTGCAGGCCGCGCCGATGAACCTGCTGTGTTCGACTATTTCTTTCGCACACTGCCGTTTCGGGGTGGTTACGCAACGTTCGCCGGTGCAGGCACGCTTGTCGCTGCGCTTGAACAGTTCAGGTTCGACCACGACCAGCTCGCCTTCCTCGGCAAGGAAGGGTTCAGCTCGGATTTTTTGGATTATCTGAGGTCGTTTCAGTTCCGCGGTTCAATCTGGATGCCCGCTGAAGGTGAGCCTGTGTTTGCGCTCGAGCCGATCGCGCGTGTCGAGGCAACATTGATCGAGGCGCAGCTTATCGAGACGCTGCTATTGAACGTGCTGAACTTTCAGACATTGGTTGCAACCAAGGCCGCCCGGTGCAGAGACGCTGCACGCGGCCGCGCGTTGAGTGAGTTTGGCCTGCGCCGCGCCCAGGGGTTGGGCGGGCTGTGGGCAAGCCGCGCAGCGTGCATAGGCGGATGCACAAGCACGTCGAACATGGAAGCCGCGGCAATTTATGGTCTCACAACCGCAGGGACAATGGCGCATTCGTTTGTCCAGAGTTACGAAAATGAACTGGCGGCTTTCAGGGCCTTCGCCGAGGTGCACGGGTCAAACACAGTCCTGCTGCTTGACACGTACGACACGTTGCATTCGGGTTTACCAAATGCAATTGTGGTCGGACGCGAGCTGGCTGCGCGCGGCCAAAAACTGGCTGGTGTACGGCTTGACAGCGGCGACCTTGCGTATTTGTCCCGCGAGGTACGACGTGCGTTGGACACAGCAGGGCTGCACGAGGTGAAGATCATCGCTTCGAATCAGTTGGACGAGTTCGTCATTCGCAGTTTGATCGAGCAAGGTGCGCCGATTGATGTGTTCGGCGTCGGGACGGCTTTGGCTGCTGGGTTGCCCGACGGCGCATTGGACGGTGTGTACAAGCTCGCTGAGTGCAGCGGTAAACCGCGCATGAAATATACGGCTGGCCTTGCCAAACAGACCTTGCCCGGACGCAAAACCGTCTCACGATATAGTGACACGGACGGCTGGTTCCGCGCAGATGCAATTCATCTTGCGGATGAACCGCCCCCAGACCGCATGATAGACCCGCATGACCCGACTCGGCGCATGTCACTTGCGCAGTGGCAGCCGGAGCCGTTGCTCAAACTTGTCGTGCAGAACGGTAAGCCTGTCGGGCCGTTGCCGGACGTACATGCCGCAGCAGCACACGCGCGTGCGTGTGCGGACAGGTTGCCGCCTGAACATCGCAGATTTGAAAACCCGCATATTTACAAGGTCGGCATCAGCCCGCGTCTGGCTGCGTTGCGTGATGAGTTGATCCGGCCCTGGTTAGAAAAGGAGCTCGCATGAAAACGTTGATAATTGTGGATGTGCAACGTGATTTCCTGCCCGGCGGCGCCTTGCCGGTGCCTGAAGGCGACAAAATCGTGCCTGTTGTAAACCGGCTGCAGCCGCACTACGAACTGATTGTCCTAACCCAGGACTGGCACCCGCCGAACCACCTAAGTTTTGCATCGAATCATCCTGGCAGGCGCCAGTTCGACCTGATCGAGCTGGACGGCCTGCAACAGGTGCTCTGGCCGGATCATTGCGTCTGGAACACCCCTGGGGCGGCATTTGCGGACCAGCTCGATACAGCGCGCGCGGCTGTAATCTTCCGGAAAGGAATGGACCCGCATGTGGACAGCTACTCAGGCTTTTTCGATAACGGGCGCAGGCATAAAACCGGCCTTGGCGACTGGCTACGTGGCATGGGTGTGACCGAAGTGCACGTCGCCGGCCTTGCGGCAGACTATTGCGTCGCATACACAGCCCGTGACGCGGCTGAGCTAGGGTTTAAGACAGTGATTATCGAGGATGCAACACGACCAATTTCACCCGCTGAGTTTGCCCGCGTCGCCAATGAGTTGCGCAGCCGCGGCATCGGAATCGAGCCGAGCAACCGAATTTTAGGTAAGGAATAAGCCATCGTGCCGGGTCGCCCCCTTTTGTGTGGCAAACCCGTGCTGACAACACCGGCTGACCGGGATAAGCTTGCCGTGTCGCCCGCCTTCGCCGCAGCAATCAGGGCAGGGAGGCAGTCTTCAAAATCGGCGTGGCTCTGGGATTGATTTTCGCAGCACAGCGCGTCCCCAGGCACCTCGCGGGTTAGGAGCGCATACCTCCACATGCCACCACAAGTTGCCCAAGCTCAGGTCCACGTGCCGCAACTCCGGTAGAATCGCGACTGCGTTATGTTTGCTGGTGCACGGCACGGCGCAGCGAACCCGGGAATTCATTTCATGGACGCGAGGTGACCATCAGTTTGCGCAATTCCGGTGCGCGGACTCTCTTTCCACCTGGGCCAACCACGTCGCCGCCCGGGCTGCAGGCGAACTTTTCTTCAGCGATGCAGGAATGGCTTGCTTTGCGTAAACGTGTGCGTCCGGGCTGAACCCGCGTCCATGAAGTGCAACTGCCCAATTCCCTCTTTTGCACCGTGCCGATGCCGGACCGCGCAGATGCTTTTTGCAAAGCTTTTGCAAAAGAAAGCTTGATCGGCGACCAAACGTGATCAATTGATCCGATCCGCTGATGCAAAAAAGCCGGCCAAAAGAAAAACCGCTTTACCGCAGAAAATTGCCGGTGCACGACGACACTTTGCTCGTTCATGCAACACCGCTGGCACCTGCACGTTTCGAGTTGCGCGACGACGGCACAATTGCCGCGCGCACTGCTCAAGAACAAAAACGTGCGCCAGTGCTGCTCTTTCATGACGAAATACATGGTATCTGGCTGTATCGGGGCAACTGTTTCGAGTTGCTTGATGCTATCGCAGCCAAATATCCAGAGGGTAGGTTCGACTGCATCTTTGCCGACCCGCCATATTTTCTCTCAAACGGTGGTATCACATGTCACGCAGGCCGCATGGTGAAGGTTGACAAGGGCGACTGGGACAAGTCTCGCGGTCCGGAGCTGAACCACGAATTCAACCTGGAATGGCTTCGCCGGTGTCAACGTGTGCTCAAACCAAACGGCACAATCTGGGTCACAGGCACACATCATGTAATTTTCTCGATCGGCTTTGCCATGCAACAGCTCGGATTCAAAATCCTCAACGACATCGCCTGGGAAAAACCGAATCCACCACCGAACCTGTCCTGCCGATACTTTACGCATTCGACCGAAACCATCATCTGGGCTGCCAAAAATGAGAAAAGCAAGCACACATTCAATTACGCCGCAATGAAAGCTGTTACAGGCAAACAAATGAAAACTGTCTGGCGGCGTGGAGAATTTGCCCTGGTTGGAACAAGCTACCAGCCTATCCCGGCCGGCAACCTGCCGGACACTCCGGTCGGCGAGTCGCCCGCACCGCCTGAAGATATGGGCTCAATCTGGACTATTCCCCCGCCGAGCGGCGACGAGAAGACGTTCGGCAAACATCCAACGCAAAAGCCAATTGCACTGGTTGAACGTTGTCTGCTCGCCTCGACAAACGAAGGCGACCTGGTGCTCGACCCGTTCCTCGGCAGCGGTACAACTGCAGTTGCGTGTATCCGGCTCAAACGCCGCTGCATCGGTATTGACATGGACGGCGCATTCGTCGCGCTTGCCGCGAAACGGGTTGACCGAGAGGTCGTTCTAATTTGGCTGCGTGAAATCAAAGTGCAGACCTGGATAACACTGGTGGACCCGCACTGCATAGCATCTCGAAGAAGCGCCAAAAAAGGGATTTTCCTAGATGCCAGGGTGTATCCGGGCTGCAAACAATATGATCTTGATCTCGACGCCGATTCGATCAATGGATCGGGCTGCGTGGACGATAAGCACAAGGTACAAACCGACTGTATCTGGCAGGAAATCAAGTTCGTTTTCCTGTCGTGTGCCGAGGCGGACCGCGCGCAGGTCATCCACACCGCCGTTGACGTTAGCTTGGAATCGGCCTGGGCAAACGCGCCGATGCCCAAAAGGTGCGAGACGACGCATATCGTCACCTGCGAAACACAAATCCTGCGTGTAAAAAACAGTTGAAGCCATGATCCCGGAGCGATCTAATTTGGTCGCGCTATACGAGACCTACAGCTAAAGGCACGCGGAAGAGATTCTGAACGCACACCTTTCGATTAAACGCGAGATTACCGCTGTGCTCGACGAGATGCAGGAAGCGCCAGTCAGTTTGGGCGACGAAGGGCTAACAAAGCGGCTGGTGTCCGCTTTCCTTGCGCGTGGGTGGCAAAAAGAAGTCACAGTCCTCGAAAACCAACCGCACGAACAGCGGTTCGACCTGCTCAAAGACCGTGTCGCAATTGAAATAGAATTTTCGCGCTTCGAATTTCTCGCGCGCGACTACCTGCGGTTTTTGTCTGCCTACAACGCTGACAAGATTGATGTGGGTGTGCTCATCACACACGCTGAGTCGGGCTTGCACCGGGTCAAACAAAAAGCTGTTGCGCCGTCCTTGACGCGTGTCAAAGCCGACCTAATATGGTTGCGTCCGACGATCACCGTGCCGATCTGGGTGATTGCACTGAAATAGAGCATTGACCGAAACGCCGACGGAACACCCCGCTAAAATCCATCTGGCAATTTTGACTTCATCCGATGCGTTGCAGGCCGGTACCTAATCCGGATATTTCGCATGTTTTTCGTAGCGCACACTTTCATAGTTTTGCAGTGCATGGCAAAGCAAGCCACAGCGAGCGCCGCGACTGCTTTGGGATCAGCTTGCTATAGACTTTTGTCGCGATCCCGTGAAAGTGAGAGCTATACAGCTTTGGAACCAGCCTGGGCGGGGTAGCAGCAGCTCGTAAAAAGTGCTGTAGTCGGGTATTTCGGCCCTTTGCCGGCGTAATTCGTAGTTTGAAATGTTTTCACTCGACGTTACGCCTAATTTCGCGCAGGTTGAAAACGCCGGTCAGTAGATGAATGCGAACAAAAAACCCGTTGTGCTGATCTTGTGCACTGGCAATTCGTGTCGGAGCCAGATGGCTGAGGCGTTCCTGCGCGCTGTAGCAGGTGATCTCATTGAAGTGCACAGTGCAGGGTCGGCCCCCACAGGTTACGTGCATCCGCTTGCTGTGAAGGTTATGGCCGAGATTGGCATTGACATCTCGGCACAGCAATCCAAACACATGCGCGAGTTCCTGGGCCGGCCGGTGCAAACTGTCATTACCGTATGCAGTGAGGCGGATGCGGCCTGCCCGGTTTTTCCTGGACAAGTTAACCGGTATCACTGGCCGTTTGATGACCCTGCAAAAGCTACAGGAAAGGATGCCGAGGTAATGGCGGTGTTCAGGCGTGTGCGTGATGAAATTCGGCGTGTGTTCGAGGCATACGGCGCCGGCCTACGCGATGCAGCAGGATTTTGGGGTTGAAATTGCTTGGTTAAAGCCGGAGCCGGAATTTACACTGCCTGCATGATTCGCGTTGGGACAGGCTACGACGTGCATCGGCTCGCCCAGGGACGAAAACTTGTGCTCGGGGGTGTGGAGATCCCGCATGTAAAAGGCCTCGACGGACATTCAGATGCAGACGCGCTCATGCACGCGGTCTGTGATGCCGTGCTGGGTGCGCTCGGCGAACCCGACATCGGCCAGCTTTTTCCCAATTCAGACCCGCGCTGGCGAGGTGCATCGAGTCGGATTTTTCTCGAAGAAGCTGCCCGACGCACAGCCGCCCGTGGCGGGCGCATAGTCAATATTGACGCAACGATCCTGGCGGAGCAACCGAAGCTCGGCCAGCATATCCCGGCAATGAAAACCAACATTGCGTCTGCACTCGGTATCAGCCCGGTGTGTGTTGGGATAAAAGCCACAACAAATGAAGGTCTCGGGTTTGTCGGTCGTCAGGAAGGCATCGCAGCTATTGCAGTTGCGAGCGTTGAACTGCCGGATTAAGCGCGGGCATCGGGGGGGTAGGTTATGGCAAAGGCGGAGATAGGCTGGCGCCGCGTCACAGCCGATGGCGAAAGGCTCCAAGTGTACGCACGGCGTGTAGGTGGTGACTGGCGGTTTTTTGTGCGCGGGCGCCGGTACGACCGTTGGGAAGCGATGGCTGACCCGCCACTTGAAGACTGGTTGACGCTGCTCGATGCAGTGCGCCGCCGCGTAGCACGGCGGTTGTTTGAACCGCAGGAGGAAGAGCGAATCCGGCGCGCAATCCGCGAGCGGTTTCCTGATGTGGAATTGTGAACCAGCCCACTGACGAAACTTTCAGATGGAGTTGATACGGCACCCGGCGTCTTTTCCTTTTGGTAACCGGTTGTCGAACGCTGGAGCAAAAAGGCACAGGCGCAAAGGATGGCAAATTCTTTCCCAAGGCACCAACTGCGCCACGCGGCCCGAAAAACGTGCTGCCGGCGTCTTGCCGGCAGGTGACGCTCGGTGAAGCTCGGTTTCCGGCCACTCATATGCAGAAAAAACCTATGGGAGAATATGCCTTTTGTATTAACCGGTCCCAAAACGCCGCTAGCTCAGATATTTCACTCGTTTTCCGTAGCGCAGACTTCCAAAAGTCTGCCATTTCGGCTCTGGCGGGCTTCACAAGAGTATAACCACAGGTCTGTACCTTAGCAGGCTGTTGAAAGAGGGCTGTTTTAGAAAAACGACCCTCGAAAACATTGGGTTTTTTGCGTGGTTTTCCTCCGAAAGTGACTTTTTAACACCCACTTAGCTGATCCCAAAGCGGTATTGACACTCGGTGCCGCTCGCTCGGGCACCGCACACTAAATCATGGGGTAAGGTAGGGCGCACAGCGCACTGCGCGCGCCGGGGTTAGTCATACAGACCCGGCATCTCAGCTAGAATCCTGGCGTCCGCGCTCTTACGAGCGCGGCTACGCTTCATCTGCAGTGTTGTAGCGGCGGTCTGTGACCGCCAGGTTTTGTTGTCTAGCACTTGCGGGACTGTCATGCTGCTCTCATGCTTAGGGAAAACGAACGGCGTTCGCCGAACGCCGCTACAGAAGTGAACTGGCGCGCGCCCCTCCGGGGCGCAGTAAATCCAGCATTGGAAGGTGACGCTGGGTCCGAGCCGGCTGCTATGCGTGGTTCGGCGTGTACCCGACTCTGGGCGAGGTGAAAGTCGTCCCTTCAATCGAGCCGAAAGCGGTGCTGGAGCACCGCGCTCCAAAAGCTTCTACTCCAATCCTTCACACCAGAAGCGCAGAGAGTAAGGTATGGCGCGCAGTCCACTGCGCGCCGGAGTGGGTCGTGCAGACCCCGGCTTCCAGGTTTGAATCAGGTTTTTCCGCGCCCTTACGGGCGCGGCTACGGTGCGCGCCCCTCCATGCCGAAAAAAGCCTCTGACATGCTCCACTCACCTTGCGGGCACTGCGGCCAAGCTGGCCGCGCGCCGGAGTGCAATAAGCGCCGTTATGGTAGCCGCCGTCGTGAGACGGCGGATTAAAAAGTGCTATTGGGTATTTTGTGGTTTTACGTTGGGTGGCAAGGTGCTGGGTAGGCTTAAATACTTGTGTTTCATTCCGGATATGAGCTCGGAGTTATTCCGCGCTCTTACGAGCGCGGCTACGAGGCGCTGGTGCGTTGGTGGATGAAAAACGCTGTTGATTCTGGATGCGGCGGGCAGGGGACTGCCCGCCCTACCAGCGATCGGGTTTTGACGAAGCAAAACCCGCAGCGCAAATGTGGATGGTGCAGTCTGGTGGCTGCAAGATTAGCGCCGCAAAAAAGCAGTCCGGACGGCACAGTAAAAAA
>Ga0315298_1010426_pt1 | contig 11202 bp, 9 predicted proteins | sample WHS_1_MG_FD_203077 | JGI IMG/M metagenome (GOLD analysis project Ga0315298, IMG submission 203077) | Extremophilic microbial mat communities from Washburn Hot Springs, YNP, Wyoming, USA - WHS_1_MG | ecosystem: Environmental > Aquatic > Thermal springs > Hot (42-90C) | place: USA: Wyoming... | reverse complement strand
GTTTTTAAATCTATTTGTTTGCTTTTTCTATTTTTTCTTAGTGCCACCCCTCGCATCGATACCAATGGCTTTATCAGTAGTCCAGATAAGGCCGTAAAAAACAAGAACTAAAATCAAAAGTAAAGACCAACCTGCTAAACCAGCTGCTAAGCCAAGCTTTTCTTTCAGTTTTTCATTTAGGTTGGAAGCGACTTTTTCTTTATCTTTGTCTGAAATTTCTATGGTTTCGGCTGACTCTGGGGTAGCAGGGGTTAAAATTTTTTGCTCTTTTGGCCCAATGATTTTAAGGATTTCTTCCAAGGAATCATCCAATTCCTGCTTTAATAATTGGCCCCGAGGATTTTCTTTTTCTTTGTCGGTGAGCAGGCTGTAGCGAGAAAGAATATTAAAGAATTCTTGGATTTTTTTAGTATTTTCTGGAGTTATCTCACCTGGTTTTAGGGAAAGCTCGAGATCTAAAAGATTTAAAAGATTTTTCATTGCGCCATGCAATGGTTCGGGAAATAGGTTTTTAAATTCCTGCTTTCGCGCCTCAATTTCTTCCTCGGTCAATTTTTTATTTCCTCCCTTAATCGTTTCAAGATAAATTCGATTTAACAGCAATTCTCGCTCCACCCTTTTTAGGTCTTTAATAGCAGCCTCTTTCTTTTGGCCATAAGGCTCTAAGGTATCTAATAAATTATTTAGAGATTTGCTGTTAAGATGGCGATTGCAATCTTTAAGAGCAACTTGTATTTGCTGGAGATGTAAAATTTTAAGCGAAATAATTTTATGTTTATTTGGCGGTAAACCTTGTTTTTCTTTTTCTAATTCCTTGATTTTTTGTGCGATAAAGGCCTCATCTTCACCTAAATTCTTTTTAAGCTCTTTTAGTGCTTCTGCGTCCAATTTAAATTTTGCTTTGAATCCTTTGCTGCCATCCGGAAAAGTAGTGGGTATTGGTTTTGTTCCTTGAGCAAGAAATTTTTCATATTTTTCCTCCCATTCATTAGGGATATTTAAAAGCGGAGCAATACTGATAAAATCAGTACTTAGTTCGCGCAAAGTGATGATTTTTTCCAGAGTCAATTTTTCCGATTCATATCGATTAATGGTCTCTTTATTTTTTTGAACTTTTGATTCTAGATAAGAAACGTCCCCTATTAGGTTTTGATTTTTTTCTGCTTTTTCTAGGGTAGCGATAAAATCTTTTGGGTTCGTTAAGGACATTTCCAGCAGGTTTTTTCTTTCGCTTAGCTCATCAATTTTTTGCTTTATTTCTCCTAATTTTTTACCTACTTCCTGGCTGGGACTGGTGTTTATAATTTGTTCTAATTTTTTCTTTTCCGCTTCTAAACCATCTAATTCAACCTGGATATTTTTAATTTCTTTTTGGCGTTCAGGCGCTGGTTTATCTTTGATTTCTGTATAAATTTTGATTATTTCTTGATTTTGTTCTTTTAAGTTTTTTAAACCTAAAGCATTCTTGCTAATGCCCAGTTGTTTATTATAACGATTGTTGATTTTTTTGGTATAATCTTTATTATCGTTCTTTAATTTTGTAATAGCCACAGTCAAATCGAGGATTTCTTGTTTTTCTTTTTTGATGACCTCACTTTGTTCTAAGCCAACCGCCTGCTCTGGCGGCAATTCAGTATGATTGATGATATCTTTAGCTTCGGGTGGTATTTCCATATTTATTTTTTAAATTTTTTATAGTATTAAAAAAGGACCCACCCCTTCATTTTTTTGTTTTAATAATTTCATCAATTAAACCATAAGTTTTGGCTTCTTCCGGCGTCATCCAAAAATCTCGGTCGGTATCTTTTTCAATTTTATCCAAGGATTGACCAGTATGTTTGGCTAGGATTTGGTTAATTTGTTTTTTTACCCGCAGGATTTGTTTGGCCGCAATTTCAATTTCTTTGGCCTGGCCGCCAGCCTCGCCCATTACTTGGTGGAGGAGAATTTCTGAATTGGGCAGGGCATAACGTTTGCCCTTTTTACCGGCTGCCAGCAAAACAGCCGCCCCAGAAGCAGCTACACCCATACAAATAGTACTAACATCTGGCTTGACAAATTGCATGGTATCATAAATGGCTAAAGCGGCCGGCACTGAACCGCCAGGGCTATTAATATAAAGGTAAATATCTTTTTTGCTGTCTTCGTGGTCTAAAAACAGCAGTTGGGCAATAACTGTATTGGCAGCAGCGTCATCAATCGGTCCGGCTAAAAATACAATCCGGTCTTTTAAAAGCCGGGAGTAAATATCATAAACCCTTTCGCCAATTTCTGAGCGCTCGATTACCGTCGGAATTAAAATCATTTTTTGGTCTTTATTTGCCATATTTTAAAAATGGTTAATTCATTAAGAATTTAAAGACCTTATCATAGCGAAGCCTACCTTTAATATAAGACCTCAAATCTTGGCTGTCAATTTGACTGGTTTGGTCTCTTTTAATCATCTCATTTTTTAGAGCGGATTCAATTTCAGTTTCTGAAACCATAATATCATTGGCATCAGCGATGGCTTCCAAAATCATCGCGTATTTAATGCGTTTTTCGGCCTCAGGGCGAAATTCATTTTTTAATTCAGCCTCTGTTTTATTAAGCGATTTGAGATAGGTTTCGTAATCTAGGCCCTCATAGATTAAGGAATTTTTAAATTCTTCAATCATTTTATTAACTTCAGCCTCAATTAAAACCGTCGGCAAATCCAGCGTAATTTTTTCTGAAACCCTGTCTAAAAATTCAATTTTATTCTTTTCCTCGGCTTTGGCCCTTTTGGCCTGGCTTAAATCAGCCCTGATTTTATTTTTTAATTCTTCCAAATTCTTAAAAGCGCCGATTTGTTGTGCTAACTGGTCGTCAATAGCCGGCAGCGCTTTTTCAGCCACCAATTTAATTTTGACTTCAAAATCAAGTTTTTTGCCGCGCAGATGGCTAACCGGCCAATCGGGAGGTGCTTCTAAACTGAACTTTTTTATTTCTCCTTTGCGCGCGTTTATTAGTTGCTCTTCAAATCCAGCCAAAAAGTGGTTGCTACCCAAAACAAAGCGATGATTCTGGCCGCTGCCGCCTTCGAGCGGGATATTTTCGCAGAAGGTTTGAAAATCAATTTCTAAAATATCGCCTTTTTGGGCTGGCCGATCCAATTCTTTTAATTGGCTTTTAAGGCTTTGAAACCAAGCGAGCACCTCTTGGATTTCTTCATCTGTTACTTCGCTCTCAATGTCTTTTTTTAAAATTTCTTGGGCTAATTTTTTATAATTATCAGGCAAAATAATTTCAGGCAGAACGGTCACTTTGGCCTTAAAGGAAAAATCATTTTCTGGCGCCAATTTAGTGATGGTAATTTGTGGACGATCAATCACCTTTAAATTTTCCTTTTCTAAAATATCATTGTAATTTTTTTTAATGGCCAGTATCGCCGCCTCTTCCCAAATCTTACTTGCCTCTAAATGCTTTTCTGCTATTTCTTTCGGCACTTTGCCCTTTCTAAAACCATTAATTTCTAAATCTTTGGCCAAATTTTCCAGCGCCTGGTCAACAAAAATTTTCATTTCGCTCGCTGTGAGCTCAAAATCGATTTGGCGCTCATTATTATTTAAGGGACTAATTTTGTAATTCATTTTATTTTATAAATGAAAATTTTATGGTGTTTCAGTTTGCTCCGTTTCGCTTTCCGGCTCTTCGCTTGATATCTTTTCCGTTTCCTCAGCTTCAGCCACTCCGGATTCAACTGTTCTTTCCGGTTCCATGGAAGAGCGGACATCAATACGCCAGCCGGTTAGTTTGGCAGCCAAACGGACATTTTGGCCATTTTTGCCGATAGCCAAAGAGAGTTGCTCGGGTGGCACAAAAAGGCGCACCTCCCGCCGGTCAGTTAAAATTTCCACTTCGTCGACCTTGGCTGGCCCTAAAGCTTGGGCTACAAATTTTGCCGGTTCTTCTGAATATTCAACAATATCAATTTTTTCTCCATTCAGTTCGTCAATGACCACAGCCACACGCGTGCCGCGCTGGCCAACTAAAGAACCAATGGGGTCAACTTCTTCTTGATGAGAGATAACGGCAATTTTGGTCCTAGAGCCCGGTTCCCGCGCGATAGATTTAATCTCTACCAATCCCTCATTGATTTCTGGCACTTCCATTTCAAAAAGCTTGATAACAAATTTAGGATGGGAACGGGAAAGAAGCACCATCGGGCCGCGCGGTTTGTCTTCAATAGAAAGAACATAAAATTTTTTGCGTTCGCCAATTTTTAAGTACTCATTAGGAATCGATTCGCTTAAGGGCATAATCGCCAAGGCTTTCCCTAAATCAACATAGACATTTTTGCCCTCAATTCTTTGAATTACACCGCTTACTACTGTACCTACCTTGTCTTTAAATTCATTGATGACAAATTCCCGCTCAAATTCATGCAATTTCTGGAGGATGACCTGTTTGGCGGTTTGGGCAGCAATTCGGCTGAATTCTGTTTTATTTTCTAAGGGCAAGATCAACTCTTCGCCTACCTTAATTTGGGGGTTAATTTCTTGCGCTTCTTCCAATAAGATATGCCTATCCGGGTTAAATTTAATTTTTTTATCTTCTTCGTTTTCTTCCTTCTTCTCTTCTTCCTTCTCTTCACCTTCTTTAAGCATTGATTTGTCGACTACCAGTTTTACTTGCCAGAATTGCGTTTCGCCGGTTTCCGGATTGATTTTGGCTCGGATGATTTCAGTTTTTTTGGCGTAATCCTTTTTATAGGCCTTGGCCAAGGCTTCTTCAACCGCCTCGAGCACTTTCTCTTTGGGAAGCCCTTTTTCTTCAGCCACTTGCCTTAAAATTAGATTTAAAGTTTTCAGATTAAACATATTTTAGGTTTAATTAGGTTATTAAACAAAATGAGGTCGCTTTCTGCGACCATTGTAATTTTAATTTTTTTTAAAAAATTAGTCAAGGGTTAATAATAGAAAGGTAAAGAGTCCCAGTGTCGAACTTCTTTTAAATTTAAGGTATCATCTAATACTAAAGCTAAAAAATCGAACCGCCAACGTTTTTTAGCCCATTGGGGGTTTTGGTTTAAATAAGAAAGCACCGCCTTTTTAAGCCGCTTGATTTTTTGGTTATTTAAATGCCATTCTGGTGCTTTTTCGTCCCTTTCTTCATTATTTTTTTGATAAGTAGTTTTTACCTCAACAAAAACCAATTCTTTGGTTTTACGGTCATAGACAATTAAATCAATCTCGCCCCATTTTCTAAAAAAATGGCGACCAATGAAGCGATAGCCGTGGTTTAAAAGATAGCTTAAGGCCAAATCTTCGCCTAATTGACCAATAAATTTTTGATTTCCCTTCCTTTTAAAAGTATTCATAGCTTTTTGTTTCGCTTAATGTTTCACAGAATGTTTCACACTGGTCTGTGAAACATGTTTATTTTCTAAAAACCCCTTAAAAATGGAGATAAAATGTTTCACGTGAAACATTTTGCTAAAAATGGCTTATTTAAGCGACAACCAACATTCAAAGTTGGTTGTGCGATAAATAAGCCAAAAATCAGCGATTAAAGGGTTTTTAGGCCAGTAAAACCCAGTGTGAAACAAAGTGTGAAACAAAATAAACACTCTGTGAAACATTTTTGTTTCACAGAGTGTTTCACAGACCTGAGGCCCTTTAAATTTAAGCACCCTCTAAAGTAGAAATTTTGTGCCCAGGGTGGGATTCGAACCCACACAACCTAAAAGGTTACATCCACCTCAAAGATGCGCGTCTGCCGATTCCGCCACCTGGGCAGGGGTATCCCCTTTGGTTTCAATTTCTGAAGCCACTATTTTTTTCTGTTTTTCTTTCTTCAGTTTTAATTTAGCTTGTTTTTGGGACTTCTTTCTTAAATAATAAAGCTTGGCTCGGCGCACACGAGGGGCCTTAAGAATTTCTATTTTTTCAATCTGGGGGCTATAAAGAGGCAAGGTCCATTCGATACCGACGCCAGAAACAATTCTTCTTAAGGTGATGCGGCTGTTGATTTCTTTTCCGTGCTTTCTTGAAATAATAATACCCTCAATAGTTTGGTGCCGGATTTTCTTTCCCTCTTTGACCTTTAAAACCAGCCGGACAATCATCCCTGCCTTTAAGTTATCAAACTCCGGTCTTTTCTGCTTTTCTGTTATTTTATTGATAAGAGAATGGCTCATAAATTTAAATAAAATCTATCACCTTTTTAATTTTTAATCAATAGTTTTGCGTTTTGAATTTTTATATTCTATACTGATAAGAGAAATAATTGGTCTTTCAATCTTAAAATGAATGAATATAAACAAACTATTTACGCTGTCAAAAAAGCTCTACCAGCAGTGGTGGGCATTTTAGTTTTAAAAGATTTGGACCAATTGGAAAAAGAATTGGGGCCTGAGGTTTTTAAAGAGGGGTCTTTGTTTCTAAAATATTTACAACAGCCGGGTGCCATTGACGAGAGCAACAGGGTAAAAATTACCGGCTGCTCCGGCTTTTTCATTAGTTCAGACGGCTATATTTTAACCAATCGCCATGCGGTTAAAGACGAAAAAGCTATTTATCGGGTTTTGTGGCAAGGTCAGGTTTTAGAGACAAAAGTGGTGGCCGCTGATTATTTAACCGATGTGGCGGTATTAAAAACCGAGGTAAAAAACAGCCCTTATTTGCTTTTGGGCGATTCAGATAAATTAGAGTTAGGCCAAACGGTTTTAGCGATTGGCAATGCCTTAGGTGAATTTGAAAATACTGTCTCGCGCGGCATTATCTCTGGTTTGTCACGGAAGGTGCGGGCTGGGGAAGGCGAAAAATCAATGACCGAGGAATATGAGTTTCGGGGCATGATTCAAACGGACGCCGCCATTAATCCCGGCAATTCCGGCGGCCCGTTGATTGACCTTTATGGTCGGGCGATTGGCATTAATGCCGTGACAATTTTGGAAGTAGAAAATATCGGTTTTGCCATTCCCATTAATTTGGCTAAAACGATTTTTGCAGAAATTAAAAAATATGGCCGCGTTTGCCAAAAAATGCTGGGGGTTCGTTATATCTTAATTAACGAAGAAGTGCAAAAAGCTCACCATTTGCCCGTAAGTTACGGCGCTTATTTGGTTTATGGTTCCGATTATTCTGGTCCTGGTATTTTTAAAAATTCCTTGGCCGAAAAATTAGGATTTAAAGAAGGCGATATTATTTTAAAAATTAATAATGAACCGATTGGCCCGGAAAAAACCATTACTCAGATTTTGCAAAAACAAAAAATTGGCGATGAAGTGGTATTTCGCCTTTGGCGTCAAGGTAAGGAATTGGAGATTAAAACACGTTGGCAGTGTTTTTAATGGTTTCGACTAAAGTTGCTAAAACAGCGATGCGGCGGCTATCGACCCCTACGGGCCAACAACTTTGCAAAATGAGCGTGGGTGTTTCTTGGGGCGGAAAAAGATGCTCTGTTTCTAGATTGCCTTTTGGCCAAGGCAAAAATATTTTTTTTGTTACCACTTTATAAACATAAAGATTATTCTGCCACCAAACATAAATTTGATCATCAGCGTGATATTGGCTTAAAAGAGAAAAAACTGATTTGTAGCGGCCCGGTTCCCAGGGGTAGGCAGAGCTATGGCCAATGATAATTGTTTGCCCTTCGCCTAAAGGCTGGGAGCTGGGAAACAAAACTACCCCCTGTCTTAATTTTTTATAAATCACGCTTAAATTATAACTTTCAACTGTCTGGATAGGTGCGGCGATTTCGAATTGGGGCATAATGAGAAGGTTCTGGTTTGGGTTTTTAGAAATTTCGTCTTTGATAAATTGGGGATATTTTTCTAATGAGCTGTTTTGAGGCTTGGGTGAAAAGATATTTTCCTCGCGATTATTTGATTGGTTTAATGCTTTTTGATTTTCCTCTGCTCGTTTTAATTCTTCCTGCCAAAAAGCCAGCCGGGGAGGTCTTAATAATTCATTTTTAAATGATTGCCAAAGAGTTTTTGATTTATATTTTAAAAGCGAAGTAAAAGCCGCGCCATTAAAGATAACAAAAAAAATTGCGGCCAGAATAATAAAGACGAAAAAGAAAATTTTAAATTCTCGCCAGCCTCTTTTCATGTTTTTAAAATGGAAGCATCTTATAAGACCGAGAGAGAACCACCGATTAAGTCAGGTTTTAGATAAAGGGCGGCTGCAATCAAAAGAATCAAAATAATAAATCGGCTGAAATAATGAACTGAGCGGCGCTTGGAATCAAGGCTGGTGACAGAAATACCTGTAATACTAATAAGTCCCAAAAAGGCCAAACCATAGCTATAAGAGCGATCCATTAATTTAATTAAATTTCTGTTGGTAAAAACCAGATTTAAAGGCGCTAAATTATTTTTGGCTAATTGAGCACTGGGAGTGGCCGGAAGGGCAGCTACTGGTTGAGAATTGGTGGTGGAAGTTAAAGAAAGAGTTTTCGCCACTTCTTCAGAAGAAGTTGGTTTTATTTTTTCAATTGAGGAAGTAGGTACTGCCTGGGCTATAGGTTTTGAGACTGTTTTTACGGGTTGGCTGGCACTTGGTGCGCTTGTGGCCTGGCCAGCGGTTTGGCCACTAGTTTTAGCTATTTCAGAGGTTAAGGAAGAGGTGGCTGTTGGTTTTGTTTCAGTGGTTGATGATTTTAAGGTAGTAGGACTAATGGTTCGCGGCGTGCCAAAAAGTTGGACAATAATAGTTTTATTTTGAGAAGGGGAAATCGGCACGCTTATAACAGCAATGCCAATTTCTTTGTAATTGGGGTTAAGGATATTGGCGCGGTGGCTTGGTGAATTAAGCCAGGCATTAACAACCTCATCGCTGTTTACAAAATTAATCGCTAAATTTTCGCCGGCATAAAGATATTGATAGCCGTTTTCTGAAAACCAATACCAGGGAGAGCGGCCGTCCGGGCTTTGGTGAGCAAAATAATTCTTTATCAGCATGTCTTGGGCCTTGGCTTGGGCCGCCAACTCTAATTTTGGATTAATAGCCAAATTATTTAATCCGTATTTTTGCCGGACAGCATTAGTGAGCTCAATTAAATTTTGGCTGGTAATCGTAGCAAAAAAGGGGAATCTTTGAAAACTGATAATTTGCCAGGCCGGAACGATTTTTAAAATAAAGAATAGAATAAAATAAATCATTAGGGCTGAACCAGCTAAACTTTTGGGCAGCCATTGATTAGCCGGCGTTGGCCAGAAAAATGATTTAATTGACAAAATCACCTTTTTCATTTCTTATATTATATCATAGCAAGAGAAAAAGGTAAAGACCAAGGATATCTTTTTTACCGGCCCCTTCACCCTTTCTATTGACAAATATATTTTTTTGTTTTATCCTTTAAAAGCCTTTTCTTTGAGGCAAAGGCCCTGTCTTCTTTTATTGACAAGGAATTACCTTTGTGATATAATCTAGGCAGGATTCAAAAATAAAATTTAAATAACAAAAATAATGAAAAAAGACTCTTATTTATTCATTTTAAATCTAGGAATCGCCATTTTTGGGCTTATTTTTAGCTTTAAGGCTTTAGCTCTTTCTGGCCCCTTGGCCCCGGTTGGTCCCAAACTCTATTTTGGGTCTGGTTATAATAATTCCCGGCCTATTCATTTTGAGCCGCAGTATCTTTACCCCAATAGCTCTAAAGTGCAAGTTGCTTATGACGACCCTGTTGATGATTGGAGCTATAAATTTTTCCAAGTTCATTTTATTCCCCTTGACCAAGAAGTGGGATTAGGAATTATTCAAACCGTTAATAATTACTGGCCTTATATTGATAATTTAGCCTTGAATAAAAGTTATCAATGGGAAGTGCGCGCTTGTGCTTATCGGGGTAATGGCAATTGCAATAGTAATTGTCAAAGCACTGATGGCGCGAATTCGGTCTGCCAATGGACGAACTGGTCCTCGCCCCCTTATAATGTTTATACTCCACCCCAAATTCCTTCCAATTTAAGGGCGACTAATATTAGCCAGCATAGTGTGACTTTATCTTGGAGTGGCACGCCAGGCTCAACAGTTTATAATGTAAAAATTTGGAAAGGACATTTAGCTACGAGAACCAATCGTGAATGCGGAGCCGACACCGCGCCGGCGCCTGATTTCTATTTGCAAAATGTTAGCTCTGGTCTAACAGTTAATGGCTTATTGGCTGACACGGAATACACTTGGTCTGTTCAGTCCGGTCATAATAATTATTATTACAAGCCTTCAAGCGGTTGGGGTAATTTTACTAGCTGGAATTGCCTTTTAAGACCAGAAAATACAGCCTATTTTACCACTGGTTCAGCACCTACTCGCTATGCCTGTAATACCAATACCTGGCAATGTTACCAATCATCTAGTGGGCCTTATTCTTCTTTAGCTGATTGCCAAGCTAATTGTCAGGCTCCACCTACTCGCTATAATTGCAATACCAATACTTGGCAATGTTACGCTTCTTTATGGGGTCAATATGCTTCTTTAACTGAATGTCAAACCAATTGTCAGGCTCCTGTTCGTTATGCCTGTAATACCAATACCTGGCAATGTTATCAATCATCTACTGGTCCTTATACTTCTTTAACTGATTGCCAAACCAATTGCCAGGCTCCACCTACTCGCTATAATTGCAATACCAATACTTGGCAATGTTACGCTTCTTTATGGGGCCAATATGCTTCTTTAACTGAATGTCAAACCAATTGTCAGGCTCCTACTCGTTATAATTGTAATACTACTACCTGGCAATGTTATCAATCATCTACTGGTCCTTATTCTTCTTTAACTGATTGCCAAACCAATTGCCAGGCTCCACCTACTCGCTATAATTGCAATACCAATACTTGGCAGTGTTACGCTTCTTTATGGGGTCAATATTCTTCTTTAACTGATTGCCAAGCTAATTGCCAGGCTCCTGTTCGCTATACCTGCAATACTACTACCTGGCAATGTTATCAATCATCTACTGGCCAATATGCTTCTTTAGCTGATTGCCAAACCAATTGTCAGGCTCCTGTTCGTTATGCCTGTAATACCAATACCTGGCAATGTTATCAATCATCTACTGGTCCTTATTCTTCTTTAGCTAATTGCCAAGCCAATTGTCAGGCCCCACCTACTCGCTATAATTGCAATACCAATACTTGGCAGTGTTACGCTTCTTTATGGGGTCAATATTCTTCTTTAGCTGATTGCCAAGCTAATTGTCAGGCTCCACTTACTCGCTATAATTGCAATA
>Ga0315298_1010425_pt1 | contig 11204 bp, 7 predicted proteins | sample WHS_1_MG_FD_203077 | JGI IMG/M metagenome (GOLD analysis project Ga0315298, IMG submission 203077) | Extremophilic microbial mat communities from Washburn Hot Springs, YNP, Wyoming, USA - WHS_1_MG | ecosystem: Environmental > Aquatic > Thermal springs > Hot (42-90C) | place: USA: Wyoming... | reverse complement strand
GAGGATACACATGGGGAAGGAGGGAAATATGGCCGAGGAACAGGTAGGAAAAGTGGTTAAGTTTTTCGCCAAACCGCAGGTAGCAGCCATTGAGGTAACCAAAGGGGAAATAAAAAAGGGGGATACCATCAGGATTGTGGGGCATACTACCGATTTTACCATGGAAATTACCTCGATGGAAATTGACAACCAAAAGGTAGAAAGGGCATCCTTGGGCCAGTTTGTGGGCATCAAGGTTCCAGAGCGAGTCCGGGAAGGAGACGAGGTCTTCCGGATAAGCGACTGAAGCCAATACCTAAAAAATAATAGAGGGTAAAGATGGGAACTTCAATTAAAGGAAGCAAAGGAGATAGTTTATTTCGCCTTGCATAACCCCCGTGCCTTTCTTTCTCAATTAAACATAAATGTTATTCGCCTTGGTCTCGGCCCTATAAGTCGCCTATTGACATCTTTAGGAAATCCCCATCGCACCTTCCCAAGTGTCTTAATCGGTGGCACAAACGGCAAAGGTTCCATTGCGGCCACGTTGGCTTCTGTCCTTTCCGCTTCCTCCCTTAAGACGGGGCTTTATACTTCACCCCACCTGGTAGACATAAGGGAGCGGATCCGCATTGACGGTGAGATGATTTCCGACGGGGAACTCGATAATTTGATCGATGAAGTTGCCCGCTCGGTAAAAGAAGAAATTACCTATTTTGAATTCCTCACAGCCTTAGCTTTCCTTTACTTTCAGAGAAAAAAAATCGATATTGCCGTCCTTGAGGTAGGTTTGGGGGGAAGGCTCGACGCCACCAATGTGGTCTCGCCCCTGGTGGCCATCATCTCCAACATTTCACTGGAACATCAGCGGCTTTTGGGAAGAAGACTTACGGAAATTGCCAGGGAAAAGGGCGGTATCATCAAAGAGGGAGGCATCTTAATCACCGGAGCACGGCAGAAAAAGGTGTTATCCCTTCTTAGGGAAATCTGTGAGGAAAAAGGGGCTAAACTTCTGCGTCTGGGGAAAGAATTCCGGATACGACCCGAACCCGATGGAACTTTTACTTTTTTCAGCCAATACGGGAAGATGACTAGCTTAAGCACCCCTCTCGTTGGCCGGCACCAAAAGGAAAATGCTGCCCTGGCCCTTGCGGCAGCCGAAATATTAAGGGAAAGGGGCTTTCCTATTAACGAAGAAAGTATCCGAGAAGGTTTAAAAAAAACCCGGTGGGAAGGGCGATTGGAGGTGCTAAGATCGTCCCCCCTTCTCGTTGTCGATGGGGGACACAACCCCGCGGGTATGACGGCACTGGTGGATACCTTAAAAAGGGATTTTACCTATCGTCATCTAATCCTTATCTTCGGTGCCCTTGACGATAAAAATTATTCTTCAATGTTAAAAAAAATTCTTCCCCTCACCTCCTTTACTATAGTAACAGAACCCGATACCCCACGAGCCGTTCCTGCCTCTTGCTTGGCCGAAACAGCTTCCCGGCTTCATCCTTTCGTGGAAGTTTCACCCAAACCGGGAGAGGCTCTAAATAGGGCCCTGGCCATGGCTAATCCCGATGACCTCATCCTGGCCACGGGTTCTCTCTATCTCGTCGGTGAAATAAAAAAGATTTTTGGAAAGTCTACGGGGTGAAACGATGAAATTCCTTTTTGTTTTACTCTCTCTTTCCCTTATACCCGTCTTCCTTTTTGCTCAGGAAATAAAAGTCGCCCCGGGTCCGATTACCATAGAAGCCGATACCATTTCTTACGAAGCAGAAACGGCAACCTTCCGCGCGGAAGGAAAGGTACTTATCTCTTTTCCCGAGGGGACACTGTCAGCCAATGAGGTGATTTTCGAAAGGGGGAAAAACCTCGCCCATGCCCGTGGTAACGTCCTTATAAAAACGGAAACGGACCTGCTCGAGGGGGAAAAGATAGACTTTGATCTCGTTACCAACAGGGGTGTGGTTACGACGGGTAAGATTTTTATCTCCCGGAGCCACTTCTACCTCAAAGGGAACAGAATCGAAAAAACGGGGGTAGCCAGTTACTATATGGAAGAGGTCTGTCTTACCACCTGTGAAGGCGAGAAACCCGATTGGTCTATCACCGGAAGAGAATTGAAGGTTACCTTCGACGGCTACGGCACCGTAAAGGACGGCCGATTTCTCGTTAAAGATATTCCCATCCTTTACATACCCTACTTCATCTTCCCGGCAAAAACTACCCGGCAAAGTGGTCTTCTCTTCCCCCGATTTGCCTATTCCCGGGAAAAACTGGGTTACGATGTAGAGATTCCCCTCTTCGTCGCCCTTTCGAAAAGCACCGACGCCACCTTTTATCAGCGTTACATGGAAAAGAGGGGATTTATGGAGGGTGTAGAATTCCGTTACTACCTTGGGGAAAACTCCTTTGGCACTATCTATAGCGATTACTTAAGGGATAAGTTCAAAACGGAAGAACAGGCAGGTGGCCTCTATCGTAACTGGCAAGACCCGCGAGGCCGGTGGTCCTTTTATCTTCACAACGAAACCAACCTATCCCCCACTACCTTCTTGCGGGCGGATGTTATGCAGGTTTCCGATGAATGGTATTTCAAAGATTTTTCGGCCCATAATTATTACCTCGACCATTATTCCGAGAAACCGGAGGAACGCTTTAAAAAAATATCTTTCCGGGCCGACGAATCCCTCGATCGGTTAGAGTCAAAGGTGCGTCTTTCGAAGGATTTCCCTTTGTATAATGTAACGGCTCTCATCCATCATAGCCGAGATTTAACGGAACCGGCGAATGCCGCTACCCTCCAGAAATATCCCCAGGTTACCCTATCGGGTATGAAACAACCCCTCTTCGACTCACCTCTCAATTTTGCCATAAATGCCACGGCAGGCGAAAATTACCGTAAAGAGGGCATGAAGGGAAAGGTAATTGAAATTAACCCTTTAATTTTCCTCCCTTTAAATTTAGGGGACCCTATCCGCTTCATTCCCGAAGTGGCGGCCACGGCCACCTACTGGAAGAGAGACGACATTACGGAGGAAGGTTTAAGGAAAGCTTTGCGATTGGGAACGAAGTTCACCACCTCCCTCTTCCGGGATTACAACCTATCCGGTCCTGAGGGTAACAAAATCAGACACGAAATAAGACCGGAAGTCGCTTACAATTATGTCACCTCCACCCACGAGGAGACCATGCCCGATTTTGTTACCCCTCTTCCCGAGGAAAACCTTCTCTCCTTTGGTTTGATAAACAGTCTGGTTTCCGGAAGGAAGGGCAGATATCGGGAAATTGCCCGCCTAAAAATCGCCGAAGCTTTCGACCTAAAAGAGTTACGAAAGGAAACCGAGCCTCCCGAAACACGACGACCCTTCGGCAACATCCTTTTTGACCTCGATTTTACACCGGAAGATTATCTGCAATTTTCTGCACGGCTACGCTTTGACCCAAACTCGGGCCAATTGATCAAAAATGATCACGATTTAAATCTCAAAGACAAAAAGGGAAATTCCCTAAATTTAGGTTACCGCTATACAAAGGATATCCTCGAAGAGATAAATTTTTCCCTTAAGGTCTATGCCACAAAGGCGGTAAATGTAAGCTACGAGCTAAAAAGAAACGAGCTGGACAAAAAATCCCTCCGCCATATCGCAGGCATCAATTACCAGCACCAGTGCTGGTCTTTCGGGATAAGCTATGCCGACGATGCCACCGACCGGGCTATCCTTTTCAACATTTCCCTCTCCGGCCTGAGCAATCGGTAATCAAAAAGACCTCTTTACTATAGTCTCTCGCTTTCCATCTTCATGCACCGGCTGATGAGCCTAATTTTTACCTCTTCGTTTACCGTACAGGGCTGCATCCAGAAAACCTTCCTCAAGGCCTTATCAGGAATTTGCGGTACCTCCCAGGAAGGCCGGAAAACAAGGGCTTAGGTGCGTAATTCCCTGTTTTAAGGGGTATTCACTGATCCCCACGACGGCCACCGTCTTGCTGAACTTCAGAGCAGGGGTTCATAGAAAGCGGCTCCCATAAGGAAGTACGTGAAAGAAAAAACACCGATGACGACGCCACCGGCAAAAACGTAAGCCCCGATAGGTGAATTTACAGCAAGAGCAACCAAAGGAAGAAGAACACCTGCCCCGTAATAGCCTATTCCGACGGAAAAAAAACTACCCCTTAAAGGTCCCTGCAGCTTTTGTACCCTGTCGAGCAAGTAGAGGGTAATGACGAGGGCATTGACCACGATCAGCCCGGCGGGGAATAGGATTCTCAGCGGCACAAACAGGGTAATGAGGGAAAAACCCACTGTCAAACCCTGGGTAAGAAAAATGAGGGGCAAAAGGGGTGTCGCCCAAAGAGGTATCCCCCTTAGGGAATTAAGAACGAATCCACCGTAGGTGATAATCCACAGGGCAAGTATGGTATTTACCGCCGAGAGCAATAGTCCTACCGGAGTATTGCCCCTTTGGCCAGGCAAAAAAGGAAAAATACCTAAAAGGGAAAAAAGGAGGAGGAAAACAAAACCCCGACTCAGCCAGGATGTCTTGGGTCTCGCCAAAAGACGTAAGAAACGGGTAGGATACCCTAAATGAAGGAGATGGCAGCCACCTTTTATCCCCATCACGACAAGCCAGCCCCAAAACAGGGCAGCCCGCTGCTGAAAGAAAAGCCCCGCCACATAGAGACCACCTCCTAATATTCCCAAGGCCTCAGCCAGCCATACCCATATCCCCCTTCCTTCGCTCCACAGTCTCTGGGGTGTCTCTTTCACCATCCACTCGTAAGGTTGAATATTCATTATCCTTTTCACCGCGGAAGGTAGTATACGGAAGGTTCCGTCTGGAATTCGGGGCGTAATACGAAACCACCCCTTTCCTCAATAAGCCGGGAAACTTCACTTTCTTGGTCATCCAGGTCGCCGAAGAGACGCGCCTTTACGGGACAGTTATTAACACAGTTAGGGGTTGCCTCCCGATCGATGCCCGGCCATAAACCAGAGGCCAGTCCCTTGTCGATCTTTTCCTTACAAAAGTTGCATTTAACTACCGTGTTAGGTGTCAAGGGATAGAGTAAAGCTGCCATCTCTTCCCAGGGTGTAAATCCCTGACCGGGAAAATACTCCCTTCTCCTTCCCTCCCAGTAGGTTCGCTGCTGATAGGGGCAGGCAAGGACACAGTAGGAACAACCCACGCACTTTTGCGGATCCACAAAAACCAATCCATCTTCCCTTTTTTTACTTGCCCCACTGGGACAGACGGTGACGCAGGGCGCCTTTCGGCAGTGATTGCATAAAACAGGATAAACTTCCCTTCTTACGTGCGGGTACTGTCCCTTCTCCCTACTTAAAATTCGATTCCAGAACATGCCCGGTGGTAAGAAATGGTCTTCCTTGCAGGTAATAACACAACTAAAACAACCGATGCATCTCTTTAAGTCTATGACCATCCCCCAGCGCATCGGTTAACTTTCCGCCTTATAAATCTTTACCCGCACACAGGTTTCTAAGTTGAGCGTAACGGGGTCACACTCGGCAAATTTTGCCTCCATCAAGGCGTTAAAATGGGTACCCTTGCCCCGGGCAATGGGTTGCCCCTTCGCCCAGTGTCCAGCCGTGCAGGCGATGGCCAATGTTTGGGGATGCTGACCTTCCCGCAGTTTAATCCGCCCCTTCACCCTATGCCCGTATACTGATTCCACATAAACTTCATCGAGGTCCTGAAGTCCCTTTTCTTGGGCTGTCCGGGTATTGATGGATACGTAATAGGTATAAGGACTCATCATACTTGCTTCATCAAGCCAGGGTTGCTCCATACTGGCCGAGGCCGTATGGAGAATATCCCGGTAGGAAAAGCAGTAGAGGTCATACGATTTATCCTCCACCTCGTGGGGGGCACAGGGAAACCAACCCACCAAGGGTGTGTATTGCTCCCACTTGACGTTTATTCCCAAGGGGGAGGCAATTTCTCTTACCCTGTCTTTTAAGTCCACCATGAATTCAAGATAGATAGGCACCCGGACATCGGTAAAGCAGCGCCAGTAAGCCTCTTCCACCCTTTTGGACCAGGAAATAAATCCTTCCCTCTTAAACCATGCGAGATCATGCGCCGGTCCAAAATAATTCTTCAAGGCCCGGTTCCCCAATTCCTCCCAGGTGACCTTTTCCTCTGGTTTAATCCTATCCTCCCCCTCGAGACCGAGGAAGCGATTCCAGTACTCGTTTACTTCCCTTCTTTTCCCCAACCTATCCATAATCTCCAGACAAACCTCCATAATGTACCGACGAGCATAGGCCGGCTTGACCACGGGTTGGGTAATGTGGAAGCACCAGGGATCCAAACCGTAAGGGTAACTGTGACTGAAACCCTGGCCGTCGAGCCAAGTGAAAGTCTCAAAATAACTTGTATCGGGCAACAGTAAATCGGCAAAACCTTCAGCAAATTCGTTGGCAAAGATATCCCAGTGGACGATAAAGGGAATTTTCCTCAAAAAATCCCCATGGGTTTTAGGATTGGCCATCCCCATCACGGAATTGGAACCGAAATTAAACATAATTTCAATGGGGGGAATCCCGGCTTTTTGCCAGATTTCTTCTCGCTCGGTCATAGCCCAGATGGGGGAAAAATCACAAAGAGGAAAAAGTTCCTTTAAACCTGCCGTCTTGGGAAAGGAGGGTTCCTTAACCGGCCAGGGGGAGGCATAGGCATAGAAACGCTGAAGACTAAGCAAACCATCGGGACCTTTTTCCACACCAAAACGAAGCTTTCCCGTCTCCGGATAACCCAAGCAAGTGTTGGGTGCACCTACGGCACCACCGGGCACATCGGCAGCCCCTAAAACCTGATTGAGAAGACACACGGCCATGCACGTATGGAAGGCATTGCCGTGACCCTCCCCACCACGGAAGATAGTGGAGGCAACGGGTCGATAGGGCAGTTTCTTCCCGTCGATAGTTATTTCCTCGCCAATTTGGGCAGCTTTGGCATATTCCTGGGCAATCCTCCTTATGGTTTCTGCCGGTACCGAACTTATGCCCGCGGCTCTTTCGGGGGTGTATTGTCTCAAATGGTCCATAAGGAGCTCAAAGGCGGGTTTTGCTTCCTTGCCTTCAACCTCAAAGGAACCCGTTAAGGCAAAATCGACAATCCCCTCGTCATCGTAAGGGAAGGCCCGATTTCTCACTGCATCCCAAATGAGGGGTTTTTTGCTTGCCCGATCCCTCACGTATCTGCCATCGGCACCGATAAGATAAGGACCGTTGGTCTTTCTTTTCAAGTAGTCGCCATCAAAGATGCCCAATTCATTAACAATGACATTGAGCATGGCTAAAATAACCACGCCGTCCGTCCCCGGAATGATGGGAATCCATTCGGTCGCTTTGGCAGCCGAATAGTTACATATTGGGTCAAAGACGACGAGCTTCATCCCCCGGGCCATGGCTTCGGCCACCAATCTCGCCGAAACCATGGCCGCATGACCCGTGGCATGACCGTTGTTCACCCCGAAATAGATGGCATAGTTACAGTACCTAAAATCGGGGAAGGCATCCCAGGAACCGTGCATCAAACCACAGGCATGGTGCAACCCGTTGCCACAATGGAGACCACCGCCTCCTACGGAAGAATTGGGCGTTTTTAACATAGCCGCCATAAAGGAGCGCCAGCCCAGAGATGCCGTAGGTGAACGGACCGTCGTCGATTGGAGGAGAATTTTCCTGGGATCATCGATCTGTCTTAGGCGAGATACGATCTCATCTATGGCCTCCTCCCAGGATACTTCCCGCCATTTGGGGTCTGAGTGGAGACCTTTTTGGGGATTTGTCCTTCTTAAGGGGACATTGAGGCGATTGGGGTCATAGAGAATCTGGAGGCCCGAGGCCCCTTTACCACAGACACCTCCCCGGGAACCCTGATAAGAATTGGGGTTCCCTTCGATCTGGACGGCAACGCCGTTTACCCTTCTTACCCTGATGCCACAGTTGCAGAAACACTTACCGCATTGGGTAGGAATCCACACATCCTCCCACGGCATACCCTCGGACTGCCTCATTCAAACCCGTTCCTTCCTCTGAAGTAACTCAAAAATGACCCCGAAGAGGGGCTGGGTATCAAGGTAGGCATAACTGGTACGGACTGTATCGGCACTCTGCAGAACACCGATACCCTTACTCTGATAATAGGCCAGGTCTTCGGAAAAATTTTCACTGGGAATCTTGAGATGATGAACACCCTCTCCGTACTGCTTTAGGAATTCCCAGTATATATTATCACCCTCTTCCGGTTCGATAAGCTCTAAATCAATAGGACCCACCTTAGCAAAGGCCAGTCTTGCCTTAACATGGGCCTTCCTCCCATGCACGATGGCATCGGGAATCTCCGTCGTTCGGATGTCAAAAGGTCCCACTTCCCAGATTTCGTTTAACTTTCCAATCGTCTCTTCGAGATTACGCACGACAAGCGCTACCTGGACGATGACAAGCGGTTTCTTTCCCATATTTACCCTCCCCTTTTTTTCGGTTTAAAGACCACGGCCGGTTTGCATTTTTCATCATAAACGAAGAGCTCAGCTTCATAAACATCTCCGTAGGTTTTCCTCAATTCTTCCAAGGGTCCGGCATCCAAAGCCCGGGTGGGACAGGCGGAAACGCAGATAGGTTTCTTCCCCTCATGCCACCTGTCGACGCAGAAATCGCATTTTTCCATCTTTGCCTCCCCTTCTTCGGCAAATTGGGGGGCACTGTAGGGGCAGGCCAGAAGACAAGGGGCACCGCAATTATCCTTCCCTAAGCACCTTTTACGGTCTACCAAAACAATTCCCTTTTCCCCTTTGATAATCGCCCCCACCGGACAGGCGGGAACACAGGCGGGATGGAGACAGTGAAAACAGGAGGTTGTAAGGTAGGCAACAAAAATATCGGGGAACTTCCCTTCCTCCTTCCGGGCGAGTCGCCGATAGCTTACGGGCCCGGCAGGAATGTCGTGCCAATCCTTACAGGCCACGATACAGGTGGCGCATCCAGTGCATCGCGTCTGGTTTATATAAAAACCCAACTGTGCCTTATCTCTCTTCATGCTTTATTAACCTCTACCTTCTCCACTTCCACCAGACAGGTATTGGTTATAAACCCGCCACCAGGGGAAATTTCACTCTTCAGGAGGCAATTAGGGTTCCCTCCCAAGTCTATCCCGCGATTATCTGGATTATACCATGCACCCGCCGGTACAGCCACAACGCCCGGCATGATTCTCTCCGTAACAGAGGCAAGAATTTGAATCACACCCCTGTCGTTAAACACCCTAACTATGTCACCATCGGCTATATTCCTTCTTCGAGCATCGAGAGGATTAATTTGCAGACTCTGCTTCTGCGTTTCCCTAAGCCAGTCCACAGTTTCGAACTGCGTATGGGCCCGCCTCCTACACTGGACCGTAATGAGCTGGAGGGGATACTTTTTAATCAATTCATCCTTCCTTCCCTCCCACGGCTCAATGTACTTGGGAATGGGTGGAAGACCAGGGTCATCCATGGCAGCGATCTGGGCAGAGTAGATTTCTATCTTCCCCGAAGGGGTGGGAAAGGGATAGCGATGGGGGTCCTCTATTTCTTTCTTGAAGGCCACATAGGGCCCGCCGAGCTCCACCCGATAAATACCCTTTTTCTTGAAATCCTCTATGTCGGGAATGGGTGTCTCCCGCAACATTGCTTTTAAGACCCCCTCTTCCGTCAATCCTTCAAAGGCATGAAGACCCAACCGTTTTGCCAAAAGACAGGCAATGTCGAAGTGGGATTTACTTTCCCCTAAGGGCTCGATTACCTTATTCTGGATACCGTAATAAGGGACACTCTCGCCAAAGGTAAAATCGTTTCTCTCCAGAAAGGTACAGGTGGGCAAAATAAGGTCCGACCAGCGGGCGGCAGGTGTCATGAACTGCTCGAGGGATACGATAAACTCCATCTTTTTTAGGGCTTCCACTGCCCGATTGATGTCGGGACTCTGATTGGGGTAGCACGCATTTATTATGATGAGCATCTTATAGTCTGTAGGATAGCCTCCTTCCTTTCCCTTAAGCAGGGCATCGGACACTTTACCGGCACTCACCATGCCTGTTCCCCGCTGATACTTCTTCCTCTGGGCGAGGAAGTTTTTAAAGGGAGGTGGATTTTCCTCGAGGGGATTGGTCACTTCCGGCAGGAAACTCCCTTTTTTCAAAAAGGGATACATACCCAGCGCGGTCCACGAGCGTCCCGCGGCAGAACCCCCGGACACTCCGATATTTCCCGTCATGGCAGCTAAGGTCATAGCAGCCCGATGGTACTGTTCCCCGTAGGCCGTTCGTCCTGCCGCAATACCGCAGATCAAGGCGGCTGGTTTTTCCGTGGCATACTCCCGGGCCAAGGTGACGATGGTTTCTCGAGGTACTGAGCTTATGGCCTCTGCCCAATCCGGCGTTTTCCTCAGACCGTCTTCCTTTCCCAGGACATAGTCGCGAAAGTAATCGAAACCTACCGTATAGGTCCCCAAAAATTTCTCATCTATAAGGTTATCCTCAATCATCACATAGGCCATAGCCATCATCACGGCCGTATCCGTACCAGGTACGATGGGAATCCACCTATGGGCCAAAAGGGCAGCCGTATCGGTAAAGCGGGGGTCTACCACGATAACCTTTGTCCCCTTTTCTTTTGCCCTTAAGAGGTACCACATCGTGTTGGTATCGTGGACGGTGGTTGCCGGATCGCAGGCCCAAAGGATAATGAGGCGGGCATTGAGAAGGTCATCGCGGGAATGGCGGGTATAGAGGGTACCGAAGGTTGCCAGCTCGGCGAATATGCCCTGTTCAAAGGAATTAAATCCCCAGTGTTTGCTAAACCCACCCAAAAGGGAGAGAATCTTCATAAAAGGGGTGGCACCGTGGAGCGCCACAATGTCACCGGCCGATGACTTCATAAAAATCGCCGCCGGTCCGTAGGTATCACGAATGCGAATAATCTCGTCAGCAAAAATATCTATCGCTTCTACCCAGGAAATCCGCGTAAATTCTCCAGCACCCCTTTCTCCCACTCTTTTTAAAGGATACAAAAGACGATCGGGGGCATAAACCCGCATCCGGTAGGCCCGCCCTTTGAGACAGGCCCTAAGCTGTGGTTCCTCCCCGTCATCAGTTTCGATATGGGTGATTCGACCGTCCTTGACAGAGACTTTCAGAAGACAGGCACCACCGCAGTGACTGTTG
>Ga0315298_1010424_pt1 | contig 11204 bp, 7 predicted proteins | sample WHS_1_MG_FD_203077 | JGI IMG/M metagenome (GOLD analysis project Ga0315298, IMG submission 203077) | Extremophilic microbial mat communities from Washburn Hot Springs, YNP, Wyoming, USA - WHS_1_MG | ecosystem: Environmental > Aquatic > Thermal springs > Hot (42-90C) | place: USA: Wyoming... | reverse complement strand
ACATTAGAAAATGTGAAATCTTCAGCAATTACTCCTCTCCAGCCAGAAGTTCCAAATTTTATTCTATAATCCAATTTTCTATCTCCTTTCTCTCCTCTTCCAATTTTTTAACCTCTTTATCTAAAGAAGTGTATGAAGAATAGATATGAATAACTGGTCTATCACTATCCGGGAGAATAAAAACAAATCCATCATTATCAATTAATTTAATTCCCTCAATTGTATTTGGATCAAATGTTTTTGTTTCAGATAATCTTCTCATTATTTTACCTTTTATATCAAATGGGCATCCTATCTCAATATGAGATGGATCTCTTTCTGGAGTATCTGATTTCAATTCAACTAAATTTTCATCACTTTTTGAGAGTAACTCAATAAATTTTCCAATTGTATAAATACCATCAAAAAAAGGTAAGAAATTCTCAAATATGAAACCACCAACCAAATCTACACCAAAATAACTATTTAAAGAATCTCTAATTATATTTCTTGAAATTGTTGATGTAAAATTTAACTTTACATTTAATTGATTAAGAAATTCAATAAGTTCATAAGATGCATTTACTGGTATAGTAACTGTTAAATCATTTTTCTCAGATAGTAGAAGTTTTATGAAAATTGCTGCTAATCTTGTATTTGAATAAATTTCACCGCTATTATCAATGACAAAAACTTTTTCTCCATTAGCATCTATTAAAACACCAAAATCACTTTTGATTGATTTTACCATCATTGCGATTTTATTTAAAGCATCTTTAAATTCTTGAAAACTCCTTATTGATTTTCTTCCATCCATATAAGCATTTAATGAGAAAATTTCAAGATCAAAATCTCCAATTATATTTGGCAAAAACATAACAGTTGAACCAAAAGAGTAGTCAACAACAAATTTTAAATTTGAACTTTTGATTGTTTTAAGATCAAGTGAGTCAAGATAATAATTTCTATATGATTCTATAATTCTTGTTGGAATATCTATTGAACCAATTTCCTCTATATTTCCTCTATAAAATTCCTCTCTAAAAAAAATCCTTTCAATGTTTTGTTCCATTGATGTTGAAAGGTCAAAACCTTCTTTATCAAAAAATTTAATATTTGTTAAATGGGGATCAAAAGGTGATCTTTTTACATGAACTCCGCCAGAAGATCCTTGTGTTCTTATGGCAAATCTGATTATTGGAACAGGAGTTGCTCTTAAATCCTGAACATCAACACCAGTTGATATTAAACCTGCAATCATAGCCCTTTTTAACATTCTCGAGGACTTATCAACATCTCGACCTGTGAAAACAGTTGCCCCTTTTCCAAGGATAGTTCCATATGCACAACCAATTTTTGCTGCAAATTCAGGGGTAACTTCTACATTATTTGCACCAATTATTCCATAAGAACCAAATAGAGATGTTGTCCATGATTTACCCCAGACCAAACTATGAGTTACTATAGAGTTGTCTGTAACTATTTTAGATGGCCATATAAATACTCCCTTTTTTAAAGTAACAAATTTTCCTATATTACATTCATCTGAAATTATATTTTCTCCTTCAAGTATTGTTTCCTCATTTATCAAAACCTTTTTACAAACAATAGAATCTAAAATTTTGCAATTCTTCTTGATTTTTGTATTTTCCCATACAATAGAATTATTAATTTCAACTCCATCTTCAATTTCTACATTATCTCCAATGAATGAGTTAAAAATTCTTGAGTTGCCAATTTTTACATTATTTCCTAAAACAACTGTACCAAAAAGATTTTTAATGTTTTTTATTTTGCACTCTTCTGCAATCCATATATCAGAACCAATTCTTAATGCTCTTTCGCCTTCAATTTCTATATCAATCTGTCCTTTAATTATATCTTCATGGGCTAATTTATATTCTTTTACATTTCCTATATCTTTCCAATATCCAGAAGAGATATATCCAAAAATAGGCATCTCTTTTTTCAATAAAATTGGAAATAAATTTTTTGAAAAATCAAACTCTTTCTTTTCTGGCACAAAATCAAAAATTTTAGGGTTTAAAACATATATTCCAGTATTTATTGTGTCGGAAAAAACTTCCCCCCAGGAAGGTTTCTCAAGAAATCTAACTATATTTCCTTCTTTTGTTGTAATTACAATTCCATATTGCAAAGGATTAGAAACTCTTGTTAAGGTAATTGTTGCAATTGAACCCTTTTTAAAATGGAAATCAATCACTTCTGAAATATTAAAGTCAGTAAGAACATCACCAGATATAACCAAAAAATCCTTTTTAAGATCTTCTTTTGCTAAATTAACAGCACCGCAGGTTCCAAGATCTTCATCAGAAATTATATATTTAATGTTCACTCCAAAATCTTTCCCATCTTTAAAATATTCTTTTATTAATTCTGGCTGATGATAAAGAATAATTATTAAATCTTTAATTCCATTTTTCTTAAGAAGTTTTATTGTATGAAGAAGTATGGGCTTATTAGCAATAGGAACCATTGGCTTTGGTATGTTTATTGTTAATGGCCTTAATCTTGTTCCAAATCCACCTGCTAATATAACTCCAGTCATACTCATATATTTAAATTGTCCCTCCTTATTTCAATTTAACACAAAAAAGAAGATAGTTCAATTTTTAAATATTTTTTAATTATTTATTTATCAATTTATTGTAGAGTTTTAAATATTCTCTACTTGAATTCTCCCATGAAAAATCTGAACTTATTCCAATTTTTATAACTTTCTGAAGTTTTATTTTATTATTATAAAGTTCTAATGATCTTTTAATTGCATCAAATAGTTCATATGGTTCGTAATCATAAAATACAAAACCATTACCACAACCAATATTTTCATTATATTCAATAACTGTGTCTCTTAAACCACCAGTGCTTCTAACAATTGGTATTGTTCCATATCTTAATGAAATCATCTGAGATAAACCACATGGTTCAAACTTTGATGGCATTAAAAAGAAATCACTACCTGTATAAATTTTATGTGAAAGTTCTTCATCAAATTTTATCAATGCATGGAATTTATAAGGATAAATTTTATTTAATTCTAAAAATTTATCTTCAATCTCTTTATCTCCCGAACCCAAAATTATTAAATTTATAGGTAATTCCATCAATTTATCAAATATTTCTAAAATTAAATCCATACCTTTTTGACTTGTTATTCTTGTTATTAATGAATAGAGTGGTTTATCAATATCAAAATTTAAATTTAAATCTTTATATAATAATTCCTTATTTAAATTTTTTAATTCAATATTTGTGAAGTTATAATTTTTATATATCATATTATCTTTTTCTGGATTCCAATAATCATAATCTATACCATTTAAAATGCCAATCAAATTTTCTCTTCTATCTTTTAAAACACCCTGAAGCCCAAAACCAAACTCCTCTTTCTGTATCTCCTTTGAATATGTTGGAGAAACTGTTGTTATAAAATCTGAAAATATTAAACCGCCCTTTAAAAAGTTAACATTGCCATAAAATTCAAGTTTATCGATTGAATATAAATCTTCAGGCAAACCCAATTCCTTTATTGAATCTTTATTAAAAATCCCTTGATATGCAAGATTGTGAATAGTTAAAACTGTTTTTATATTAATATTGAAAAATGTTTTTTTAAAAATTGGAAGAAATGAGGTCTGCCAATCATGAACATGGATTATATCAGGTTCTAAATTTTTGATGGAAAAATTTAACGATGCTAAAGAGAAAAATCCAAATCTCAAATAATTATCTGAATAATCAACATTATTTTCATTGTATATTCCTTTTCTATTGAAAAAATAATCATTTTCAATGAAAAATGTATCAAAGTCAAAATTTGATTTATCCTTTAATATTTTAAATTTATAATTTTTTTCTTCATTTTTAATTTCAATTTCATCTATGAACTCTAAATTTAGATTTTTTTCTTTTATCTTATGATAAAAAGGAATAATTAATGAGACATTGAGACCAAGTTTTTTAAGATATTTAGGAAGCGATCCAACAACATCGCCCAATCCACCAGTTTTTATATAAGGAGTTGCCTCTGATGCAACAAAAACTATTTTCATAATTTAACCTTTTTAAAAATCAATATTAACTTCTCTTAAAAATTTAGCACAATTTTCAGGCTTTGTTGGATTGATATAAAAACCTGTACCCCATTCAAAACCTGCAACTTTTGTTAACCTTGGCATAATTTCAATATGCCAGTGATAATAATCTAAATTATACATATCAAGAGGAGAAGTATGAATAATCAAGTTAAATGGAGGATCATTCAATACTTTTTTAAGTCTTGTTAAACTTCTTTTAAGAACCTTACTTAAACTAACAACATCAGATTTAGAAACATCAATAAAATTTGAAGAGTGTTTTTTTGGTAATATCCATATTTCAAAGGGAAATCTTGCGGCAAAAGGAACAATTGAAATAAATTCATGATTTTCTTCAACCAATCTTTCTCTTTGTTCAATTTCTTGCTGGATTATATCGCAAAAAACACATCTATCTTTAAAATTGAAATATTCTTTAGAACCATCAAGTTCTTGAGAAACTCTTATTGGAATAATTGGTAAAGCAATAATTTGTGAATGTGGATGTTCTAATGATGCTCCTGCTTGTGAACCTTTATTTTTAAAAATTAAAATATATTTAAATCTTTTATCCTTTTTTAAATCAAGAACTCTATCTCTCCAGGCCCAAATTATCTCTTCAATGTGAGATTCCTGCATATCACTAATCTCTTCAAAATGATTTGGAGTTTCGATAACTATCTCATGTGCTCCAATACCATTCATCATATCAAACATTCCTATGCCCTTTTTATCTAATTCTCCTTCAATTCTTAATGCAGGATATTTATTAGGAATAACTCTAATCCACCAACCTTTCTCATTTTTATTTGTCCCAGGTTTTCTATAACTTAAAATTTCTGGTGGTGTCATAGATTCATTCCCTTCTTCAAAAGGACATTTACTTAAATCTGTTTCTTTTTCTTCTATTTCAATTTTATAATCATCTGGTCTTAAACTTCTTTCTGTTGCTATTATTACCCATCTTCCTAATACTGGATCTTTTCTTAATTCTGGCATCAAAATACCTCCTTAAATGAATATTATTAAAAACAAAATCATCTCTATTTATTTCACCTGGGCTAATTTTATCTTTAAGTAACATTTTAAATTTATCATAATGTTCATTAAATCTATTTATAGCATAATCCTTTGCTGTTGAGGTTGTTACAAGAAATGGAAAATCTGAACTTTCTAATAGAAATTTTTCCTTTAAAAGTGCCTTTAACTTATTTTCATCTATATTTTTACTCAATTTCATAAATTTATCTTCTACTTCATGAATTTTATCCCACATCCATATTGTCTCAGAATTATACCATGTATAATGAAATCCTCCTAAACCCCATGAACTTTCAACAAATTTTCCTTTTTTTATTGAAACCTGCTCTATTAAATTTTCTGTTGTAGTTGTCTTATACACACTTGATTTATTGCTTAATATTAATAACTCTTTAATAAATCTAACTCCTTCATACCACCAATGACCAAACAATTCTGTATCATATGCAGCAACAATTAAACCATCTAAATTATAGTTTTTATTAAAATCTGAAAATATTTTCTCAAGATTATTATTAAAATCTATTGCATGAATTCTTGTTTTTTCAATTGCTTTTTTATAATCATAATAATCCTTGTCTCCAAGAGATACATTTTTATCAGTTATTCTCCAGTATTGGAAACCAGAATTTTCGCTTTTTTTATGAAATTCCCTGTAATCACCATCACCTGGATATCCATAATCTCTTGACCAAACCTTTTCACTTGTTTCAGGATTCCTTAATAATACATAAGGACCAATATCTGTTTGATATAGAAAAAGAGTAGAGAATCTATTTTTTAAATCAAATTTTACTTCTCCTTTCCCATATCTAAAAATTTCTTCACTTTCTTCAACTAAGGAGTGATAATTCAAAATAAAAAATTTAATTTTTGCTTCTTTCAATATTTTTTCTATTCCTGGTTTATATGCACATTCAGGTAGCCATATAATATTAGGATTTTTATTGATATATTTTTTATAAACAATAACACCATTTTTAATTTGTAGTTCTCTTGAGTAATCATATTTTAATAAAGGAAGATATGCATGGGTTATTGCAGAAGTTCCTATTTCAATATATCCTTCATCTTGAAATTTCTTAAATGCATCAACAATATCATAGTTTATTTTAATAAATAAATTCTTTAACTCTGAGAGTTCTTTCATATAATGATCTAAAGTTAACTTAATCTTAGAATCATTTTTATATCTCTCATAATCAATCAAACCATTTTTTTCTTTTATTTCTATATATTCTAAGAATTTTTCTTTAAAATATTGACTCTTCAACTGATCCATTAGAACAGGAGTTAATCCTATGTTTAAATGAAAATCTATACCTTCATTTTTCAATTCAAAAAAAATATTCAACAATGGTAAATAAGTTGAGAGAGAAATCTCGAATAGCCACTCTTCACCAAAAGGCCACCTTCCTTTATTTAATGAAAAAGGAAGATGAGAATGCAAATAAATAAAAAGTTTATTTTTCATATAAATCTCCAATTTCAAGATTAATTTTATTTATATCATTTTTTAAATTAAAAACAAAAAATAGAGTTTCTCCCTGATAAATCTTTTCAATTCCACTTTCAGAACTTGATACTGTGAATATCTTTTCATTAAGAATCTCAAAAGAGTCTTCTGTTTTTATATACATTTTTCTATTATCATCAATATTAAAGGTTACAAAATCTTTATCTATTTTTATTTTATCTTCAGGAAAATAGAGGTTCATTTCTAAAACAAGGAAATTTGTTAATTTAGGTGTTTTAAGTTTATATTTAATCTTTTCATCAATTTCATAAATAACTTCTATCTCATTGAAATTAAATTCCACTTTATTCTGACTTAAAATTTTATAATCAAATTTATTATAAATTGGAGTACTATCTTTTAAACTGTCTATATCGTTCAGATAATGAATTAAAAAGTTCTCTTTAAAATATCTATCAAATTTTAAAAATGAATAAACATCGCTATCTTTTATTGAAAATATATCATGAATTGTTTTAACTTCACCATTATTAAAATTATTCTTATCAATTTCTTTTAGTAATTTTTCATGATAAATTTCTCTATATCTTGTAATAACATCTGATAAATTTATATTATCTTTAACCTTATCAATCTCTATAACCTTTGCACCTTTTTGATGAATAAATATATTATAATATTCACCAAATAAAATTACTTCATCTATACCATCTTTATCAAAGTCTTCAATTCTATAAAAATCTTTTTTTTCTAAAAAATTTTCTCCATTTAAAATCTCTTTATAGATTGCTCTTCTTAAATGAGGTAAATATAAACCACCAAAAATTCCATGCCAGTAAGCATCATTACATTGACTTTTAAGTAAAAAATTGTAACTTTTTTCATTAGATTTTATATTGTTTCTGAAAAATAACATTCTTTTATGCATTTTGTTGGATTCATTATATTTTGAAAGAAAACTTCTGAAATTTCCATTTGACCACTCTTCCATTTCTTCATATGATGATACATTAAGATAAACTCTATCTTTTGGTGGATATATTTTTAAGATATCACTAAATTTAATTGTTTTTATATCTTCAAATTCATTTAAATTTGATAAAAATTTATCAAGATATCCATTTTTATAAACATGTTCATATGTTCCTGGCCACATTCCAAATTTTTCTCCATCATCTCCATATGTAAAAATATCATCATTTCCTTTAGATTTTCTCATAAAATTGAAAACCTCATCAACATCTCTAAATGGAATTAAATATCTTAAAGTTTTTAATATAGGAAATATATTTAGTGTATAACCCTCATTCTCAGTGATATAGTAATTAAATAAAGATTCTTCATCAAAACCTAATTTTCTAAAAGCATTGTCATCTACAAGTGTATATTCAATTCCTGCTTTTTTTATATATTTTGGTAAATCTGGCTCCCAGATTCTTTCAGTTAGCCACATACCTTTTGGAGTAAAATTAAATTTATTTTTTAAATAATCATTCATAATTTTAATTTGATTTATTTTATCTTCATCAGGTATCAAAGATAGAATTGCTTCATAAAATGTTCCACTAACCAACTCAATTCTATTTTCTTTCAATAACTCTTTAATTATATCTTCATAATCTTTTATATTGTTCTCTTCCATAAATTCAAAAAGTATTCCTGATGTGTGTAAAGCAATGTTAATATTCTTATATTTAAGGATTTTTTCTAAAAATGGTATATAGGAATTATAAAATGCTTTCAAAAAAACATCTTTAAAATTGCCAATTGGTTGATGGTTATGAATCATTATTAAAAAATATTTCATATTAAACTACCCATTCCTGTATTAATTTTTTTTCATCTATATCCATTAAAAAACTTCCTTTATCTGGAATTTTACCGACAGGTTTACCATTTAAATAAAAAATAATGAAAAATGAAATTTTACTTTTTTCATAAAAAATATCATTAAAAAAAGGAATTTTTATCTCAAAAACATCTTCAAATGAATACTCTATATTAACAGGTAAATTACTTGAAACATTGATATTTATGTTTGAAAAATTAAAAATTAATTTATATTTTTCATTTATAGGATTTAAAACTAATTTCAGTTCAAAATTTTGGAACTCTTTATTTATATTTATTAATAAATAGAGAGCATCTTTATCAAAACCCCCCTTTATATATTCAAAAAATCTATCATTAGAATATATCTCTGATAATTTTTCTTCAATATCATAGTAAAATCCATTCTCCCATTCATAAAAATCTGTTATTTTTCCATCAATTTTAGGTTTAATATAATCTTTTACTTTTAAATCAATAAAATTTCCTTCATTTATTATTAATGGTTTATAAACAAAATTTCTTGCTTCTAACTCTGAATATAGATAAAATGCCTGCATATGTCTTCTATAAAGATAGTCAAAATTTCTTTTAATATCATCTCCACAACTTTTACCATACCACCAGTTCCAATCTGAACCTTCAAGAATGAATAATAGTTTTTTAACTTTCTCTTTTTTCTCCTCATTTAAATTTTCAAAATCATCCCTTATCTTTTTTAAATAACTCCAGGATAAATTATCCTCTTCTTCTCCTATCCATGTTTTAAAATCACCATTAATCCATGAGCCGCATTCAATATAATTGATCTCCTGACTCTCAACTGAATCTAAAATTTCGCTCACTGTAGTTAATATAATACCATTTTCTTTAGAAAGTGTATCATAAAGTAGATTTAGAAAATCAATGCCATTATTATTATAAAACTCCCAGGCATTTTCTCCATCCAATAAAACAATCAATGAGCTATCTTTTTTTAAATTTTCTTTTATGATCTTTACTCTTGAAAGAAAATCATTAATAGCATCATATTCATTCATTGAAGAATATCTAAATCCAATTAAATCTGATAAAATTTTATCTCTAAAAATTATTGATATTTTTTTATCATCCTTTTTTATGAAGTATGGCTTGTAAAGATTATCTCTTGAGTTTGATTTTAATGTTTTAAAAAGTATCTCCTCATCTGTTGCAAAATATTTAAAATTATTATCAATAAAAATATCGATAATTTCATTTGAAACTCCACCTTCTGGTGGCCAGATCCCTGAAGGATATTTTTCAAAATTTTTGATAAAAATTTCATTTCCAAGTTTTATCTGTTCATAAATATCTTCTGGATGTGAAAATCTTTCTTCTGGTAAATTATACTCTCCGCATCTTTTTGCAATATCTGTATCAAAAATTAATGGAATAATAGGATGAGAGTATGGGGATGTTGTTATCTCTATAAGATTTTCATTATATAAATCTTTATATAGAGGTAAAACTTTTTTTATTATCTCATCCTGTTTTTCTAATATATAGAATCTATCTTCATTCTCAAAGTTTCTACCTTTATCTTCAATTTTTTGGATTTTATCATCTTTCTCAAAATCAGGAATAAGAGATAAATTAAAAAGAGTTATTAAATCTAAGATTTCCTGAGATTCAAAATCTTTTGAATTTTTTAAAGACAACTCTTTTAATCTATCAAATCTATTTATTGTTTTTGAAGAGAGAAATGATAAGAACTTTTTTATTACCATCTCTTTATTTTCTTTAAGAAAATTTATATCTAATTTACTATAATCAGTTATTAAACATTTTGAATTTTTTTCTTCATAATCATTTATCTGCTCAAGTAAAACTGGTGTAAAATTAAAATTAACTTTTACTTTGTTGTTTTCAACAAGTTTTCCCATCATATAATAATTTTTTAGTAAATGTATTTTTGTATATGGAAAAAGATAAACATTATCAATTGTGTCCTTGTAATAAGGCTGATGGAAGTGCCAGAAAAAATTTATATAAAGATTACTCACTTTTAACTTCTATTTTCCTTTTTATATGGGATATTTCAGTTCCATTTGCATCTTTAAGAACAAATAAAATTTCATAAAGACCTTCATTCTCAAAAGATAGAGCATAATTTAAATTATTCTTGGATAAAATTATACTTAATGTATTGTTTATATAAATTTCTAATGTTTCTCCTGATTCATTTTTCAAATTTATTGTTAAATTTATCAATGTATTTGGTTTAACAACTCCACTTGGAAATATAAGAACATCAAAATCACATGAATAGTAATCATCAAATTCTTGTGGTTCTTCACCCTTTAAAAATTTTCTTATTTCTATTCTATCTTTAGGTGTACATGGAGTTGGAAGTAAACCTGAGTCAATACAAACTGCAACATCTATATACTCACTTCTATGAATTGGGCACTCATATTTAGGCTCAAAACCACTAATGAATATTTCAGATTTTATATTTTTACAATATGGTGTGGGTAAAAGTCCGCTATCAGCACAAACTTTTCCATAAACAACCTTCTCTGGTTTCTCCCAGTTTACTGGTTTTTTAATCTTGATAAGTTCTGTCATTATATCTTTCCAGATTTCACCTGCAAATCTTCTTCCCCAGTTTTTCACACCTTCAAGTCCGATAAGTTCTTTATCTGAACCAACATAACAACTAACAACAAAATCATTTGTATATCCTATGAACCATCCACTTGTAAAGTCTCCTGCTGTTCCACTCTTACATGCAATAGGCATATTTTTAAATTGAG
>Ga0315298_1010423_pt1 | contig 11205 bp, 9 predicted proteins | sample WHS_1_MG_FD_203077 | JGI IMG/M metagenome (GOLD analysis project Ga0315298, IMG submission 203077) | Extremophilic microbial mat communities from Washburn Hot Springs, YNP, Wyoming, USA - WHS_1_MG | ecosystem: Environmental > Aquatic > Thermal springs > Hot (42-90C) | place: USA: Wyoming... | reverse complement strand
CCAACCGTCATCCAGCCAGCAAGATCAATGAACTCTTGCCTTGGGCGAGTAACCAAACGTCCTGACCGCTTCCTGCCCGAACATTTGACAAACCAGGCCAACGGCCGCCGATGGACGCTTACGGAAATACCGGATCACCCTGATGCTCTACTACCAGTCGGTCGGTCAGCTCCGGGAACTGTTCGGCGAGCAAGGCCCTTCGAAATGGTTTGAATCTGTCTCATGGTTCGGCTTCGCCGGGGTCAAAACCAAGCAGCTCGCCGAGGAACTCGCCGCCACGATTGGCGAATACGGCGTGCTCGCCTGGTCCGAGGGCGAGAATACCGGAACCAGCGGCAAGGGGCTCGAAGCCGGGCACCGCTCCAGGGGCAATACCCTGACCTATCATGAGCTGAAACGTCAGCTCATCCGCGCCGAGGAAATCATGCACGACATGCGCGATGACGAACAGATCATCATTCCCAAATCCGGCCGCCCGCTGCGCTGCGGCCGGGCGATCTATTTCCGCCGACCGGAAATGGTCAGCCGTGTCGCTGAAAACAGGTTTGCCGCCAAACCCAAGGTGCCGGCGGAACCGGCTTGATCTGGGGGGCAAGTGATTCCAAAATTCTAGGTCTTCCAAATGGAAACATATTTACATTTTAACGTAATGCGTTTTTCTAAATATAAATCTCGTTTAAGATATCTTCTTGCCAAACAAAATTTTAAATGTCCGCCGTGGGTGCGCCAGTGCACGTAGCGGACGTGTGATACGCCAAGAGGTTGAGTCTTTTATTGCCTCGATCCAAGCCTGTGCGGCGGCGCGTTCTGTCTCAAGTCCTTCCTTTTGGGTGCTGAGGTCAGTCATCCGATTATACATAGTCGCGAGCTCTTCCCGTGCTCGTACGAGATCTTGCTCTACGTACGTATACTTATTTACGATACTTTCCATTTGGATGCCAAGTTCAGTTGTGCGTGCCCGCATAGCCACTAGCTCTTCTCGTGCTCGCACAAGATCTTGCTCTACGTACGGGTACCGATTTAACTCGGCCTTTAGCGACGAGATCGCGCTGAGCGCGTTTGCTCTCTCCTGCTTAAGCGCTTCGCATTCCCCGCGCAGGAAATCGCGCTCGCGGGAGAGTTCGACCTGTGCTAGCGGCATGAACCGGTCAAACACGTTTGGTGGCGTATCGAACGCCCCTTCTGGGACGGCGAATGCGTTCTCAAGATAATAGTCGTTTAATCCATCGAAATACACGCGCCGGTAACCTGCCTTCTCTAGAAGCGGACCGATCACGTCGACGCGGCGCACGGGCGTCTCTGGAAAGGTTACCTCCGCAACAATTACATTGGGGCGGAATCGGTTCCAATCATTCGAGCGAATGACGTTTGGCTCGAATCCCTCCACGTCGATCTTGAGAAGGTCAATCGCGGGGACCTGTGCGGCTTCCAAGAGGTCTCGGAGAGTCTGCGTCTTCACCAGCTGTTCGACAATTTCGAAGCCTTTTTCTTGCGCTCGCCTAGCCTCGTCCGGATCGCATGTGGAAAGTCCGGTCCCAACTACCTCGAAGAAGAGCAGCTCTCCGGCCGAGTCGGAAATGGCGATATTTAGGTTGCGATCCCGCGGCCGTTCCGCAGCGAGTACCTCGAAAAAACTTTTGTTCGGCTCGATATTGATGCCGGACCACCCCCGATCATAGAGTGCTTTCGTATCATTTTCGAACATCGGATGTGCTGCGCCGACATCTATGTAGAAGCCTGTTCGGCGTTCACCAAACAGGCGGTTTAGGAGAACATCTTCGCGGTTGGCGCTATATGAGATGAACGGGCTGGATTGGCTAGACATTCTTATCCCACCCCAAGAATTCGCAGGCGCGTTGCCTGTAGTTCCGCAACAGCAGCGCGACTATAGTAGCGCCGCAGATAATCCTGCCCGTTTGATACGAGCTTAACTGCTTGCGCGGGGTTGTCGCAAAGCCCGCGCATAATCCAGGCAGCATGGGCGATGTCCGGTGCTGCCCATTTCTGCCCCGCAGCAAAGGGATACTCCCCGTCTTTGACCGGTACAAGCTCGTAGGCCACTGGATAGCCGGTCTCTTCCGTCACCAATTCCCGACTTGCTGAATATCCGGTTGCGATCACGGGCTTGCCGAGCAGTATTGCCTCGGCAAGTAGCAAACCAAACCCTTCGCTTCGGTGCAGCGAGAGCACGGCATCTACCGCTGCTATCAAGCCGAGCGTATCCGCCCGGCTCAGTGTCTGGTCAAGCAGAATGATGTCGGGATGATTGTCAATCTCCTGCCGCAGGGCGTCGAGCTTTTCGGGCATCAGGGTGCCATTCATGCATTTGATTACGAGCACTGCCGCCCCGTGGCGAGGAAATGCTTGCCGAAATGCTGTTATTGTCGCCAGTGGGTTCTTTCTCTCTACGAACGACAGGAAATCGAAGGCATAAAAGAACAGAAAACGGCCTTCCGGTAGGCCAAAGCGGGCGCGTGGTAAGGGGACATACGAATCTAACTCGATTGCGACTGGCATGTGGATTACCGGCTGATCCACTCGTCCCGCCAGCGCGCTCTGAATGAAGCGGCTCGGTGCCCAGATTTCGTCAACCAGATTAAATGCGGGTAGCCACTGTTCAGGATAGCGGCTCAGTTCCCAGAAGGGGATACTAATCTTGAGCGCGGGATGGCGTAGATGAGTGTGGGTCGCCTCGATCACGGTGGGCAACTGATCGGCGTTGATGTTGAAGATTTGCACAGGCGCATTTCCTCGCTCTACCAGCAGCTCCTCACAGCTTGCGTCATCACGTGCGGATGTAACGCCGATCGCGACGTCGTATGCTTCTACCTCAAGGCCGGAGGCTACGAGCGTCCGCACGGTCTGCCGCCCTACCTCACCCACACCGCTTGCCGTACGAAGGTAGCCGACGACGGTAACATTCTTCGTGGCTCCACGGTCCTGCGGCACTACAGACGGCGGCCGCTTGAACGCACCAAGCCGTGCGGCTTCTGGTTCGATCAGTGGAAGGTCAAGCAGCAGATCATCGGCTGCGTGCATTACGTACCAGTTGACCAGCTCTGCGACGTGGTCGGGCTTGGTAAGATCGAGGCGTATGCGGAGATGTGGGAAGGTATCGTATAGGAATTTCATGAAATTGGTAACAATATGCCCCGGCCTGCGGTGCAACGCGCCGGCCCATGGTTCGTGCAGAAATGCCTCATAGGTGACGAATGGATTGTCCGGCCAAATCTTGTGCCATTGCCGGAACATTTGCCGCACGAAAGGATGAATAACGGTGCCGGAGGCAAACCGGCCGTAAGCGTAGGCAGCGTCGGAAAAAGTTCCATGTCCGTGTTTGCGAAGCGTATCCGCGTAGGCCGCCGTCAGGAGCTGTAGAGGTTCCGGAATGGTGCCATCGAAGTGGTCGTCGTGTTTGGAAAGCCGCGCGGGATGGTTAGGATCGAAGCCACTATAGTGGTAGAAGGTCAGTGGTTGGCCATCCACGAACCAAGCCCCGTCCCGCCTTTCCAGATGACGCTGAGGCAGGTTCCAGTATGCGACATTGAGCGTCGTATCATGTGAGATGTGAGCATGTGGCGCAAAGCCTGGAACCAGATCCATAAATTTCTGATCAACGAAGATACCTTCGGACTGTGCGTTAAGGCATTGATAGCGCAGCCGCCGAGCCCACCAGGCGATGACGCGGCTCGCTTCCTCCCCACGAGCAATACCCAGGAAGCCAAGATTGTAGATCCCAGCCTTCATGATCGTGATATCGTTCGGATCGCCCTCGTTCTCACGGGGTGAACAGAGATGCGGCGTGAGGAAAAACGAAGCACCCTCACTCAATTTCAAGACTATTGCATTAAGCGGTTGGAACACTTCAATGTCCGGATCGAAGTAGAGCACGATATCGTAGCTCAGCCGTTCCAACAGATGCTGAAACATGAATGGCTTAAGTGCTGTGTTGAACTCCATAACATCATAGCGAAAGCTGAATCCGGCGAAATCAAAAATGGCTAGATCCTTCGCCTCCACCACATGCCAGTCTGGACCATAGAAACCATCGATTTCGAGCGACCGGTCTGCAAGGCACAAAAACAGATCTGCATCCGGTTGGTGACGGCGAACGGAATCGAAGAACGTGCGCGCGCTTGCCATATAATTATTCGAGCATATCGTAAAAATGGCTATTTTCTTATCTACCAAGATATGGCCTCACATTGAATCAGCTTATCAGTGAAAGGTTTTGATCTCTGCTGCAAGCCTACCGCCATGGCCTGGCGGAACGCCTCGCCAAAGCCAGCGAGGCGACGGTCAGCCCGCGCCTCGGTCACCTTCTCAGGCACGATCACGAATCACCACGCCTCGACCGTAGGGCAAAGATCTCATGATCAACTAGGTGCCGCCGAACCGGGTCCAGATTCAGTGCACGCGCCATCGTAAGAAGGTGCGTAGCTTCCGATCGATTTTTCTGCACACCGGCACCGGAGAGATATGCGATCGCGAGGGCTAACATCGCATCCGGGTCCATCTGGCGTACGCCGATGCGCCACCAAAAAACCGCTTGACGATCATCACGGGTTACGCCGATGCCACGCGCGTAAACCGCACCCAGATCAAAAGCAGCGTCAGGAGCACCCGCGAGCGCCATCCGCTTCAGGGCTCCTCGTCCCCCCCGTGCCTGGGTTGCGGTGGCCGGTTCCGTCGCTTCCAGCAAAGCGCGGTCGACACGAGCTGAATGATCTCCACCCCTCACTGCCCGTTGTAGCCAATACAGGGTCCGAGCGCGATTAGCCGCCACACCAGCGCCCCGACGATACAGCCCAGCCAATTCACACGCCGCAACAGGATCGCCGCCCACGGCAGCGCGACGCAACCAATAGACCCGATGTTGAGCAGGGGATTGTTTTCCAGAAGGGGAGAAGGACATCGAAGCGAGGGTACGTTGGGCAATTGGCAGGCCTCGCGCTGCTGCCACGCTGTACCAGTGGCGCGCTTCGAGCGGATCGGCTTTAACCCCCTGACCGGCCTGAAACATCTTTGCGAGATAGTAGGCCCCTTCCGCGGAGCCGCGATTGGCAGCGAGACGATATTGCGAGGCAGCCTGGGAAAGGCTCTTTTTTCCGCCTACACCTAAATAATACATAGTCCCGAGATTAACCCGGGCTCGAACATCACCCTGGGCTGCCGCATCCTGAAATCCTTGCCGTGCAAGATCCGGGTCTGCCGCGATGCCGCGTCCATAGAAATACGCATCTGCCAGACCGAATGCCGCCGGGCCGTATCCGCTTTTTGCAGCCTCTCGATAAAGTCCGACTGCTATAGCTGCACTCGCGAGCGAGCGACCGAAATAGAAATTTGCTAATATTGTCTTCGCTTTGGGTGATGGGGCCAATGCACTGGCACTCAAAACGGTCGAGGGCGGCCCCAGATCTGCTGGATTTCGCTTCTCCTGCGACCAAAGCTTGATCAATTCGGACAACGCGACACTGTCACCTTGTTTCGCAGCCTCCTCCAACCAAAATTCGCCCTTTTTGAAAAGAGGAGTATTCTTGGCCGTCCTCGTATCCAATTCGCCAATCAGGCGCTGGGACAGATCATCACCTTGCAACGCCGCAAGATGGAGCCAGTGAATGGCTGTCGTGTTCAACGTTGGTCCGGAACCATCCAACGCAATGATTCCGAGGTCTCGCTGTGCATATCTGTCACCGCCATGGGCCCCACGATGCAGCCAAGACTCCGCGTGCAACCGATCCTGATCGTCTGTCGCATGAAGGTATTCCACCGTGCCCAGGAGCATTGCAGCCCGGGGGTTGCCATGCTCTGCCGCAGTCCGAAGGTATCTGATGCCTTTCGATTGATCCTGAGAGACACCTACGCCATCATAATAAGCTTCGCCAAGATAAAACGCGGCAATCGTGTTGCCGAGTAAGGCTGCTGCACGATACGCGCTCAATTCGTGGCGAACCAGGGCAACTCTTGAAGTCTGGTCAGTATCCTCGCGAGCATCCGTGTGACGCCCTATCTCTGGATGAGATCTCTTGAATGTCCCTGATGCATCGGACGCCATCTCTGCGGGAAGCACCGCAACACCGCTCGCGGCCGATGTCCCCGAAAAAATGGCCAACAAGCCGAGAACAACCATCAGCGTCCGGATCATCTGCGTCTCAATGCCAGGGATTTCCCGGCTGTCAGGCGGTCAAAATTATCATTCATGGCGGTCACGCCTGCATCCTGGATCATGGCGCGATGGCCATTTCTTTGCCTAGCCAAATATGACTCGAGTTTCGAGCCTCTTTTTGATACCAAAGGCGGAAGGGTTCATTCGGAATTTGCGAGAGCGCGGTCTGGAGGCGGCTTCACGTTCTGCCCGGCATGATGATGTCCGTGATGAAGACGGATTGTCGCAATAAGCCCCGGCGCGTTATCAGCCAGCAAGAAGACGCCTCCGTGCAATTGGCATACCGAAACCACGAGGCTCAAACCGAGTCCTGAACCCGGAGTTGTTCGGGCTGTCTCGGCGCGAAAGAACCGTTCGCCGACACGGGGTCGATCGCTCTCTGAGATCCCCGGTCCCTGATCCGCAACAGAAATAGCCACAAACTCTCCATCTGATGCCGCCTGGACATCGATCCGACCGTGGGGGGGAGAGAATTTCAGCGCGTTGTCCAGCAGATTGACCAGCGCCTGTTGGACCATATCGGGGTCACCAAACATCGGCAGCGACTGCCGATTCGTGAGCGTGAGAGTTAGCCCGGTTTCTTCCGCATAGGTTTGATAGAGTTCAACAATGCTGGCCAGATGCGGTGCCAGATCAAATCTCCGAAAGGCGGAGCGTCGTGAACCTGACTCGATCTCCGCGATACGAAGAAGCGCTGCAAAAATCGACGTGATGCGATCCAGCTCGGCACTCGCGGTCGACAAGGCATCCAGCAAATCCGGACGATCGGCGGCCATTTTGGAGGCTTCCTCGAGACGCATCCGCACCCGGGTAATCGGCGTCCTCAGATCGTGCGAAACAGCGCTCGTGACGTTTCGGACTCCGTCAAGCAGCGACGTGGTACGATCAAGAATCTCGTTAATTGTTCCGGCAATTCGGTCCAGGTCACGACCGCCGCGGGTACGCCGGATCCGGGCCGAGAGATCACCACGACTTATTGCGCCGGCGACATCATTCAGATCAGACAAGGCGCGGCTAAGTATGGTGCGCATCATGACAGCGCCGATGACAGCCAGACACAGAACTTCACTCAATACGGACAAAAAGTCGGTTTGCAACATTTTGAGTATTTGCCTGCCCCTGTCCGTATCGCGCCCGACCAATAAACGGAATCCCTCAGGTAGATCGTAGGCTTGGAAAATTCCGTCGACCTTCCTGCCATCGCGGTCGATGGTCCTACGGTACCAGGTCTTTGGGTCGGTAACTCCACTCGGCCAGTGCGACAAATTCCCGGCTACGATATCACCCTCGCGGTCGACAAGCAGATACAAACCATGATGGGGTGATGTTGGCATCGATAGTCGTTGGACTGCTTTCGATGCCCCCAGGAGCCCAGCCTCTCCATAACGTGCAGAGAGGACAAGCGCATCGCTCGTGATCGCCGACTTCTCTACGGCACTGATCGTAGTCCGGGTCTGTTCCCATATCGAGAAACCGATCACACCGACGGACGTTCCGAACACGATTATGAAGACAATTGCGAGCCTGAATCCTGACGTGCCCCAGAGGTCGAGCGCCCATGGCCGGAAACGGAACAAACGAAATGTCTTGTCGTCCGACGTTATATCCCGCAGAGGAGCGCGCGTAGAAGACCCTAAGTACGCCATAATGCCATCAGCTGACACACACTCATCGAACTAGAAGCCATCAACCGACAAAACATCACGCGCATCCCTCATCATTTCATCATGTCGGATCCCGGTTCATTCTATTTTCGATCCATACGTGGGTGGGACCAGAATTTTCCTTACAAAATTTTAGTATTATGTTAAGGTCCGTCGGTCAAATGTTTTTCGCGCTCTGGTTGTTTTAACGAGAAAGTTATCGAAGCGGATGGCGTGCCGGCCCTTTTCCTTGATGACCGTTGCCGCTGGTATGGGTCTCGCTTTGAGTTTGAACAACTGCACCACGCCCCAGCCTGTTGCCGACAGCAGCGCATTTAGCGGCGTAAGGGCATCCGCTCTGCAGTTCGCATGGCCCGATTCCTCGCGCGCGAACCAGCCCACTCCGCCCGCCATTTTATGGCCACTTCCTGCCCCCCCGGAGGTCGGCCCCTTGATCCCTCCAACCATTTTGATGCCGCCACCTTCGTTTGGACATCTCGCCATACCCGAAGCCAAATCCACGAAAAGCAGCGTACAGTTTCGCGAGGACAAAAAATAATATTATATCATGACTAATAAGTATAGAAAAATACGTTCTTAGTTGGCTAACGTCCGGACTCGAATATAGTTTTGATAGAATACGAATAAACTATGTGTTAAAAATTTCTATTTTTGCTCGTTAGTTCTAACATCTGCATTTTATGCTGTCGAATATCATATATTGTACTTCATAGTTCCATTTTTTGTTTCAACTTAAATGAACTCAATTATCGTACTACTGCTGATTATATCATTAAAACCAGAACTATACTATAGGTTGATGCCTCCGTCCGCCTGCTATTTCCTTAACAAATACATTGACGAAACCTAAATTCTCCGTCATGAATGCGTCTGCAATCTTCGGTTGCAGGGCCAAAAAATGCCCATGAAGTTGTTTTGGAGCAATAAAAAATGCTGACCGACGCTTTTTTCGATCAACTCAGCGTATGTGATAACGACCACGAAATCCTGGTCAAGTTCATTAAACTGATTGACCCGTCTACCAACGAAGGAGCCTTCAGGCATGCCGTGGAGAACCAATTCGGCGGCCTCATGGGCCTATTTGCCGCCAGTTACAGTAAGCTCGCGCGCAATAATGCTGTTGGTGAAAACTTAGCTATTCTGATAAAATATATGCAGATAATTCTGCTGCGGACTATGAAAAACAAAATTAGGAACCGCGATCTAATTAGCAATATTTCTCATCTAACGGAATATCTCTTATTACGCAATAATTCTTGCTCACTCGAGAGGTTAGAGATTTTTTTGTTAAACTCAAAAAATTTCTTATTGAAAGAGGAGATTATTGCAACCGGGACAACGAACGGGGTTATTTTTCATCCTTCTAGTATTATAAAGCAGATAATTGATAATAGTGCATCCTCCTTCATACTTGTCCACAATCACCCCAGCGGTGATCCATCTCCGTCTTCAGAGGACGTTTTTCAGACAAGGGAGTTGAATAAGATCTGCGAAATGTTATCAATTACATTTCATGATCATATTATTGTAGGAGACACTAATATTTACAGCATGAAAGCAAACGGAATTATTCAATAGTCCTGTATTCGACCGGAGTCATAACGAATCTTGGATCGGCAGATACTGGATTTCTCCTTCTTTGCAGAGCAACCTATTTTTGAGAGGGCGCATCCGGTGCAGGAAAATCTGAGGAACCGTATTGGGATATCCGAGGCTCCGGTTGGATCGATTGGACGAATAGACCTGCTGAGAACGCCGATAAAATTGCAGAAGTGCCGAGGATCGGCATCGGACCGGTCCATTCAAAGATCGAGGACATGATGGCGATGACGAAGAGCAGTGAGGCCGCCACGCCGACAGCTGTCGCTGCGCCAATCATGAACGACCGACGTAACGCAACCTGAGTTGAACTCGACACCGCCAGAACCACCGAGCGCGGCTTGAGTTCCACATCTTCCTTACTTTTGCGCCATTGACGCATGGAGTCACGAAAAAATTGCCTGTCGCCCTTCAGCGATTGGGGAGTGTCCCAGCGCCCCGTACCGGCCCCCCCATTTTCCGGAAACCGCCACTTGCGAACGATCGCCGGAATAGCAATTTTATTCCTCCTAATAGGAACAATTGCTCGATTTTCATTAATTTTCATATTCTTCACCCTGTCCTAAAATTGGAGCAAGGTTTTCTTGCATGCGGACCCAAGCCAGAATTTTTCGGGTCTGGATCACTGAATTGCCACTACATATAATGCTCAAAACATGAATGGCAATATTTGATTTTCGACCCTTGTAGCTATCGAGATTATTTGACTCGGCACGCCACGGAAATCAAACGGCCCGGTAGGGATCAGTGAGTCCATTACCCAATCGGGCGGTCTATACTATTATATACCTATCAAGTACTATATATTGACTATATTTGTGAAATAGTATTTTTATCTCAAAGTTTATTTAAAAAAGATATCGCAGTTTATTGAGCGTCTCGATAGTTAACTACAATATCTGTCATTATTTGTTCGGGAGACACACCTATTTTTGTACAATATTGAACAAATCGACTGATCGGAATATCCGTTGACCCAATTTCATATTTCCTGACTGCCTGGTATGATACATTCATCATAGCACCCATTTCAACAACGGAGATATTTTTCATTTTTCGGGCAAGCCGCAATCTTCTTCCGACTTCCTTTTTCACCTCAATATATTCGTTGTAATTGCTGAATTCTTTAGTCCCGCGCATTTTTATCTTTCATATTGAATTTTATAAGGATTTTCATTGCGAAATCCGTCGATTCTGACGGGCACGTTCTTTCCAACTGCCATCCGGAGGCTCGACGGCCATCGCCAGCGCCGTATCGGTCGCGGGTTCGGACCAGCGGGTGCGAATCAGGTCGAGGCCGACGGTGGCGGCGCGGCGGTGGGCCTGGGGGTTGTCGCAGAGGGCGAGGATGGCGGTGGTGAGGCTTTCGTTGTCGGTGGCGATGCAGGGGGCGAGGGTTTCGGGCCAGTCGAGGCCTTCGATGGCGGTGGGGGTGGCGATGCAGGGGACGCCGGCGGCGAGGCTGTCGAGGATTTTGCCTTTGACGCCGGCGCCGAAGGTCATGGGGGCGATGGTGAGGGTGAGGCTGGCGAGGAAGGCGGGGAGGTCGTCGATTTTGCCGCAGATGGTGACGCGTTCGGACCGGTGGTCGCGCAGGGCGGCGGGCATGGCGGAGCCGGCGATGAGGCATTCGATGTCGGGGTCGGCTTCGCGCAGGAGGGGCATGATGTGGTGGATCAGGCGGTGGGCGGCGTCGAGATTGGGGGCGTGGCCGAAATGGCCGATGAAGCCGAGGCGGTTGCGCGGGGTGCGGCGGCGGGGTTTGGCCGCTTCGAT
>Ga0315298_1010420_pt1 | contig 11208 bp, 8 predicted proteins | sample WHS_1_MG_FD_203077 | JGI IMG/M metagenome (GOLD analysis project Ga0315298, IMG submission 203077) | Extremophilic microbial mat communities from Washburn Hot Springs, YNP, Wyoming, USA - WHS_1_MG | ecosystem: Environmental > Aquatic > Thermal springs > Hot (42-90C) | place: USA: Wyoming... | reverse complement strand
GGTTTACCAACATATTTACCCTTGAACAGGTGATGAAAAAATTTAACATAAGATTTGTTATTCTTGATGCCCACTGGGCACATGATTTTCAACCTCTTTTCCCTGATGTATCAAAGACATTATCATTGGGACCAGATTTTAAATTACTCCTTGCTTTGCCGCAAGAATCTATTTATGTGTTTGAGATGAGAACCACAACTGATTTAAACTAAAAGCTATTTATTTATTTTTGGTATAATAAAAGTTTATGACAAGTAACAAAATAAATAGAGACTTTATAATCGCAAACATTTTTATCATTATCTCCCTTATTGTATTTTTTTCACGCTCAGTATTTACAAATCGTATACCTGCACCAGCTGATTTTCAAACATATCCCTTTTTTATGACCAATCATATTCCTAAACAAAAAGTTATGGTTTTATATGATCCAATTGTTCAGCATATTCCATGGTTTCATTTTGACAAGCAAATGTTGAAAGCCGGGCAACTACCTTTATGGAATCCATATCAGGGATGTGGCGTGCCACATATAGCAAACATGCAATCCTCTATCTTTTACCCATTAAATATCTTTGTTTATTTACTCAATTGGAAATGGGGCTTTTTCTTCCTGTATTGCTTTAAGCTCTATTTTGTGGGGCTGTTCCTATACCTTTATCTTAAAGAGATCGGCGTATCATCGCCGATTTCTATATTATTTTCTATTGCGGGTATGTACACGAGCTTCAACACAATCTTGCTTTATTTTCCAATTACTACTGGAGTATTTTTCTTTCCCCTCGGTCTGTGGGCAATAGAAGTAGTATTCAAGACCCCAAAACAGTTTACAGGATATTTAATATTCTGTCTGGGACTTGTTTTTGCTTTATATGGAGGACATCCGGAATTAGTATTTTATAGTATGGTTGCACTTATTGCTTATTTATTTATCCGGTTATACCAACTTTATAAATCAAACTTGTATAGCATCGGTTTACAAATTTTAAGCAAGTTCTTTATAACATTTATCATTGGTGTTATGATTTCGTCTATCCAATTGCTTCCATTCTTGGAATACCTTAGATTAAGCTCTGCTTATTTAGCACGGGATGTTTTGGGGCTACCTATATACAGTTTTCCAGTTTATTTACTACTTTTTAACATATTGCCAACTTTTGTAACCTGGAATAATGTAGTGCTAAGTTATCTATTTAATGAATACCAGATACCTATAACATTAACATATACAGGTGTCAGTGTACTTTTATTGGGTATCGCAGGCATGATAGCATTAAACAAAGATAAGATCGTAAGGACATTTATTTTAATCTCAATCATAGCTTTATGTATAGGTTTTTATGTCCCTTATATACATGCTGTTATAGCAAAAATACCGGGTTTCAATATTGGAAGGAATTATTACATGCTTATTTTTATTGGATGGGCATTGATAATAATAAGCAGCAAGACACTGGATAATTTCATTTCGGGACAAATAAAATTAAAAAGTTTCAAAATCGCATCCATAGCAATATTTGGCTTAATAATTATATTAAGTCTATTTTTTATAAAAGATACTTTTCCTAAAATGCCGACTCAATTAAGAACAGCCGTTGACTCTACTATCTTCTTCTATACTGTAGTCTCAATTATTATTATAATTTTGACTATATTAATTTTAAGAATTAAAAACAAACAATTATTAATAATACTTTTGGCTGTTCTTACCTATATCCAAACTGCTTTACCCATGATATTCATTGAACCTGTAATAAAACCTGAATATTTTTATCCAAAAAACAAGATACTTTCTATGCTTCACAAGGAGCAAAACATACCTTTCAGGGTTACGGCTCTCAAAAGCAGTACACAACCAATTGCCTATGCAGCGAATATAAATACCTTCTATAGACTTGAAGATGTACGGAACTACGATTCCTTGGGAGTAAACTGGTATAACAGCATATTTCAATATTTACAGTTAAGCGATGCATTAAATCTAACCAATGTAAGGTATCTGATTGTAGGAAAAGACTTTAATCTGTCTTTGCTATCAAACAATTTACAACCATTAGCAGAGCACAATGGGTATATCTTATATAAAAATCTCTCAGCATTCAACAGGGCATTCATGGTTTATCATTATATAGTGGCTTATGGGCAACAACAAGCATTGGACTTGTTGAGTACCTATTCTGGACAGCTCAACCGGGTTGCGGTTGTGTTTCAAAAAGATCTACAGGCAATGCAGTTTACTACGAACACAGATGGCACATATACAATAGATTTTATCAAATACAGTCCTGGACACATAAAGCTCTCATGCACTACATCCCAGCCAGGTTTATTCTTTATCTCAAACACATATTTTCCCGGCTGGCATGCTTATGTAGACGGGAAAGAAACAAAGATTATAAGAACGGATTACGCATTTCAGGGATTATGGCTTCGGGAAGGGAGTCATACTATAGAATTAAAATATACGCCATCAAGCTTTAAATACGGTGTTTTATTGTCAATAATCGGTATAATAAGTCTTATTATTTTTTATATAACTGTGTTTAGGAAGAAACAGGGTTTATTTTCTTCAAAAAAATCTACCACTATTTCAAATTACTGATTTCAATTATAAAAAATAACAGGCTCTTCGCGTAATCGTGTGGGTAGTTTTGAGCAATTTTTATATTTCCTCAAGCATGCAAGTAAATATTTTTAGCTTAAGATATTCCCCATCACGTAATCCATAGGCTCTCCCTTGTATAACCCGTATCTTGTTATTTAAACCTTCTACAAACCCTAATGAAACCTTGTTCTGCGGTTTGCTATATGCTGCTATATTATCCCAGTATTTCTCTATCATTTGTGCAAACTTCTCATAAGGCTTTATTCTCTGCCATTTTAATGATTCCTTCCAGTTATCAAAAAACCTCCGTGCCAATCCTTCCGTTCGATAGCTCCATAATTACCCAAATGCTTCCTTGAGCAATAGCTGTCTCCAATCGCTTGTTCGCCTTCAAAAACCTTCTTAACGATGTCTTCCTTTCCAGCATCAGATTCTCCCGATTTGATAACAATACCCATTTTTACCCTTTGATGTATTTTCTTTGCTTGCCTGAAAACCGCAAATATTCTGCCTTCCTCACATCCTCTAATGCCTCGCCAAAGGTGTTTTGCAATTTTAGTGAAATAATGATAAGAGGAAGACAGAGGTCAACCAAATGTCGGAAATAGATAATGAACAAAATTTAACTTTATCCATCGTAGTCCCTATGTACAATGAAGCTGAAAATGTTACAGCATTCTATTCAAGAGTCAAAAAAGTGCTTGATGAAATTCGTGTAAGTTATGAAATAATTTGTGTAAACGATGGGTCAACTGACAATACGTTAGATGAATTACTGAAGCTAAACAAAAACGATCCATCCGTTAAAATCATAAATTTTTCAAGGAATTTTGGCAAGGAAGCTGCATTAACAGCAGGTATTGATTTGTCTAAAGGAAAAGCTGTAATCCCAATAGATGCAGACCTGCAGGACCCTCCGGAAGTAATACCAAAGCTTATTGAAAAATGGAAGCAGGGATATGATGTTGTTTATGCAACAAGAGAATTCCGAGAAGGCGACGGATGGTTTAAACTCTGGACTGCTTCTAATTTTTACAGAATTATAAATAAGATTATAAATATAAAGATTCCTAAAGATACGGGAGATTTTCGGCTTATGGGGCGTAATGTAGTAGAATCCTTAAAGAGACTTCGGGAAAAAAACCGCGTAATGAAATTATTATTCCAATGGGTTGGCTATAAGCAAACCAGTATATTATACACGAGGCAGAAAAGATATGCAGGAAAATCTAAATTACACTATTGGAAACTTTGGGACCTCGCCATTGAAGGCATAACATCCTTTAGTAATATTCCTCTTAAATTTGCCACTTATTTTGGACTTTTGATTATAATTTTTTCGTTCATTTATGCTATATTTATTGCTGCCAATATTCTATTATACAACAATCGTATCGCAGATTATCACTTATTGATCACTGTAATATTGTTTTTGAGCGGACTACAGTTTTTTACGATAGGGATCCTCGGCGAATATGTAGGAAAAATATATAACGAGGTAAAAAAAAGACCTTTATACATCATTCGTGAATTGATCGGATTTGAGGAATCTCTTGAAAAAGATTTTAAATCCTAAATACATACCAAGTAAGTTATTAACATATGGATTATAAGGACGTTGAATTAGGAGCGACAGAAGACTTCTTCTGGTTTAAAGCAAAAATAGAACTTATTGATATCCTTCTAAGGAAAGTAACTCTCGTTAGAAATTCTTGTTCTTTAACGATTGAAGATGAGGCTTTTGTGCCGCCATCTCATAAAAACGATGTATCCTATCAAAAGGAATATGCTGTTTTTTCTAACGGTGTAAATACCATAAATAAGATGAAGATATTGGATATAGGTTGCGGTATTGGCAGCGAATTGGAGGTAATGAAAAGCTATGGTGATGTCTATATAATTGATGTTGAACCAAAAACGATAGCATCAATTCCGGATAGCATATGTGTTGAAAAAAAAGTGTGTAATGTATGCGATGGCATCCCTTACCAGGATTCTTATTTTGATATAGTAGTAGCATTTGATTTGTTAGAACACTTGCAAGACGATGTTTTTGTAATTGGTGAGATTCACAGGATACTGAAAAAAAAAGGCTTTTTAGTATTTACGGTTCCTGCATTCCAATTTCTTTTTAGCGGGCATGACTGGTTACTTGGGCATTTTAGACGATATAACAAAAATTTGCTTAAAGACCGTTTACGCCAATTTAAATGTATGGAAGTGGGCTTCTGGGCATGTTCGTTGTTCTTACCGGTTATTTTTGAAAAACTGTTAAGGTACAATAAATCTAACCAGACAATTAAATTCAGAACATTTAACAAATTCTTTAATAACTTATTTTATAATATATTAAGATTCGAAAACTACCTTATAAGATATAAGGTTCCACTACCATTTGGTACAACAATATATGGAATTTATCAGAACACAAAGGATATCAAAAATACATCTTAGTATAGATTTACAAGGGAAGCTTCTCACTTTACAGGAACAGTATTATGAATATAAAATATAATCATGCTTAACAGATACGGCATTTCAATAGTTTTTCCAAGAATGAAATATACATCCGGGGATCCGCCTCTCGGTGTAATGTACATAGCCACGTATCTCAAAAGAAATCTTAATGCCGAAGTACAGATAATAGATACGACATTTCATAAAAGTTACGATTATGTGTTCCAGCGAATCGTTAATTTTCCTACTGATATCGTAGGCATATTTATAGATACCATTATGTACAATGATGCGATCAAAATAGCTAAGATGGCAAAATCACTTGGCAAATATGTTATTGCAGGTGGGCCGCATACAACGATACTGCCTGAAACAGTGATACCTTATGTGGATGCCCTTGTCATAGGCGAAGGTGAGCGTGCTTCATTGGAGATTATAAAAAATCTGCCGGATTTGAAACCAGTTAAGGGGGCATGGGTGAAAAATGGTGCGGCAATATTTAAGTCAAACGAGCTTAATTTATCGCAAAACCTTGATGCTATTCCATTTCCGGACCACTCATTTATTGAGAACAAACGGTATATGCAATACTGGCATTTTATGGATGTTATCGAGGGTTATAAAAAGGGAACAAACATTATTGCGAGCAGAGGATGCCCTTTTCATTGCACATATTGCCAGCCCACTTTGAGAAGGTTGTTTGGTACTAAGCTCAGGTACCGATCGCCGAAGAATGTCGTGGATGAGATCCTATCTTTAAAGGAAACGCTCGGTATCCAGGCGTTCATGTTTCAGGATGACACACTTACGATAGATAAAAAATGGGTTATCGAGTTCACCGATCTCCTAAAAAAAGCGGATACGGGACTAATATGGGGATGTAATACACGGGCTGATACGATTGACAAAGAATTGCTTGTGCGCATGCATGATGCAGGACTGAGGAAGATACAAATAGGGGGTGAATCCGGTACGATAAGGATATTAAGGGATGTCTATAAAAAAGGAATTATCCCTGAACAGGTAAAACAGGTTGTCAGTATGGCACACAGCGTTGGTGTCAAAACGCTGGTGTTTTTTATGCTCGGTGCACCAGGGGAGACAAGACAGGAGGTAATCTCTACTATCAAATTTGCAAAGGAGATTAAACCCGACGAGATAACATTTAATCTTACTCAACCCCTTCCTGGTACTGATCTCTACCAAACAATGATAACTAACGACGGATACAATCTTGAAAAAGATTTTACAAAATTTGATTACTACAACAGACGGGCTTTTAACGATGTCACACTCTCCAACACGCAATTAAGGCTTATAAGGATATTGGGATTTTTTTATGTATATGTAAGACTTTCAACATTTGTATACATAATGAGGCATTTTAGATCTGTCAGCGGTATTAAAAAGCTTTTCGTAAAGTTAAAAAGAATATTCTCATGAACAACACTTATCTCCTACAGATAAGGGGGAAAACTATTTACTTCCCTGAACGAATATTTATTCTCTTATTCGGAGATTCGTTTAATGCCTTCAGTAGATTTGTTTTATTATTCTTTTTGGTAAACACAACATCTATCGGTTCAAAAGACAATTTTTTGTTTCCCTTTGCTCCGAATATATCTCTTATCAGCAATATGAATAGATAGGGAAGATCCCGCCACAAAGGCCTTGCCTTTAAAATCCTTATTATCCTTATAGGATGGAAATAAAACCTTACCCATGCGAGGGAATAAAGCCTATGCAGTGTTTTATCCGGCACATTACTTGCATTAAACGGCATTGAGTGGTAATCAAAATCCTCTAATTTTAGATTCAAAGTGACATTCCCAGTTGATGCTATCTGCCGTGCAAGCTCGGTATCTCCAAAAGGGTTGACAAGGAAGAAAAGGGCTTCGTGCAATCTTGATTTACAGGCAAAATTTATTGTAGCTTTTAATTCTTCTTCCGTTTCTGTTGGGAATCCAAGCATAAAGAAGCCTATTACAAACATACCACTATCAACACAAACATCTATCATCTTTTTTACCTTCCCAAGATTTAGATTTTTCTTCACCATTTTTTGCAATCTTGGGGATGCGGTTTCTACAGCTATAGCAATTTCTGATGTTCCTGCCCTCTTCATTAAATAAATAATCTCTTCATCAAGCATATCTGCTCTTACACCATTAGTGAAATAAAGATGTACGTTCCAATTTCTATTTATAATCTCTATTAATATAGCTTTTATCCTCTTTCTCTCAAGGTTAGGAATATCATCCAGAAATATAAAATCATGAATACGATAGACATTAACAAGTATTTCCATCTCTGCGAGAACGTTTTCTGCTGAGCGTGCCCTGAATGTTTTGCCGAAGATATTATGGCAGTACGTACACCGGAACGGACATCCCCTTGATGTAAGGATGACCATGTAGGGACGAAACCTTATGCCATTTATGCTGTAAATATTTTCATATTTTTTTAACTCTGTAAGATCCCAGGCAGGGAACGGCAGTTCATCTAGATTGTTAATATACGCACGGGGTTTATTGTTCTTGATGGTACCTTGATTTCTATAAACTATACCATCTACCGTGTTTAAATCATTACCCGTTTCTAAGGCGTCTAAAAGTTCTTTAAACGTAATTTCCCCTTCCCCGATTACAGCAATATCTATGTCCTTATTCTTTAAAACCTCATGAGGTACGGATGTTGCATGCGGTCCACCTGCAACAATTGGAATATCGGTAAGCTGTTTTATAAGATGTGCAATATGGTACATTGAAGTAGCCTCAAAAGTAAGAGCACCAATACCGACAATATCAGGTTGAAATTCATTTATAACATTGGATACTTCTTTCAGGGGTTCTTTGTAAAGCCTTGTATCTAATATTCTTACCTCATCCTGCCTTTTCTGCTTTATATACGATGCAATGTACATCAGACCGAGAGGCGGGGTTGCACCTTTCGATCTCGCTGTAAGGTTGCTGCTTTTGATTAAGAGTACCTTCATACGATTTTTATTTAAGCACTAATGTACTTTTTTACAACCAAAAAGTAAAATCCATGGTACCCAGGCTAAGTCAAATAACTTATCTCCTCCTTAGGTGGATGAGCTTTTGGTTAAGTGGCTTGGGTTGTAAATTACTGATTTCATAACTCCTTGTCTTCCTTTTATCTTAAGAGGAATGACACTGAAGTTCGAGCTTCTTAAATTCCCCTCTTAGCTGGCAAATTTTTCTATTCCTCCCTTTCTGCCAAAGGACGGGCCAGCCTCTGGCTGATACGGAAGATATAAAGGGATGGTGATAAATCTCTTAAGTATAAATGACATACATTCCCACCTAACCTCCCCTGTCAAGGTAGATGAATATTTTCTGGTATTGTCGGACAGCCTTTTAAGATAAGGGGGTTATGATTTTGTTTTACAATCTTCCTTTTCTCAAATGCATTTTTTTGTTAATCTTATAACTTCATGTTAAATATAGATTTTTAGCTTTTATTAGAATTCGTCAAGTTTTTATAGTATAAGAACTCAATGATGATTAAAAAAATAGACAAATATTTTTGGATTGCAAATCTTGTTATTGTTACCTCTCTTATTTTATTTTTTTCGCACTCTTTATTTACAGACTGTATATTGGCACCACCAGACTTTAAAACTTATCCGTTCTTTGTATCCAATAATCCAGTTACAGACAAAACAGTTTTAGCGCTTTATGATCCAATTCTCTTTAATATACCTATGTTTCATTTTGACAAGCAAATGTTGAAAGCCGGGCAACTACCTTTATGGAATCCATATCAGGGATGTGGCGTGCCACACATAGCAAATATGCAATCTGCTTTTTTTTATCCGTTAAACATATTTGTTTATCTTTTCAACTGGAAATGGGGATTTTTATTCTTATATTTTTTTAAATTGTATTTTATAGGGCTATTTCTGTATTTGTACCTTAAAGAAATTGGTACATCTAATAATGTTTCTATATTATTGGCTGTATCAAGTATGTATATGAGTTTTATTCTTTTAGGACTCTATTTTTCTTTTACAAATACAGCATTTTTTTTCCCTCTGACATTATGGACAATAGAATCAATATTAAAGGATCCCAACCATTTTACAGGATATTTAATATTCTGCATGGGACTACTTTTGGCTTTGTTCGGCGGACATCCGGAGTTAGTGTTTTATAGTATGGTTGTACTTATTGTTTATTTATTTATCCGTTTATACCAACTTTATAAATCAAACTTGTATAGCATTGGTTTACAAATTTTAAGCAAGTTCTTTATAACATTTATCATTGGTGTTATGATTTCGTCTATCCAATTGCTTCCATTTCTGGAATATCTCCATTTAAGCACTGCTTATCTATCTCGGTCTTTTTTGGGACTGCATATATATAATCTACCATTTTATTTATTACTGTTTAACATCCTGCCAACCATTACGGTTGGTAATATGATTACATTGTTCCACTCTACATTTGAAAGATATCAGACAATCGTAATATTTGGATATACAGGTGTCAGCGTACTTTTATTGGGTATTGCAGGCATGATAGCATTAAACAAAGATAAGATCGTAAGGACATTTATTTTAATCTCAATCATGGCTTTATGTATAGGTTTTTATGTCCCTTATATACATGCTGTTATAGCAAAAATACCGGGTTTCAATATTGGAAGGAATTATTACATGCTTATTTTTATTGGATGGGCATTGATAATAATAAGCAGCAAGACACTGGATAATTTCATTTCGGGACAAATAAAATTAAAAAGTTTCAAAATCGCATCCATAGCAATATTTGGCTTAATAATTATATTAAGTCTATTTTTTATAAAAGATACTTTTCCTAAAATGCCGACTCAATTAAGAACAGCCGTTGACTCTACTATCTTCTTCTATACTGTAGTCTCAATTATTATTATAATTTTGACTATATTAATTTTAAGAATTAAAAACAAACAATTATTAATAATACTTTTGGCTGTTCTTACCTATATCCAAACTGCTTTACCCATGATATTCATTGAACCTGTAATAAAACCTGAATATTTTTATCCAAAAAACAAGATACTTTCTATGCTTCACAAGGAGCAAAACATACCTTTCAGGGTTACGGCTCTCAAAAGCAGTACACAACCAATTGCCTATGCAGCGAATATAAATACCTTCTATAGACTTGAAGATGTACGGAACTACGATTCCTTGGGAGTAAACTGGTATAACAGCATATTTCAATATTTACAGTTAAGCGATGCATTAAATCTAACCAATGTAAGGTATCTGATTGTAGGAAAAGACTTTAATCTGTCTTTGCTATCAAACAATTTACAACCATTAGCAGAGCACAATGGGTATATCTTATATAAAAATCTCTCAGCATTCAACAGGGCATTCATGGTTTATCATTATATAGTGGCTTATGGGCAACAACAAGCATTGGACTTGTTGAGTACCTATTCTGGACAGCTCAACCGGGTTGCGGTTGTGTTTCAAAAAGATCTACAGGCAATGCAGTTTACTACGAACACAGATGGCACATATACAATAGATTTTATCAAATACAGTCCTGGACACATAAAGCTCTCATGCACTACATCCCAGCCAGGTTTATTCTTTATCTCAAACACATATTTTCCCGGCTGGCATGCTTATGTAGACGGGAAAGAAACAAAGATTATAAGAACGGATTACGCATTTCAGGGATTATGGCTTCGGGAAGGGAGTCATACTATAGAATTAAAATATACGCCATCAAGCTTTAAATACGGTGTTTTATTGTCAATAATCGGTATAATAAGTCTTATTATTTTTTATATAACTGTGTTTAGGAAGAAACAGGGTTTATTTTCTTCAAAAAAATCTACCACTATTTCAAATTACTGATTCCAATTATAAAAATAAAAATTTAGTTTAGTATATTATGTTAGGGAAAACCGATGAATAAAAATGTGACTTAGCAAGAGGCGAGCCGACTAAAATACATTTTGTTCATTTTTGGTCTATCTCATCAAGTTCTACAATCTTGTTACCTTTAACCCTGAAAAGGCTATACTTTAAGACCTTGAGTCCCATAGGTATTGCAACCCTCCACATCGGCTTTGCCTTTAAGATCCTGAACAATCTTACAGGATTTGCATAAAACCTTGCA
>Ga0315298_1010419_pt1 | contig 11208 bp, 9 predicted proteins | sample WHS_1_MG_FD_203077 | JGI IMG/M metagenome (GOLD analysis project Ga0315298, IMG submission 203077) | Extremophilic microbial mat communities from Washburn Hot Springs, YNP, Wyoming, USA - WHS_1_MG | ecosystem: Environmental > Aquatic > Thermal springs > Hot (42-90C) | place: USA: Wyoming... | reverse complement strand
GTTGGAGATCAAACTCTCCGATCAAGAGGCCAAATACCTGGAGGAGCCCTACAAGCCCAAGCCCGTGGTTGGGCATGCTTGAGCCGATCGCGTAATCTCGCCAACGCATCCCTTGGGCCCATTCCACTGCGCCTCCATCTGGCATTTTGCGGATGAGGAATGGATTAGATAGCGGCGGACGTTGCCCCGCCCCTTCCCGAACGCATGTTCCCGATATATTGGGCATCATTTCAGCCCGTTGAAGGCGAGGCGGGGGCCATCCCAAACGAGGTCAGCGCGGCCTGACCTCGGTCTTCAGCCCGCTCCCCGTCAAGACGATCAAGGCCCCCTCGCCCCTCGATGCCTCCCCGGTCTCGAGCCGCCTCTTATATGCGGCGTAGGCGACGGCGGAGCTCGGCTCGACGAAGAAACCCTTCTTGGCGAGCTCCGCGAAGGCGTCGAAGATCTGGCCCTCGCTGACGATCTCGGCGCTCCCGCCCATCCTCTTCAACCCATCCGCCATGAGGCCCAAGAGCGGTGGATTCGTTCCCAAGAGGGCGTCGGCGATGGAATCGACCCTCTTCGGCGGTATGTACTTTAGGCCCTTGAGGAGGTGGTAGAGCGGGGAGACCTGCTCCGATTGGCAGGCCACGACCTCCGGGAGCCCATCGATGAGGCCCGATTCCTCCAAATGCTCGAGCCCCCTCATGACCCCTAGGAGCAACGTCCCGGCGGATGTCGGCAGGTAGATGCTATCGGGCAAGCTCCAGCGGAACTGCTCCGCCAGCTCATAGGCCAAGCTCCTGATGCCATCCCTGAAGAGCGGGTGGTATATATGGCCGACGTAGAACTTGCCCGGCTCCGGCCTCTGAGCCTCCGAGGCGACCGCCTCCCTGCTGCCCGGAACCCTCACGACCTCGGCCCCGTACGCCCTCGCCTGCTCCGCCTTCCGCCCCGATGCGCCCTCCGGGACGTAGATCTTGGCCCTCAGGCCCGCGCGGGCGGCGTAGGCGGCGATCGAGGCGCCCGCGTTCCCAGAGGAGTCCTCGGAGATATATCCTCCGGATCCCCTCAAAAGGGGCCTCAGTGCGGATATCAGCACGGCGGAGCCCCTGTCCTTGAAGGAGCCCGTCGGGTTCAGATAGTCGAGCTTCAGGAATAGGCCGCTCGAGAGCTCGACCAAGGGGGTCCACCCCTCGCCCAAGCTCACGATCTCCCCTTCGCTCACGTATGGGAAGAAGCTCGAGTAGCGCCAGAGGCCCCTATCCCGCTCGCGGATCGCCCCCCTCTCGAAGTCGAAACCCAACCCGACCTCGAGCGGGGAGCCACACTGGCACTTGAAGTCCAACGGGCTCTGGGCCTCGCGGCCGCACTTCGAGCATTCGACCCTATATCCCATGAGTGGTAATCACCAGCGCCCCCCTTAATTGTTTGCTAGGGGGCGGGAGCACTCGCCTCATCCGAATATCCTTTCGCCGGCATCGTCCGCTATCAAGAAGCCGGGCAGCTTGGCCCCCAGCTCCCGCTTGAACTCCTCCGACCTAAGCGCCGAAAGGAATCTCTTGACGGGGTCCTTCTCGATCCTGCTCGACGGCACTAGGAAGTCGTACTCCTCCTCCGCCAGCGGTATGAAGTCCAGGCCATGCACCTCGGCCGCCGGCCTTATGCCAACCCCGACGTCCGCGATCCCCCTCGAGACTGCCGATGCGACGGCCGAATGGGTATTGACCTCGAAATTCCAGCCCTTGATCTTCGACTTCAAGGAGCCGGCTTCGACCCCGCTCCTCTCGGATAGGTCCCTGACCCAAGAATCTATCAAAAGCCTGGTCCCCGATCCCGCGCTCCTATTCACGAACTTCAACCCCTTGCGGACTACATCCTCGAATCTTCGGATCCCGTGGGGGTTCCCCCTTTGGACGATCAGGCCCTGCTGGCGCCTGTAGCCCCTAATCAGGATCGCCCGCCCCTTTAGCCCGTACCTCTCCAAGAACGGCCGGTTGTAGCTCATGGTCTTCTCATCCAGCAGGTGGATGCCCGCGATATCGGCCTCTCCGTCCCTGATGGCTCGGACCCCCCCGAGGGAGCCCACGTTTATCACCTTCGCGAGCAGGTTCGGATCCCGCCTGCGGAGGATCCCGAGGAGGACGTCAACCCCGATGCAATGGCTCCCTATGAAGACGAGGTCCGAGGGCCTGTAGTCCCTCCCGAAGAGCTTGACCTCCACCTCGTCGCCCTCCTCCAAGAACTCCTGCCCCTCCGGGATCTCCACGAACCCATCCGCCATCGAGAAGGAGGTTATCGCCCCCGATCCCTTGAGGATCGGGTACGCGAGCGCCTCCCCCGCCTCGGATCTGACCAAGTGGACGGGGAGGAACTCCGCCCTCCCCTTCGCCGATGGGATCCTCTTCGCCACCTTGGCCATCAGGGATGGGCCGCCGACTTGGCCGCCCAAGCCGGCCATGGATCTGATGATCGGGGCCACCAATATGGTGAATATGATCATGGCTGAAGTGGGGTAGCCCGGGAGGCCGAATATGGGCTTGCCGTTCGCCACCGCTATCGCGGCCGGCTTCCCGGGCTTCACCTTGAGCCCGTGCACCAAGAGGCCGGGGCTCCCCAAACCGTCCAGCAGGTTGTAGATGACGTCCCCCGATCCGGCCGATGTGCTCCCGGAGGTTATGACTACATCCGATCCCTGGAGGGCGGCCCTAAGCGCTCCTTCGATCTCCTCGGGATCGTCCCTCGCGACCCCGAGTCGGAGCGGCAGGCCTCCGTTCTCCAAGACGGCGCAGCTCAGCGAGGCCGAGTTCACGTCGTATATCTTCCCGAAGCTCAGCGCCTCGCCGGGCTCGGAGAGCTCATCGCCGGTCGAGATTATCCCGACCTTCGGCCTCCTGAAGACCCTGACCCTCCGCCTCCCGATCGCGGCCAGGACGCCCGCCTCCCTGGAGGTGATCCTCTGACCCTTCCTCAGGACGAACTCCCCGGCCATGACGTCGTTGCCCATGGGCGTTACGTTCTCCCCCGGGGAGACGGCCTTGAACACCAACAATTCGCCCCCCTTGGTCTGGGTATACTCCACCATGACCACGGCGTTGGCCCCCCCGGGCATCGGGGCCCCGGTGGCGATCTCGGCCGCCGAGCCCGCCTCGATCTCGAACCTCGGCTCCTCGCCCGCCCTCACCGAGCCCACGATCTTCAAGGCCTTGGGCTCATCCTCCTCGGCCCCGAAGGTGTCTTGTGCCACGACGGCGAAGCCGTCTACGGCGGCGCGGGGGAAGCCCGGGACATCGACGTCCGAATATACGTCCTCGGCCAGAACCGCCCCGTAGGCCTCCTCCAAGGCCAACTCCTCCTCGCCGACGGGCGAGGGTTTGAAGTGCTCTAGGAGGATCGCCCTCGCCTCCTCGAGGCCGACTAGGCTCCTGAAGATCTTCCTACCCGTTCGCTGCGACAACCCGCGCCAGCTCCGCGATCCGGGATCAGCTCTCCGCACTTAGCGCCCCTCGAGGCCGGCCCTCTTAAGCCTGCCGGGCCCCATCTCGATCCCTCGGCACCCCCCTCCTGATCCTGACGGCGACCCCCCTGGAGGCGCTCAGCATATCGGCCGCACTCATCAGGGCCCTCCCGACCCCGAGCAGCCCTCCCCGCTCGTCCAGCACTATCGCCTCCTCGCCAGGCCTGAGCTCCGAGTCCGCATCCACAACGTGCTTCGCGAAGACGCTCCTGCCATCCCTTATGAAATCGCCCACATCGCTCCTGACGACCACCCTGCTGGGCGGGGGGTTGAAGCGCTCCAAGATCGCCTTGGCCCCATCCTCCGTCAGCGCCAAGAAGCCATCCTTGGGCCTGAGGGTGGCCACCAAGGCCCCATCCCTGTAGATAGTCCTAATCCGGCCCGTGGACTTCGACCGCACCAATTCCACGCCCTCATCTGGGAACAGGGCCGCGCCCACCCCGCGCCCAAGCTGGTAATCCGCTAGGCCCCTCAGTTTGATCAGATCTAGGACCCCCGCCCGCTCCCGCTCCATCGAGCCCATCCTCGGCGACGCCTCGTAAAACCTTTAAAAGCGCAGTAAATTTTTAAGGGTATATATACCATCGGTACCCTCATCAATTAAGGCCCTCATATCTTCGATCATCCTTAGTCATAAATACAATCCACTTCCAACACAAGAATTAATACAATATCGCAAGTATTATCAACATTGTTCATGACTAATTATGGACATCAACATAAGTGTGTTTTATAATCCATAAAAATTATCCCCTCCTGACTTCATTTGAAAAAAGCCCATGATTGCCGCAACGAAAGAGTGACCATAAGCACATCAATAAATTTTTGATCATAAGCCCGCTATTTGGGCAGAGCGGCCTTCCACAGGCCCCCTCTTTTTTGAAAGCCTCCTGCGATTCAGGGATGATCGAAGGCCCATCCTTGGGCGGTGTTAGTATCGAGGCAGGTTTGACCTTCGAGGGGCCTCGGGTTATATAGAAATCCCAACGTGATTGGAATTGAAAGGTTTGGGGGCCACTTATCGTGAACTAATGCCCTGCGGGGCTGCCTGATCGAGGTGCTGACGACCAAGGATTCGGAACCGATTGCAAAGCGCCTCCTCCAAGGGACTATCAAGAAATTGCCCAGGAAGCCTTGGGATCTGAAACACCATCAAGTTCAGGACGGCCCCATTAGCGCTTTTCATAATCAAGCGCCGGTGGAAGCGCTGGATGGACTAGTTCCGCGGGCCGCCTTCGACCTCCAATCATAAGAAAAAATTTATTATATGAGGCTCCCCCTCCCCTAGGGTCGCTTTTGATATGCGAAATATGCGGCAAGGAGATCTTCGGGAAGCCTAGGAGGGTAGTCGTGGATAGGGCTGAGCTGACGGTCTGCCAGGCTTGCTCGAAGCTGGGCGAGCCCGTCGTTGGGGCGAGGCCCAGCGCAGGGGTAGCCCGCCCCCGGCCCATCGCGAAGAGGGCTCCGCCGGCGATCCCAAAGGAGCTCTTGGAGAGCGAGGTCTGCGAGGACTTCGCGGATAGGGTCAGGGGAGGCAGGATCGCGATGGGGATGAGCCAAGAGGACTTGGCCAAGAAGATAAACGAGAAGGTATCCGTCATACAGAGGGTGGAATCCGGGAGGATGGTCCCGAGCGCTCGGCTCTGCAGGTCCTTGGAACACGCTTTGAGGATACAGCTCTTGGTCAAGGCGCCGGCCGATGGGCCCCTCCCAGGGGCCCAGCCGGGGGCCTATGAACCGACCCTCGGGGACTTGGCGAGGATCAAGAAGAGGGGCCGATAGCCGGCCCCGTGGATGAGGATCCCAGTTGCCCAGATTGATCGTCCTGAGGATGGGGCATAGGGTCCACAGGGACGCGAGGGTGACCACCCATGTATGCCTCACCGCGAGGGCCTTTGGCGCGGAGGGAGTGGTGGTCAGCGATGTCGTCGACGAGGAGCTCGAGAGGGTCGTGGGGAAGGTCGTCAAGGCGTTCGGGGGGTCGTTCTGGATAAAAACGGGTGAACCTTGGAAGAGGTTCGTCAAGGATTGGATAGGGGGCGGCAATGAGCTGATCCATTTGACCATGTACGGGATCCCCATCTCCGAGGCCATCGGGGAGATAAGGTCATCGCCAAGGGATAAGTTGGTGGCCGTTGGATCCCAGAAGGTTCCCGGGGAACTTTATGGGTTGGCGACTTGGAACGTTTCCATAACGAACCAACCGATCAGCGAAGTCAGCGCCCTGGCCATCTTCTTGGATAGATATTTCGAGGGGAGGGAGCTCGATTCCAAGTTCGAAGGCGCCGAGATCGAGGTGATCCCCTCCAAGGATGGGAAGAGGATAATAAGGAAGAGGGGGAGATAAACTTCATGGACCAACCCCCGGTTCAAGGGGAGCCCGAGAAGAAGGCTCGGGAATCGCCGCTCGATCGCGAGTTCATCAAAGTCGTCCGCTGCCTGGGCGGCGAGGAGGCCGTGAAGGTCGTGGAGGCCCTCAGGAGGCTCGGGGAGACCACCGACGAGCTGCTCGCGAACGAGGTTGGCATCAGGGTGAACGACGTGAGGAAGATGCTCCTCAAGCTCTACGAGAGGGGCTTGGTATCGGCGATGAGGGTCCAGGACGAGAAGACGGGATGGCACATCTTCCTCTGGAGGGTCCAGCCGGACCAGGCGGACGCGTTCATAAGGAGCCGGAGGAGGAAGGTCTTGGATAAGCTGAGGAAGAGATTGAGCTACGAGGAATCGAGGAGCTTCTTCAGATGCCATGGCTGTAAGGACGTTTACCTATCCTTCGATGAGGCCATGGAATATGCCTTCAGGTGCCCCAACTGCGGGGGACCCCTAGAGGGCATCGATAACGCGAAGGCGATCGAAGCGATCCGCGAACTCGTGAAGAAGCTGGAGGCCGAGTGAGGGGATCCCAATAGCATTGGATCCGGCTCATGCGAGGGGCTCGGGGCCGCTTCGGGAGAGGGCCATAATCTCGCTTTACAAGGCCGGTTGCTCCTCCGAAGTCATAAAGCACTCCTTGGCCGTAGCCGATCTCGCGCTCGAGATCTCAAAGGCCATCGAGAGGAATGGCGTCGATATCGATGCGGATCTGGTCGAGGCGGGCGCCCTCCTCCACGATATAGGCCGGTCCCGGACCCATAGGATAGACCATGCGGTGGTCGGCGCCTCAATGGTCAGGGGCATGGGCTTCCCGGAGGATGTGGCGAGGATCGTGGAGGTCCACATCGGGGCCGGAATACCGGCCGAAGAGGCCGGGAGGCTGGGCCTGCCCAAGAAGGACTACTTGCCGATCGCGCTCGAGGAGAAGATAGTCGCATACGCCGACAAGCTCATAGATAGGGATTATCGGATAACCCCAGGGGAGTTCGCGAGGAGGCTCTCCCAAGTGCTGGGGCCGAAGCATCCGGCGCTATCCCGCTTCTGGAGGCTTCACGAGGAGCTGTCGGGGCTGATGGGCCGGAGGCCGCCATAGGAGGCGCCGCCCGCCCCGAGACGGCGCTGGGAAAAGTTTATGGCCTCGAACCCGCCCCCATGGATTGAGCCGAAGTGGGGATAAGGGCCTTAGCCTTCGATTTCATAGGCACGATCGCCACGGTAAGGGCCGATATAGACGCCTGCATCGCCAGCCTCTACGAGGCGGCCTCGGGCCTCCTCGGGGCATCGATCTCCTTGGAGGCGTTCAAGAGATCTTACAGGGAGATGGCCATCAAATATAGGAGGGCCCGGCTCAGGAGCCAAAGGGAGATCCACAACAAGGTTTGGATACGAGAAACCTTGGAGCGCTTCGGGTGCATCGTAGACGAAGAGGCCTTGGAAGGGTTGGTGGAATCCTACTTCAAGCCCTACCTCAAATCCCTCGAGATATCCGAGGAGACGAGATCCATCCTGATGGGCCTCAAGGGCTATAAGATGGGCTTGGTCTCCAATTTCACCCATCCCGAGGTCGTATATGCCTGTTTGGACCGGTATGGGATATCGGGCCTCTTCGATTGCGTTGTGGTATCCGGGTCCATAGGCTGGAGGAAACCCCATAGGAGGATATTCGAACGCCTCCTTCTGGGATTGGGTACCGCTCCCGAAGAGGTCCTATACATAGGCGACGACCCGATCTATGATATCGACGGCGCCAAGGCCGTCGGCATGAAGGCGGTATTGATCAAGGGGAGCGCGATGACCGAGAGGGATTACTATGGGATCGACATGGTCGAGGAGCCGAGGTTCGAGCCGGACTATCGGATCGGGTCGATGAGGGAGCTGATCGAGCTCCTATCCCGGAACTCGCCCTAACGCATCGGTCCGCCCCTTGGAGCCATGGCCCTCGCGATCCCATGGCCTCGGCGCGCCGCGCCGGCATGGACCAACTCATCCTCTAACGTCGCGGGCGCTCTCCACCGCCCGCCCGTCCTCCTCCAGGCTCGCCTTTAAAACACCGTTTAAGTAGGAGAAGCCGGAGAGCCTCATGCGCTTGGGGAGCTTGACGACCCTATGGAATCCCCCTCCCCCGAAGACCTCAACGGTCCTCCCGATGACCGATATGCTGACCTCCTCCTCCGGCCCTGGGACCTCGGCGATGAATAGGAACCCCTCGCCGCGGCGGACTAGGTCATAGATCCATTGTTCTCCGATGCCTTTCGGCATCCTATCCGCCCCTCCCCTTAAGGCGGCCCTGATCTCGTTCACCCAATAGGCCAAGAGGCCAAATGCCAATATCGCCAGCAGGACCCCGAGCAGGCCGCGTTGCCCCCTCACCACGAGCGTCAGGAGGGCCATCATGACCACGGCCCCGACTACCAGGAGCACGAGCTGGAAGAGATCCCCTAACCCGCGATCCTCGGCCGCCCTCAACTTCGATCCCCCCTCAAATGGCCGGGATGGATTTAAGCGTTGATTCGTTCGTATACTTTTATGTAAACCCCACTCTAGCGGAATTCATGCCCTTTCGGCCCTTCAATAGCCCCTCAACAGGGCCTGTAGCGCCACGATGCCCTCCTCCTAGCCGGCTGGGGGTGCCGGCCCTTTGGATGGCGTAGTGGGAACTCGAAGCTTTTCTTGGGACTTCGGTCCCCCATGGGCTTTGGAGAGGGGCCGGCGGCGCTAGAGGCGTGGCTCCGTTCCATAGGGCTATACTTCTATGGATACGTAATGGAGCTCCACCACCCCCCTCACTTGGATCAAGAAGCCTAAGTTGACCCTGTTGCCCTCCCTCCACATCAAGACCTTCTCCGAACCCCTCCCCCAATCCTCGACGAATCCCTTCAGGAGGGCCTCGGTGGAATTCCACCCGCCCTCGTGGAGGTATGTGGCGTTGCCCTCGTTGAAGGAGACGTCCGGATAGATGGCGGTCGGCCTGACCACCTTCATCCCCATCCCCTCGAAGAACCTGAGGATGGAGGCGATCCTCGCCTCGGGCTCCCTAGCGATCGGGGGCCGCTCCGCTCCATGGAACTGCCTCAAGTACTCGGAGAACGCCTCCTCCGGCGTGGAGCCCAGCCCGACGTAGTACTCACCGGTGAAACTGGCCCCAACGGCGGCGATGGCCCCGAGCTCGGTGACGACCCCGCCCGCCCCAGCCGTATAGATCGGTATGAAGTAGACGTCATGCGAGCCGATCCTATAGAGGATCACGTTCCCGACTCTGGGGGACCTGAGGAGGGTCCTCAATTGGACGAAGGATGGGTTCTTCTCCAAGGCCTCCAGGGCGCCGCTGGGGCCTAGGAGCTTCGCCTTGGACTCCAGCGGGACCTTGTAGAAGACGGTCCTGCCGAGCGAATCGTAGTCGTTCTGGACGACCATGTAGCCCGCCAAGTTCCTCCCCCTCGCACCCCTAAGCTCCAGGGACAAGAGCCCTAGGAATGTTGGCCCCTCGAAGCCCGGGGGCTTCGCCATCACGTAATAGGTATCCAATCCCTCCGGGATCTCGTAGAACTCCTTCCCCACGATGAACGATGCGGGATCCGTTACGTGGTAGTAGTTGTACATGGATGCCCTCCACTCGAACAATTCCTCCGGATACCTCGTCTGGGGCTTGAGCCAATCCGGGACCTCCGAGGATGCATAATCTCCATAGGCCATCTTGAAGATCCGGCTGAAGAAATCCCGCCCAAATACGAACAGCTTTACATCCCCCTTATAGACGTCGATCAGCCCATATCCCACGAGCCTCACCAGCGGGTTGCCCTTGCTCCAGGGGACGACTCCCGTATTCAACTTCACCAAGAGCGGCATGGCGAAGTATGTATTCTCCCCATCGGTGACGGGGAAGGCGTCGATCCGAACGCCCCCCAGCTCGTACTCGAAGTATGGGAAGAGCAACCTCATCCTCTCGTGGATATCCCTGTACCTCATGACGTGCATGGGGGCGTTCCCATACGCCAAGAGGAAGTTGAGCTCGAAGAGCCAGCTGAGGGGTGGATGGAGGTCGACCCCCCCGCCGCCGGCATAGAGGGCCCCGCCGAGCTCATCGCTCCTCCCCCTGCCCAGCGGATATGCCGCCCAAGCCTCCTTGAAGAGGCCCCCCTCTCCATAGTAGACCATCCTCTGCTTGAAGAACGAGCTCGCGTTGACTATCCTGCCCTCGTGGGCATCGAGCAGGAAGAAGCCGTTGGGGACGTGCGTGTAGAAGAAGTGCATGGCGTACCATCTATCCTCGCGCTTCACCGTTTCCGGTAGGACGGGCTTCATCGACGCTGCCCAGTAGAGCCTCCCCTTGAACCTCAATATGTCCGAGTCCTGGAAATCCAGGTAGGGTATGAGGCCTATCTCCGGCTTCAGCTTGGCGTAGGCGGCATCCCAATCCCAGAGCCTGACGGCCCTCAAGAGCGATGCCTCATCGGCCGAGGGGCCCCCGCCGGGGGATGCGGGGGCGCTGAAGTTGTATGGAACCTCCACGACCTCATCCAGCTCGGCCAAGTACCTATTCACCGATATCTCTTGGGCCGTGTATGGGCCGAGCCACTCGACCTTCTTCGCGTCGGCGACGCTGTTGTTCACGATCACGATCGAGCTGGTTATGAGGGCTATGAGGGCCAGGGGCACCAGCTTACGGGAAAAACCCCCGATGCGCGGGATCGCTGGGCCCTTCCTCGCGAACCCCCCGTACAAGGAGAGGGCGCCCAAGTAGGCCCCCGCCGCCGCGAACCCAGCGATGTAGAACCTGGTATTGTAATCAATGTAGGAGGTGAGGAAGAGCTTCAGGACGACCCAAAAGCATACGAGCGCTCCGAGCCCCTCCAAGGCCGATGCCCTATCGGCCCCCCCGATGGGCCGGATCCCCACGAAGCCGGATCTGGGCGCAAAGATCCTGACCAGGTTCGTGATCCCCACCAGCAAGAGGAGCCTCAATCCGAGCGCCCCCACGACCGGGCCGACCAAGAGCGTTAGGGCGGGCACCAAGGGGACCACCTCCCCCAGCGAATAGCCGGGATCGAGCGGCGGCGTGACGAAGGGCAGCCTCAACAGATTCGATAGCGCGGCGAAGTTGAAATCCCAGCCTTGGAAGGCCGAGAGGAGGGCCATCCCGAAGATCGCGTCTTGGAAGAATAGGGCGCCGATCAAGGCCTTCGTCGCTTGCCAGGCCAAGAACTTGGGGATGGGGAGCGAGAAGGAGTCAAGATCCGGCCCAAGGGCCACCCCTTCGCTCCACGCCCTCGGCAATCGCGATGCGGAATGGATCAGCCACCAAGTCAAGGACCTCCTCCGCAGGAAGTCGACCCTGAAGT
>Ga0315298_1010417_pt1 | contig 11210 bp, 4 predicted proteins | sample WHS_1_MG_FD_203077 | JGI IMG/M metagenome (GOLD analysis project Ga0315298, IMG submission 203077) | Extremophilic microbial mat communities from Washburn Hot Springs, YNP, Wyoming, USA - WHS_1_MG | ecosystem: Environmental > Aquatic > Thermal springs > Hot (42-90C) | place: USA: Wyoming... | reverse complement strand
TTTCGTTGGAAAGTGCAATCAGGCGGTCGCAATGCTGCCTGCACGTTCCAAAAAACCCAGTGACCTTTGCCGAGGTCGCTGGGTTTTGTGCTTTTGCGCTCTGGATTTGTGGACTAGCGCATGGCGAGCCTCCCTTCGCTTGACGGCGACGGATCAGGAGGATCCGCAGCTGCTCCGCCCTGGGGCAGGAGCGGGGTTGGTGCTGCAAGAGGGGACAGTTCGCCTGCCGACGCACCCTCTTTCAATCCCAAGGCAATCGCAATGTGGTGTGCCTGCCCTCTGCGGCCGGTGCAACGGCCCGCGAGAACCGCATAGACCGTGGCCGGTGCGAACCCGTGCTGCAAAGACCACTCTCTCACGGACACGCCGTGGCGGTCAAACCAAGCCTTGGCAGCCTCTGGAGTCCGGATTTGAGAAAATGTATTCACACAAACTTTCTACTACGTTTGTGTGCTTCTTGCAAGGTGTTGTAAAAATAATAACGGTGTGCCGAAGACAGTCTGCGCCGCAGGTTTGACATCTGTTTACGTGTAACTCAAAAGATTGCGAAATAAATCTATCAAATCGCGCCTGTTGCGCTTCGTATGAATCGCACATGGTGCAAGGTGATGCGAAAATAATCTTATTAAAAACAACAACATATGTCTCATTTCACGCGCATCGTTTGGTCGATTTACGATGGCTATTCGATAATCAAAATAATTGAACGTTGATCGCGCCGACGCAACCTGTTGCGGCGTGTCTGGAATTTAGAAGCGGTGGTCCGAAATCTCCTGGGTTTCGGTGGATATGTCGTTGCACTGATACTCGCTATTGACGGTGTATGGGGCGCGCTCAAATTAATGACGTCGGCGAGATCTGCCTGGGTCATGCTGAGCTCTTTGAGTCCCTGCACCCGACCAAATGGCTCGATGGAGAAACGCTGTTCAGCCTGTGCAGCCGTCATCATCGCCTCTCCGGCAATCGCCTGGCGGCCAACACCTGTCGACAACTGTTCGGCCATGCGACGCGTGGGGCAGCCCACGATTTCCCCAGTCGCGTCGATGCGTTCGCGGAACAGGCGCAAGGCCAACTGGGGACCCCTGCGACGATCATCCGCGAACACACAATCCTGCCGTACTACCTGCCTTTCCGGCCGCCCGACCAGGCCCAACGTGCCGTGGAGGCGATGCGGGGCGATGCGATCGGCAGCCTGAAGTTTCAGCTCGGACTGCTCGCCAGTCGCTTCCGGGCCAACCACCCGTTGAAAGCTTGTTTGCAGTGCATGCGTGTAGATCGCGAGCGCTGGTCAACGCCCTATTGGCACGTGCAGCATCAGCTCCCGGGTGTCTGGGTCTGCCCGCGACACGGCGAGCCCCTTTGGATGTCCTCCTTCAAGGCGACCGGAGTCGGGCGGTTTCAGTGGTTCTTGCCAGATGCGACTCATCTGGTCGCACAAAGCGCCGAGAGTCTTCGCGCGGATGGACCACTAATGGATCTTGCCGGCGCGGCCATCGCCCTCTGGTCGATGCCGGCCGGAAGTCGCATCGCGCCTGAGCATGCATGTCGTGCCTATCGGCATGCGTTGCGGGTACGGGGGCTCCTTCGGGGCGCTGGGCAAGGACGCCTGCGTCTAAAGGACATCGGAACCGAGTACGCGGCACATGTCGCACCGCTTCGGCAAATTGATGAACTCAACGCACTGCCGAGTTCGCCGGATGCGGCCGCTCGGGAGGTCGCTCGAATGGGCTATGAACCGCGCGGTGGAACGCATCCGCTGCGCCAGCTCACGATGATCGGTTGGCTGTTCGGCGATTTCGCGTCGTTCACTTCATGCTGCCGCGATCTGGCGGAGAGGCCATCGAATGAATGCCGAGGACCGGACCAGCTGCCGCCGACGGCCCAGCAGCAGCCCCACCCACTTCGGGATCGCCTACTTGAGCTCATTGAATCCGGTACCAGCGTATCGGCTGCCGCGCGTCAGCTTGGGATTGATCCAGCAACCGGAATGGCCTGGGCGGCAAGTGCCGGCGTTTCCACACCGAAGCGACCCAGTGTCATCAAGGGCGATCTCAGGCTGCGCATGGTCGCAGCGCTTGAGAAGGGGGCCGACAAGGGGGGAGTCGCCAGATTAGGTGGGGTTTCAATCGAGTCGGTAACTCGGCTGCTGCGAACCGAGGTCGGAGTGCGGGAACGATGGCTCTGCGCGAGGCGTCAGCATGCGATGCTCGAGGCGCGGCGGACATGGCTTCGCGTCATGAACGCAAACCCTCTTTCGGGCATCAAGGCAGTGCGCCTGCTGGAACCTGCCGCGTATGCTTGGCTGTACCGGAATGACAAAGCGTGGCTTGATGCGCAGGCTAAGCGGATGCGTTTGCCAAAGAGGACCATCGCTACGCGCGTTGATTGGAGCGCGCGAGATCAAGCGCTGGCCGATGCCGTGCGCCGCGAAGCGCTCGCCCTGGCATCTATGCATCCGGGTACAAGGATCAAGCTATGGCAGATCTACCAGAGACTGCCGGAGCTCAAAGCAAAGCTTGCGTATTTAGACCGGCTTCCGCTTACCCGGCGAGCCATCGACGAAGCGACTTCTGCCGCAACAGCGAGGAAGGCCAGGCAAGGCCTCGTAGTCTGGCAGCGCTGACGCGGACAGCTATGCAGCGGACGCTTCTGTCGCATAGAGTCAAAGCTTGGGAGGAGATCCATCATGTGCGGTCGCTACGTCCTCAAGAGCGCCCCGCGCCGAATCCGGGAGCAGTTCGGCATCGACGACGGGCATGACACGTCCCACAGCGAGCAGTGGCGACCGCGCTTCAACCTGGCGCCCAGCCAGGTCGCGCCGGTGGTCCGCCTGATCGACGGCCAGCGGCACCTCGATCTGCTGCGCTGGGGTCTGATCCCCTCATGGGCGGAAGACTCGAGCATCAGCATGAAGCTGATCAACGCCCGCAGCGAGACCGCCGCGATCAAGCCCGCCTTCCGCGCAGCATTCCGTGCGCACCGCTGCGTGGTGCCGGCCGATGGCTTCTACGAGTGGAAGCACCTGGCCAGCGGCAAGCAGCCGTACTACATCCACCGCAAGGACGGCCAACTGCTCGCCATGGCCGGGTTGTGGGAGCACTGGCAGCCCGCGGGAGCAGATCATCCGGTGGAGACCTTCACCATTCTGACCACGAGCGCGAACAACTGGATGCAGGCCTTGCATGACCGCATGCCGGTCGTGCTCGAGGGGGACGCGATCGCGCAGTGGCTCGATCCGGGCGCCAAGAGCGCGGAGCTGCAGCGCCTGCTACGCCCGCTGGGTGACGGCGACCTTGAGGCGTACCCGGTGAGCAAGGCGGTCGGGAACGTCCACAACGATCAGCCGCAGTTGCTCAACGAAGCAGCCGCCGGCACATGAAATGGGGGTTTTCGGCTCGCCAAGAGATCCAGTCGGTCGTCTGATTCGCAGCGATTGCGGACCTAAGGCTCGACGAGCAGAGTTTCGGCTTTCGTGCTCAGAGCGGACATTGGCCGTGCGTCGCTGACACCCACGAACACCGACATCCACGCACGGGGAGATCCCCGAGGCACGAGGCAATTACCGCGATCCACTAGATGAACTGGAGCAAATCTAGGTCGAATGAGTACCATGCTGCCGACGAGGAGAGCGGCCAACAATATGGCGCACGATGAGCTGATACGACCGAGCCGGGATGGCGATCAGTTCCACTACCTTTGGGCAGCACGTCAGTGCTTGGCCCTGCTGCCTAGCGCAGGCGATCTTGTCGCTGTCTCTATTGAAGGGGCGTCCACGTCTGAAGGGACGGCATCGGTCGACGACGGCGACGAGCTGATCGACGTCGGGCTCTATCACGGCAGCGAGTCACTGAAAGATGCTCGTCTCGTCCACTACACCCAGCTCAAGCACTCGACGAAACACGCCCATGAGCCTTGGACTGCAAGCGGACTGGCCAAAACGCTGAAGGGCTTCGGGAAACGCTACGCCGAGCTCTTGAACAATCTCCCGGCTCAGACGCTCAAGGACAAGTTCAGGTTCAGCTTCACCAGCAACCGGCCGATCGACCCAAAGGTCAGGGAAGCCCTCGAGGATCTTGGCAGCGGCGCGACCGCGCCGCGCCAACAAAAGGTACAGGACACGCTGCTCGGGTACACGGAGCTCAGCGCCATCCAAGCCCAGGACTTCTTTCAGATCTTCTCGGCGGACGGTGGCGAGCCCGACCTTTGGGCTCAGCGCAACCTGTTGGCGCAGGACCTCAGCATCTATCTGGCTGACTCCGACTACGACACGCCGGTCCAGCTGAAGGAACTGGTTGCTCGCAAGGCCACCTCCGAGTTCAAGGGCGACCCCGCTATCCGCAGGCATGACGTCCTGCGAGCGCTCAAGGTATCTGAGGTTGGTCTCCTCCCGGCGCCGTGCCTGATCGTTGCACCCGCCCGTGTGCTGCCGCGGGAACAGGAAGCCGAGATTCTGCAGGCGCTGCTTGGCGCAACGCATCCCGTTGTGCTGCATGCAGACGGTGGTGCCGGAAAATCGGTTCTGGCACTGCGCCTGACCCAGTCGATGCCCGCGGGTTCGATTGCCGTGCTCTATGACTGCTTCGGCGACGGTCTCTATCGGAACTCGCTCCACTTCAGGCACCGGCACTGCGACGCCCTGGTGCAGATCGCAAACGAGCTGGCCGCACAAGGCCTGTGCCACCCGCTCATTCCCTCGGCCAGCGCGGATGGCAAGCACTTCATGCACGCGTTTGTCGGCCGCCTCAAGCAGGCCATTGGTCTGCTGCGGGCGCGCGACGCCCAGGCCAGCCTGTGCATAGTCATCGATGCCGCGGACAACGCCGACATGGCGGCCGAGGAACATGGCGACGCCGCTTTCGTTCGCGACCTGATCCGCACGCCTTTGCCCGACGGCGTCAAGCTCGCCTTCACCTGCCGCACCCATCGCCGCTTGCGCCTCGCCCCGCCGCCTGACGCCATCGACATCGAGGTGCGCCGCTTCAGCCTAGCTGAAACGACGATGCATCTGCGGCGCGCCTACCCGCAGGCCACCGACACGGAAGCCACCGAGTTCGCGTTCCTAAGCAGCAACAACCCGCGCGTGCAGGCTCTGGCGATCAGCCGCCACCTTCCGATCGACCAGATGCTCAAGGAACTGGGCCCGACGCCGTCGACTATCGACAGAGCCATCGGCGACCTGTTGAAGCGCGCCATCGAGAAGCTAAAGGATCAGGTCGGTCAGGTCGAGTCGGCGCAAATCGAACTGATCTGCCAGGGACTGGCGGTGCTTCGCCCGCTCGTGCCGATTTCGGTACTGGCCCAGATCTCGGGGACTCCTGAGGGCGCCGTCCGTAGCTTCGCTTACGACCTCGGCCGGCCGCTGCTGGTCAAGGGTGGCAGCTTGCACTTCCTCGACGAGCCGTCGGAGACCTGGTTCCGGGAACAGTTCAAGCCCGACGCGGCGAACCTGGTGGCATTCCTGAAGCGCCTGCGTCCGCTGGCCGCCAGCAGTTCGTACGTCGCGTCCACCCTGCCCCAGCTTCTCCTCACGGCCGGCCTCATGGATGAGCTGGTCGAACTCGCACTGTCCGAGGAAGGCCTGCCCACCTCGAACCCATTGGAGCGGCGGGACGTGGAGATTCAGCGCCTGACGTTTGCACTCAAAGCTTGCCTGCAGAAGGGTCGGTATGCTGCCGCTGCAAAGTTGGCGCTGAAGGTTGGCGGTGAGTCCGCTGGCGAGACGCGACAGACGAGCCTGATTCAGGACAACACCGACATTGCTGCGGCGCTGCTGTCCGCCGATCGGATCGACGAGTTGGTGTCGCGACGCACTTTCGGCTCGAGTTGGGTGGGCTCACACCACGCCTACGATGCCGGCCTTCTCTCTGGACGCGCCGAGTTTCTGGCCGAAGCCGGCAGCCGCCTGCGCATGGCCGAGGACTGGCTCTATGCGTGGGCGCGGCTGCCTCCCGATGAGCGTCACAACGAGCCGGTTGATGACTCGGACCAGGCAGAAATGGCGCTTGCTCATCTCCGAGTCCGGGGACCCGAGTCCGCTGCCGAATTCTTGAGTGGCTGGAAACCGCGGCACGTTGCGCTGCCTGCCAGCAAACGGCTTGCACGGCGGCTCGTGGACCTCGGCCAGTACGAGCAACTCGATGCATTGGCAGCACATGCCGCGAAGTACCCTTGGGTGATGCTGGGGTTGTCGACCGAGGCGTCACTAGCTGGACACGCGCTTCCGGCTGAGCCGCTGGCGCAGCTCATGCGGGACTTGGCTGCTGAGGACGCCAAGCCGAAGCATCTGATGCCTTGGGATGCCCGTTGGGATGTGCTGGTAGCTGTCACTGCCGCCATCTGGCAGGCGCTGCGCGTCCTGCCCCGCGAAGATGTTGCATGGGCAGACATCCTGCGCCGTCACTTGCCGGACAACCCGCCGACGGAACTCGCGAGTCAATTCGGCTCGGATTGCTCATCGCTGCCCAGGGCATACGCACTCGAGGCGGCATTGCGCGGCGAAAAGCTCTCGCTGCTCGCGGTCGCGCCACCGAAGGTCCGCAAGGACCTCGAAGGCAAAGGCACCTACGGCAGGAGTTCCGAGACCGTCACATTCGAGCGGGCGATCGGTGGCGTTCTGCCTTGGTTCGTGCTGTGGGCGGAGATCGCGTGCGGGCGGATTCCGTCGGATCTCGGCAAAGCCATTGCAGACGCGCTGAAGGTAACAGCGAGCGCGGCTTCGCAGGACTATCAGCACCTGTTCAACGTCGAGCGGGTCGCTGCGATCGAATGGACCCGCGCCTTGCGGGATGCGTCTGCGACCGATCATGCCTCGGTGGCTCTACTTCAGGAATGGATTGCCAGCAAGCAAAGCGTTCTCTCCTCGGAGACCCTGACGTCGATGTGCAGGATTGCGGCTCGCACGAAGGGACTACAGGACTTGGCGCTTGAGTCAGCAATTGCAGGATACGCGTTGCTTGAAGATTCTCGCGAAGACGCTGAAGCTGAGACAGATGCCTATCAGCGCCTGGCCCGTGCCGTCTATCCGGCCAGTTCCGCTGAGGCCGCGGCCTATTTCAATCGGGCTGTGGAGATCTCCAGCCGCATCGGCGAAGAGAACTTGGTCCGATGGTCAGCTTTACTCCACTTGGCCACGGTCAGCGGAAAGGGTGACCACGCTCGACCTCGGTCGGCGTATCGATTGGCTCGGACTGCGGAACTAGCCTATACCTATGTCGCCCGCGACAAGCACTTCGACTGGCGATCGACGGTTGACGCGCTTGTCGGGCTTTGCCCGACGTCGGCCCTGGCCATATTGAGCCGCTGGCGCGACCGGGACTTCGGCTTTGCTGCTCGGCTGGTCAGGTTGACGGTCTACAGCCTCGTTCGAGTCGGTCGGCTACCCCCGTTCGCGCCGGTCGCATTGGCGCCCCTGGAGGCGGAATGGGACGGCTTGGCCGATGTCAGCCGTGCGATCGATGCAGAGGCCGACCCGGATCGTCGGCGCAAGCTCCTAGAGCTGCGGTATCGCTACATGCGCGTCGAGCCTCACTCGGAGGAGACCTGGGCGGGATTCCTGCTGCTCGGCCGCACGCATGGTGTCGACCTGCCAGATGTCGACCGGCTGCTGGCCGCGGCGAAGGCGGAGTCTGTGGCTGACTCTGCCGCGAAGTCGCAGAGGGCTGACCGAACGTACGGTCCACTAGAACCAGTCCAGCGCAGGGGCCCTGACTGGGACCAACTGTTCGCCGGTGTCGACCTCGCCGACTCGGCGGCCTTGCGAAAGGCGTACGCCGACATGCGGACCTTCGACCCGCCCTATCAACTTGAAGAGTTCTACAGGCAGGGTTTGGAACGCAGTGGTCCCGGTCGGATGGCCGACTTCGTCAGGGCGGTCGCCGCTTGGCCTGATTTCGGTGTCTTCGAGCTGAGCTATCTCATGAGCGCCCCCCAGGTGTCGGGCGTTAAGCTGGTGTCGTTTGTCGAGGCGCTGCGCGTGGCGACGCTGGCTGCGTGTCGAAACACTCCGCAGTATGCGCAATGCGACAACTGGGAGAGGATCTTCCCGTTCGAGCGACTGGTCGCCGGCGGCATTGTCACCGACGAGCAGGTCGTCGACGCCATCCTTCAGGGTTACACCACCCAGATCGCCACGCTCAACGCTCGCGAACTGTTCCTGATGCTGGATCCCCTTGCATCGCGCCTGACGCCGGATGAAGCCGACGACGTTCTGAACTTCGGCATGAGCCTGCTGGAAGACGTGCTGCGCCCGAACGACGGCGACGAACCGTGGCGCGACGGGCTGATGCCACCCACTTCGTGCGACGACGCCCTGGCAGGCTATCTGTGGGTCGTTCTGGGATCGCCCGCCGCGGCCAGTCGCTGGGAGGCGGCCCACGTCGTCCGAATCTGCGTCGAACTGGGTTGGACCGGCTTGCTGGCGGCGCTCGCAGCGCGTGCGTCAGCCGGCACTGCGGCCCCGTTCGTCGATGAGGGACTGAAGTTCTATGAATGGCACGCCCGGCAGTGGCTCCTCATCGGCCTTGCCCGCGGCGTGCTTGAACAGCCCGCTGCCGTCGTACCGTTCATTCCCTTCCTGTCCGCGACGGCCAGGGAGGAGCATGTCGCGATTCGCCATTTCGCGGCCAAGGCCTTGAAGGCGCTGCACGCCGCCGGCCTCGTCCCCGGCGAGGAAGTCGCCGATCTAGATGCAGTCAACACCAGCCGCCTTCCCCTTGCCTTGTATTCGGGTTGGCGGGAAATCTCACCGGAGAATGAGACTCCGGTCGTGCATGCGCCGAAGGACGAGGACAAGTACTACTTCGGTTACGACTTCGGCCAATATTGGTTTGCACCTCTTGGGAGGGTCTTCGGGATTGACGAGGACTCAGTTGAGCAGCGTGCACGCGAGGCCTTGCGCGAGCGGATCGGCGAGCCCCTCACTCGGGAAGACGTCCGCTACAAGCGAGGTATTTTCCGCCATGAGGAGACCCGCCACTCACATGGCTCGCTGCCGCGGGTGGACGACCTCTCCGCATATCAGGCGTACCACGCGATCATGATCGTGGCCGCCAGGCTGCTGGCGTCGCGCCCGGTAGGGAAAGACGAAGGCGATGAAAAGAATGACCTTGAGGAATGGCTTCAATACCGGCTGCTGACCCGCGACGACGGCCGTTGGGTGGCTGACCGGCGCGATCCGTGTTTGACCGAACCTGCGCCGCGGCCGCAGAGCTACGGCGACAAGCAATGGTGCTGGAGCGTGACAGCAGATTACCTGGATCGGCAAGTGCTCACCGACGACGGCCTGCAGGTGCTCCACGGCTACTGGACCAGCGGCCACCGTGACGACCACGAGTCCGTCTCTATAAGAAGCGCGTTGGTTCCAGAGGTAGGTGCGGCCGCGCTGCTTGCTGCGCTTCAGACTGCGCCGGAAAGCGAGCGCAGCTACATCCCGAGTTCGGACACACCGGAGCCCCCGGGCCCGGGCGCTTTCAGGATGACTGCGTGGCTCACCACGGCAGGTGCGAGTGTTGGGCTGGACAAATATGACCCCTGGGGAGAGAAGCTTGACTACCCCGCCGCTCGCCCTGACCCCGCCGTCGTCCAGAGGCTCAGTCTGACCTCGTTCGACGATGGTAGGCGCTGGCTCACGCCCAATGGATCAGTCCTTCGCACTGAAACTTGGACGCGGGTCGTCGGCCAGGGACAAGAGCAGGAGGTCGTCGCCGGGACGCGCCTAAGCGCGGAACGTCGCTTCCTGTTGGATTTTCTGAAGGCACATCCAAGCAGCCGCATCGTGGTAAGCGTCTCCGTCCGCCGCCAGCCGACTCGCAGCCGATCTGACGAGGACGATTTCGACGGCTACGCATGGCCCTACGTGCGCTACTACTTGATAGGTGAAGATGGAATCGCTCGATCGCTCAAGAGCCGTGATTGAACTCGGCAAGCGTCTCGTCGTCCAGCTCAAGCTTGGCGACGACCTGCTGTCTCAATGGATGGCGCACCTCATCGCCGAGCGCATGGACGCAGTCGAACATGCACTGCCTGAGGCGCGTACGTCCGCTCAGGACGCGTGTGCAGCGACAGTCTTCCAGCTCTGGGATCACCGCAACTCACTTCCTGCCCACATACGGCCCTTCAGAGCGCTTGAGCCACTTCTCGAGACGTTGGCATCTCTCAATGTCGAAAGCGGTCGTCGCTTCCGCTATTTCCCCATGCCGCCGGACCAACAGGAACTTGATGCTGCCAGTGATTCGAGCAAGCGTGCTCTGGCGCTCGCGATGAACCTAGATGGTGCCGCCCGCATACTCATTCAGCACTTCCTCGCCGAGGCTTCTGAAGGAGCAGCGGATGCGGTACGCCCTTGGCTTGAAGCTGCCATCGACGCCCAAGCGGATGTCGCGTTGGAATTGCGGGTTGTCGAATTCGTCTCAGCGGGCATCTCCAATCCCAGCGACGACGAGGTTGCCCGCAAAGCCTTGGAGGACAAGGTGAAGAAGCTTCAGGTGTTCGCAGACCTTGCCAACGCGATCGCATCGGATCTGCAAGGCCGGCTCACCCAACCAGCTGGAGGCGAAGGTTCAGCCCCAACCAACGACAGAGAACCAAACCGCTGACTCGTCAGCAAGGTTTGGAGTCCATGTCCAGTCAAACCACTCGGTACTGCACGCTCGTCGCTCCCGCACTCAGCGTAGGGCAGCGGATTGCTTAGTATCGGTGCGTACGGTCTGGCGGCTGAGCGGCAGGCCGTACGGACCCCAATGACTGGTCTCCGCAGTTGCAGTCATTCGACTCGCGGCGCCGACCGGGGGCAGACAGACTGGAGCTGTCACTGGCGCGCGGGGACGATAGGTGCCGGGGTTCTGGCACCTTCGCGTAGTGCGGCTCGGGGAAGGTCAGGCAGGCCCGACCGACTTTGCCGAAATCCCGACGGACTTTATTACCGCCCGACGGACTTTATTCCCCAGAATCAGGAATATCGAAGTCTTGCTCATCTCACTCCACCGTCACACTCTTGGCCAGATTGCGGGGCTTGTCCACATCGGTGCCGCGGGCGGTGGCGGTGTGATAGGCCAGCAGTTGCAGGGGCACGACGTGGAGGATGGGGGAGAGCGCGCCGTAGTGTTCGGGCAGGCGGATGAGGTGCACGCCTTCACTGGCTTCGATCTGGCCGTCGGCGTCGGCGAAGACGTAGAGCTCGCCGCCGCGGGCGCGCACTTCCTGCAGGTTGCTCT
>Ga0315298_1010414_pt1 | contig 11213 bp, 7 predicted proteins | sample WHS_1_MG_FD_203077 | JGI IMG/M metagenome (GOLD analysis project Ga0315298, IMG submission 203077) | Extremophilic microbial mat communities from Washburn Hot Springs, YNP, Wyoming, USA - WHS_1_MG | ecosystem: Environmental > Aquatic > Thermal springs > Hot (42-90C) | place: USA: Wyoming... | reverse complement strand
CGGCCTTTCAGCCGTGGAAACCCGCTGACTGCGGTGAAACCCGACGCCTACTGTCCGGCTTCAATGGGGCCACGGCCTTTCAGCCGTGGAAACGGCCGCTAAGCGGGCGGAGGTGGCCACGACGAGGGGGGCTTCAATGGGGCCACGGCCTTTCAGCCGTGGAAACCTCGCGCCGGTCACGTCCACCAGCGGGTAGATCGTTGCTTCAATGGGGCCACGGCCTTTCAGCCGTGGAAACAAGGTGGCCGAGAGCCAGCCCCGCTCACCACCCTCCCGCTTCAATGGGGCCACGGCCTTTCAGCCGTGGAAACCCGAATGCTGGAGGGCTTGGTCGAGATGATAGACATGCTTCAATGGGGCCACGGCCTGTCAGCCGTGGAAACCAGCAACCGTCCAGCCCCGCCTTCGAGGCATCTTGACGCTTCAATGGGGCCACGGCCTTTCAGCCGTGGAAACCAGCCGATCCTTGATCCGTTCGAGCGCCCTAACTTGGCTTCAATGGGGCCACGGCCTTTCAGCCGTGGAAACCGACACCTACAAGTATCTGTTCCAACTGGATTCGGCGATGCTTCAATGGGGCCACGGCCTTTCAGCCGTGGAAACACCGCTTCGAGCCCGGCCTTCCTGTCCGCCGTGCAGCCGCTTCAATGGGGCCACGGCCTTTCAGCCGTGGAAACAGCTCTTGTGCCCGATTTTCGAGTGGATCGCGGCCGCTTTGGGCCATTTCCGCACCCCTTGTGAGCCCGACGGGGGCCTGGGGGCGCGCGTGCATGCTCCTCGGGGCCGCTTTTCGCCCAAAAACCCGCGAGAGCCTCCCGTCATATCCTCACCACCGAACCTCTCGCGGGATCCGCGGGCTGCCCCTCCCATCGCTACACCACCACAGGGCCTCGGCTCGGCAGCGGCGTGGGCTTCCCCAGGACGGTGAAACACTCCTGCCCTCGCCCCTCCGTGGGCCCCGTGTCCACGATCAACACCCGATCTTCTTTCATGTTAAGGATCTTCGTCAGCGCCTCCTCCAGGCGCACCCGGCCGGTGGGCGACAGATCGCACACGAAGACCGAGTACTGCACTGGTTGCCCGAAGCCCTGCATCTTCTTGTATGTCCGCTGGAGCCGCTTCTCGTCGGACACATCGTAGCAGACAAGGTAGCGGTTGCGCATGGCTATCTGGTCCTGAACACCGGATAGGAGCGGAGCTCGCCCAGGAGATAGCGCGCCAGCAGCCGGGCCTGAATCTCCATGATCCGACGGTAGCTCACCGCGTAGCCAAAGAGCGGATGAGTGATGGTGGTGTCCATCCGTCGTTCAAACGCCTCGATCACCTTTCGCCGCCCCGCCTGGGTTAGGGCTACCTCTCCGCCCCGACTGATCGCCTGCTCCGCGCCGATCTCACCATTGTTGATCATCCCTATACAGACCGAATCCGCCACAATGGGCCTGAACTCCTCGGCCAGGTCCAGCGCCAGCGCCGGCTTGCCGTACTTGGGCTGATGGTAAAAGCCCAGGTAGGGATCGAAGCCGACGGCCAGGGCGGTCACCATGGCCTGTCTGATCAGCATCGAGTAGAGGAAGGAGAGGATGGCGTTCACCGGGTCCCTGGGAGGCCGCCGGTTCCTCCCCCGGAAGTCGAAAGTCAGGCCGCCGCCCTTCAGCATCCCCTGAAACTCGCCGAAGTAGGTCCGCGCGGCCGCACCCTCTATGCCCAGCAGTGTCTCAATGGAAGATGCCGTGCGGGTTCGAGCGGCTAGCCTGTCCAGCTCCGCTAGCACCGCCGAGGGCGGCTCCCGGTGATTCCGGCGCAGGAGCGTCCGGCAGTTCTTGATCTTGCCGAAGATGATCCGCCGGGCTATGGGGAGCGATGCCTCGGCCGTCGCTGCCACCGCGTACTGGCGGCAGCGCAGCTCCACGTTCTTGTGCGCCATGCCGGTGGTAATGCCCTGGAACCACCCGCCGTAGGAGAAGTAGCACACCGGGATGTTGCGGGCGCACAGCTCCCGCAGGGCCTGGCTGGTGACCTGGACGTTCCCGTACACGGCCAGGTGGGAGACATCCATCAGCCGCGCCGTCTGGAGCAGGGCGCCCTTCAGCCTGATCTCCAGCAGATCTCCCGACTTGCCGACGATGGCGCCCTGGGTCTGGACGTACAGGGGGAGCGCGTCGTCCCGACCGGGGAGGAGCCGCCGCACCTCGTGCGGGCGCGGGGCCCGATCCGGCTCTGCCAGCAGGTTGACCTCGTCCGGGAGGCAGATGCCGACCAGAGAGCAACGAGGGCACTTGGGGCTGTCTACCAGCGGCGGTGGCATTCGGCCGCCGGCGGCCATGGCGCGCAGGCCCTCCAGCAGCTCACTGGTTCGGCGCTCCAGCGCCTCGTCGAAGGGGATGCTCACCCGCTCTTTGGACTCGACGAAGTAAAGGATACCTCCGGAGCAGGAGTAGCCGTTGGCACGCAGGAGCAAGCCCTGGAGGCAAAGCTGCACCCGTTCCGGCTCCCGCGCCCCCTCCGGTACGTCGGGCGGCTTGCCATGTTTGTAGTCCACGGGTGTGACCTGGCTGCCCTCCCCCTCCACCAGGTCGATGCGGGCGATGGCGCCCAGGGCCTCGTCGGAGAGCATGATCGAGCGAGCGTGGATCTTCTCGGCCGGCTCGCCTTCCGCGGGCGTTTCGCCGCCATCCAGTGGCACCTCTGGCAGCCCGCCCGAGGGCCGCTCCACCCTCCTGTGCTGGAAGCGGCCCTCCACGGTGTCCACGCTGTCGGCGAACTCGCCCTGGACCCACTCCAGATAGGCCAGCCGCGGGCAATAGGCGAACTCGTTCAGCATCCGCGCCGGGACGAGGTCCGGGACGGATGGCGTCTCCAAGGCTTCGATTCCGGTCATCTCACCTCTTCCGTCGGGGATGAATCAACCCCACACCGGCCAGGCTGGAGTCAGATTGTACCTCTTGTTCGCGCCTTCGCCTGAGGCTATCCTGGTGGACTCCATTACGGCACGGATCCCGAGCCCCCGTAGCCTCAAGCGGCTGATGGGGTTAGCATCAAGCCAGATGTCGGGCAGTCCCAGCAGCGATCTTAGAACATCGGGGCGGATCGGCTCGTCCCACAGGGGCCATCGGACGCGGCAGCTCTCTTGCCAGTTGGCGCTGCCCGCTCGCCACGCCAGAACGGCCATGCCCTCCCGGGCTGGAACGCACGGGAAGAACCGTAGGGCCTCGAAGGCCAGGCGGTTGGCGCCCCAGAGCGTCAGCGGCTTATTCCCGCTGGCGGTGGGGTCCCGATCCATCAACGCGTAGCGGCGGTCCTCGCCCGCGTCCAGTCGCAAGGAGTATCTCTCGTCCCTGGGCTCCCAGGGGCCGAACAGGGCCTGCTCTATATGCTTCTCCGTGCATTCAATCATCAGTGCTTGCACGCTTGCCAGGAAATCCTGGTGGCCTCCACCGCTAACCAGTGCCCAGGGCGAGGACAGCATGCGATCCAGAGGGCGAGCCGGGTTGGCAACCCCGAAGGCGGCCGCCAAGTCCACCGGTCGGCGCCCCAGGGAACCGCATCGGTCGCGGACGTCCCTCACGTGCTCCAGGAGCTCGGCGTTGGGCGCGGTCAGGTTCTTGCCCAGGGTCACGGCTGGATCTGGGGCACTCCGCATGAGGAGTTCCCTGAAGCGCTGAGTTCGCTCCAGGACCTGGCGCTGCAGGGGCTGAAGCTCTCGCTGGCGCGCCTCCCGAGCGGCCTCGCGGTCCAGCTTCCGCCGCTTGATCTCCTCCGCCTTCTTCTTGGCGGCGGTCCTCGCCAGCTCCATATCCCTCCTGGCGGAGTCGGTTTCGCTGGCCAGTGCTCCCGCTGATCGCCGAAGCGCCCGGTGGAGCATTCGCACCAGGTCCTCCCGGTTCGTGATTGCAGGGATACCGGCGTCGGGCCGCTCCTCCACCACCAGTCTCGGGGCGAGCCGTTGCCAGCCCAGCCGGGCGGGTTGCCCGGCATCTTCCAGGGTTGCCAACGCGCCCAGCGCGGTGAGGAATCCCAGGGGGTTGTCGCCCCGGGGACCCGTGAGCACGAACTCAGCCATGGCCCATCTCTCCTCTCCTTTCGTGCTCCGATCGACGCTGATCCGCCAACCGCAAGACAGCCTCCAACCAGGCCAGACCCCACCAGCCGTAGCGCCGGACCAACCGCCAGTACCGCTCGGCGACCCCAGCGTCGAGTCTGTAGAGCTGGTGATCGCTGCTGTGGGCGAGCCGGAGATCCCCGTGGGTCAGCGCTACCTCCAGGGGGTGGGGATCGGGAGCCACGGGGAGGAAGGGTCGCGCGAAGCCATGGTGGCTCGCGACCAGATGCTGCACCAGATCCCAATCGTTCGCCTTGTGGCGTAGCTGCGGCTGATCCATGATCAGCGCCAGCGACTGCGCCTCGTGGCGAGCGTCGCGAGGGTACCCTGAAGTTTGACGGGCACGGCGGAGAGCACCCCGGTTGCGGTCGTTCTGCCCGGACTTGGCCAGGGGAACCGGTGCCAGCGCCGCGGCTATCTCGTCCCCGCCGTGCAACAGCAATTGAAAGCGCGGATCAGCCTTGCCCACGTCATGCAGCCATCCGGCCATGGCGAGGTCCGATGCGATCTCTTCGGGCAGCCCCAAGGCAGCGGCGTAGCGTCGCGTGTACTCCTGCACGCCGGTCACATGGTCGACCAGCGGCACGGGGATGCCATGGGTTGATCGGTCATCGGCGGTGCTGAGCTCCTCGGCGAAGCCCGGCCGTCCGGTGATCGCATACGCTCCGCCCGCATCCACCGCTCGGAGGTGCCTATCCTCGGCCAGTGATCGTGCCAGCCCTCGAAGCCAGTCCGGAAGTTCAGCGACCGCCGCTAATCGCCTGAGGGCGTCGCTGGGCTCCGGGGCATCCTCCTCTTCGTTGGCCCAAGCACGCAGGTCATGCAGCGCCCTGTTACCCTCTGCCGCGTCGTCGATCTGGCGGAGAACGGTCTCGAGGACCCCCAGCCGTAGTACTGGACGCCTCTTGGCCCGATAGGCGACCGCGTCCCCTATGTCTTCTACCGGCGATAGGCTCCATGGATTCCAGCCGAGGCGGTCGCATCCGCCATAGGTCGAGGGGACCACAACCGTGTCGCCAGGCGAGACCCGCATCGCGTCCAGCACTTCGGCTTCCTCCAATCCGCGCCACCGAAGCACCCGCTTCCCCTCCGGCAAGACCTCCTCCGTCGCATCGACCCCCTCGACATCCCCTAGGTCCCGTGTAGCCAGCGACGGGCCGCCGTCTCGGCAGAGCCATCGCCTGAACTCCCAGATCGGGACCGGGCACCCTTCTCCGGTCAGCGGCGGCTGCACCGCAACCCGATCGGCCCAAACCCGCGGGTTATCGGTCGGCAGATCGGCGCGCCAGACCACCGTCACGTCCGGCGATGAGGCGGTGGTTCCATGCAGATAGGCGGAGATCTCCGGCGATGGCTCAGGCGGCGGGCTTGTTTGAGCTAGGAGGTCCAGGTGCGAGGGAAGCAGGGGATACGCTCTCCGCACCTCCTGGCACAGTCCCGAGAGCTCCTCCCCCGCCGGAAGAATCAGCTCCAACGCATCTATGCCCAAGTCCACGCATCTGGGATCACCGCTGGCCTGAGATTGGAGCCAGGCCCAGGTTCGAGCGAGCGCATGGCCGTACACGGCATCCGGCTCCACCGCATCCCCACCCTCGCCGAGCTCCACCTGTCGTGCCGTGGCCAGGATCACCGCGTGAGCCGCCTCGCGATGGCCCAACCGGTTGAGCCGGCCGAACCGCTGCCGCAGGGCGTCCAGCGACGCTACCTCCGTGATCAATGCATCGAAGTCGAGATTGGCGCCCACCTCGATGCACTGGGTGGCGACAACGGCCAATGGATTCTCCGCCAGCTCCCGATTTCCAGCTCTGAGCCTCGGCAGCCATCGAAGCAGCAGATCGTCGCGTTCCCATCCACGAACGCGTCCGGTAAGCAGCAGCTTTTGCTCGCCGCCCATGTCGAGCCGCTCGAAGATGGCGCGGGCGTCGGCGACGCGGTTCACCACGATGCCGACTACTCCGCGGCCCATCGATGTGGCCAGCCGGTTGGCGCGCTCCACGGCTTCGCGGACTAGCTCCGTGCGATGGTTCTGGGCCCTCGACTCCAGGAGCACCAGTTCGGCGGGCTTCCGGGCGCGAAGCCGCTGGGCCAAGGTCCCATCCCGGCGGTCCTCATCGTCCAGAGTGAAGTCGGGGTCTTCCCCCGGCGTTGCCGACATGCGGACGAGGGTCAGATTGTTGCCGACCGCGTGCTCGGCCAATTCCTGCCACCGCTCGGATATCGCTTGGACTGTCTCGCAGAATGGTACGGCACAGTGCGCCTCGTCGATGACCAGCAGAGTGTCGCGCCCCAGCAGGCCGGCATGGATCGGCCACGACCGGGGACCGTGCCCGCCGTATGCCCGAAACAGGAGGCCCGATCCAACTTGGTCCACCGTGGATAGGATCACCGCGGGCTGCGCGGGTGATCTGGCCCAACCGTCGTCCCCTGGCATTCCACCGCGAAGGGTGGCCACAACCAGGGGCTGGTCGCCGCCTAGCGACATGAGGGCCTGGGCCACCTCGTGCAGCGGGTCATCTGGCGTTGCCAGCGCGTCACGCAGCCGAGCGGCGACGGCCGCCGCTCGCAAGGTTGCCTCGTCGACGACGACCCGCCGGTCCACCACGAAGGCAATTCGGCGCCGGGCGCATGGTGATCCGGCCGCTAGGGCCAGCACGGCCAGATCGATGAGAGCGGTCTTCCCGCTGGCGGTCGGAAGCCCCAGTAGGGAGGGCCAGCGTGCGTCCCGAGGATTGGCGGGACAGAGCCAGTCGCGGAACAGTCTGCGTTGCCATGGGAACGGCCCGCGACCCTCGTTTAGGGCCTGAAACCAAACGTCGAAGTGCTCCGGGTCCAGTCTCATGGCTCTTCCTCCGTCAACTGACGAAACAGGCCGTAACCTTGGTGGCGACCGGCTCCAACGAGCAGAGGACCCGCGACGGGCTCCGGAAAAACAAGCCGCACGTGGGCATGGAGCCGCCGGGGCTTTCCCGGACGATGGGGCATCGGGGGGAAACGGTCCGAGGGTGGGACCCCCAATACCCAGCCAACGGGAGCTGTGGCTACGGAGGAGGGCCTGGGCAAGCCGGCGATGGCACACGCCTCAGCCACGAGATTAGCGGCCTCGCTGCCCCACAGCTCCCTGGGGTACCTTCCAAAGACGAAAGGGGTGACGCTGGCCCATGCCCGAGCCGGCTGGGACCAGGTCGACGGACGCAGGGCAGCACGCCTCTCCTCCGAGTTGCTGCGCTCGAGCCGCCATTCGCCCAGCGAGCCGAGAGTGAGGGAGCCGACTCTCCCCAAGGCCCGCAAGCATGCGCGGCGCTCATTGTCGGAGAGGCTGTCTGGGAGAGCGGCGGCCAGGCCCAGCAGGTGGGCACGGGCGTGGCGATGGCCCACGTCGGCGAGGGGAAGCAAGGCCAGGTGGGCACTTCGACTGGGTTTGGGATTCTCCGCCGTGCTGTCCGGTGCATGCCCGCTGATCGCCTCGCTCACGGGCTGGTCAGCCTGTTCGATCAGCGCCTTTCGCCAGACGGCCACCACGGAGCCCGCGGCTTCCAGGGGGAGCGGCGCGGGGCCCCCCAGGAGACGGAAGATCACCATATCCCGATGATGGCCCCGGGGCAACTCCCTTTCCAGGCTGGGTTTCCCGTAGGTTGCCCATGCGCCCGTGGGGGGCCGCCGGCGCGGATTCCCGTCGTATGCCTCGCAAAGCTCGGCCAGCCGCCCACGGGTTGGGACGCGGAGCGTGCGGTCGCCATCCGGGCGAGGAACCCACGTCGGTACCAACGTGCCCACCTCTCCAACGACCTCTACCGCCACGAGAGAGGAGGAGTGCCCGAGGCTGGCCACGGCCATGGACAGCCGGACAAGGCCCGCGCGGATCTCGGGACTCGGCATCGCCTCCGGCCACCAGAAGATCACCTCGTCCTCGCTCAAGCTGGCGCTGGGAATGCGCCGCGGCTGGCGCCTGCGGCCGAGGAGCGAACCCTGCATCGGTGGCTCACACCTGTCTCCCTCAGAGATGGGGCTCCATCTGTCGTTGACCGGCACAAACCGTCGAAACCGGTGGCTGTTAGTGGGCAGAGCTTCGCCGCACCAAATCCAGGGCGGCCCGAGGCCCTCCAGCCAGAGCAGGGCGGAGCGTTCCTCGCCCGCCATTCCCAGGTCACCCCACGCCTGGACCAGCGCGGAGAAGAGACGGTCCGGGTGCGGTGGCCATTCGACCCGGTCCTTTTCGTTGCCCGCCCGGATATCGGCCGCGGTAACCGACCCTCGCAGGTAGGTAATCCGAAACCCCAACATACGCTACTCCCTCTGCTCCGCCGCCAACCGGCGGCTCTGCGCCACAGCCTTGGCCAGCTCCCGGTTGGGCTTCAGCGTCAAGCATCCGTTGCGCCATGGCTCCGGCGCAGAACCGTCAGCCGGCCACGGGAGACCGACCTCTCTGGCCTGACGCGCCGCCGTGCGGAGCAGGCTCGCGGCCGCATCGACGTCAAGGGCGAAGGGCTCCTCATGACCGGCTGAGATCAAGGAGATCAGTAATCCCCGACGCGGAACGAGATCACAGCGGGAACGCAGGCTGAAACCCGCCACCCACTGCCGTGCCAGGGCTGCCAGGCCGAGGGCGGCCAATGTCGCCCACGCGGCAACGTCAACCTCTCTCTGCTCTTCTGGTCGCTTCCCGCTCAGCGGGAAGCGCAGCCGGCGCAACGCCGGCAGGGAGAGCACCGCGATCTGGCGGGCGAACTGGACGGTTACCCCACCATGGTTGAACTGGTCGCTCCGGGGAAGCCGAAGCGAGGGAGTTACGTTGCCTAGACCGACCTCCGACAGCCGGGATTTTCCGTTGCCCTTCTCCGCGACCGCCCAGCTCTTGTCCTCATTGATGGCGATGGGCAGGCTCTCCCCGGCGATGGGGATCAGGGGGTCGATCCTGCTGGTCGGACGGCGATTGTCCTCTGTCGCCCCGATGCCGATGATCTCCGACACCAGTGCTCTCTGGAACTTTTCGCCCAGCCCTCCTCGGGCACCGTGAGAGTCCCAGGTGCCGAAGATCAGCGCGGTCGGGCAAAGTCCGAAAAGGGCGGTCGCGTTGGAGGTACTCGATTGGTCGATGCCTCGGCCGATCTTGCTCCCCTGCGCTGGATCCTTCGGGTGTCGGAAGGGTTTGGTCACTCGCCTGCCGCCGTCCTCCACCTCCTCGATCTCGCTGGCGAGAAACACCGCATCGGCGATGCGATGGGGCGCCTCCAGCGCGCTGAAGACCCCCACCTCGCTGGCCTCAGTACCGGAGAAATCGATCTGCACCAGAGGGAACGGCCGTTCGCTTTCGCCGGCCGTTCCGCGATGCCACTCCAGCAGAGCCAGTTCGAGGCGGTTGGCCTGGGATTGAACCGAGTCTAGCAGGACGCAGGGTGTGGGCTGGCCGGCGATGATCCGAGTTTCCCTCGCGTAGACGCCCCCCTCATAGGTAGGAGGGAAGAGCTTGTCGCCATCGCCTCCAGCGGGATCGAGATCTGTAACGGCGCGGAAGGCCGCGGCGGTTCCCTCCACCGCCGCACGAAGATGGGCATAAGTCAAGACACTCTCGGACATTTCGACCTCTCCTCCTGGTGCGCTTGTGCTCGGCGCCATCCCGAGGGCGCCGGCTGTTCACTACTGGACGAACAAAGATCCGTCACGCTCAGCCGTTACCAGTCCGCCGCGGACTTTGTCGGCACGACGAGAACAGCATAGCAGTGGGCTGTGACAGCTAGAGTGTCACAATCTCATCACCACATCCTCAACTGCCCGGCCGCCTCGGCACGGGAGGGGTAGAAGGCGGCCGCCCCCGGCCACGTGGAGCAGCCCGAACCGCTGGAAATGCGGATTCATCGGCAGGCATGGCTTTGCCCCGAATGCCGGCGATGGCGACTGGAAAGGTCGATCCAGCGGCTTGCCCGGCTGGAGGCCGCGGCTCTAACCCTGCTCTACCCGCTTCAGGATCTCGGCCAGCGCCACCCCTGCCTTCTGCCGAATGACCACGTCGGCATGTTCGTCGATGTAGGTGGGCGTCATGTTCACAACGATCAGGCGAGCCCCGGCGCCAGCGGCGTAGGCCGGCATCTGGGCCGCCGGATACACCACCAGGGAGGAGCCCACGGCGATGAAGAGGTCGCACCCTCTGGAACATCTCTCCGCCTCCCTGGTCTCCCACTCCGGCATCGCCTCCCCGAAGGAAACGGTCGATACCTTCAGGATGCCGCCACAATCCGGGCACTCCGGCACGGCAACGCCCGATTCCAGGATGGGCTGCCACCGGTCGCGGGGGGAACGATGGTTGCAGTTCAGGCAGATCACCCAGTGGGTGTTGCCGTGCAGCTCGATCACCCTCCCCGGGGAGTTGCCGGCTTTCTGGTGAAGGCCGTCCACATTCTGGGTGATGACGCGGTCCAGCTTCCCCATCTGCTCCAGGCGGGCGATGGCTAGATGGGCCGGGTTCGGCTGGGCCTGGGCCAGGGTAGGGTAGGTCTCCCGACTGCGGATCCAGTACCTCTCTCGTGCTTTCCGACTGGCCACGAACTCCCCGAACTCCACCGGCTGGTATCGGTCCCAGATGCCTCCCGGACTCCGGAAGTCTGGAATTCCCGACTCGGTGCTCACCCCTGCACCGGTGAACACCACGATCTTCCAGGACTGCCGCACCAGTTCGGCGGCTCTCTCGATAGCCCTCGCTTCGTCTATATCCATGCCTTCACCCCCTTCCTTGCTGTGGATCCATTCTAGCACTCCCCATTTGGTAGAGCGCGGCGGCCTGCCGCTCCTTTCGGACCGTGGTGCTCACTCCCCGTCGGTGCCGGCATGCGCTAGAGGGTTGTCCGCGGCTATACTTATCGAGGGAGTGCGCTAGCTGTTCTGAAGCTACTTTGGCGAGGCGAGAATCGGGGGGCAATGCAGGTGGACTATTCGCTGGCTGTCATCTTCTTTGCGCTGGGGCTGGCGCTGGCCGTGCTGGCCAGGGGGACCTGGAGGTGGGCCGGGCGGGACGCCAAGCCCGGCAACCTTCCCGTGAGGAATGGGGCGGTGAGGCTCGACCGGCTGGTCGGTGGATCCCGGAGCGCCGAGCCCGAGGATGGGCTTGGCGAAGAGACCTACG
>Ga0315298_1010411_pt1 | contig 11215 bp, 10 predicted proteins | sample WHS_1_MG_FD_203077 | JGI IMG/M metagenome (GOLD analysis project Ga0315298, IMG submission 203077) | Extremophilic microbial mat communities from Washburn Hot Springs, YNP, Wyoming, USA - WHS_1_MG | ecosystem: Environmental > Aquatic > Thermal springs > Hot (42-90C) | place: USA: Wyoming... | reverse complement strand
GGAATGGTAAAGGCTAAGCGGGAGACCGCTCCGGTTGCATAAGCGGTAGGCAGATGTAATGGGGGTGTATCAGATTTAAATCGGCGTTCGCTGCAAAAGTGTGTCAGTTTTAAATCGGCGTTGACAGGCTGCACCGAACGCAAATAATGGTAACCAATAATGGTGAATGTTCAGAAGGTAAGGTATATGCATAAGAGAATCATGCGACTAAAAGTACAACGACATTTAGGTGTATTACTTACAGCACCTTGTATAGCCAGCATATTGCCCCTTGATGGCGGCGTTGGGTGCCAATGCAGGCGGAACACGGCTGTACTAAGAAGCCGGAGCTTGGTCAGTTTATCACGCCTATTGTCCCGTCGGTATGATCACTGTCCGGGCCGCGGTATTGCGAGTATTTATAGAGATGCATATCACCTAGATCGGAGCCGTACAATCTAAAGCCGATGACGTCACAACCAAAGGTGAAACGGAAAGTGGTAAAGATGTGAGCGTATCGCTGACGTTATCGGGTAAAAGTGTCACTAAGGTTACCAAGGGCGTAGGCCTACTGGGCAATAAAACGCTATTTCGCCAGTTTTTCGCACTACCAAGTCAGCGACTTGATATGGAAGACATTAGATAATTCATAACCTGAAACAGGAGAAAGCCATGAACAAGGATCAGATAAAAGGGCGCATAAAAACTTCCACCGGTGCAGTTAAAGAAGTTGCTGGAAAAATTCTCGGTGATTCTCAGCAAGAAATCGAAGGGGATTTTGAAAAAAATCTGGGCAAGGCTCAGTCAGTCTATGGTGATATGAAAGAAAAAATGAAAAAGTAACCTTTCTTCCGGATCAAGTTTTATAATGACCTGATATATTTATTCCAAAGGAGGAATACTCATGCTTTATTGGGCCGTGGTATTTTTCATAGTTGCTCTGCTAGCTGGTGTACTGGGATTTTTTGGCATCGCCGGCATAGCTGCGTCGATTGCCAAGATTCTCTTCATCATATTCCTGGTGTTGTTCGTTGTCGCATTAATTACGGGAAGACGGCGGTTGTAGGATGAAATTCCGAAGCAACACAAAAGGATAGTTATCATGATAGTTCGTGAACAGTACATCAAAGTTATTATTCTCACTGCCACCTGCGGCCTCATCTCGCTGGGCAGTGCTGGCGCTTGGGCGGCAGGATTGGCCACACAAACGTCTGCTCTGTCCACTAATCAGGTCAGCACCCCAGAGCAGGTGATTTCAGATCTTAATACTGCGCTCATTCAGTCGATGAGAACGGGGCCATCTGGCACTTATGAGCAGCGCTTCCACATTCTCTATCCGGTTATCAGAGCAGCGTTTAACTTTCCTTTGATCAGTCAGATGACCTTGGGAAGCGGATGGAATAACCTCAACATCAGCCAGAAAAATCAGTTTGTTCAGGTGTTAACAAAGTATTCTGCGGCTAACTATGCCTCGCACTTTGACCATTATGCCAGTCAGAAATTCACCTTATTGCCACCTAAAATGGCAGCAGGTGGAGATGTTATCATCACCAGCGTCCTCATTTCCCATGATGGGGCTAAAAATCAATTTTCCTATATTCTCAGAAAATCTGATGGTCAGTGGCAGATCCTGAATGTAAGCACCGATGGTGTAAGCAATATGGCCATTGAAAAATCCGAGTTTGCAGGCGCTTTAAAGAAGGTAGGCTTTGATGCCTTAATGGAACAACTCAAGGCACATACAGCAAATCTAGCACAGAGTAATACCTAACCGACGCTGACAAGAGGGATATATAACGTGAAAAATATACATAAATTTTTTGTAATGACAGCAATAATAATTCCTATAGGACTCGCTGGGTGTGCAAGTAATCCGGGCTATGATAAAACGAAGGCTGAAGCGAGTTCAGCAGAAGTTATGGCTAAACAGGCGCAGATAACGGCCAACCAGGCCCTCAACAAAGCAAACGCTAACCAACAAATTGCTTATAATGCTATGACTCGTGCAGATAATGCGCAGAAGACAGCAAATGAAGCCATGCGAGCGGCAAATTCAGCCACAATAAATCGGGCTGACGGGTCGCAATAATTCGCGGAAGTCATTTGAAATGAGCGTCAACTTTGGCGTTGTTTTCCTCATTGCCGGCCTGGTATTCCTCAGCCTCCTCAGCCAGTGGCTCGCCTGGCGGGTCAAGCTACCCGCTATTCTTTTTTTGTTGATGCTGGGCATCCTGATCGGGCCCATCCTCGGCTGGCTGCGGCCAGACAAGATTTTTGGACCGCTGCTTTTCCCCACCATCTCTCTGGGCGTGGCCATTATCCTCTTTGAGGGCGCCCTATCGCTGCGTCTGAGCGAACTCCGCGGCCTCGGCACGGTCATCCAGCGCCTACTGAGCTTGGGCGTGTTCAGCACTTGGGCAATCATCAGTGTCGCCACCCACTGGCTTGCACATTTCCCTTGGCCCATGGCCATTCTCTTTGGTGCGGTCACCGTCGTCTCCGGCCCCACAGTCATCGCACCCATCCTGCGTAGCGTCCGCCCCAATGCCAAGATTGCCAAGGTACTGCGCTGGGAGAGTATCCTCATCGATCCCATCGGAGTGCTACTCAGTGTGATCGTATTTGAAGCACTGGTGGCCCACAGCGTCGCTACCGCGTCCCTGGGTGCCGCAGGCTTGAGCTTTCTACGCATTGTGGCCGTAGGAGTTGCCCTGGGGGTGGCGGGTGGCTTCACTTTAGGATGGATACTGCGGCGCCGGGTAGTACCGGACTATCTGCACCCCCTCCTCGTCTTGGCGGGCGTGCTCATGATTTTTGCCCTGGCCGATGCCCTGGCCAAAGATTCTGGCCTGCTGGCGGTCACACTCATCGGGATGGTACTCGCCAACATGCGCGACGTACCCTTGGACAACATCCTGGACTTCAAGAAAAGCCTCTCCATCCTGCTGATCTCCCTGCTCTTTATCATTCTGGCAGCGCGTTTGAATCTAAAGGAGATCCGGGAAGTACTCGGACCTGGGCTCGGTCTGCTCGTGGTCATTCAGGTCCTCTCCCAACCCATCAAGGTCGCTCTCGCCTCCTGGGGATCGGAGTTGAACTGGCGGGAACGCGTCCTCGTCGCCTGGATCGCACCGCGTGGCATCGTTGCTGCGGCCACTGCGGCGGTGCTTGGACAAACCTTGCAGGCGGTCCACTATCCCCATGCCGTACTCTTTGTTCCCCTGACCTTCGCGGTCATTATCGCCAGCGTTCTTCTGCCCAGCCTCACTGCCAGGCCTCTGGCCAGGCTGCTGCATGTGGACGAGAAAGAGCCACAGAGCATCCTCATCATCGGTGCCAATCCTGTCGCGCAAGCCATTGCCAAAGCCCTAGATCAGGCGGGCTTCGCCTGCCTGTTGTTAGATAACGACTTCGCCCAAATCCGCACGGCACGCGCAGCTGGCATCAATACCTTTTACGCCCACCCTGTTTCCGTGCAGGCAGATCGTTATCTCGATTTACTCGATTTTGGCTACATGCTGGGCCTAGCAGAAGATCACGCTCTCAACATCATTGCCAGTATGCGTTATAAACCGGAGTTTGGCCTGGACCATGTCTTTATCCTGACCGACGAGAGCGCCATTGCCGGGCGTGATCGACAGCAGGTGGCAGCACCTTACCGCGGACGCTATCTTTTTGGTGGAGATGTGACTTACGTACGACTCTCGCAACTTTTGGATAATGGCTGGCAAATCCATACCACACTTTTGAGCGAAAGCTTTTCCTGGGAGGCCTACCAGGAAAAACACAGGTCTGGCTTCCTGCCCCTCTTCGTGATCACTGGGGAACATATTCTGCGCGTGATGCTTGCGGGTGAGACCATTGCTCCGGCAAGTGGTGACCGTATTCTGGCGTTGATCGCCCCCTCTGCGACTTAATCCACTCGAAGTGGAGAGCCAACCCGGAGAGGTTCATACCTTGCCTATCCGGTTGACTCACCAACCTACCACCTATAGTGGTGCCATAGGCGGGTGAGCGCGATGATCCCATTCACCGTCGTACAGGCTACGATAGGTTGGTCCGACGGTGTTCATGCCGATGCCCAATATGGACGCAAATGCCGTCATCGGGTAGAAGCGGCGATTGAAGCGGAACACAAATTCATCCAGATAGGCCGGCAGGCGTTGCTTGCCGACGCCATGGTGGGTGCCCATCAGCCAGGTCTTCAGGTTCGAGAAGGCAATATGGATCATTGGCAGGTGGGCGTCAGTGATCGCCCCGTCGCCATCGAGCACCATCGGTTCGTGCGCATACCCCAATGCCTTCAGTCCAATGAACCACCCCGGATTTTGAGGAGGCTCCTTTTTCCAAGAGAATGGAGCCATGATCCCCCGGTGTCAGGGTAGTTGTCGCCTCTCTGAAATAGAGTCAGGCGTAGGCCCCTTCCGAATTTTGGCTTGCCAGCCGATGAGGAGGTCTTCGCGAACGAAAAAGGAGTTAGGCTATAATTTCCTAACTCCTCGTTTTATTTGGGGTGGCTGACGGGGCTCGAACCCGCGACAACCGGAATCACAATCCGGGACTCTACCGACTGAGCTACAGCCACCATTGACAGAGGGCAGATCATACAATGGCCAACGCCCGGCCGCAAGGTCGGTGAAACGGCCGATCAATCCATGAACAGCGAACTGACCGAGTCCTCTTCCGCAATCCGGCGGATGGTTTCGGCCAGCAGCTCGGCAACGGACAGTACGCGGATCTTGCTGCTGGCCCGGGCATCCGGCCTGAGCGGTATGGTGTCGGTGACGACCAGTTCGTCCAGATCGGATCGCTCGATGCGCTCCATGGCGGGGCCGGATAGTACCGGGTGAGTACAGTAAGCGCAAACCTTGACGGCGCCCCGCGCCTTGAGGGCATGGGCCGCTTCGCAGAGAGTGTTGGCAGTATCGACCATGTCGTCCACGAGAACACAGGTGCGGCCGTCCACATCTCCAATGATATTCATGACGACCGATTCGTTGGGGCGCGGCCGGCGTTTGTCGATAATGGCGAGATCCACTTCGAGGCGCTTGGCAATGGCGCGGGCGCGGACGACACCGCCTACATCCGGGGAAACCACAATCAGCTCCGGATAGCTCTGGCGCCAGATGTCGCCGAGGAGAATGGGTGAGGCGTAAATGTTGTCCACCGGCACATCGAAGAAGCCCTGAATCTGGTCAGCATGTAGATCCATGGTGAGGACCCGGTTGGCACCAGCACTGGTAATGAGATCGGCGACCAGTTTGGCGGTGATGGCTGTGCGGGAGCGTGACTTGCGATCCTGACGGGCATAGCCGAAATACGGCATGGCGGCGGTGATGCGATTGGCCGAAGCGCGTTTCAGCGCGTCGATCATGGTCAGCAGTTCCATGAGGTGATCGTTGGTCGGCGTGCAGGTAGGCTGGAGCACGAAAACATCCCGCCCGCGCACGTTTTCCAGTATCTCGACAAAGACTTCGCCGTCGCTGAAGGCGCTGACTTCGGCACGGCCGATAGGGATTTGCAGGAAGCGCGCTACCTGGGCGGCCAGTACGGGATTGGCGTTCCCGCTGAAGACCATGAGATTGCCGTGGGCCATGTGATGTCGTTCTCTCTTCGCAGGTGGCAAAACAGTCCGAGGACAATTTGGCTGGGGCGCCAGGGATCGAACCTGGGAATGCCGGAATCAAAATCCGGTGCCTTACCGCTTGGCTACGCCCCAATAATCATTGCTCGGCGGGATCGTAAAGTGGGTGCTGGTTACGTCCGCGTACCGCCCATGCCCGCCAGGGCGGGGGCGCCAGCGCGGCAACCTGCTGTGCGGCAACGGCATCTGCCACCACTCCGAAAACGCAGGCCCCGCTACCCGTCAGCCGAACATCGCGCACGCCATGGTCTCTTAACCAGCGTATGCTGCGATGGACTTCGGGATAGCGGGCACACACCACGGATTCCAGAGTGTTTTCCGTCGCCCCGCCGAGAAACGCGCTTATTGTGATGGGCACATGGTGCCGTGTCAATTCAGGGGCGGTGAATATCTCCCGGGTACTTACCGATATCTGCGGATGCAGCAGCACATAGTGGCTTTCCTGGAGGGCGTCGAGTGCCTGCAGGCGCTCGCCCACTCCCTCCGCCCAGGCGCTGCGCCCGAATAGGAACACCGGAACGTCGGCGCCAAGGCCGGTACCGATCTCCATGAGCTCCGCGCGACTCAGACCGGTGCGCCACAGCCGGTTGAGCACGATGAGGGTGGTGGCGGCATCCGAGGAACCACCCCCGATGCCGCCCCCCATGGGCAGGATTTTTTCCATACGAATGTGGACCCCCTCGCGGACGCCACCGACCTCGGCCAAGCATTGCGCGGCGCGGATACTGAGGTCATCGGCTTCTGCCACGCCTTTGGGCCCACCGCTGCGGGAAAATTGTCCGGCAGGGCGCGAGCTGAACCATAGCCGGTCGGCCAGGTCGATAAACTGGAACACCGTCTGCAGTTCGTGATAGCCATCGCTGCGCTGGTCGATAACGCGCAGCATCAGGTTCAGCTTGGCGGGGGCGGGATAACTTTCGCTCATGGCGTGCCGGGTTTCCCCATATGCCACTGGGTGATGGCCAGGCGCAGGGTGATGCCCTCCGGCCCCGTGGCCTGGAGCAGCTTGGGCATGGTGAGGCCGCCTACCGGCGCATATTGGAGATATTGGATCCGCCAGGGGCCGCTGCGCAGGACTTCGGGCAGGCCCGCGGCATTCTGCTGCTCAGTCGCCGTACCGCGGCGCAGGCCAAGCATCCAGTCCGGCAACTCATTCGCCGGCAGATCAACATGGAGGACCAGCGCTAGGAGTGCCTCCAGAGTATCCGCCTGTCGGATATCACCGTTGGCCAGTTGCAGGTGCGCGCCTCGGGGATCGACGGTAATGCGGGCGACCGTGCGGCCGAGGGGGTCGTAAACGGAGAACTCCTGGTGCCGGGGGGACTGCTTCCAGTCGAATCCGAAGTCTTCGCTGCTTTTGGGGGTGCTGAGGGCTGCCTGGCCGCTGGCCTGCCACTGTTTCAGGCTGGCGACGACCTGGTTTCTCTCGGCCGTCGGCAGGATGACCCTGGGGGATGGCGAAACGGGGGGGGTGGTCGCACAGGCGGACAGTACGCCGGTAAGCAGAAGTGCTGCCAGTGTGCGAACGGTTCTCCGGGACCGAAGCCGGGTGGGTGGCATGGCGTGGGGAATCCTCATGGCTGGCGGTGGAGAGCCCTTTTGAGGGCAGCATCATCTGGGTGTTTTTGCAGCGCGTGCTGCCAGACCTGCCGTGCCTCCGCATGGCGTCCCAGCGACCAGAGGACTTGTCCGAGGTGTACGCTGACATCGGCCTCATCCGGCAATGCCGCATGGGCCCTCTGCAGATATCCCAGGGCTCGGTCATTGTCACCCTGCGCATGATAGAGCCAGCCGACGCTGTCCAGAATCTCGGGATTGTCAGGGCTCAGACTCAGGGCCTTGGTGAGCAATTTTTGTGCTTCGGTCAGGTCGCTGTGCCGCTCCACCAGGCTGTAGCCAATGAAATTGTAGGCTTGTGCATGGTTCGGCGCGAGGTGGATAACCGTACGCATGGCCTTTTCCATGGCTGGATAATCCTTCAGTTGCTCATAGATGGCGCCCTGGGCGTACCAGAGGCTGGGCTGCTCCGGCATGCGTTGCAAGGCGCTGCTGATTACCTGCAGGGCCTGTGGGAGGTGACCGCTGTCCTGTAGCAGGCCCGCTTCCAGCAGCGGAATCTGCGCATCCTGCGGATGCGCGGTCGCCAGTGCCCGCAGTTTGTCGGTAGCCTGGTCGTGATGACCCAGCAGGTATTCCACCCGGGCGCTGCGGATTTCGACTTCAGGGTAGAGGGGGCCCGAATGGATGCGTTGATACCACTGCAGCGCCTCTGCCCATCGGTCCTGTGCCTCGTAGAGGCGGCCCAGATAGTAGACCGGGACGGGGGACTGAGGCGCCAGATTCCGGGCACGCAGCAAAACGCTTTCCGCTCTCTTCCAGTCCTTCCGGTCGATGTCCATGAGTCCGAGAGAAAGGAGGATGTCGGGGTCATCGGGGTTCTGCCGCGCCATGTCCTGATAAAGGCGATAGGCTTGGGTCAGGCCGCCCATCTGGAGATAGAGCGCCGCCAGATATTGGCGAGCGAGAGTAGCCTCGGGATGGCTGGCGGTGAAGCTTTGAATGCTGCGCAAGGCGGCTGCCGGGCCTTGAACGGCCTGCAGGGCTTCGGCGAGGCTGATGGCGGCATCCTGCCAGTCAGGGCGGATGGCGAGGGCCTTCTCCAACCAGGGGATGGCGTGTTCCGGTCGTTTTTCCAGGAGATCGATGCGCCCGAGCGCGTAATAGGCGGCTGCGGATTTCGGGTCTTTGTCGACCAGTGCGCTCAATAACCGCCGCGCCTCACCGCTGCGCCCGTGGGTCACCAATAACTCGGCGAGCTGCAGGGTGACCTTCGGATCGTCGGGGAAGCGGGCCAGTGTGGCCTGCAGCAATTGCAGGGCCTGCTCGTCCTGGCCTGTGGTAAGAAGCAAGGCGGCTTCAAACTGATCCGCTTCGGCGCTCCCTGGGGCGGCCTGCCGCCAGCGTCTGGCGATTGGCAGCGCATCCTGAAAATCGCCAAACCGGGCGATGACCTGCGTTGCCCGCCCGAGAACATTGGGTTCCGGTGCCAGTTTGGCGGCTTTCTGCCAAGCGGGAATGGCCAGTTGCGGTTCCCGCTGTGCGGTGGCGAACTCAGCCACCAGCAGATAGTAGAGCTGCTCCCCGGTCATGCCGCCCGAAGGGGAGTCGGCGGCCGCACCTCCGGCGGTAAGGCACAGTGCAATACCCGCCACGATGCCCCCAAGCCTGCTCCTCATCCGCTCGTTCTCCACGTTTTTGCCAGCGGGCACAATACCCGTTGGGGCTCCGGCTTGCAATCCTGTCCGGCATCGGCGACAATCCAGCCCCCTAATCGTCGCTCCGCAGGGACGGTCACCACTATTTTCTGCTTCGGACTGAGTCATCATACTGCCCCCATCGCGGTCCGGGAAAAAGTCGCTTTTTCTCCGGAGAGGCTTGCTGCAGCCTATCACGACCTGGCGGAGCGAGGCTTGGCCGCCGAGTCGCTGATCATATCCACCTGCAACCGCACGGAAATCTATGTTCACGGCGGCGCTGGCTACCATCGCCAGGCCTTGCAGGACTGGCTCTGCCATTTTCACGGCGTGGACCCGCGATTGCTGGATGGGCATATCTACCATTCGAGCGATGCGGAAGCCGTGCGCCACTTGTTTCGCGTGGCCTGCGGGCTGGATTCCATGATCATCGGAGAACCGCAGATTCTCGGTCAGGTCAAGGATGCCTATCAGGCGGCGGCGGATAACGGCGCCGCCGGGCCGGTATTGAATCGCCTGCTGCACTGGGCCTTCCGCGTGGCAAAGCGGGTGCGTTCGGAGACCGCCATCGGTTCGGCCCCGGTCAGTGTCGCCTATGCGGCCGTATGTTTGGCCAAGCAGTTGCTGGGCAGTCTCGAAGGCAAATCGGTGCTGCTGATCGGTGCCGGGGATACCATCGAGCTGGTGGCGACCCATCTGCGCGAGCATGGGGTGGAGAGATTCGCCGTAGCCAACCGTAGTGCGGAACGCGGTCAGCAACTCGCCGAAAAATTTACCGGCGACTCCCATGCGCTGGAGGCTATCCCCCATCTGTTGCACGATGCCGATGTGGTGGTCAGTTGCACCGCGAGCCTGCTGCCCATCGTGACGCGGGAAACGATCTCTGCAGTCATGGCACGGCGGGCGCGGGGTGACCTGATGCTGGTGGATCTCGCCGTACCCCGGGATATCGCCCCGGAGGTGGAAGGTGTTGCGCAGTGTTTTCTCTATACACTGGACGATCTGAACGATATCGCCCAGGCGGGCATGCGCGCCCGCCGCGAGGCGGCGGCGTCGGCGGAGCTGATCATTGCCGATGAGGTCGGCGAGTTCCAGCAATGGCGGGAGAGTCTGGACGTGGTGCCCGCCATCCGTCGCCTGCGTGATCATGTGGAGGGACGGCGCCAGGAGGAGCTACGGCGTTTTTCCCATTACCTGGATCAGGGGCAGGACCCTCGTGCAGTTCTGGAAGCCTTCTCCAAGGCCTTGATGAATAAAGTTCTTCACGATCCCATAGCGACCCTTCGCCAGCCTTGTCAGGACGCGACCAACGAAAGTCTGGTCGCGGCACTGGATATTCTCTTTCGTCTCAGCGACGCCGAAGGATGAGCCTCAGTCCGCGGTTGCAGAGCCAGCTCGAGCAGTTGGCCTTTCGTTTTGATGAATTGAGTCAGTTGCTGGCGAGCCCTGGCGCGGCCGGCGATACCCAGCGTTTTCAGAGCCTCTCCAAAGAGTTGGGCGAGATCGGCCCGGTCCTGGAACTGCTCCGCCGTCATCAGCAGCGGCAGCGGGATCGGGACGAGGGTGGGCGTATGCTGATGGAAGAACAGGATGCGGAACTGCGTGCGCTGGCCAGCGAAGAGGTTGCGGCGGCCGAGGCGGAACTCGACCAGATCGAAGCAGCCCTGCGGGTACGCCTATTGCCCAAAGATCCCAATGATGATCGTAGTGTCTTTTTGGAGGTACGGGCAGGGACCGGTGGTGAGGAGGCCGCGCTCTTCGCGGGAGTGTTGGCCCGGATGTATACCCGTTATGCCGAGAGCAAGGGCTTTGCGGTAGTCATTCTTTCCGCCTCCGATTCGGAACGGGGCGGCTACAAGGAGGTCGTGCTGGAAATCAGTGGACGTGGCGCTTACTCCTGCCTGAAATTCGAATCGGGCGGACATCGGGTGCAACGGGTGCCCGAGACCGAGACGCAGGGCCGTATCCATACTTCCGCCTGTACGGTGGCGGTGCTGCCCGAGGTGGATACGGTGAGCGAGATCACCATCAATCCCGCCGACCTGCGCATTGATACCTACCGCGCCAGTGGCGCGGGGGGGCAGCACATCAATAAAACCGACTCCGCCATCCGCATTACCCATATCCCCTCCGGTCTGGTGGTGACCTGCCAGGAGGACCGCTCCCAGCACAAGAACCGGGCGCGGGCCATGGCGCTGCTGCAGGCCCGTCTGCTGGAACAGGAGCAGGAGAAGCAGCAGAGTGCGGCGGCGCAGACCCGACGTCTGCTGGTGGGTTCCGGAGATCGCTCCGAACGCATCCGCACCTACAATTTCCCCCAGGGGCGGATCACCGATCA
>Ga0315298_1010410_pt1 | contig 11216 bp, 23 predicted proteins | sample WHS_1_MG_FD_203077 | JGI IMG/M metagenome (GOLD analysis project Ga0315298, IMG submission 203077) | Extremophilic microbial mat communities from Washburn Hot Springs, YNP, Wyoming, USA - WHS_1_MG | ecosystem: Environmental > Aquatic > Thermal springs > Hot (42-90C) | place: USA: Wyoming... | reverse complement strand
TGGGGATGATAGAGGAATAATTAGACACAAACACATAGCCAATAACACTTAGACAAAAAACGAAACAAAGACTAAAACTAAGAAAAGTGCACCCTAATAAAGAAAAAATAATATATAAATATATATATATATAGAGAGAAGCTCGTCAAGAAAGCTTATTAGGGACTAAACCACAGGTTCATGAGAACATTGATGAAGCCAAATAAAAGGTGCACCTAAACCAATTAGTTAAAGAAACAAACCAACTACACACATATAAATCCATTGACACCCATAATAAATAGTGGTGATAGCGTGAACTCTAGGAAAATATATGAAGCAGTAACAAGCATAGGGCACACAGTCTTAGGATTCATTACAGGCATAGCTGGATTAAAGAACACGGCGATGATGGCGTTGCTGTTTACTGGATACATGATATACCAGTTTGCTGAAGCAATCGGTGAAAAAGACTACGTGTCATTGAGGGGAGACATCTTAGAGTACATGGTAGGCTATGTTTTATTTACCATAATAAACATATTATTACTGTAAGGTGAGGTGTAAGCCGTGAGCATTGAGCTCGTTTCAGTAGAGAGGAGAACCAAGGTGCTGGAAAAAGCACTTAGCCTGAGCGATAAACTAGCGGAGTTCATTACACAGCATTACTGTCCCAAGACCGCGGAGAGCGGTATACCAGGCACCTTCTACCGCATATTGGCATCCGTGATGGACGTAATCGTGGAGGGTCTAGGTACTGAGCAGGCATTAGAGAGACACAACGTGCTGGAAGTAGTCAAGGGAACACTTATCGGGGAGGAAGTTGGGGAAAGAGAGTATAGAATGTATGTCCCTACACTAGCCGACATTACAGCGGTGTTGAACTTCTACTACCACTCGTTTGTCTCAACATGTCTAAGTGAGGAGTATAAGCTGAAATTCAAGGCTAAAAAAGAAAAAGTAGAGGAAAAAATAGAGAAGAAGGCTAAGAAAAAGAAGAAGAAGGGGTAATACCCCCGGTATAATACCCTGTATTAAAGATTTATAAGCCTCTGAATCATAAGATTAAACACGGTGAAATAAATATGCCTAAATCCAAGACACTGAGACCATCTAGTGTAGTAAGGTTTAGAATGAAGCTGAAGAGACTATACATGCCAAGCTTTGGAGAGGAAGCTGGTGCACTAGTAGGTGCAATGGAAAGCGACTGGAACAGGAAGTTCGGAGAGTATAACATTGCGTGGAACAACTTCATAAACAAGTACGGAGACAAGATTAAGCGTGGACAGAGAGGCATAACTAGAAGCTGTCTATTAAAGATGCTGAAGGAAAAGAACAGGTATGGAGATAATGGAATACAGACAGCTATACAAATATGCAGAGACATAGGCGTGCCAGACGAGTACATCCACTATGTTGAGGAATTCGTGAGAGGTTACACTCCGGCGGTTGGCTAAACCAAGCCATTAAGCCGTCTAAGTAAATTAATACTTCTTTTTTTTATTTATTAGATAGCTTACATTATATATCCTAGGGGATAGGGTTGACTTTCCCAGAGTTCATGACTAGAAAAGAGATAGTGCTAGAGCTAACGATAGACCAGCTTAAGAACTACGTTAAACTAAACATCTTCAAGGACGCTGATGTAGAGGTAAAGGATGGCAAAGTGTTACTTGTAATCCCCTTAGACCTATTCATACCATACGATATACAGGGAGACAAGATAGTGTTAAAGCTCCCAGCTAAAGCCTAATCAAGGTGGTGAAATGGCCCAAGCAGGTGCAATAACAGCCATAAACGCCCCTATACTGGGGACACTTAACATTATTCAAAGCGTTCAACAACAAGTAAACATGATGTCATACACTGCGATAAACCAGACAATCAACTACATAAGAGACCTAAGCAGGGAGGGAGCTGGAGCAGTAAGAGACACGGTTAAAGCAGGAGCAGTAACGAGCAGGGGGATGCTTCAAGCTGTTTCAAAAGCATGGAGCACTGTTGAAAGAGTAGGCGTTATATCGCTTAAATACTTCTTCAAAGTAGTTGAAAAAGCAAGCGGATCCCCTGAATCAGTCATAGTGGCAATATTAATGTATAGAGTAGTTGACTGGGGAGTAGCCATATCCCCTGGATCAGTTGACGACATGCTTAAGGGGTTAAAGCAGAACATAGACAGCTTAAGGTTCGAGTTGCCTGAGGTGAAATTACCTAGAGTAGATATAGCGTCGCTGACTAAGAATGTGAGCGACTTCTACGAGCAAGTGAAAGCTGGAATAAAGAACCTTCAACCCCAGGTAACAGTTGAAGAACCTAAATGGGTTGACATAGGGTGCGGTTCACCACCACAAGCCTACGATGTACTCGGGTGGATGCGTTACGGGTTCTGCAAAGTAGCGGAGGGATTGATAAACGGCTTAGTTAAACTAGGCTATGCAATCATATCGCTTGGATTGTGGATAGTTGCAAGGCTCATTGACTTCGTGGTGTTATTCGTTGACTTCATTAAGACGATATCAACGTGGATGATTCAGCTTGGCGGAATGGTGTTAAACGCTGTTGTAACAGCATTAGAGATAGTGGTCAACGCCTTCATAAAGCTTGGAAACTTCATAATGAGCGTGTTGCTTGAATGGGTTGTCAAGAAGCCCCTGTTGTTCATGATAGACTACTTCATTAGACCAGTAGCCGTATTCATCGTGAACGGGTTCAACTGGATAAAGAACTCCATGAGAACCGTTCTATGCGAATACTTGAAGATATCGCCGTTCGCCCTCGGATTCAGGTATGCGATATCGAGCAGTAGCGGGGAGTCAAGGAAAGGCGTATTAAGGTCAATATTCGGGGGATTAGCTAAGGGATTCGTTGGGTTCGCTTTAACCAACATGCTCGTAGCGATGCTTATACCAGAGTGCTCAATGGTTCCAGGAGTTCAGGCATCCGTTCCAATGCCTCCTTCACCATCGGAGTTAGCCATTGCTAGACCACCAATGACGTTCACCACCACCATGAGATTCAGCTTACAGGTATCTGAAGAAAAATACGTTAAGATCCCTGTTACATATAAGACGCGTGCAATATACAGCATTAAAGCAGATGAAAAATACAGGGCTGTATTCCCAACATTCAACTACTCCACAGTATCCGCTAAGATTCAGGTAAAAGAGGAAACAGAGACAGCAACACCTAGGATCCATTCAAGCAACATATATATAAAGGTAACATCAGTAGAATAAATATAGGTGGTGACTAGATGAGCAAGAACACGAAGCCAAAGACAATAGAGGTAAAGGAAAAAGTTAAAATAAAGATCGGGGATAAGGAGTATGAGTTTGAAGCAAATAGCCCAACATCTGGCTTCTACACTGATCTATACGATGAAATAACATTCGGCTCAGATGTAGGAGTAGTAAGCCCGCTAACCAAGGCTCAAGTGCTTGACTCAGCTGGAAACGTAGGAGCCGAAATACTTGCATCTAACTGGAGCTGGTATGTTGAGCCACCAACCATAGGCTTCAGCGGTTCATCAACATGGAACAGCGATAACCCCCCTGCAACGCTCAAAGTAATAGCTGGTGAGGGAAAAGTCTACTTCCAAACAGCTTTACCAAGCGGGATAAGTGCACAGAAAGGGTTACCGATAACCGTTACGTGGCAGGCAACATTCAGCGTGAACATACCTAGTGTAACGGGTTACCTAGCTGGTGCAAGCCTAGTTGACACGTCTTTAATTACGAGGCTAGTATATATACTAGCGGACATAAGGGAGAACAAGTATTTAGCTATACGTAAAATAGTCTACTACTACTCAGATGGATACCAATGGGAACTAACTCCTACATGTGAAACAGGGATAAGACACGTATATATACCTGCGACGACTGTAACAAGAAGCGGGACAATAACACACGTGTTGTTGGCAACAAGTAGCTATGAGGGCTTAAGGTTCATGCTCAGCTCTCCGCTAAACGTATCAACTGGAGACTACATAAGCTTAGACATATACTTCACGTAAGCAAATCAACTTTTTTTACGCTTCAACCACATATTTTTAAATCGGTGCAAAGTAGCCGTGATTATAACAGTACATCGGAAATGGATAGCTGGATCCATGAGCTTATTAGTGGCTGTAAGCGAATCCTACGGTATATCACCTAAGAAGATAACGGTTAAGGAAAGCATGGTAATACTTAGAGTAGAGTCATCGGAGTCATCGACTGGTAGTTCTCCAAGCTCAATAGCTTCATCGGTGAACATATCAATCGCTTCAATTGACATGGCATCAATACAGATATCTCCCTTCCCAACTCCTCCACAGCCAAAAACATCAACAATTAATATATCGGTTGCATCAACTGAGTCATGTAGTATATCGCTCACGCCGTTACCTGTATTAACTGGATCCATTGTGTTATCGATTACTGAAAGTGAGACTGCTGGAGGATATGGAGTAGTTCAATTAGCCCCACCAACTGGGGTCTTTGTACTTAAGCCACCTATCCGAGTAATTAGCTGGTCGATTCCATCACTTGCTGAAGCTAAACCAGTAGCCCCGAGCACTATATCCCAAAACCTTATAAGCCTTGTAATAGAATATATAATTACTTAGGGTGAAAGCTTGATTAAAATGGTGGTTGTTGAAGTCATAGATTCCAATAGAGTAGTTAAGAGAGTAACAGCTAACGAAGAACTATTCAATATGGCTCTAAAGTTAGCGAGAGAAAACGAGAACGACCTGTTAACTCTATTTATTTACAGATCAATCAGGGCACTACTATCTCCAATTGGTGTAGGGCAATACGCTACTGCATCCTTTTATGATACTAGCGGAACTTGGAGAACGGTTAACATTAAGGGTTGGATGGGTGCCGGAAACAACTTCTTCTATAACACATACGGATGCGAACAGAAGTTCTGGATAAGCTACGGCAGTGATCCAACTCCTCCAACTAGATCGGACTACAAGCTCAAAGACAAGCTGGGCGAGGGGTTGGCAGGTGTGTCCTCCGATGAGTCAGCACTTACGGTAACCATAACGGCGGGCTGGACGCTCCCATCACCTGTTACTATCTACGAGGTCGGATTGGAGTGGGAAGGCTGTGTATCAGGTAATAACACGTGTGGCAGGTTTCTAGCAGATAGAACCGTGTTTCCTGATGGTATACCAGTGAGTGCTGATCAAACAGTCTCAGTAGCATATAAATTCGTAGTCCCCTAAGCTGGATCCAAGTATATAATCCCGCCAAGTTCTTTTTTTATTATTGGTGTCTAAGCCATGTTAACGGATAAGGAGATCGAGTTAATTAAGACAACCTTCGTGGTTGGATGCATCACGGTGCTTGAACTAGTCAACATCATATACTTCAGGGTTGACGGTGCAATACTTAGCCTAGTCATAGGCGGGTTACTCGGGTTGCTTGGATACAAGGTTGGTAAATCATCAACTGGTGAAGGTGAGAAGTAAGCAATATAAATATGTATGAGTAAAAATACTAAGTGGTGGTGCAGTTGCCTAAAATCATAGTGTTGAAGTGTGAGGAAACCAAGCCCGAGGAAGCCGTTGAGCTATGCGATATAAGGGATAAGCTAACTGAATCTGGGATCGGGGAGCTGTTAATAAAGATATATGATGAGCTAATAGACCGCGATACATCAATACTTGAGGAAATGAATAAAGCCCAGCTAGACCCGACGTTTGTATCGGATATCAACCACATGTTAATAGAGCACAGGCTTGAACTCGTGTCAGCGTTGCTGAGGGAAGCCGATATAGATGTAAAGGCGTGTGAATCAGCTGAAGACCGCGAATGCATAACTGTAAGAGTGTTAACTAAGCGTGAAGTGAGACGTATAGGAGTATACTACATTAACGCTGAAGGAGACTTCATAAGAGTATATCCATAAGTGGAAAACTAGGATAAAAAAACAATTATTTTTTATTTTTTTATGTTTTCCTTAAGCTTATAGTATTCTACCGAATAATCCTCTCATGAACGGCACTATTCTATCCATGTATCTCCATGCTAAGACCGCTATACCGCCTACGACTACGATTGTTCCAATTGTTGATGCATATTGACTTATTGCACTAGCTACTCCGCCTAAGACGTTTGCAAGGGCTTGGATAGCGTTGGTTATAGCTTGAACTAGGGCTGTTCCAATATCTGGTTGGGTCTGACTCATATATCTCACCGAGAGATATGTTTTTATTACACCCTATTTATAGATGACATAATGGGGGATGACTAGTGAGTAGCAAGGATATGGGTTATAAGCCCCTTTTACAGGATCACAGGGTTCAAGCCTCCCTTAGGCGATTGAAGGGAATGGGCTTAAGGGTTGAAACAGATCAAATAGACGCTGATACAGTGGTCATAGCGGTTGACATGGAAACAGTTGACAAGTACATTGAGAGAACACTATACGCCAACATAACCTATCCCAATAAATACGTTTACCTAGAACCCAACACTAGAACACTACTTATATTCCTATCCCGAAGCACGAATAGAATAAAGGAGATAAGCCAGAAGTATAAACGCGAAGAAGACAAGTTAATGGAGAAAATAGCCAAGATAGAGACACAGCAAAGCCAAGGTGAAAAGTAAATGGATATCGCCATACTTGTCATGATAACTTATGTTCTCGTGACTCTCTTGATTTCATTGATCCTTGTAGTAATAAAGATTGAAAGACTAGAGAAAAAACTACACAACCTAGAGGAATACCTTGATCAACTATACGATAGAGTGGATGTAGTAGGTAGGGAAATCGGGAAAATGTGGATAGACATAACTAAACTAGATAAAAAGATTGAAAAAAACATGAAAAACAAAGGTGATAGTAAGTGAGCATCAGCGACAAGGATGTAGATGAAATAATTGCCGAACTAAACATCAATGACATCTACTACTTGCTCTACATTGCATCCAAGTGGTTTGAGAGAATGAAGAGAGCGGAGTATATGCTTAGGAGAATAACATCACAGCTCGGAATATACAGGTCTAGCACGGGAGGAGAAGACCTCATAAAAGCATTCATAAGAGAAGAGCTCAGCAAAGCCCTCGGCTCCAAGGGATCTGAATCAGAGGAAATGGTTCTAGAGGAATCCCCTGAGTCAAGGGAGAAACTGCTCAAGGTGATTGAGAAAATAAAGAGTAGTGAAGGCAAAAAACAAGTAAGCAGTGAAGATAAAAAAGAGTAAGATTACCTAGGTCTTTTCAGTTTTTTTATTCCTTGTCTTTGATTTATATCTATAATGGAAGTCTAGAATATGCCCAGTCGCTAGGAATCTCCTGATTGAGTGGTTGAGCCTCTTGTGGTCGTCTCCTAGAAGCCACATTACAGCGTGGTAATCCAATGGCTCAATGCACCTGTCAATCGTTATCACCACGTGGGCGTTACCGCTTGGTGAACGCTTAAGCTTAATGACTAGATCCTTGTAGTTGAACATCGCTAGAACGAAGCGGGCTTTTGAAACATAATATATGAAGTATTCCTTTACAAATTTATAGGGTAGATCTATATCTACTTTAAGGGATTGAATGCACTGGTTCACGTATTTGCTTAAACCCATATATATCACTCCGTGCAAACAATTGAAAAGTATTTCTTACCGACTTCATTGCATCTATCCATGTAACACTCTGTACTATATCTATTCCTACTATGATATGATAGGCCTATATCGGCTAGTTCAACCAATGCATCAGCGTTTTTGAAGTTTTCAGAGTAGCATTCATAGTAGCAACACTTATCTAGATCCTCCCTTAGCTTAGCGAAGAAATCTAGTATTGACTCCAGGGATCTCAAGCCCCTAAGCTTACTATCCCTTATATACTCGTTTATCTCCCTGGTGGTGAACTCCCTTGTTGTATGACACTCTACGTGTAGGTTATTCGTTCTAGATGCTCCCCTTTCTCCACGCTCTTTATAGCATCTCTCAAATATCATGGTGTAGTGTGCTTGATAGTTAACTATGGTTACTCCCTCCACTAATCTCCTGTGAAGACACACGTAGCGTCTATACCTGCGGTTATAGTAACACACTATATCGGATAAATCATCATCATCTCTAATATAGAATACTGGATAATTCGTTCTAGTGGATAACCTTACATGTATGTCAAGCTCAGGGATTTCAAGGTAAAACTCTCTATCAATAACTATTAACCCCATGTCTTCAGCTATAAACCTAGCATACGCTAACCATCCATGAGCCAAAACCCTACACCTGTAACGTATATGGATTGAAGAAAGAAAAAAAGTTATTGCTTTACATACGTCTTCGGCTTCCTAACCATCTTTAGCTCTGAATACCTTATAGCGACCTCGTTATCCTCGTTCTCCAACACGATGCTTGAACTAGTTATCTTTTTAACTATTCCTTGAACCATGCTCAACCTCATTGTTCTAGGATAGACTTGAACGAAATCCCCTACACACACGTTTACGCCATAAATATCCATGCATTCAACTTTTCCATCAGTATAGATTTTCACAATGTTGTCGTGTTTTACGTAATCACCGCTCATTAGTATTACCTCTCACTAGTTATTTTTGCTTAAAGGGTTATTTTTGTTTTTTTGATTTACTTGATTCAACGGCTACATCTACGGCTACCGTGTAACGCCCAGACGCTTTCTTAATGAATAGCCTTATCTCTTTTACCTTACCGTTACCTGATTCCCTTAGCTTACGGGCTAATTGGTCTATGATTTGCCTGTAGATCGAGCCATTCGGGTTTAGCATTAAGACGTATTTCTGATTCTCATATATAACGGGTATTACTATTCTCTCCCCGAACCTAGTCGTTATTGTTTTCCACTTATCGCTTGTCTCCAATACTAGATCGTAAACTTTGCCTTCCTCTATCCTCAATATTGGTGCTCCGAATTTTTCCTGTTGCTGTTTTTGGAGCCTCTCGTGTTCTCTCTCAATGAAGTCTAGTAGATCTATGGGTGTGCCCTCTGATTGATTTCCATTAGACGTTTTCCATCACCTCAATATTCTAATATTATGTAAAAGGGTTTATAAACTTTTCGGTTCACGGAAACCTTTATTAACCCCTTTTCCAAATTCCTTATTATTGGGGATAAAGAAATGGAGGTTAAACAAAAAATCAAGGATATAGATGAAGCAAGGAGAGACATAATGGTAACCGAGAGAATTTGGAGATTCCTACACATGAAGAAGCTTGAGTGGAATATGAAGAGAATAAACGATGTGATAGAGAAAATAATAAAAGATGCTGGTTACCAGATATAAAAAAATAAAAATTATTTTTTTTCATCTTCATTATTCATGCACAATATTGAGCACTTGCTTATCCTGTAAACATAGTAGTAGCTTACTAATAGACACATCAACATGACTGCATTAGCAGATAGTAAAAAAACCTCTAAATCGGTCATGTTGAATAACCTTTTTTCGGTTTTTACCTAATATCAATATTTGTTACTACTCCGCTTATTAATCTTTTTAGTGGATAAGTGTCTATCTCATATAGTTCACTTAGATCTATAACGTAGAGTATTTCCCCTTCGTATTTATCTGATTTAGCTTTATCATATTCAAGCCTAGCAACCCAGTTTTCACCTATCAACATATACCTCCCCCATGTTAATTTATCGTCTTTTTTCTCTACTCCAACTATTTTTAACGCATAGGCTTTAAGTGTGTTGAACTCGTTTTCATCTAGGCTTACCAACCCCCTCACAATGTATTTTCTATTAATATCAGCTTTAATGCTCATAGATTTATCCCCCCAAGTATAGACATAACGAGAAAAGGGTTTATAAACTTTACGGTTTACAGGATAATAGAAAAACACATGAAAAAAAGAATATTGTATATAAAGATGCTTAAAAAACACTAAGCTTTATCATCGTGTTTTTCTTTTATTTCAACTAGCTTAAACGAGTGCACGATGAAATAGCGTTCAATCTCGTAGATTTCATATTCCGCCTCGATCTCGTATTTGCTCTCATCACATATCAATGTATCAACGTGATATTCTCTGTTGTATCTTATATCTTTATCTAAAATAACGTATTCAGATGTTGGTAATTCGTCCCATTCAAACACGATGTTTTTGCATAGATCATTGAGATTTTCAACAATTTGCTTTTTAAAGTCACTGGATAGTGTAGGTGTTATTATCCATTTCAATCTCGTTTTTATTTTCTCTAATTTCTGATTTATAGACATGGTATATTCCCCCCTTATATTCTAATATTGGTAAAAAGGGTTTATAAGCTTTTCGGTTTATAGGATAATAGATCTATAATGAAATAAGAGAAATGGATAAAAAATAACTAAGTGGAAAAAAACACTTAGAGAATTATTACATTGTGGATTAGACGTAGTAGATCAACTAAAAACTCTTTGAATTTATCACTAGCTTTTTCAACCGTCTCAATCCTTATAGCTTTAAACTTTATGTTTATTTCTGCCCCCACGTCACAATAATCACTATCACACAGCAGTGGGTTAATCTCTATCTCTAATCCGCCCGAATAAAATGGATATATTTCACTCAGATCATATTTAAGATTCGCCTCTACAAAATATGCGTATTCGCTATTTAACTCACTTAATGTATTATCATATCTCTCTCTCCACAATTCATCTATTTCATCTTCACTCAACTCTCTTCCTTCACTTTCCTCTATTTCACTAATGTATTCATTAAATCCTTCACCAACCGCGTAGGATATTTCCATTAGCTTCATTGAATATGATAGATCTATCTCTATGTTTAAATCATAATTTTCAACTGTGGTAAATATGCTATATACCTTGAATTGATATTCATCTTGTAATTCATTGTTTAATTCGTGAATAGTCTCATATACTATGCTTTTAACGATTTCTTCTAATGATTTTGTTTGAGACATTTTCTTTCCCCCAATTCATATAGGGGTGGAAAGGGTTTATAAACTTTTCGGTTTATCGGTTTTTGATTAAGCTTTATCAAAGATCATATAAACTCATGGTTTAGGGGTTAATAAGCTTTCTTGGTGAGTCTCTCTCTATATATATATATTTATTATATTATTTATCTATTTTTCTTTCAATGTTTTTTTCTAGTTTTTTCTCTGTGCTTTTTGCTCTGTGTTTTGCTATTGTTTTTCGTTATGGTTTATGGGTTTTTGTTTCTTGGTTTATTGTTTTGTGTTTTGATCTTTGTTTTTGTATTTGTTTAGTTTTTGATGTTTTATTTTCAATCACACTCC
>Ga0315298_1010409_pt1 | contig 11217 bp, 8 predicted proteins | sample WHS_1_MG_FD_203077 | JGI IMG/M metagenome (GOLD analysis project Ga0315298, IMG submission 203077) | Extremophilic microbial mat communities from Washburn Hot Springs, YNP, Wyoming, USA - WHS_1_MG | ecosystem: Environmental > Aquatic > Thermal springs > Hot (42-90C) | place: USA: Wyoming... | reverse complement strand
CCCAGGGCCGCCATCCGCACGCAGTCCACTGGCGTGCCATCAGTGGCATAGGCCGGCGTGCCGTCTGCCAGGGTCACCTCTTCTACCCAAAGCGGCGAGCGCATAGTGATGCTGCGCGCCGCTCCGGACCGGTTCTCCTCCGGAGCCACGACCCGGACTTCCGCCAAGGGCTCCAGCGCTTTTTTCAGCGCGAGTAGACCGGGAGACCGTACTCCGTCGTCATTTGTGAGCACTATCAGCGGACGGGCACAGGTGAACGGGACGAGAGCACAGTCCTTACCGGTCATGACAAGGAAACCGAACGCTATTCCTTCTCGCCGGTCGCTGCAGCCTCGGTACCCCGAGCAGCTCGCGATCGCCCCTCACTGGACGACCGGCGCTCCTCGCCATCCCCGCCAGAGGAAGAGTCAGACTCCCCTCCGTTCCCCGAGCGGGTTCCCGAGGTGGCGAGAGCGTTACGCCGTGCGTAGTCCGTGGTGTAAAAGCCGTCGCCCTTGAACTGGATAGCGACAGGGAAGAGAAGGCGTCTCACCGGCTGCCCACATATCTCGCACTCTTTGACCGGCTCATCCGACATCCGCTGGAAACGCTCAAACTGATGATTACACGAAACGCACTTATATTCGTAGGTAGGCAAGGCTCTCAACCTCCTCCATCGTTGCCGTCGCATTATACCCGACCTTGCGGACGCTAGCTCACATATTTTGGCACTCTCAGCTCAGGAGTGCCAACGGCGCTGCGCAAGTCCGTGCACGCCTGTAGCCTCAACTGGCGCGGCGGGCGTCCAACTAGGAGCGGCGACGAGGCCTGGGCAGAACAGCCACCTGACCAGGCGGATTGAACAGAACCAGCTCTCGCCGATAGCGGCGGTGCACAGCCTCCACTTCGGCCTGGGCTTCCTCTTTGAGCCGCTTGATCTCGGCTTCGAGTTTCTCTACTTTGCGCTGCAGCTCCTCGAGCTGATCCTCCATCTTAAGCACACGTTCCACCCCGGCGAGATTGAGACCACACTCGTTGACCAGATATTGGATGTGGCGGAGACGTTTCACATCCTCCATGGAGTAAAGGCGTGTGGCCTTGGACGAGCGCCGCGGACGGATAAGGCCTCGCCGTTCGTACATGCGCAGAGTCTGCGGATGCATCTCGGCCAGCTCCGCTGCTACTGAAATCATAAATACTGGCCTGGACTCATCCTCTAACGGCATGACTTCACCCTCCTCCGCTTCTTAGCACTCCGCCCCTCCTTAGGCTGGCCAACCTGGGCGGCCCGCACGCGGGTCCTCATTCCGTAGCTCTGCGAACTTCTTAAGCAGTTCCTTCTGCTCGCGGGTCAGGTTCTTGGGTGTTAGTACCTTGATACGAGCTATCAAGTCTCCCCTGCCCGAGCCCTGTAACTTCGGCGCTCCCTTACCCTTGATCCGGAGCAGCTTGCCATCCTCGGTTCCCGCCGGTATCTTGAGAGCCACCGCGCCGTCCAAGGTAGGCACCTTCACCGTGGCCCCTAAAGCAGCCTCGGTCATGGTGACCGGCACCTCAATCACCAGATCGGCTCCCCGTCTTTCATACAACGGGCTCTCATCCACCTGAGCGACCACGTACAGATCCCCGGGCGGTCCACCGTTGATCCCCGGTTCGCCCTTGCCCTTAAGCCGAATCTTGGTGCCATCCTTGATGCCAGCAGGCAGAGGCACACTGTATTTCTTCAGTGTCTTGACAGTTCCCGTGCCGCCGCAGGTGGCGCAGGGTTTCTCGATAACCATGCCCTCACCGCCGCAACGTGGGCATGGCTGTGTCAAGGCGAAAAAGCCATGACTCTGGCTGATAACGCCCCGTCCTTGACACTGCGGACAAGTGACGGGTTTTGTCCCGGGTGCCGCTCCGCTGCCCCCACAGGCAGCACACTGTACAGACTGGGGGACGCTGATCTTGGCCGTCACCCCTTTCATGGCGTCGTCAAACGACAGCCGCACAGTAGCAGTGACGTCCTGACCCCGTTGGGCTCGCTGCCGAGTGGCCGCGCCAAAAGGCGTGCCAAAACCAGTGCCCGCAAAACCACCGCCAAACAGATCCTTGAACAGATCTGCCCAATCACCCGTAAACGGGGCACCTTGCTGCTGCCAGGTGCGAAAACCGCCAGGGCCTTGGGCACCACGCCCGAAGAACATCCGCCCGGCATCATATTGCTTGCGCTTCTCCGGGTCAGAAAGAACCTCGTAAGCGCTCGAAATCTCCTTGAACTTCTCCTCAGCCTGCGGATCGTCGGGGTTCGCATCGGGGTGATATTTCCGTGCAAGCCGCCGGTACGCCTTCTTGATTTCCTCCTGGGTCGCGTCCTTACTCACGCCCAGGACCTCGTAGTAGTCGCGGACACCGGTGGTCGGCATAGCCATCCCCCCTTACTTGGTCGCAGCTCCTTCTGCTGGCTGCGATTCCCCTGGACCGGAGGACACCACCACGCGCGCAGGTCGCAGAAGCTTGTCGCCTCGCTTGTATCCCCGCTGAAGCACAGCTATCACTGTCCCTTCTTCCTGCTGGGAAGGCTGCATCGCTACCGCCTCATGCACCTGAGGATTGAAACGAGCCCCCAGGCCTTCGACCTCTTCAATACCGCAGCGGGACAGAAGATCCACGAACATCTTCCGAGTCAGCTCTACCCCTTCGAGGACTCTGCCTTCTTCGTGGCGCTCAGCTGCCTCGAGAGCCCGCTCCAAGTTGTCCAGCACCGGCAGAAACTCAGAAAGCAGCTCTTGCCGGCCCCTCTCCTGCGCCTCGGCCAGGTCGCGACGCACTCTCTTGCGGAAGTTATCAAACTCTGCCTTCAGCCGCAGCAACGAGTCCAACAAGGCATCGCGTTCGGCAGCGAGGGCGTCACGCTCAGCCGCAAGGATATCGCGCTCTGCGGTTAGAGCGTCCTGCTCGGCAAGCACTGGCTCGCGCTCGCTGGGCGTGGCCTCTTCAGCACCCGCAGACTCGCTGGGCGCGGCCCCGACCAGCCCGGTCGCCAAGGTGTCGCCCCGAGACGCCTCGGCACCCTCGCCCCGGGACGCCTCGGCACTCCTCTGTTCCTGGGAAGCCTGAGGGCCCTTGCCCACCTCGGCAGTCCCGGCTTCTTCCGCAAGCGAGTTGGGCGTGTTTATAGGTATGTGTCTCTTAGTCTTGGTCATACCCTCGTCTTTCCTTTGCCCCTTGGGCCCTTGCGTGGGGGGGGGGCCCCCCCCCCCCCCCCCCCCCCCACCACCAGCCCTTGATTAAGCTAGTTTAGAATCACTTCTTCTCTTCCGCGGGGGCTTCGACGGTCTTCTGCTTGCCCTCGCCGACGGCGACCTTGATCTTCTTCGGCTTGGCCGTCTCAACCTTCGGTATGGTTATCTCGAGGATGCCATTTTCGTACTTGGCCTCGATCTTCTCCTCGTCCACCGTCTGCGGCAGAGCTATTGACCGGCTGAAGGCGCCGTACCGCCGCTCAATGCGGTAGTACTTGTCCTCCTTGACCTCCTCCTCGAACCGGCGCTCACCACTCACGGTGAGGACGTTGTCCTGCACCTCGATGTTGATGTCCGCCGGATCCATGCCAGCCAGCTCAGCCTTCAGCTTGATGCTGTCGTCCGTCTCGATCACGTCGATTGATGGTGTCCAGGACTGACGTTCAGCCACGTCACCCGCCATCCTCGAGAACAAGCGATTGAACTCCGTCTGAAGCGCCGTAAGCTCGCGGAAAGGATCCCATCTAACGAGTGCCATTGCTACCACCTCCCTCTCCTACTTACTTATCTTCGTCGATCACCTCATAATCGGCCTCTTCGACTACTTCATCCTCGGCAGCCTGGCTTCGCGGTCCTGATCCATCACCCGATGCGGACCCAGTGGAAGCCCCGGCACGCTGAGCCTGCGCCGCCTGGTAGGCCGCCTCGGACAGTTTGTAGGCAGCTTCCTGCAACTGCTCGGTGCGCCTGCGGATAAGGTCGAGGTCATCGCCCTTGATCGCCTCTTCCAAATCACGCATGGCGTTCTCGATGTTGGCGCGGGTGGCACCGTCCACTCTGTCGCCGAACTCCTTCAGCGATTTGCGAGTGGAGTAGACCAGATTCTCCGCGTGGTTCCTGGCCTCAACCACCGCCCGCTTCTTCTTGTCTTCCTCCGCATGAAGCTCGGCATCACGCACCATTCGCTTGATCTCCTCGTCGGTCAGACCACTCGAGCTCTTGATCTCAATCTTCTGCTCGTTGCCAGTGGCAAGGTCCTTGGCCGACACGTGCACGATGCCATTAGCGTCAATGTCAAAGGTCACCTCGATCTGCGGCACGCCTCTCGGAGCCGGCGGGATGCCTGTCAGCTGGAACTTGCCCAGCGTCTTGTTATAAGCCGCCAGTTCACGCTCACCTTGGAGAACGTGAATCTCCACCGAGGTCTGGCCATCCTCCGCGGTAGTGAAGATCTCGCTCTTGCGGGTTGGAATCGTGGTGTTGCGCTCAATCAGCTTGGTGAACACCCCGCCTTTGGTCTCAATACCAAGAGACAGCGGCGTCACGTCCAGCAGGAGCACATCCTTCACCTCACCCGCCAACACACCAGCCTGGATAGCCGCGCCCAAAGCCACAACCTCGTCAGGGTTGATGCCCTTGTGCGGCTCCTTGCCAGTGAGTTCACGCACCTTCTGCACCACTGCCGGCATACGGGTCATGCCGCCCACCAAAATGACCTGGTCAATGTCCCCGGGCTTCAGCCCGGCATCTTCCATAGCCTGCTTGGTGGGACCCACGACTCGTTCAAGCAGATGACGGGTCAGATCCTCCAGCTTGGCCCGGGTCAGCGTCATCTCCAGATGCAGAGGCCCGCTTTCATCCATGGTGATGAAAGGCTGGTTGATGGTGGTCTCGAGGACCGAAGAAAGCTCCACCTTGGCTCTTTCCGCCGCCTCGTAGAGACGCTGCAAAGCCTGGCGGTCCTTGGACAGATCCACACCCTTCTCTTTACGGAACTCGCTCACCATCCAGTCAACGATGGCCTTGTCCCAGTTGTCGCCGCCCAGATGAGTGTCGCCACTGGTAGCCTTGACCTCAAACACGCCATCGCCGATTTCCAAGATGGAGACGTCAAAGGTGCCGCCACCCAGGTCAAACACCAGGATGGTCTGGTCATGCTCCTTGTCGAGACCGTAGGCGAGAGCAGCCGCCGTAGGCTCATTAATGATCCGCTTCACCTCAAGCCCCGCAATAGTGCCAGCATCCTTGGTGGCCTGGCGTTGAGCATCGTCAAAGTAGGCGGGAACAGTGATGACCGCCTCTTTGATCTCGGTGCCCAGATAAGCTTCAGCATCACGCTTGAGCTTCTGCAGGATCTTGGCCGAGATTTCCGGCGGCGAGTAGAGCTTGTCCTTTACCTTTACCCTTACATCGCCATTGGGCCCTTCGACCACCTTGTAGGGCACTATCTTCATCTCCTCGGTCACGTTGGCGTATTTACGCCCCATGAAACGCTTGATCGAGAAGATGGTGTTCTCCGGGTTGGTGACAGCCTGACGCTTCGCGGCGATGCCGACCAGCTCCTCCCCAGTCTTCGTGAACGCCACTACAGAAGGAGTGGTACGCCCACCTTCGGCGTTGGGAATCACGGTCGGCTCCCCGCCTTCCAGCACGGCCATACAAGAGTTAGTCGTGCCCAGGTCGATGCCGATTACCTTGCCCATTACTTATCCTCCAACAACCTCTTAACCTTTGGTGTTCTTGCCGTTCTTGCCTTAGCGGCGTCGTATTATAAAATCTAAGTCTGATCATGTCAAGTCTTCTGAGCAAGGAAATGTCAAGTCACCTGTGTCACGAGGCAGCTGCCGGCGCCATCCGGGAAAAAGAGGGTTGTCGAAAGAGGTGGCCCGTTCCTCCCGCCGCGCAACCAGTAATGGCCGCGCCCCAGGCGGGCTAGAATAGACCTGTGGCGAAACCCGGTCCGATCAATTCCCGTCACTCAGTAAGAGTTCTGGGATCAAAACGAGTTCGACATGAGAACAGGCCGAGAAAGACGCAGTTCCAGAGTCAGGCGAGCAAGAGCGGTGCGCCGGCGGCGGACCGTGATCATCATCTGCGTCATTGTGGCCATTCCCCTAATCACCCTGGGCGCGCTAGCAGGACTACTGCTTGTGGGGCTCCATACAGTGGCTGCAGTCCAGCAGGACCTACCCTCGCTGGAAGCTCAGGGCGAGGTCAAGCTGGCTGAGACCACGCAAATCTTTGCTGCTGATGGCACCCTCCTTGCCTATCTGCACGGCGAAGAGAACCGCACTGTCATCAGCGGCAAGGAGATCCCGGACATCCTCCGTTACGCAGTGGTTGCTATTGAAGATGAGCGCTACTACAGCCACTCCGGAGTCGACCTTGAAGGTCTGCTCCGAGCCTTCTTCGCTAATGTGCGGGCCGAGAGGGTAGACCAGGGCTTCTCCACCATCACTATGCAACTGGTGGGCAACCTCTATCTCGACCGCACTGACATCTCCCTTACCCGCAAGTGGAACGAGATGGCGCTGGCCTGGCAGATGGAACGCAAATACTCCAAGAATGAGATTCTCGACATGTATTTGAACACGGTGTACTTCGGCTCAAATGCCTACGGAGTCGAAGCGGCTGCGCGCACCTACTTCAACAAGGACCCGAAAGACTTGACCTTGGCCGAGGCGGCTTTGCTAGCCGGCCTGCCACAGGCTCCCAGTATCTATTCGCCGCGCAGCCATCCAGAGAAGGCTCTCGAGCGCCGCAATACAGTGCTCGCCAAGATGTATGAGCTTGGCTACATCACGAGGAGCGAGTATCTGGAGGCAGTGGCCGAGCCCCTAAAGCTTGCCCCCTATTCGCCCTATACCAAGGTTGAAGAGCCTTACGTAGTCGCTTACGTGCGCAAACTCCTTATTAGCATGTTCGGGGAACAAAGGGTCTTTGCTGGCGGATTGCGAGTAGAGACCACCATCGACCCTGATTATCAGAAGCTCGCTGAGGAGGCCATCGCCAGCACGCTTGACCAGCCGGGCGATCCCTCGGCGGCCTTGGTGTGCATCGAAACAAAAACCGGCTATATCAAGGCCATGGTGGGCGGGAGTGACTACGACAGCTCCAAATTCAACCTAGCCGTGCAGGCCAAACGTCAGCCCGGTTCCGCCTTCAAGACTTTCTGCTTGGTGGCTGCCTTGGAGAAAGGAATGGACCCCTACAACACCTACTATGAGTCTATGCCGGTCTCGCTCACCTACCCGGGAGCCCCCGAACCGTGGAAAGTCAAGACCTACGGCAATGTCTACTATGGGATTTCCAGCGTAGTAGAGGCGACCCTGCGCAGCGATAACACGGTCTACGCCCAGATGGCGTTGGACGTGGGGGCGGAGCACATCGTGGACGTCGCCCGCCGCATGGGCATCACCTCCGAGCTGAACGCTGACCCAGCCATCGCGTTGGGCGGTTTACGCGTCGGCGTATCGCCGTTGGAGATGGCTTCCGCCTACGCCACCCTGGCCAACGGGGGTGAACACATTGAGCCCACCATCATTCTGCGCGTGAAGGACGCGAACGGGAAGGTCCTCTGGGAGGCCAAGCCCAAACGCACCCAAGCCATCTCGGCGGCGGTGGCCTATGAAGTCACCCGCATCCTGGAGATGAACATCCAGAGGGGCACGGGCACCAAGGCGAACATCGACCGCCCAGCCGCGGGCAAGACCGGAACGACCACTGAGTGGCGCGACGCCTGGTTCTGCGGCTACACTCCCCACCTCTCAACCACCGTCTGGGTGGGCCACCCGGAAGCCCAGATCTCCATGGACAACGTGCACGGGATCAGGGTGACAGGCGGAAGCTTCCCAGCCATCATCTGGCAAAAGTTCATGTATGAGGCCGACCGTAAGTATCCTGAGGAGGACTTCCGCGAGCCACAAGTGAAGATCCAATACGACCGCTTCTTCCGCAGCAATTACCAGGTGGTCCCCACTTCCACCACCATCAGTACGACCACGACCACCAGCGTTCCCGAGACCGTCTCCACAACTTTCCCGGAGACTAGCGACACCACAGCAAGTAGTCTTCCTCCATCGACTCTTCCTCCTTCACCTACGACGACCCTCCCTCGCTCCACAACTACTACTCGGCCCCCCTCGCCACCCGGGCCGCCTCAGACTAATTTCTAGAGAGAAAGGTTTCGCAGGCGGCCACGAAGGAAACAGCAACCTCAAGAACCACGACCTCGGAGGGCAGGCAACCATGCAACTTGAGAGATTCACTTTGAAAGCGCAGGAAGCACTCGCCGCCTCTCAACGGCTAGCTCAAGAACGACATCACGCTCTCATTGAGCCAGAGCATGTGGCAGTCGCGCTCCTCGATCAGGAGGGCGGGCTCACCGTGCCTATCCTCGAGCGCATCGGCGCCGATCACGGAGCCATGCGCGCCGAACTGGAGAAGCGCCTGAACTACTTCTCCACCGTTCATGGCGCCACTCAGATCACTCTCAGCCGAGAGACCCAGGAAGCCCTGCAGGCTGCCCAGGACGAGGCCGACAAGATGAAGGACATGTACGTCTCAACCGAGCATCTGCTCATGGGTCTAGCCGCCAACAAGGGTTGGCTGGGCGAACTTTTCAAACGCCATGGAATCACTCGGGACGCGCTACTCCTGGTCTTGAAGGACATCCGCGGCTCCCAACGAGCAGCTGACCCCAACGCCGAAGAGAAATACCAGGCTCTGGAACGCTTTGGCCGGGATCTCACCGAGCTTGCCCGGCGCGGGAAGCTGGACCCAGTGATTGGCCGCGACGAAGAGATCAGGCGAGTGATCCAGGTGCTCAGCCGCCGGACCAAGAACAATCCGGTGCTAATTGGCGAGCCGGGCGTAGGCAAGACAGCTATCGTCGAAGGTCTTGCCCAGCGCATAGTCTCAGGTGACGTTCCCGAGGGTCTTAAGAACAAGCGAGTGGTCGCCCTTGATATCGGTGCCCTGGTGGCTGGAACAAAGTATCGCGGCGAGTTCGAGGAGCGGCTGAAAGCGGTGCTAAAAGAGATCGCTGACTCGGAGGGACAAATCATCACCTTCGTCGATGAGCTCCACACGATCGTGGGCGCGGGAGGCGCCGAGGGGGCGGTGGACGCCTCTAATATGCTTAAGCCCATGCTCGCTCGGGGCGAATTGCGCGTGATCGGTGCCACCACCATTGATGAATACCGCAAGTACATTGAAAAAGATGCCGCTCTTGAGCGTCGCTTCCAACCCATCTTGGTAGGTGAGCCTTCGGTGGAAGACACGATTGCCATTCTCCGAGGGCTTAAGGAGCGCTACGAAGTCCACCACGGTGTGCGCATCCAGGACTCGGCCCTGGTGGCAGCAGCTATCCTCTCTCATCGCTATATCTCCGACCGATATCTCCCCGACAAAGCCATCGACCTTGTGGACGAGGCCGCCAGCAAGCTGCGCATTGAGATCGACTCCATGCCGGTTGAGATCGACCAGGTAGAGCGGCGCATCAAGCAGCTTGAGATCGAGCTGCATGCTCTGAGCAAGGAGACAGACCCCGCTTCCAAGGAAAGACGCGCGGCCATTGAAGCTGAGCTGGCCGAGCTGAGGGAACAGTCCGCCGCGCTGAAGGCTCACTGGCAAGCAGAAAAAGAAGCCATCAGTAAGATAAGAGCTCTCAAGGAGCAGATCGAAGCGCTTAAGACCGAAGCGGAAAAGGCTGAGCGGGTGAGCGACCTACAGCGGGCGGCTGAGCTCCGCTACGGCCGCATACCGGAACTGGAGAAGCAGCTCGCAGCCGAGAACCAACGTTTGGCGGAGTTGCAGAAGGACCTCAAGATGCTGAAAGAAGAGGTGGAAGAAGAAGACATCGCCGAAGTGGTGGCCAAGTGGACAGGGATCCCTGTTTCCAAGCTTCTTGAGGGCGAAGTGGAAAAGCTCATCCACATGGAGGAGCGGCTGCACCGCCGGGTGGTGGGCCAGGATGACGCCATTCGCGCCGTGGCTAACGCTATCCGGCGCGCCCGGGCAGGCCTGCAAGACCCCAATCGGCCAATCGGCAGCTTCCTGTTCCTGGGCCCCACTGGAGTGGGCAAGACAGAACTCGCCCGGGCCTTGGCTGAGTTCCTCTTTGACGACGAAAGAGCGCTCATTCGCATTGACATGAGCGAGTTCCAGGAACGCCATTCCATCGCCCGCCTTATTGGCGCGCCGCCCGGCTACGTCGGATACGAGGAGGGCGGGTACCTTACCGAGGCTGTGCGCCGTCGTCCCTACTCGGTAGTGCTACTGGACGAGATCGAAAAAGCCCATCCCGATGTGTTCAACCTCCTCCTACAGATCTTGGACGAGGGCCGTCTCACCGATGGTCAAGGCCGCACGGTGGATTTCAAGAACACAGTAATCATCATGACCTCCAACTTGGGCAGCGAGTACATCCTCGACCCCGACATCACCGAGGTGGAGATGGACGCCCGAGTGACCGAGATTCTGCGAGCGACCTTTAAGCCCGAGTTTCTCAACCGGGTGGACGAGGTCATCATCTTCCACCGGTTGACCATGGACCACATCAAGCAGATTGTGGAGATTCAGCTGAACTTGCTGCGCCAGAGACTGGCGGAGCACGAGATCACTTTGGAGCTCACTGAGGCGGCTAAGGCCTATCTAGCTCAGCAGGGCTACGATCCCGCCTACGGAGCCCGGCCGCTCAAACGCCTGATCCAGAGGGAAATCCAGGACAAGGTGGCTCTCGGACTCCTGAAGGGCGACTTTCGCCCAGGAGACACCATCCGGGTGGATGAAAGGAATCTTGAGCTAGTGTTCGAGCGGGTGACAACTAACGCCGCGGAAGAGTCAGCAGCCTGAAACCATGAGCTTGGGCACACCCCAACTGCGCCCCGGTGATCTCGTCGAGCTGGAAGTAAGCGGCCTAGCCTTCGGCGGCAGAGGGATAGCAAGACTTGATGATTTTGTGATCTTCGTGGCTGGGGCCGTCCCGGGAGACGCAGTTAGGGCCCGAGTGACGAAGTACAAAAGGCGCTACGCCGAGGCCAAGGTCGAGGAAATACTTGGACCTTCCCCCCGACGTCGCCCCGCCCGTTGCTCCAGCTTTGGCTCCTGCGGAGGGTGTGTCTGGCAGAACCTGGACTATGGAGCCCAGCTGGAATACAAGGCCGCTCAGGTGAGGGAATCCTTGGAGCACCTGGGCGGCCTCAAAGACTTTACTCTGGCCCCCATTGTGGGA
>Ga0315298_1010408_pt1 | contig 11218 bp, 10 predicted proteins | sample WHS_1_MG_FD_203077 | JGI IMG/M metagenome (GOLD analysis project Ga0315298, IMG submission 203077) | Extremophilic microbial mat communities from Washburn Hot Springs, YNP, Wyoming, USA - WHS_1_MG | ecosystem: Environmental > Aquatic > Thermal springs > Hot (42-90C) | place: USA: Wyoming... | reverse complement strand
GGGTCAGCCCCGCCACCACCAGCACCGCTCTCTGCAGTCGGCCGCCCCCATTCTCCAGCACCACTTCGGCTTCTCCCGCGGAGGAGATCGGCACCTCCTCCACGGTAATGTCGCTGCCGAAGCGGATCAACTGCAAGGCGAAGTGCTCCGGAAGAACCCCATCGGTTCGTACGAAACCGGTGGCGAACCAGCCGCCGTCGTCCGTCTCGGCGTCGGTGGAGTAACCCAGCTCGGGGACGGAGATATCGTCCACGGCGAACCCGGGGGCGTTGTAGGCATCGTCGGTCACCAGCTCAAAGCGGATCAGGATCTGTCGCCCGGCGTACGGGTTGAGATCGACGCTCTCCTCCACCCACCGGGCCTCGTCCCCACCACCGCTCTTGCCAGTGAAGCCCTGTCCCAGATTGTTACCGTTGGGATTGTCGGAGGTGGAATCGCTAGCAGGCAGGGTGGACCAGGTGGCACCGCCGTCGGCAGAGACCATCACGTAGCCGTAGTCGTAGCCATCCTCCAGGTCGTACCAAGCCCAGAACTTCAGGGTGGCGCCAGAGACACCCGTTAGATCGAAGGGATGGGTGAGCTTGGTGTCCACCATGTCACCACGATTGCTCCACCAGAAGGAGCGGCCGCCGTGGGCGTCGGGAGCGATTACTCGAGTGGTGGTATCCCCACGGAACCGGATCTTCGCCGTGGACCAGCGCCCGCTCAGCTCGATATAGTCGGCCGCAAACTGGTGAACCGTTCTCTCTCTCCAGCCGGTGGATGAGGTGACCCGATCCGTACTGGGCACCTCCACCTTCAGGTTCTGGTAGCGATACCGGGGATTCTCCACTCCGCTTTCGTCCAGATAGTTGGCCACGATCCAGTCTTTGAACACATCTTCGAAGGTCGCGCTGTACCCCCGGCGAGACAGGAAGCTGTCAAAGGTGTCGGGTCCCCGCGTACTCCCCGTCAGCAGATCGGCCGCATCCTGGTAGCCCCCGAAGTGGCTGAGAAAGTAGCTGATGAAGAGATAGGCCGCCCCGTAGTGGGGCACCACGTCGCCCTTGCTATCGTCCCAGGCGTTCAACTGCGTGTCGGGCCTCGCCTGGAAAGCCCTTACGGCACCGCTGCTCCCCAGCCCAGCCGCCTCGGTGGCCACCTCGGCGGATCCCTCCTTCACCCAGGTCTGATCGATCCGGTTTGCGTTCCACTGGATCATGTGCTCAAACTCGTGAGCGAGGACCGCGTAGTAAGCGGCCGAGCCGGGAGGGACGGCATCCACATTCATGTATATGATCTTTCGCTCGTTGCTGTAGGGGTGCACGCTACGGGGGTACTCGTCCACCGAGGTGAAGTATCCGCCCAGACCAGGAATGCTGGCGTGGAGGATGCTCACGTGGGGGTCGCCATCGAGGCCGGTAGGCTGCTCGGGTCCAAAGTAGCTACGGTCGACCTGGTATACCCGGTTCTCGAAGCCGTCCGCTGCCTCCCGAAGCTTCGCCAAGTCCACCCGCGCATCATCGGCCACGTACATGTAGGTGTGGGCCGTCACCACCTTGAGGGTGGCCTGCACAGCATGGTAGCTGTTGCTGGTTTGGTCTGCCACCCAGAAGACGGCCTTCTCCCCCTCCTGCCGGCCGGACAGGGGCGCCGAGGCGGGCGCGGAAGCGTCGGGACCGATCTTTCCTAGTCGGGCGGACAGCTCCAGGAGGTCGCGCCACGGCCGTTCGGCCCGCAGTACCGCTTGCTCGGAGCTGCCGGGCTCCGAGGCCACCGCCGTGGGCAGATCGTCGCCCCAGAGGATGACTCTGGCGAGCAAAACCAGGGGCAGCAACACCGAGAATATAGGGCTCACATCAGGTACCAGGCATCACGCATCACGCATCAGGCATCAGGGACCGGGGACCAGGGACCAGGCATCGGAGGCCGGGACTCAGCATCCGGCGCTCAGAACCCGGAACCAGGCACTCATCACTCAGCATCCGGCGCTCAGAACCCGGAACCAGGCACTCATCACTCAGCATTCATCACTCGGATGTGGCTGGCGACCAATCGCAACAGGGCTGCTAGAGCGGGGGCCACATTCTCTGCCACGGACAGCACCCCCGAGTGTCCCGCTTCCCCGTGCTCCACCGGCCGTAGCAGAACGTTGGTGATGCAGGAGATTCCCAGGACCGCCATACCCAGCCATCGGGCGACCAGCACCTCCGGGACGGTAGACATGCCCACCGCATCCGCCCCCAGCAGGCGCAGCATGCGGGCTTCCGCCGGGGTCTCGTAGCTGGGACCGAACACCATGGCATATACGCCGCTGGCGGCACGGATTCCCTGGGTCCGCGCGCCTTCCAGAACCAGACGGCGCAGAGATGGATCGTAGGCATCGGACATGTTCACGAACCGCTCTGGGCCGCCGGCCACGCCCACCAGCGGGCTCATTCCGGCCAACCCAGGCAAGTTGAGGTGGTCCTCCAGTACCATCAGGGTTCCCACATCCATATCCGGGCTCAAGCCACCCGCCGCGTTGGTCACCATCAGCGTGCGCACTCCCAACCGATGGAGTACCTGCACCGGGAAGCCAATCTGGGCGGGGGTATAGCCTTCGTAGAGATGGGAACGGCCCTTCATTGCAGCCACCCCGATGCCCTCCAGAGTGCCCAGCACCAACTCTCCCCTGTGGCCAGGAACCGTGGGGCGAGGAAAGCCGGGTATATCCCCATAGGGAACGGCCATCGCCCCCTCGATCTGATGAGCGACAGCCCCCAATCCGGAGCCGAGGACCACTGCCAAGAGGGGAGTGATTCCGGAGCGGGAGCGTATCGCGGCGACGGCCTCCATGAGGTGCGAGTGATCAGCCATCAACATTCAGCCCTCAGTAAGGGAATCAAACCCTGCAACGTCCGGATCACCGGGCAATCGCGTTCCGAGGACGCCCCACCCCGATCGATCAGGACGCCCATCAGACCGGCAGCCCGGGCACCCAGGACATCTATCTCGTAGATGTCTCCCACGAACAGGGCCTCCCGTGCCGAGACCCCCATGGTATCCAGGGCAACGCCGAAGATGCGAGGATCCGGCTTCTCGATGCCCGCTGCCTGGGAAGTGACCACCACCTCAAAGTAACGGCGAAGTCCGGCCTGAGACAGCATATCCAGGACGGTGGTGGGGCCGTTGGAGACCACCCCCAGCCGGAGCCCCATGGCGAGAAGGCGCTCACAAACCCCCGCGACCTCTGGGTAAGCCTGCCACACCTCGGCCCGGCCGAAAGCACGGGACAGAAACCTCGCCTTCTCCCGGGAAGGATCCGCTATGCCCAGGGAGCGCAATGCCTCACCGTGGAAGCGCAGCCAGAACTCCTCCTGGTCGCCGGCATAACCCAGGTAGTTGTCGGCGTAGAACCGTTCGGACTGACGGCAGGCGAGCCTAGATTGCTCCAAGGTGATGGAAACGCCCAACTGCTCGCACAACTCCCGCAAGATCTCCTCGGCGCCGCGAGGCATGTAGATGAGGGTGCCGCCCGCATCCAGGAGGACCGTACGAAGGACCACGGAACCGGTCCCCGAGGCCGCCCGTTCCGAAGCGGCCATCTACTTGGCCCGGGGATGGGCCGTCTCGTATAGCTTCTTCAGCCCATCGTCGGTGGGGTAGGTATAGATCTGGGTGGTGGAGATGTGAGCGTGCCCCAGGAGCTGCTGGACGGCTCGCAGATCCACCCCGTTCCTCAGCATGTGCATGGCAAAGGAATGCCGAAGGGTGTGAGGCGTGATCTCGGCGCTGATGCCGGCATCCTTGGCCCACTCTTTCAGGATCAGCCAGAAGCCCTGGCGGGTGAGGCGATCTCCGCGGTGGTTCAGGAAGAGGGCCTGCTCCTCGCTGTCACGAACCATGAGCGGCCTGGCCTGTTCCAGGTAGGTTTGGACTGCTCGGATGGCTGTAGCGTGGACAGGTATGCTCCGCTGGCGGGGTCCCTTACCGCCGCTGCGGCCGGCGCAGCGCACCACACCCTGGAGCAGGTCCACGTCGCCCAGGTTAAGGGAAACCAGCTCCGTCACCCGCATGCCCGTGGCGTACAGCAGCTCGAACATCGCCTTGTCCCGAAGGGCTTCCGGGGATGTGGAGCGGGTGGGAGCCTCCAGGAGCTCGTCTATCTCCTCTACCGAGGCCGCCCGGGGCAGAGACTTGTTGATCCTGGGAGAATCGATGCTGGCCGTGGGATCCTCGGAGATGAAACCTCTGGAAACCAGGAAGTGGAAGAAGGACTTGATGGCAGCAGTCTTTCTGGCAATGGTGGAAGGGGTATACCCCTTCTCTCGAAGGTACAGGAAGAAGCCCATCACCGGCTCGCGCCCTACGGAGGTCAGGGCAGGCCGCCCGTTCCCGACCGCGGCCGCATCGCCCGATGGCGTCGCGCGCGAGGCCAGGTACTCGGCGAACTGGTTCAGGTCGTTGTTGTAAGCCGCCAGGGTGTTGGCCGCAAGGCCCCTCTCGGCCGCGAGGAAACCGAGAAAGGCATCCACTTGCTGCTTCATGAGGGGAAAACCTCCGCCAGCGATAGGACTGCTAATGCCGGCCGCGAGTTTACCATAAGGCTTGACGAAAAGTCACGCCACGGGCCGGCGGTTTACCTCCAAGCGCCATTATAGTCGCATTGCTGATAATGTTGCCACCCGAGGCGAGCCAAGGCTATGATTCGGGCGACTCGTCAGGGAGGAGAGAGAACTATCATGGGCGCAACCCGACAGTTGGCCGAATTCGTCGCCAGCACCACCTTTGGGCAGCTTCCGCCCGAGGTGGTCCACGAGAGCAAGCGCTGCATCCTGGACCACCTGGGCGTGGCGCTGGGCGCATCCCAGCATCAGGCCGTCCAGATCCTGATCCAGTCCGCGGAGGAGATGGGCGGCCATCCCCAGGCCACTATCCTGGGCTCCACCATCAGGACCTCTGTGCTGCAGGCGGCCATGATCAACGGAACCATGTCCCACGTGCTGGACTTCGACGACAGCCACTCGGACATCGTCATCCATCCCACTGGCCCCGTGGCTGCAGCGGCGTTGCCGCTGGCCGAGTGGAAGCACCGTTCAGGCAAGGAGCTGCTGGCCAGCCATGCGCTGGGTGCCGAGGTGGAGCTTCGAATCAGCGCCGCGGTGTACCCGATCCACTACGACACCGGCTGGCACATCACCGCCACGGCGGGCACCTTTGGCGCCGCCGTCGCGGCAGGATGGCTGCTCAGGCTGGACGCCGATCGGCTGTCTTGGGCCCTGGGTCTGGCCGGAACCCAGGCCTCGGGCCTCCGGGAGATGTTTGGCACCATGGCCAAGCCGTTCCACGTGGGCAAGGCCGCGCAGGCCGGGCTGTTGTCGGCCCTCCTGGCGGAGAAGGGTTTCACGGCCTCTCAAGAGGTACTGGAGGCGAAGCGAGGTTTCTGCTCAGTGCTGGCCGGACAGTACGACCTCTCAAGAGCCATCGACGGGCTGGGCACGCGATACCTGCTGCTCCGCAACGGCTTCAAGCCCTACGCCTGTGGCGTGGTCAACCACCCCACTATTGATGGCGTGAGGAGGCTTCGCCAGCGACACGGATTGCGAGCCGAAGAGGTGGTAGAGATCGAGAGCCATGTCCACCCCCTGGTACCGGAGCTCACCGGCAAGCGCCAGCCCCGGACCGGGCTGGAGGGTAAGTTCAGCACCTACTTCGCCGCCGCCATCGCCCTGATCGAGGGGAACGCCCGCCAGTCCCAGTTCACCGACGAGAAGGTGAACCGGCCCGATGTGGTCGCCCTGATGGACCGGGTTCGTCTGGTGGTAGACCGATCCCTTCACGAGAATCAAGCGGTGGTGACCATCCGAACCGCCGACGGGCGCGAATTGGTTGAGAGAGTGGAGGCTGCCACCGGCTCCGGAGCCAACCCGATGTCCGATGAAGAGTTGGCGGACAAGTTCATGGACCTGGCGACGGGGGCACTCCCTCGAGACAGAGCAGAGCGGTTGGCCGAGCTGGTCTGGCGGATGGACGAGCTCGAGGACATGTCCGCCTTGGTTAGTCTGGCGAGAATTGACGGCTAACCTTTCCTCCATCCGGAGGCACGCCCAGTGCATCCAATCTCACCGACACAGGGTATTGACATCGGCGCGGGAAGCCCTAATATGGAGTTGCTAGATGCGACGATGTAGGGTCCGCGTGGACCGCCGGAGGTGGTAGGCATTGCAGCGAGCATACGTGCTGATCGAAACGGTGGGCGGCAAGAGCAAGGATGTGGTCGATGCCCTGCGGGGGGTTTCTGGCATAGCCGCGGCGGACGTGGTCACCGGGCCGTACGACGTGATCGTCGTAGCCCAGGGCGCTGATGCCAACTCCATCGGGCGGCTGGTGCTTAACCAGATCCGGGGAATCCAAGGTATCACCAAGACGATGACCTGCCTGGCGGTGGACACTTAGTACTAGTTAGTCAGCAACCAGCAGGGGCTGCTGGGGAGAGTCGACATGAGCGGGGTGGAACACTGGGACGTCAAGTCAGTCGAAGAACGAGGGCGCGAGCGACAGAGCAAGATCAAACCGTATTCCGAGGTGCAGCTCTTCTTCCTGCTGAGGTTGGAGAGGTTGCTTCGGGTGCGGCGCGATCACGCGGCCATCTCCAACTCCAACGACTGGTGGGCAAAGCTGCTGAGCAAGGCGATCTACTCGACCTACTGCGACTGCATCGAGCTGGGAGTGGGAGAGGACGCCCGGAGCCTTCTGTCGCGCGACCAGGCGGCGGCTCAGAGTTGAACTGGACCAGCCGCCTCCCCCTATAAGCAGCCTCCAGGGACAGCCGTGCTCACAGGATCGCAGCCGGTCGTGTTGCCCTGTGCGAATCTTGTTCTTCACGGCCTCCGGAAAGCTCCCGATCCCACTCACCGCTCGCATTCGTCATCCGCGCCGCCTCTTGTGGCCAGCACCCCCCACCCCTTCAGCGGAACCGCAGATCCACTGTATTGAGCACCAGGAGCCGCCACCGGCGTCAAGAAGCTCGCTTCAGGGCACGTCTACGCTGCATCAAGTCCACGAAGGCCTCGATGCGGGTCACGAAGCCTGCCCGGCCCATCTGCTCGTCCAGGACGATGGACAGCACCGGGATATCGTGCTCCTTCTGCACCTGGGGCAGAACATTCTGGGCTATGATCTCAGGCATGCAGGTGAAGGGGAGCAGATGGATGATGCCGTCGAAGCCCTCCTGGTGGTGGAGAATGGTCTCACCCACCGTCTGAACCGCGTCACCGCTGACATCGCGGCTCAAGTATGGGGCTGCCGCCCTCTTCACCTTCTTGCCATGACTGAGCCCCAGCAGCTCCAGGAAGAGCCACACCCTTGCCCAGTCGCCGAAGAAGGCGTGGCGATGCACCTCCACCCCCATCTTTCCCAGCATGTCCTCCAGATCCATGTTGGTGAAGGGCTCGACCACCATGAAGAACTCGCCGAGCAGGCCGATGCGCAGGGGATCGGCATCAGGATTGATGGGCACCGCCCGGTACTCGGAGATGATTTCCGCCTTCACCCGCTTCAGCTCGGCATCGGTCCAGGCCTTGGCTATCCGCTCCCCGGCCGTCCGCCAGATTCGAGTGATCTCGGCCGGCCGCGTCACCCGGGGCCGAAGGTGGTGAGCCATACGCTCCAGATCGTCCAGGGTAGCCAACTGCCCGCCAAGGCCGAACTTTATGTCCGCGGCGATCTGTCTCCACGGCCGGTTGCCCAGCAGCTTGCGGAGAAACTCAGCCAGCCCCACGACGCCCTTCTCCTGCCAGTCGAAGGTGACCATCTCGAACTGGTAGCCGGCATCCCGAAGGATCTGCTCAGCCACCTTAGCGTAATATCCCAGGCGGCACAACCCTGGCCCAGCGACGTAGACCAGGGTGTCGGCCCCCATCTCCAGCGCCTCAATGAAGTTGCCCAGGTTCAGCTTGAAGGGGAGGCAGACCCACTCCGGTGAGTACTTGACTCCCAGGGAAAGGGTTCGCTTACTGCAGGGCGGTGGTACGATGCATTCGACACCCGCCTTGGCAAAGACAGTAGATAGCGGAACCCACGCCATGCCGGCGTGGGGAAAGGTCACTTTCATCCGTTTGCTCCCAAGTGGCTGTTGCCTCTTGCCTATGCCACACGGCGAACGACAAAGCTGGCCAGGTCCAGCAGTGCATCCCGCACTTCGCCATCGGGCAGAGGTTCCACAAACTTGCGGGCCTCGGCCACCAACCGCTCGGCTTCGCTGTAGGAGCCATCGATCCCGCCGCCCGTCCGAATCGTCTCGATCAGCACCCGAATCGGCTCCTCGCGGTGACCGTCACCCATGAAAGCCGAGCGGAATAGCGCTTCCGGCAATTGATCTCGCACCAGGATGGCTGGGAGAGTCACCGTTCCCTGGCGGATGTCGCTGCCTACCGGCTTTCCCAGGCTCTGCTCGTCGCCGATCACATCCAGGATGTCGTCAACGATCTGGAAGGCGAGTCCCAGCCGGTAGCCGTACTGTTCCATGGCCTGAACGACGGGCTCGGAAGCGTCGCTCAGCATAGCGCCTCCTTGAGCGGCCAGGGCGAAGAGCGCGGCTGTCTTGCTCCCTATTCGGCGCAGGTACTGTTCCCGGGTCAAGTGCAGCCCTCCGTCTGCCCACGCTTCGTCGATCTGGCCGCCAATAATGGCCATAGCAGACCTGGTGAAGCTGGTGATCACCCCTAGATGGCCGGTGGCGGCCACGTGGGCTGCCGACTGCGCGAACATGTAATCGCCCACCAGAACGGCCACGGAGTTGCTGGCCCGGACGTTCAGAGTCGGCTCGCCCCTTCGCACGGAAGCGTTGTCCACGATGTCATCATGGACCAAGGTGGCGGTGTGAAGCATCTCCAGCGAGGCGGCAAAGGATATCAGCCGTTCGGGATCGTACCGGTTCACCCGCCCGGCGAGAAGCGCCAGCGCAGGGCGGAGCCTCTTGCCGCCCCCCGGCAGCACCAGGCCGAGCAAACGGCGCATCAACGGCTCCTCCGCTTCCACGGCTCGCGCCAAGGCTCTCTCGACGGAGGCCAGATCGTCCCGCACAAGGGCGAACATGGTAGCAGTGGGTGTAGAGACCAAACTATCTCCCCTGTTGTGAGGCTGGGAACGCTTCCAGCCCAAATAGCGTCGCGGCGTTGCGGCTGGTCGTTTCGGCGACGCGGTCGAGGGTCTCGCCGCGGATCTCCGCCATGCGCTCCGCCACCAACCGGACGAAAGCCGGCTCGTTCCGCCTCCCTCGATGGGGATGCGGGGCTAGATAAGGCGAGTCCGTCTCCAGCAGCAGCCGGTCAGCCGGCACGGCCGCCGCTACCTGGACGCTCCTCCACGCGTTACGGTAGGTGATGGGGCCAGCAAAGGAAATGTAGAAACCCAGGGCGCACCCCTCCTGCATCAATGTGAAATCCCCGGAAAAGCAGTGTAGCACCCCTCTGGGGTGCGCGGCGGGCAGGTCCGACACCCATTCTCGCAAGATCCCGGTCAGATCGCCATCGGCCTCCCGATTGTGGACCACCACGGGAAGCCCAACCTCCCTCGCCAGCTCGAGCTGGGCGCGGAAAAGCTCTTGCTGGTGCTGGTGCCCCGTCCGTTGCCGGTAGTAGTCGAGCCCTATCTCGCCAACAGCTACAACGCCCGCTGATCGAGATAGCTCCCGCAGCTCCTCTAGCCAGCACGGCGCCAGTCCTGCCGACTCGTTAGGATGAACACCCACCGTAGCCACCACACCGGGGTATCGGCGTGCGATCTCGATGGCCTCCCGGCTGGAGGGGATGTCCACCCCCACGCAGACGATGGCCTCGACGTTGGCCTGGGCAGCCCGCCACAGCACCTCCGGCAGCTCCCCGGCAAACTCGGGCACAGTGAGGTGGGCATGAGTATCCACGATCATCCTGGCACGGATTGTAGCATACCGCATCAGCCGGAGGCGAGCCACGCCCGGTAAGCGTCGCGTCTGCCCGCGCCCGTCGCTTCCATCAAGCGCTGGACCGCCTGCTTGCTGGACAACCCCTCGGACCTCAGCCTTCTGGCCATCTCCAGGAGTTGGCTCTCCCCGACCTCCAGGGCGGGCGAAGGGGGCTTCTCCGGGGGGCCGACCACCAGGGTGATCTCACCCCGGGGCGGTTCCGACTGGAAGTGGGCCCGCAGGGCCGAGATGCTTCCGCGCAACACCTCCTCGTGGATCTTCGTCAGCTCTCGCGCGGCCGCGGCCGGGCGGTCTCCAAGGGTGTCCAGCAAATCCGCCAGGGCGGCCGGCAGCCGGTGGGGCGCCTCGAACATGACCAGGGTGAAGGGCTGGGCTGCGACGGACTGGAGTAGACGGCGCCTGTCGGGCCGAACCCTGGGGAGAAAGCCCAGGTAGAGGAACCGCTCCGTCGGCAGGCCGGAAACCACGAGAGCCGTCACGAGGGCCGAGGGGCCGGGAACAGGGACCACCGGGATTCCCCTTGCCAGGGCCGTAGCGATCAGCTCCTGGCCGGGGTCGGAGATGCCGGGCATTCCAGCCTCAGAGACCAGAGCCACGTTCCTGGTCTGCAGCACTGCCAGCAGCCGCTCTAGCTTGGCGGGACCGCTGTGGCGGTGGTAGCTCTCTATGGGCACGTGGATGTCGTAGTGGGAGAGCAGTTTCAGGGTCTTGCGGGTATCCTCGGCCGCGATCAGGTCCACCTCTCTCAGAACCCGCAAGGCCCTGAGGGTTATGTCCTCCAGGTTTCCTATGGGCGTACCCACCACGTACAGGGTTCCCACGATTCGCCCTCGTTCGACACATTCGGCCGCTACCTCGGCAGCGCGCAGGGGAGTGGTCGTCACATTGTAACATGCCGCCCGCGCCCCTCATCCCGTCGGATATCTGGCAGCGCGCCGCTGGAGCCAACGCTCCGGTCAGACTGGTGGGGTGATGCCAGCAGGCTTGAGCAGCGAATGTACGCGGGTAGGTGCCACAACATCCGTGAATCCTGCAAACGATTGCCTGCCACACACTCTGATGTAGGCCGCCGATTGGAGTGCCTCGGAATTGTGCCAGCTCAATCGTCAGTTTGATTGAACTCGTCGGACCACAATACATCGTGCGAGTACACAACACGTTGGCGCGCTCCTTTGTGGCACAGCCTGAGATTGCACCATAAGGCGAGAGGGTTGGGAGAAGGGAGCCTCCCGACTAGAATGAGCGTCGCCGCCAAACGACACCAGTCGAATCGGGAGGTGCTCATATGATAGT